>Ga0207695_10001524_pt1 | contig 38332 bp, 32 predicted proteins | sample KBSC54metaG_FD_184354 | JGI IMG/M metagenome (GOLD analysis project Ga0207695, IMG submission 184354) | Corn rhizosphere microbial communities from Kellogg Biological Station, Michigan, USA - KBS C5-4 metaG (SPAdes) (version 2) | ecosystem: Host-associated > Plants > Roots > Rhizosphere > Soil... | reverse complement strand
AAAAGTCCGCTTCATCGTTCATTCCCTGTACGTCGAAATTGAAAAGGGCCGCCACAGGGACGGCCTTGTGGGGTGCGCGCTTAAGCGAGAGCGCGGCTGAAGTCAACGCGGAACGGTCAGCCGGCATAGCGCGGAGATGGGAACGGTGTCTTGGCGATACAAGACACGCGAGATGGCGCCAAAATGGCGATAATCCCAATCGCGCCGACAGGATAGCAGGTTAAGCAGGGGCAGGGAGCCCGCATGACCACCATCGTTTCGACCGTCGCCTATCTCGGACTGGAAGCACGCGCGGTCGAAGTGCAGGTGCAGCTGATTCCCGGTTTGCCCAAGTTCATCGTCGTCGGGCTCGCCGACAAGGCGGTGGCGGAGAGCCGGGAGCGCGTGCGCGGCGCGATCGCGGCGATGGGCCTGTCGATGCCGCCCAAGCACATCGTCGTAAACCTGTCGCCGGCCGATCTGCCCAAGGAAGGCACCCTTTCGACGGATCGCAAGCTACTCTTCCGCCGCTGGCGTACGTGATTTCACCCATTTTTGACGAACCGATTGCGTGATAGGCTACGCCCAAAGGCGGGGTGCCGACATGGCAGTTTCTCGGGACAGTAACAGTAGCAGGCCGCACGTGTTGCGGTCGCAGGCGCCAATCAATCGGCGGGAAATAAGTGGGGTCCCATTCGAGTCGGTCCGGCTAGCCGGAGAGCTCATCAATTTTCGAGACATTCGCCTTCTTTATGGGAAGAAATTCACGGGCGAATTGCTCGACGGGTTCACGTTAAAATGGGCAGATGGTCCATCAACCTCAAACGCCAAGAGGGCGGGCGCGCTTCGCCGGTGGCTGACTGATCTCGACCGCCGCGCCAAGAAAACGAACGCAGGAGTGGCGGTTCGCTCAGTTCGAGACAAACTCCGAGCCTGTGATTTCAGATCGATAGAGAAGATCGAGTTTGAGCATGCCTTGAGTGATTTTCTTTCGCGCGCCAACGATCTGACAGACTTCACGATATTTCGAACCGGGACTGCAGCGACACGCCTACCGGTGATCGAGGCCCTTTCTGCCGTGTTGAGCCAGCTCGCGCCCGCGCTAGGGTGGCCTGACCTCGGTACCCTAAAACCCTCATTGCCGCGCGTTCCTCGCGGCCTCACCCCTTCGCTTGGTGAGCTTCTTATGCCCAGCGGGAAGTCGGATTTGCATTCAAACAGTAACCAAGGTCAGTTCGCGGCGACGGTAGCAAGGAATAACGAGCGATTAGATCGGTTACGCAAAATATGTGAAGAAGAACTTCTACGCCTCTATGCGATATTTCAGCGCGGCCAAAGGCTTATTCAACGTGAAGATCTCCCATCGGCGGAGGCGTTGAAGCAAGCAGAAGCTGATCTAGACAGGGTTACAGTTCTCGAAAATCGTCGTTCAAAACTGCCTGGCGTCGCCCAGGCTTGTTTCCCTTCTGACGATCTAGAATTTCAGCTCGCCGCATTGCTAAAACATCTTACCATAAATCGTAATCGTATAATAAGTGGAAATAACGATTGGGCGACTGAAGGTATCAGGCATCTTATTGTAAGACACGGCGGCATTCATCGTATTATAGAATTAATGGAGGCGAGCGATAGGGCTTTCGTGTGTGCATACGCGATTGTCATGATCGAGGGCGGACTTAATGTTCAGTGTTGCGATGATCTTGCGGCAAATCCGTTTTCGGGAACGATCATCGCGGGAAAGGCCGAGCTCAACATACTCTCCACGACCAAGAAGCGTCCGAAGCCGAAAGCCGTCAAGGCCTTGCTCGGCGAAGGGATGGTGTACCTAAAGGCGAAGGGTTACGAGATTTCAGGCAAGCGCGCGATCGACATCTGGCTCGAGATGTCTGCGCCGATCAGGCGGCGCGCTGAACAAGAGAGTGAATATCGGCTCATCGAAATTTCGAGTGGCGATTCGGAAGCGGAGAACGCGCCGCGCTCTGACCGCATGGGAGGGGCACGGGTCCAGGACTGGCTCTGGATACTGCCCGAGGGCTCGAGCAACGACGGCGAAATCAGGAAAGCGAGTAGCGGAAATTTCCGGGATTGGTGGAAAGATCTTTTGGCCGATCACGCCGATGATCCGGTCATCGGCGGTCTGGAAATCCGACGTAAGCATATTCGTCCAACTTACGTTCAGCTCAAAGCTACCGGTCGGAACGGCGATATTGCGTTGGCAGCGCTTTCCGCAAATCACAATAGTACCCAAACAACATTCCAAAATTATCTTAATCGACCATACATCAAGGCTGAGCTCAATGACAAGATCAGGCAGTTTCAAGATATGCTTCAAGCCGCGGTCATAAGAAATCCTGCTAGTACTGCTGGGAAGCTTAGCTACTCAATTGCTGAGTTCACGGAGTTGCGTGAGCGAGCAAAAGACAGTGGCCTAGCGTTCTACCAGGAAGTTGAAATTGCATTAATTGGTGATGATAAGGCGGTTGAGTTCGATGGAGAGATTTCAACAATAGCTTATTCAGATTCCGATGAAGCAATGAGATCGGCTGCGCTTCTTAGGCTCTCGCTCGATCAAGCCGAGGAGGAGTTCTTCTGCAAAAACCCTAAACGCTGGTTTGTGATTTGGTTTCCTCTGCATGCTCTATCGATTGCGGTGTGGAATATACTTGATACGGGTCCGCGCAGGCGCAGATTTCAAGAAATTGCCAATAACATTAGCAGGGGACTCGCCGGGGGCGAGATCCTCCCGTTCCAACCTTCATAGGGTAAGGTCGAGATGTCGCGCAGCAAGCAAACCACTGCTGAGCCAAATCCCGCCAGCGGACAATTGTCGGTGCATGACAGGGTCTTGCGCGAATATCCGATCCCGGCATGGTTAGTGTCTCAATCGTTGTTGGATCACAAATGGCGGATACGTCTTGGGGATACAACAAAGTATCGCGCAGCGGAGCAGGACATTAATTTTGCCGTCGCTGCATCTCCAGGTAGATCGTTTGCCGATCCGTTATATATTAACGATCTTCTGACCGCCAAATTGCTTCTTGTTCATGCGATCCGGGCGTCAGTAATCGGAAGTAGCAAGGTTGCGTCAATTTTCGTACGAAACTATTTGCAGTTTGCGCGTTGGCGGATCGGAATAGGGCTTTTTCGGAACGCCGATTTGACTGAAGATATTATAGGCCTTTTGCGGAGATCCATCCAGGAAAGGGGGATCAGTGGTTTGCCGCCGGTCGCGCAAGCGCTAGCCACGGCTCAGCGAGAAATAGACGCTGGATCGCGTACATTACCGTCATATCCCAAAGGCAATCAGCATATTTTCGCCGCCAACGCCTTTGTGCAGGAATTGGGCCTTCCCAACATGACGAGTGTTCCACCCGCGTTACGGAAACAAATCAGAGAACTTGCGGTTAGCAAGGGCCTGGTTACGGCGCACACTGAAGGTATTGACGTCGGGGCGGCCAGCGAAGACCTTGTTGATGAGGTTCCGACTGAGAACCGAGTGGCTGCCTTTCTCAAGCCGGTCGAGACGCTTCACACCTTTGTGCGCTACCTGCAGCATGATCCGATAGGATGTATACCGTTCGTCGGGCAGACGGTGCAGGCCGTGGCGGCTTCGATCGCTACCAGGGAGGCAGATCGGACCTTTACCATTCCGGCATTTCAAGCCTGCTACCTGATTGACCAGGCTTTGACTTGGGTAACCCAATATTCCGACGAAATATTTCGATACGCGAAGGAGGTCGAACGCCGTATCCGCGAGTTGACTGGGCCGGACGAACATTGGCGGCCACACGAACGTGCTATTATTGATGTCTCGAAGACCTTCGTGCCGAGGGCCGGGGTCGGGGTGTTAGGGTCGCCCTGGCCCATGCATCCGTCTTATCACGAGCCAACTAGAGGAGAAAAACTTGGCCCCAGTCTAAGAACGGTGATGTTCGAGTATCTTTTAATAGCTTGCGTTATAGTTATTGCTGCATTTGCCGCGCGTCGTCATGATGAATTAGACTCATTGCGCGACGATTGCATTATCGAAACCGACGTTGGGCTTCTCTTGAATTCGTATATCGAGAAGACAATACACGATATCGAGCAGATACCAGTTCCGCATTCCGTTAAACTGGCGGTCGATATCCTGCTTGTTCTTTCCGCGGGGTATCGCGAGAGGACGGGCGAGCATTGGATCGTCGCATTCAGCGAGATGATAAACGTCCGCATCAGCAAGCACGATATCGACGCCGAGGGCGTTATTCGTTCAGGCAAGGTGGATTTCTACAGATGCCTGGAGCGCTTTAGCGCTTTTGTCGGCACGCCGGCGCTAGCCGATGGCGCAGTTTGGACGCCTCTCCCACATCAATTTCGTCGCTGGTTCGGAGTCATATATTACAACCGCTATCGGTTTCCCCAACTCACGGCATTAGCCTACTTTTTCCGACACTCGGACATAAATCAGACGCGCCGCTACGTGACCGAGCGCGCATATGGTGGTTTCATCCGCGAGAAAGACGAAACGCGAGCGCGCGAGCGTCTAAATGATATCTCGAAGGCAGGCGAGGAGCTTCGCTTCGAACGATTTCTAGACGTCCTGGAGGGCCGCGAGCAAATGACCGGCTTTGGTGGCGAGTTCTTGAAACGAGAGTTGGAAAAATGCGTCAGCGCGTACTCTGACCGTCTGGAGATTGTAGACGATCGGGACAGGCGGATGACGTTGATGGAGGCGATTGCTCCTGTCGTAGCTTCAACAAAGCTTGAGCCAAACGAACTCGGGCACACCTACTGTAAGTGCGGGACCGGACCTGTCGACCTAGCGCAGGCTGAATGTCTGAAGGCGGCCGCCCGCTTTGGTGATGAAATAAGCTTGGAACCGGACTCGGCGTATTCGACCGACACCACATGCGGCGGTTGCGCGCATAGCGTCTACTTCGGGGAAAATGACCTTTTTATCGATGTTGAGATTGCCCGACTTGAGGAAAGTTCGGCGTGCGCGCGATGCTCTGCTGTCCGGTCGGTTGAGCAAGAGCGCCTCGACGTGCTTCGGGAGCAACGTGCGAACCGGAAGCGCTTGGGAGGGAGAGAATGACGGAGGGCCGATCACGCCGGTCATTTCGCCTTAAGGTCGAAATACTCGAGCAGGCCGTGGTCGCCGGCAGCGTGCCCCCCTCGTTGCCGATCATCGGCAAGCTCGACGATCTGCGAAGTTGGGCCGACAAGGGAAACAAGGATCTTTGTTCCTGGAGTAGTTTCTCCGTCGCCGCGCCTGGTGGAAAAAATGCGGATCTCCGCGGCAGGTTCGATAAGATATTTCCGAGCCTGGTTGAGCTGCAGACGGGAAAGAAAAAGCGTGGTCCGAGGCCGCCCAAAAAGACCTCTATGGAGGAGTGGCTTATACGTGACGAGCGGGATGCGCTGATCGCTCAGAACTCGGACTTGATTATTCGCGTAACGGTCTTGGAGGAAGATAAACGCGTCCGGGACGCGGTAATCGCTTCTCTCCTGACAAGCGTAGCGGAGCTGACTGCCGAGCTTGCAAAGATCACGCCGCTTCGGCCGGCCGCGTGAAGGCGGGAAAGAGCGCTCGCCGCGCTCGAATACATCGTATCCGGGGCGAAACAGAAATTAACGGTGTGGGATTGGTCGACTTCCCGGTACTCGTATGGATGGATGCGGGCGTCGATAAGCACGTCCTCCAATACTGCTACAAACGAGCGGCATTTGACCGCAGAAAGCCGAGCTCGATCGAGCAAGAGTGCTACATCCTTTCTGATTGGCTAAACAGGCTCGCGTCGAAGGGGAAATCTGTGGAGGCCGCTATGCCTTCGGATTATCTAAGCTGGGACTCGAAGAGACGCAGTAAGGCGGAAATAAGCCTCGCTCGACATCACCGCAAGCTCGAGGTCGTTTGGGGGTTTTACAATTTTCTTCGAACGGAGGGCGATATCGGGCTCGTCACGTCCGGATTCTTTAACGCAATTTCCGAGAAGCGCGTTGGTGAAAATGGGGCTGTGTCTTGGGCGATGAAGCTCAAGACTGAGACCTCGTCAAATGTCCGTCATCCAATTGTGCCGACGGACGAGGAAGTGGAACGGGTGTTCGACGCGCTCGGTGCGCACCCCAACCTCTTTCTGGCCGAGCGCAACTTTCTGATCGGGCAGGTTGAAGCTCGCGCCGGTCTGCGCGCGATGGGGGCAGAGAGCCTGAAGCTGACTTCGCTCGACGCCATGTTGGAGGCAGAGGGGATACGCTCATCCGGCGGCAGTGTCGGAAACCTTGCGCACAACAAGGGCGAGCAGGTTCGTGTCCGCATGGCGCTCAGCCAGCTCATGGCTCGTGGGCGCACTGTGCTGCCGATGCCTGTTGTTGAAAAGGGCGGTAAGAAGCGGGACGTTGAGATCCCGATCGATCTCGCGAGAAGACTGCTTGACCATGTATGGGGACGTCGAGACGGCTTGATCCGAAGACGTCGAGGAGCTCCCCGTTTGCACAAAGGAATGCTCTTTGTATCATGGGCAAGCGGAGCTCCGCTCACCCGAGGTGCCATCAAGGATTTGGTCAAGGACGCTTTCGTAACGGCGAAGGTTCGAGGCAGTGGGCATGCGCTTCGCGCGCATTATCTCACTTCGAAAGCGATCGAATTGATTGAGGAGGCCCGCAAAAAGTTCGGCAACAACTACGATCCTGAAGATATATTCCACGAGCTCGCCAAATTGGCGGGGCACCGACATCGGCGAACTCTATATGCATATCTAGATGTTGCTCGGCTTCGAGAGGCGGCGTTACGCGAGCTGGACGAATAGGAATCGAGCTTTTGGGCGCCAGGCTCGCCGTTACTTGTCACCACCGCATTTTTCCACGCCGCAAGCGGAAGGCTGGGATGGGCAAAGTCCGTCGGTACGTCGATCACGAGCACGTGCGGTGGGGTTGGCAGCGGGCGCGGATAGAGGAGCCGCCGTCGGGCGAAATCCTGATCGAGCGCGAACACCGGGTAATGATCGCACTGCGCGCTCGCCGGTCAATCGCAAAGCGATGCTGGCCGCGGCACCGAACGTACGCGGCAAAGGCCTTGGAATGCGATGCGATTCAGCCTGTCAGCGCCTTCTCGAAAACGTCAGGCTCGTGCCTGCGGAAGCGATGGCCTCGACACGGTCTCACGTCCCGAAAGCGCCTTGACCGCGCTGATGATCGCCTCAAGCGCCATCTTGAGCTCGTGATCGCTCGAGAACCGCCCGACCCCGATCCGCACCGTGTTGTCGCACGCGCGCTGACCGAGCCCGATCGCCTGCAACACATGGCTTGGCTCTGGGATACCCGATGTGCAGGCCGAGCCTCGCGACAACGCGATGTCGGGCTGCAGGCGTACCGTCAATTGTTCTGCATCGATGTTGGGGAAAATCAAGCTAAGTGCGCCGGGGTGACGAACCTGACCATCGCCGTTCAGCGAAAAGCCTGGAATCGCAGCGCGTAAGCTCATTTCGAAACGCATTGTCCTCGCGCGCCACGCCGCCACCTCAGGCGCGGCAGGCAAATGGCGGCATGCCACGCCAAACCCAATGCAGAGCGGAGTCGGCAGCGTGCCCGGCCGAAGTCCGCCCTCCTGTTCGCCGCCATAATAGACCGGGTGAAGTTTCGCGCGGACCTCCCGGCGAACGAATAGGGCGCCAACGCCCTTGGGACCGCCTGCCTTGTGCGCGGACAGGCTCATCAGATCTGCGCCGCAGGTGAGAACATCCGCAGCGGACCATGCAAGCGCCTGCGCAGCATCGACGTGGAACAGCGCGCCGGTGCTTCGGCACAGGGCAGCGACGCGATCTATGGGTTGCACCGTCCCGATCTCGTTGTTCACCGCCATGCACGAAACAAGGAGCGTGCGCTCATCGATCAGAGCCGCGAGCTGCTCCGTGTCGACTACGCCACCTCGCGTAACCGGGGCAAGAGCAAGTTCGAACCCCCGACGCTGCAGCTCGCGCGCCGGACCGAGCACCGCCTTGTGCTCGATCGCGCTCACTACGATGCGATGGCGCTCGCCCGGCCGGGCCCCGAGGCCAAGGAGTGCGATGTTGTTCGCCTCCGTAGCGCCCGAGGTGAAGAAAATCTCGTCGGAGTCTGCGTTAATGGCATTCGAGATGTCGCCCCGCGCGATCTCGATGGCGTCCGCGGCGGCCCAACCCGCGGCGTGGTCGGTCGAGTGCGGATTGGCGGTAAATTCGAGCATCGCTGCCTGAATCGCTGCCGCTGCTTCCGGGTGGACAGGCGTCGAAGCCTGATGGTCAAGATAGATCACGCTTGCCCCGAATTGTGCTACTGGCGGTTGCGGCCAGCCCGAACCCTTGCTAGCCTCACTGGCGGAATTGTCCAGTTGGCGATAGGGGGCATTGTGCGAAGTTTGTTGGACAGGCCCGATGCGCGCGTGCAAGTCGCCGGCCATGAGACCTTCCCCTGCCGATATGGCTGGCTCAAGAAAATCTATGACGCGGTGCGCGAGGCGCAAGCGGTTGATCTGGAACGCGTATTGGCCGTCTTTAACCCGAACCATGCAATCGCCGATTTCGGTGTCGGCAAGAACATGGTGGCGTCGATGCGTCACTGGTCGATCGCTTGCGGGGTTCTGAGCGCATCGATTCGAGGTGGCAGGACTGAGTTGCTTTCCACTTCCGCCATTGGCGACCTGATCTTTGGAGGGGGCGATCCTTATCTTGAGCAGCCGGGGTCGCTCTGGCTGCTCCACTGGCGGTTGGCGGCGATGCCGGGTCGGGCAACGACCTGGTATTTCGGCTTCAATGAATTCAACGACGCGATCTTTACGCGCGACACGCTGAGCGCCCGGTTGATGGCGCGCCTCGATGAGCTGCGCGAGAGCGGACGGTTGCCAAACAGCCGGATCGCGCGCGCGACAATCGATCGCGATGCCGAATGTTTCGTGCGGACCTATGTCAGCCGCGCCTCGAAGAAGGGCCTCGCCGAGGACGGGCTTGAAAGTCCGTTCGCGGAGCTTGGTCTCGTCGCCGCGCTCACCGGGGGCGCCCTGCAATTTCGCCGCGGCCCAAAGCCCTCGCTGCCTGATGCCGTGTTCGCTTTCGCGCTCGTTGAATTCTGGCAGACACAGTTCGAGACGCGGGGAACCTTGTCGGTGGAGACGATCGCCCATGAACCGGGCTCGCCGGGTCGTGTCTTCCTGATGGACGAGGAATCGCTCGCGGAGCGGCTGGAACGTATCGGCGAAGCCACCGCAGGTGCGCTTGCCTGGGACGAAGGGGCTGGCCTGAGACAGGTGTCCGCACGCGTCGATGTCGCCGGGATTGAGCCCATGCGGCTGCTGGCCGACCTTTACCCGCGCTTTGCAGAGGCCGCATGAACACGATGCTCAACGATATAGTCCGGGTTGGTCGCCGCTTCCGACGCTCGGTGCGGGTCGGTACCGATGCAGGCCTGAGCGATATTGAAGGTTTTGTCTGCACAGCGACTGCGGCACAGGCGCTCGAGACGACGATCGATCATGTCGCCGAACTGGGCCATTCCGCTTTCACCTGGACCGGGCCCTACGGTTGCGGAAAGTCTACGCTCGCATTGATTCTGGCAAGCGCGCTCGGCGCTGCCGGAGAGCCGCGGACGCAGGCGCTCGCCTCGCTTCCCGAGAGTCTGAGGAACCGGTTGCCGCAGGCGATGCGCTGGAGAAAACCGGGCTGGAAAATCGTGCCTGTCGTCGGCCGTCGCGCCGACCCGGTGGCGGTGGTGCGCGAGGCTCTCGCTGAACAGGGGATTGCCGGCGACGATCCGATCGCATCACTTCGGCTGTTCGCCGCGGACGCGCCGTGCGGCGTGATGTTGTTGATCGACGAAATGGGCAAGCTGCTCGAGCATGCCGCTACCGGCGACGGCGATTCCTTCTTCTTTCAGGAACTGGCTGAGGCGGCCTCGCGGTCCGACGGTCGGCTCCTCGTGATCGGTGTCCTGCACCAGGCATTCGACGATTACGCCTACAGGCTCGCGCGCGAAACCCGTGACGATTGGCTCAAAGTGCAAGGGCGTTTCGTCGATGTTCCAATCTCGCCGACCGCGGATGAGCAGATCGAGCTGCTGTCGCGGGCGATAGTCGCCGAGCCTCCGGCATCGTTTCGGGCCGCCGCCATCGTCGCCGAACCGCTTGGCCGGGGCTCGGCTGCCGCATCATCCGAGCTAGAAGCCACGCTTCGGCAATGCTGGCCGCTCAATCCCGTCGTCGCGAGCCTGCTCGGCCCCTTGTCGCGTCGGCGGTTCGGACAAAATCAGCGTTCGATTTTCGGCTTTCTGGGTTCGGCCGAGCCGATGGGCTTCCAGGATTTCCTGCGAACCACGGCGAGCGACAGCGGCGTGTTATATGATCCGGTCTGGCTCTGGCGTTATCTTCGCGCCAATCTGGAGCCATCCATCCTCGCATCGCCCGACGGGCACCGCTGGTCGATAGCCGTCGATGCCGTAGAACGGGTCGAGGAACGCGGCGGAGAGGCGCTCGAACTGGCGGTGCTGCAATCGGTCGCCTTGCTCGATCTGTTGCGAGAGCGCTCGGGCCTCTCGGCGACGCCAGCGCTCATTGCAGCAGGTCTCGGTGCTGATCCGGAAGATGTGCAAACCGCGCTCGACTCACTTGTGCGGCGCTCGGCGATCGTGTTCCGCCGCCATCTCGCCGCCTATGGAGTCTATGCGGGATCGGACTTCGATATCGAGGCGGCGATCGAGGAAGCGCGCACGCAGATGGCCGGGTGCGACTATGGCCGGCTGCGCGCGACCGGAGTCCTCACCCCGATTCTCGCCAAGCGTGAATATCACGAGACAGGCGCGATGCGCTGGTTCGATGTCGATGTCGCCACGCTCGAGCAGGCTGAAGCACGCATCGCGTCGTTCAAGTCGGATTCGGGCGCTGCGGGGCTCTTTTTGCTGCTGATCAACGAGGCGGGCGATCGGCAGCCACGCGTCCGGCGGTCGATGGAGCACCTTGCAGCGGTGGTGGGTGATCGGCCGATCGCGCTCGGTGTCTCGACGGACAGCTATATGTTGCGGGAATTGAGCCATGAACTGGTCGCGCTAGAACGCGTGCAGTTCACCAGGCCAGAGCTGAAGGGCGATGCGGTGGCGCGGCGCGAAGTCGCAAGCCGTCTAGCGCGACTAGCGGGCGAGCTTGAGGACCGGCTGCGATCCGGCCTTGCCACCACCGAATGGCGTGTGCCCGCGAGCAGCGACGAAGCGCTTTGCGCGCGCGGCAATGCAGGGCTTTCCGTCATCGCCTCACGCATGGCGGCAGCGCTCTTCCCGATGACGCCGCGCGTGAAGAATGAGTTGGTCAATCGCACCAAGCCATCCTCCAACGCGATGGCCGCGGTTCGCGCGCTGATGACCGCAATGGCAAAGCATGCCAACGAGGCTCGGCTGGGTATCGAAGACTTTCCCGCCGAGGGCGGTCTTTACGCATCGCTGCTGCAGCGGACGGGCCTTCACGGCGAGCTCCCCGATGGCAGTCTCGGATTCCGCAAGCCTTCCGACGACGATGCGTACCGGCTCGCACCACTTTGGCGTGTCGCGCGCGAAATGCTCGAAGCGCGGGGTGCCGACGGGCTCACCATGGCGGACCTGTTCACGGTGTGGCGCGCGCGACCGTACGGTGTGAAGGAAGGCTTGCTGCCGATCCTCGGTTTCGCCTTTCTGATGTCGGAGCGCAGCTGCGTGTCGGTGTATCTCGACACGATCTTCTGCGCTGACATCGGCGATCTGCTCGTCGATCGCCTACTCCAGGATTATGACGCCGTACGCATGCGGCTCAGCGCGATAAGCGAGCGTGATGCCGAGATTCTGCGCGGCGTCGCGGACCTTGTCGCCGAATTGTCGCAAAGCGATGACGCGGTCGGCGCTGATCCCCTGGTCGTTGGCCGGCAACTCGTTGCGCTGGTGATCGGGACGCCTGCCTGGGTGCGGCGTACGTCGCATCTCAGTCCATGCGCTCAGCGCGTGCGCGATCTAGCACAGGCGGCGAACGATCCGAACAAGTTCATGCTCGACGATCTGCCACACGTTGCCGGCAAAGGCGCGAGCGTCGCGGCGGTGATCACGTCGCTCCGCGACGGCCTTCAGGAATTGGCCGGGGCCTATCCGGCGATGCTGGACACCTTGCGCGAGTTGCTGTTGCAAGAGCTGAGGGTCCGCGATCGCACGACCCTGGCGACGCTGCACGGGCGCGCCAAGGCTGTAATGGGGATTAGCGGCAATTACCGCCTCGATGCTTTCGCTGCGCGCCTCTCGGCGTTCGACGATAGTGTGGAATCGCTCGAGGGTCTCGCCAGCCTCGCGGCTAATCGCCCGCCGCGAGATTGGGTGGACCGTGACGTCGACGCCGCGCGAGTCGAGCTTGCAACGCTTGCGCGCGAGTTCCTTCGCGCGGAAGGCATGGCGCACGTCCAAGGTCGCGGTGATGGACGGTACGCGTTCGCGCTGCTCTTGTCCGACCCGTCGCGTGACGGTCTGCTGACACCGGAGATCGCGATCGATTGCGAGGAACTCGAACAGGCGCGAGCGATCGCGTCGAAGCTGCGCGCGATCGTTGGCGAGCAGGTCGATCCCGACGTGGCGCTCGCCGCCGCCATCGAGCTTGCAGCCTTGTTGGCCGAGGAGGCGCGCGATCGGGCCGATGCGCCGCTTCGCGCCGCCGGAGGAATACGATGACCGAGCGCCACGTCGTCGGATTGTCCGGCGGGCGCGACAGCGCCGCGCTCGCCGTCCATATGGCGCAGACCCGGCCCGATCTCGATGTCGAATATTTCTTCACGGATACAGGCAAGGAACTCCCCGAGGTCTATGAGTATCTCGGTCGGCTGGAGGGGTTTCTGGGCCGCCCGATCGAGCGGCTCAATCCCGACCGAGATTTCGATTTCTGGCTGCGTCAGTACAAGAACTTCCTGCCGAGCCCACGGACCCGATGGTGTACCCGGCAGCTAAAGATCCGCCCTTTCGAGAAATGGCTATGGCCCGCGCTCGACGCCGGCGACATCGTCACGAGCTATGTCGCGATCCGGTCGGACGAGAATTACCGCGAAGGTTATGCCTCGACCCATCCCAACCTTGGCGTCTCGCTGCCGTTCCGCGAAGCCGGCATCGACAAGGCCGCGGTGATCGACATTCTCGAGGCGAGCGGTTTGGGCTTGCCAGAATATTATGCGTGGCGCTCGCGGTCGGGGTGCACTTTCTGCTTCTTCCAGCAGAAGATCGAATGGGTGCGGCTGAAAGAAAGGCATCCCGACCGGTTCGAGGAAGCCAGGTCATATGAGAAGAATGCGCTCGAACACGGCTCGCCCTTCACATGGAGCCAGGGCGAATCCCTTGATGAGCTCGAGTTGCCCGAGCGCGTCGAGCAGATCCGCGCCGATCATGAGCGTCGGGTCGCCCGCGCTGCTGCGCGTCGGGTCGTCAACCCATTGCGACCCGACGGAGAGACGATCGACATGGATGACCTGTACGGGCAAGCGAAGGTTTGCCTGGCTTGCCACAAATGAAACCGAAGGCTTTCGACCCGTATCGGTTGCGATCAACGATGTAATGGCCTTGTCGGCGCGTGCAGGTTGGCGCTAGCTTGTTTCGGGGACGAAAGCCTGAAGCGGCTTTCTGGCAGAGGGGGCGACATGAGCGGAGCCAATGGAGAATGTGCTGGAGATGCGCTGTCCTTCAATCCAGCCGAGATGGACAAGATCATCCGGCAGATCGTCGATAAGGTCCGCGCCAATTACTTTCAGAACGGCGAAAGCGGACGCGGCATTCCCGGCGAGGTGAAGCGGACCATCGAAGCCAGCATCGATCGCGTCTGATCATGCTGATCGAGTTCATCAAGATCGTGAATTGGCGGAGCTTCTACGGAAGCAACGATATCGTGGTTTCGAAAGATCCGACGCGGAATGTGACGCTGATCCGAGCCGAAAACGGTGTCGGCAAAACGAGCCTGCTAGCGGCGATCAACTGGTGCTTTTTCAACATTTTACCGAGCGAGAGCGAATTCGAGGATCCCAAGAGCCTGGTCAATAAGTTCGCCGCTGAGCAGGACGGTGCGACGAGAACTACGGTGGAAATCGATTTCCGGCACGAGGGGAAATCCTATCGCGCCGCACGCGCCTATGACCAGCCGAGCCAGGCGACCCAGCCGCTCCGGCTGACCGAACTGGACGACGGCGGCGAGGTCCCCTCGTCGAAGGACCGCCCCGACCGTTTCATCAATTCCGTCATCCCGCGTGAAATGGCGCCCCATTTTTTCTTCTATGGCGAGGCGACCAGTCGATATACGGGCGCGTCGGGTGCACGAAAATTCGGTGAGGCGGTCAAGGGCATCCTCGGCTCGACGGTGGCGCGCATGGCGCTCGATGACCTCAAAAAGACCTGGCAGGACTATAATCGTTCGGCCTCGGACAATACGAGCGCCGAGGCGCAGGCAGCAGAGCGCGGAATCGAAGAGGCTGCCGAAAGAATCGCGCGATATCGCGATGACTTATTGAAGCTCGACGAGGAGATCGAAGCCGCCAGCGGGCGCATGGATCGGTTGAACCAGGAGCTCGCCGGTGCGAAGCCAGCCAAGGATGCCCAGGCGCGCCGCGCCTCGATCGAAGCGCGCCTGGCCGCCAAGGATTCGGAAAAGAGTAAAGCCCTGCAGCGCGCGCAGACCTGGACCCAATCCTTCCTCACCTCGGTCCTCGCCGAGGAATTGGTTCGCGAGGCGGCGGAAGTGATCAAGTCCGAAGACACGCGCGGCAAGCTGCCCGCGCCCTATGACCAGAAATTCGTCGACGAGATTCTCGAGGACGAAATGTGCGTGTGCGGTCGCGAGATCGTCAAGGGCAGCGCCGAATATGACCGGATCAAGAAGCTACTCGACACCGCTGGTGACCAGGCGGTGATGTCGCGCGTCATGTCGACAAATTCGGCGTTGGGGAAATTCGGCGAGAAAGCGGCGCATGCCTGGGGGGTGTATGAACGGAACAACGACGATCTACGAACCGTCGAGGGCGAGATCGTACGTCTCGATGCCGACCTTGTCGAGATATCGAAGGAACTAGCGGCCAACCCCATTACCGACATCGCGGAGAAGGAAGCCGCGCGCGAGCGGGCGAAGAATCAGCGCAATCAGGCGATGAGCCGCAAAGTTGACATCCAGTCGGCGATCAACGGTTTTGAGCGCCAGAAGGCCGACTACGAGTCCAAGCGTGACGAGCTGATCAAGAAGTCGGAAGCCGCACGGCGTTACGTGAAACGTGCCCAACTCGCAGCGGCGCTCACTGCCCGGCTCGAAGGCCGACTCAAGGCCGAGGAGGAGGGGGCACGCGCTGCGATCGAGGGCGAGATCGATGCGATCGTGCAGAAATTCATGCGCAAGCCCGCCACGGTCAAGCTCGACAAGGACTATCAACTCCGGTTGTTCGATGAGCGTGGCGTGGAGATCGCCAAGAGCACCGGGGAGAACCAGCTTTTGGGCCTCGCCTTTACCGGCGCGATCGCCAAATATGCCAAAGAACGCCAGGAGGATGTCGATGATATCCTGTTGCCAGGAACAGTCGCGCCGCTCGTGGTCGACTCTCCGTTCGGCCATCTTGATCCGCTCTATCGTCGCGGCGTTGCCGAATTCCTGCCCAGCCTGGCTTCGCAGGTCATTCTTCTCGTCTCGACGTCCCAGGCGTCGGACGTGGTGATGACGACCTTGGCGGACCGTATCGGTGACGAATATGTGCTCACCCGGCATAATCGCGGCGACGGCGCGGGCAAGCAGGCCGAAACGATCGAGGTTCGCGGCGAAAGCTACGACCTGACGGCCTATGGCAGCGAGTTCGAAGGCACTCGCATCACCGAGGTGCGGTAGCGATGCGGCTGATTCATTCCCCTGTGAAGCGCAGCAAGGCCTATGAGGCGACGCTGCAAAAGCTCGGCGGTAAGGATGCCAAGCTATTTTCGACATTGCGCGAAGCACTGACATTTTGTGCCGTCCTCGGCTATAAGGAGCGCCGCCGCGTGCCGCTCGACCCTAATGCCGGCACCGAAGATATTGCCGGCGCGCAATATCAGCTCAACGAAGCGGTCGACACGATCTTCGCGCTGGCACTTGCGGAGAGCAAGACCTCGGACATCCTGCGGCCCGATCGTGAGAAGGATTGCGTTCAGATCTACGAAGAATATGCCAATGGTGGTCTCGAACTCGTCCAGTCTTGGATCGAGCGGTTCGCCGATGTCGATGTCGAGGATGCCGTCTGGCGTGGCCTCACCGCAATCGGCGTCAAGCCAGCATCGGGCGTCAAGCCGGTGGCGGACATAGTGGCGCCGGTCTTCTGATGCTGCGCAAGCTGGGGCTGAAGACCAATTACTCCTCCGAAGCCGACAATCTTTACACTGACTTCTTTCTGCCATCGCTGAGCGAGGCAGTCACCTATCGCCGTGCGGTCGGCTTTTTCTCCTTGGGCGTGCTTCTCAACACGCCCGCAGCGATGTCGCGGATCGTGGAAAGCGGTGGCCGTATCGAGCTCATCTTTGGCAAGCTCGTCGCTGCCGAGGATTTCGAAGCCATCAAAGAGGGTTCCGCCCAGCCATGGGCCGCCGAGGACTTGCCGCGCTTCGAGGAAGTGATCGGCGAGCACCAGGGCAGCCTGCTCGAATACCGCATCCGTCTTTTGGCGTGGCTGTTCGCCGCCGGCCGGTTGGAGTTGAAGGTGGCGGTGCGGCCCCGAGGCATGTTCCATCAGAAAATCGGATTGCTGGAAGATCGGCTCGGCGACCTCGTCTCGTTCAGCGGATCGATGAATGAGACAATGAGCGCGCTCGATCCCCGGTTCAATTCTGAGGAGATCACGGTATTCCAGTCCTGGAATGACGGCCAGAAGGCCTATGTCGACAATCACCGGGCCGCCTTTGCCAAGCTCTGGTCAGGGGAGACCGGCAGCTCAACGGTGATCTGCGCGTTGCCCGAGGCGATTGCCGAAGGCCTGACCTTTGTGGCCGACCGGTTCCCAGAGCAGCCGACCTCGGAAGAGGAAGCGCGCCGGACGCGCGCCTTTTTCGAGAAAAGGCTTGGCCCCACCGGGACGCAGCCCTCGGTTCCGGCCGAAATCAACGGCGAAGTCTTTGCGATGCGCACGCATCAGCTCGAGGCGCTCCGGGCGTGGAGCGAGAACGGTTATAACGGCATCCTCGAGCTAGCGACTGGCGCCGGCAAGACGATCACGGCGATTTATGCGGCAGCAAAGACGGTCGATGCGAATGCGGGCATCGCGCTGCTTGTAGCGGTACCGTATCAGGACCTAGCCGACCAATGGTGCGAAGAGCTTCGGCAGTTCAACATCCACGCGGTCCGCTGCTATGGCGCGCGGGCGGAGTGGGAACCGGCAGTGCAGGAATATCTCCGCCGAAATCGCGACGAACAACGCGAATTCATCGCAATCGTGGTCGTCAACAAGACGCTGAAGACGGACCATTTTCAGGCGTTCGCCGCACAGCTCGATGCGGCGCGGCTCTTCTTCATCGGCGACGAATGTCACCACCATAATAGCCGGGCCTATGGGGGCAAGCTGCTGCCCGAGGCGCGTTTTCGCCTCGGCCTTTCCGCCACGCCTTTCCATTATATGGATGAGGAAGCCAATCAGCGTCTGCGCGACGTCTATGACCGCTCGGTCTTCCGGTACACTCTTGCCGATGCCGTGCGTGACAAGGTGCTCACTCCTTATGAATATCTGCCGCTGCCGGTCGAGCTGACCGAGCAGGAAGCCCAGGACTATCTCGACCTCAGCGACCAGATCGCACGGCAGTTCGCGGCGACGAAAAACAAGCCCGGCGGCGCCGGCGGTGATCGTCTCAAGGCGTTGCTGATGCGGCGCGCAAGGCTGGTCGGCGCAGCCGCCAACAAGATGGCGGCGCTGTCGGCGGTCCTCGATCGCGACAAGGTGGAGAGCCACTCGCTTTTCTATTGCAGCGACGGGCGTACGCTCGTGGACGACGATGACGATGAAGATCAGGAATTTGGAGCGGACCCCGTCGAGGTGAAGCAGCGTTACGCGGTGGCGCAGCTCTTGCTTGCGCGCGGTGTGCGGGTATCGCCGTTCACGTCGGACGAGAATCGCTGGCAGCGTCGTGAGATTCTGCGGAGGTTTCGTAATGGCGAGATAGAGGCGATGGTGGCGATACGCTGCCTTGACGAAGGCATCGATGTCCCGGCCTGCCGCACCGCCTATCTGATCGCGAGCTCGCGCAATCCGAGGCAGTTCATCCAGCGCCGCGGCCGCATCCTTCGCCGCTCGCCGGGCAAGGATCGGGCGAAGATCCACGATTTCGTCGTGGTCATGCCTGAGGGCCACATCTCGTCCGACACTGCGGCGGGCGATTTCCTGCGCAACGAACTGGGACGGGTGGCGGACTTCGCGCAGAACTCGCTCTATCCAGCGCGTTCGATCGAGCCATTGATGCCGTGGCTGCGCAAATATGGTCTGGAGCATCTGGCATCATGAATGTTCATGAGCGCCGTTTCAGCGGTCCTGCGGTGCAGGGCGACCTCGCCACGCCAGCCTGCCGCGACCGTACCGGATCCTGGCGCTTTTGTTTTCGAGCCGTCGTTACACCCGTACCGGTTCTCGTTGCCGGGTGCGGTTTGTCTGCGTAAGCAACCCTGACCGGGCTCGCCGAGGCCTGGATTGACCGGAGAATATTCGCTTGTTTCGTATTACCGCCCGGACAGTCCTCGAGCTCGGCGCGGAGTTGATCAGTTCGGACATCATTGCCTTTTATGAGCTCATCAAGAACGGATTCGACGCCGGCACAAAAAATGGGGTCGAGCTGCGGTTCGATATCCTGCTTCCGCGCCACAATTATCTTCGCCTCCGCGACGCGCTCACGAAGACGATCGCGAACGCAGACCGGCCGGCCAACGCGCTAGACATCCACCAGGGCGCTTTGATCGACGCGCTTCTGTCGGACTCCGACTCCAAGCTTCGCAGCGCGTTCATCAAGGAAATTGCCGACGCCACCGATTTGGCCGGGCTGCTCGAGGCATTCGATCGGGGCCAGGCCAAATATAACCGCATCTCGGTTATCGACACCGGGTCGGGCATGTCGATCGAGGATCTCGAGGAAAATTTCCTCGTCATCGGAACGGCATCCCGCAAGCGCGAAGTTGAAAAGGCGATTGCTGCTGGCGCCGCCGAAAGCCCTTATCTTGGCGAAAAGGGCATTGGCCGCCTGTCCGCGATGCGGCTCGGTGAATATCTTGAGGTACGGACGGCGCGCGCCGAAGACACCGCGATGAACAGGCTCGAGATCAATTGGCGTGATTTCGCGGCGATCGATGCGATGCTCGATGATGTTCCCGTCAAGCCCGAGGTAAAGGGGGACAAGCCGGAGCCCGGCTGGTCGGGCACCACGATCATCGTCCGCGACCTGGTCGAAAACTGGACGAGCGCGCGCGTCGCCGACATGAGCGGCTATGATTTCGCGCGGCTGACAGACCCGTTCGCGGAACCGGAGACTCGGCCGAGGATCGCCATCTTCTGGAACGGTCAGCGGTTAAACATCCCGGTGATGCCGGGGCGGCTGCTCGAGGCAGCCCATGCTCGTGTCGTTGGCAGCTACAAGATCGAGGGTGGCAAGCCATTGCTGACCTGCACTGTCGACATCTTCGACCTCGGTTTTCCCCATCCGCCCGAGAGCGAGACAGTCGTGCTGCCGATCGAGGATCTCGAAGGCGTGATCATCGGCAAGGATGGCGAGATCGAGGATTCGGCGCTCGTCGAAGTCGGCCCCTTCTCGTTTGAGGCCTACTGGTTCAACCGCCGCCGCCTGTCGCGCGTCGACTCAATCGGCGAGAATATGGCGCTGCGCGACCTGCAGGAGCAATGGTCAGGAATCCTATTGTTTCGTGACCGGTACCGCGTCTTCCCTTATGGGGAGGATGAGGACGATTGGCTCGAACTCGACCGGCGGGCGCTGCGGCGCAGCGGCTATACGCTCAACAAGACTCAATTCATCGGGCGGGTCGAGATCTCCCGTGCGCGCAATCCCGACCTTGTCGATCAAACCAATCGAGAGGGCCTTCGCGTTACGCCGGCACAGCAGGTGCTGCTGCGCACGATCCGCTATGCCATTCAGGACCGGCTTGGCGGGTTCATGCAGGACGTCGAGCGCCAGTATAAGGGCCAGAAGATCGACCTCAGCGATGCCAAGTCGCGTATCGCCGGCCTTGAGGAACGCGCGCGCACGTCGATCAAACGGCTTCGCAAGGTCGCGCGCGGCGATGATCGCGAGGCGGTCGACGAGCTCGAACAGACCTTGCTCGAACTCTCGGACTTTGCGGCGAAGGCGCGCGAGAGGATCGCCGAAGTCGAGCAGGAAAGCCGGCGTATGGTGGACATGGCCGGCGTCGGCCTGATGGTAGAGGTGGTGGCGCACGAACTTGCCCGCTCGTCCGAGAACGCCCTGAAGGCGCTCGACCGCTTGCGCAGTGCCGACCTGCCCGACCAGGTCCGGGCGCATCTCAACACGCTGCGTGCCGAAATGCGCAGCGTAAGCAAGCGCGTACGCGTCTTGGATCCGTTAAGTGTAAGCGGCCGCCAGCGGTCAGAGGCCTTTGCGCTCGACGCACTGATCCGCGAGCAACTTGAGGGCCATGAAGCGCAGTTCGAGCGCCATAACATCAGCTTGAAGCTCGATCTTCCGAAGCGCCCGTTGATGGTCCGCGCCGTGAAGGGAATGATAGTCCAGATCCTTGAAAATCTGATCTCGAATTCGCTCTACTGGATCGAAATGCGCGCCGCGCGTGAGCCGCTGCTGAAGCCGGAAATTCGCATCACGCTGGAAAGCGGACCGCCGACATTGACCTATGAGGACAATGGCAGAGGCATTGCGCCCGACAATGCAGACAAAGTGTTCAAGCCCTTCTGGTCGCTGAAGGAACGCAAGGCGCGCAGGGGCCTTGGCCTGTTCATCGCCCGGGAGGCGGCCGAGCGTCACAAAGGAACGCTGGTCCTGTCCGATCACGTCGATCCCGCGACGGCCCGGCTGCATCGCTTCATTCTCGAACTGCCCGGGGACAGCGAGTCTTGAGCCTTGCCGACCTCCTTCACGAACGTGGCATCGCGCGAGGGCTGATCGTCGACGATGCCTGCGATCCCGTGCCGCGCGCACGGGATCTCGCCGCGCAGCAGGGCGAATGGGCGACGTTCAATGACGATCTCGGCCCCCAACAGCGCGCGGCGATCGACGCGTCGTTCGGCGGGCCAGGGGGAATGCCATTCGCCAACAAGATCGCCGATGATGCCTACGTCGCGGCGGTCTGGGGTTTGCGCGACGAGCTCGGCGAAATCGCTGAACCGCTCTTTGCAAGCTATATCGCTAACCAGGCGCGGGACCTCGACTTTGTCCGAAAGGCTCGTGAGGCGCTGACTGCGATCGGGATTCAATGCGAGGAGCGCGGCCGCGATTTTTCCGCCGAGGCGCAAGCCGCCGATGTGATCGTCATCGACCTCTATTTGGGCAGCGCGCAGAATGATGACGCCTTCGAGGAGTCGAAGCGACTGCTGCGCGAGGCCTTGGAAGCGCGCAAGGCGAACCCGCCACTCGTGATCCTGATGTCGAGAAGTACGCGCCTGGATCAGAACCGCGATGCATTTCGAGACGAGGTCGGTCTTCTCGAATCCGGCTTTCGCATTCTGGCCAAACGCGATCTCGATCATCCGGGTCGGATCGAGCGTCAGCTTGAGCGGCTTGCTCGGCATGCGGTCGAAACGAGAAAATTGGCGCGTTTTTTCGATGCGCTTGATCGCGGCATTACCGCTGCGGCAAGCCGGACGCTGCTCCTAACCCGACGACTGCGCTTGTCGGATATCGCCCAGATCCAGCATCTCCTCCTCGATTTCGAAGGAGAACCGACCGGAAGCTATCTAGTCGATGTCTTCGATCGCGTGCTCCAGCATGAGATCGAGCGCGATGTCGATGTGATCACCGCCGCGACCGCGCTGACCGATTTCCCGACGGCCGACCATCCTCCACCCTATGTGGCGGGCTCGGCAGATCTTCAGGCGCTGGTCGAGCGCATGCTCACGCAGAATGCGCAGCGGCTGCAGCTGAAAGGCTCGATCTATTCGCCGGTGACCTTTGGCGACCTGTTGCGCCTTCCCGCGGACTATGCCGCCGACCGGCGCGCCGCGCTCGAGGCATGGAAGGCGCTGGAGGCTCCGGACGAATCCGATCGGCCGATGGCGGAACCCCTTGATATCCCGCCTGACGCCGTTTTGCTGGTGCTGACCCCGGTTTGCGATCTGTTGCGCGACGCCGACCAGCGGGCGCCGCGGGTCCTGTTTCTGGTGGGTACGCCTGCACCAATGGACCGAAGCGATTGGGTCTATGGCTCCGATAATCGCACGGTGGCGATCACAATTGACGGCGTCATGTCGTGGATCAAATGGAATTTGAAGCATGTCGATACCCTTGCCTGGGCGCAGCTGGAGCGATCGCTTGCCGCAAATCACCTGGAAATTTTTGCCAGGCTCCGTGAGGCGCACGCACTCGAACTGCAGCAACGTGTCCTCGCGGGCCTAGGGCGCGTTGGCCTGGTCGCGCCGATGCCGGCGACGTTCCCAGTCGGTCTGGAAGCCTATTATTGCGGGCTCGATTATACTCCCGTGGCGCTTCCCGTAGAAGAGCTCCTGAACTCGGCCGTTTGCTGGGTCGGTCGGGATCAGCAGGGCAAACCGGTGAGCAGGCTGGTCCTCACGGAAGGCGCTTGTGACGGCTTGAATGCCGCACTGAGCGCGCTGGACAGTGCGATCGTCGCTCCGGAAGCGCGTCCCGCCTTGCAGCACGCGCGGACATCTCCTGAGCTTCGACGCAAGCTCGAATCCGGACTCGACCTGAAATCCATCGGGAATACCAAATGGACCCCGGTCACAATCGACCGGCAAGGCCAGGCGACACCGATCGCATTGGCCGCCTGGAATTATGATCCGGCTCTGAAGATCGCGCGCGCCGATCGACCGAAAGCAGGCGTCCTGCTCCTTATCCGCGACGCTGACGCCGCTGGTGGGCCCGGCCTGCTCGACCTGCAGCGTGGCTTGGCAGTCACTTAGATTTCACGCCAGGGCGGCCATATTTGCACCTGGGACGCAGCTCATCGCCGCACGCGCCCGGATCGAGTGCCCGAGTGCCATTACGCTAGATGTGGCCCGAGCGCGTCGCTCCAGCCCGGCGGCGACGCGCGACGCGAGCGGCCGCGGAATCCCTGGCCACTGATAGAGAATCGGCTGGGGCATGATCCAAGGTGCGCCCCGACTTGCTTGCCGCCGAAGAAACGTGGGTGGTTGGCTTTAGATAGCATCTGAGTCCACTGTCCCCGGATGGAAAACTGCCCGATTTTTTCGTGGCGGGAATTACCCGCACATACTGCACGACTTGTGGGTAGTTCGTGCGGTGGGAGGCCCAAATTGTCGGCGTTCCCGGGCATAAATTGACTGCATAACCGCGTATTTACGGCGCGTTATCGGCGAGCCACCCAATGGCAGGGCAATGGGATGAAGTAGTCAATTTTTGACCCAAAAACGAGCATATCAGGATGATACTGGAAGCCTCTTGCGCTTCGGAATTCGTTCTGCGACGGTCCTGACGCCGCCGGTAAATCCCGGCGGCGGGGCTTCGTAACCCCTGAGCATTCGGCCGGTCGCACATCGTGTGGCCGGGTGGCCGTCGCGCATGTCCAAGGCTTCGCCTAAAGGCGGCGGCGCCTTGGCGAATGCTCAGGTTACGAACACCCGGCTTTAGCCGGTCCGCCCCATGCAAAGAGGAGGACCGGTATGCGGATACGATTCCCAAATCGCGTCGAGTTCCCGAACGCACCGTTCGGGTTTTCGCACATGTTGAATGTCTTCAATGGCCTCGGCGTCACTGCCATGAGCGACGTCTGGATTAACGCTCATGTATGGGTGGGAGACCAGCGCCTACAGGTCAAGGATGGCAACCTCTTAACCCAACTGGACATCTGGGAACCGACGCCCGGATCCTGGATCGCAAGGCCGCTCGGGGAATTTCACCTTCGGCCTGCGGGGAAGCCATACGCCCCTATCGCCGAGCTCCTTGATCTGGACGATTGAATCGGAGGAGGGGCGTATGTCCTTAGCAGCCGTCAGTTGCAACCGAAGTTCGTACCTTCGAAGTCGAACGGGGGCTCGAGCGCGCATCCACAGCCGTCGCGTGCGGGCGGAGCTTCCATGATCGCCGTGCAGGTTGAGCTTTGGCCGTTTGGTTCGCAAGAGGACCGCAAGATTATCGCGGCTATGGTGATCGAGAACCTAGGCCTCGATGAGAGCGGGCTCTGTTATCGGTACGCTGCCGAACTGCACCACACTGCCGACCCGGCACTGCAGATTTCCGCGGGCGAGCAGAGCGTTGAAATCGTCGGGCACGATCGTCGCGAGGCGGTCTGGAAGCTGATCCATCGCGTTTTGTCTGCAGCGCTCGCGGAGGACGGGTCGGAGGAGATCGTGGACAGTTCTGTCGGTGAGCGCACCGGCGGTCAGGACGACGGTGCGCCCTGATGGGCACGCTCGACTTCGATGCGGTGCTCAAGGAGTGGCGGATCGTCGCCTTCTGCGACGGCATTGCAATCGTTGGGAAGGTGTATGGCGACGCGAAGAGCCGCTTCACCGACGGTGGTTGGATCATGACTTCAAAGGTCCTCAGCCCGCCTTGCAAGGTCGTAAACGGCGATGTCATCCGTACCAGAAATAGTCGCTATCTGTTGATCGGAGTGATCAGTTAGTGGGCCAGCGCCCGACCGAGCGCGCCGGCCGCGGGAGGCTGCCGGAGGGCGCGCAACTGGTTGGATGGAGACGCTGGCATCTGGCCGCCAATCATCGTCCTATGCTCCCATTCGAGGATCGGCGTTTGATGACGGCGCCGGCGGTCAGGGTCTTCCGGGGGATCTCTCGCGCGTGGGAAATGAGCTTTCGGGAGGAACTGGGCGTCGTGGGGCTTCCCCGACCGGTGTGGAGCAGTTGCGCGCGCGATCGCGCACCGGTCTTACCGGCCGAGGCACTGATGCGCATCGTGCTTGTTGCCCGCGTGTTCGAGGCGGTCAACGTGCTGTTTCCGCCGGAGCGGGCCGATGCGTGGATGCGGTCTCCAAACTCGGCCAGAATTTTCGGCGGCCAAAGCGCGCTCGATCTGATGGTGGGGGAAGGGCGTACCGGCATCAGAGCGGTGCGGATGTACTTGCTGGGGGAAATCTATGGCTGAGTTGCCGGCAAGTCTTGTGATCGCCGGCACTTGGCGGGAGCAAGGGATCGATGCGGTGGACACATCCCCCGCCCGGTTCGATTGGCCCCGGAAAAGGACGACGCAGATCTCGACGACCCATGGCGTACGTCAGCGGATATTGTCTGAAAACCGACGTTCCTGAGCGGTTGGAACGTCACAGAGAATACTGTCTTCCCCTCCGAGGCCTTTGCCGCGTACATGCGCATCGACCTAGCCTGGGGCGCTGCGATTAACGTGTATTGGCCGATTGACGTTGGCCCGCGGCAACTGGCACTGCCGGTGCCGACGAGGAGGCCTTAGTTCCGAGATAAAGATTGGCCGTATAAGACGCGTCGGTGTCGGTATTGGCCACGATCCCGCGCCGGTACGGGCTTGCTGGGCTTGGTAGTGGCTGTGGTCCGCATTCGATTTGCTTAGCAGTGGTTGCGCCAACGGGCATGATGCATTCCCAAGCGGATCCGCCGTTATCGACCATATTCAGTGTCATTGTCTGTTGACGAGGGAGTAGTGCAGCCATCGGCAAATAATTCCCGCCGTTCGGAAGCGTGAACTTGGTCATTTGAGCGTGAACATTCCCTACGAGCACCAGGGTCAGCGTGTGGGGCGAAGGGGCCGCCGCTGCTTCAATGTTCTTTGCCATTTGGCTCTCATATTCGGCGGCCGAGCTGGAATTGGTCGGCTGAAACGCGATGACCCGATCGATCTGGCCCGCCTTTTTCATTGAACGCCGCGGGTGGGACGTGGGTATGGAGAGCGTTACCCGGCGCTTGCGCTGCAAGCGGTGTAGCGCCGGCGCGTTCGTGTCCTGGTCGAAGGATCGGGAGCCCACTGTGGATCTACCGATGCCAAGTCGGCAGCAGTGGAGGCGGGCACTCAGTCGGTTGCGGAGTTGACGGTCCGGAATGGATTTTTTTTACGGTTTCCCGGTGTAGAAAGAATTGCCGAGCACAGGGGGCGACGGGATTCGGTGGAGAGGTCGCCCGTATTGGTCGCCATGATCGGCTAAGCCCGTAGCCGCTATGCTACTGCGCCGGACTACTCACTTTTCGATTTTTAAGGCAGTCGTGCGACCTTCTGCCGCGCGATTCAGCGCCTCGTCACGTCGACTATCTTGCAGTTGGCTATCATAGGTGCCCTCGACCATTTTTGCATGTTCCAAGCATGGTGGCCCCTCAACGAGAAATCACTATAACAATACAACCAAAATGGACGAAATTTACTGCAAATTTGGCATATAGTTACGGGATCTTATCTTGCGCGTGCACCGCCGATGATAGATCATGCGTCGAATGATGATGATGGCTACATTCCGATTCGCGGCGGTGGCCGTCGCCGCGCTCGCGAGTTCCTCGCAGCAACCGATAAATCCGAATGACCCTCAGGTCGCCAAAGCGCTAATGACCGCGCAGCACTACGCAATACGATTCTACAGGATACATAATTGTGATACCGGCATGGGATTCCGCTATGGCGTTAACAATGCCGGCGATCTGATTGTGGTTGACGTAAAACCCGTAGATCAAAAAGTCGTTGCGTTAAAGATTAGAATTAGACGAACAGATTTGAAAGTTATTAGCATTAATCAGGTCAAGCGACAGGGTCGTTAACGTTGTCCATTGCGCGCCGATGATACGTGCGAATGATGATGGCCAGCTAACATCGTTTAACGTTTGAGGTGGCAAACGCCGACGGGGACGTGGAAAATGATTAGAGAGATTGCTTTGGCGGCAGGTGCCGCGATCAGCTTACTCCCGTCGGCTAGCGCGAGCAGTAAAACTAGAGAAGCTGATGAGATCAGTTCCAACGCGCCTGGCGCGGTGTTACTCCTTGGTGAAATCCATGGGACAAACGAGGTGCCGGCGTACACGTCATCCCTCATTCGGACCCTGACCAGGCAAAGTCACTTGGTGGTCGGCCTGGAGTTGAACGACGACAGCGCGGGCCTTCCATGCGAAAGTGGCAAGCTACGGACTCGTGGTAAACCTGTTCCAGCAAGCTGGAGCTACGCATTGGCAGACGGTCGAAGCAGTGTGGCAATGGCAAAATTGGTCTGCCAGGCGAAAGAACTGGAACGGAAGGGCTTGCTATCGCTCGTCTATCTGGAGGGCCCGGGGCGTGATCGGGAGTTCGATTCGAAGGCCGCAGGATATCTCGATCGGGTCTTAAAGCGGTATCCCAACGCTCGCGCCCTTGTACTGACAGGAAATTTTCACGCGTTGAACAACAGGCCTTCGATGGCAAGGGCGTTGAGGAATCTGGGCTACGCCGTCACAACGGCGACAGTTTCGTCTGGCGATCGAAAGGCTGCCGCGTGGCAGTGTCAGCGCGATGGCTGTGGCCTCAAGTCGTTAGATGCGGTCTTATGCCCAGAGCATCCGGGAAATTCCAAATCAGCCTGGTATCCCAGCCAAGATCCACGATGGGACAAATGTGTTTCCTTCCCCCACATGACGGCTTCATTCCCATATGATGCTCCGCCGCCCGCCAAGTGACGACAGGTTCTCGCGCCATTGATCGCGGAGGGCCATATTGAGAGACAGTTTGACGCTGCCAGCACTTTCGACGAGGCCGAACCCGCCCGGGACTGCAGCTTAAAATCAAACGGCACTTCGTGACCGTATGCCAGCGGAATTCCCGCGCTGTCGAGCGTTTGAGCGAATTCGCCCACCTTGACCTCCCCCAATCTGCATCCTCCGTTTGCGCTCGGGCTTCTTTGAAAACCGAATTTAGTAATCCAAAAATAGATCCATAATGGATTGTTTTTTTATTACGATCATATTGGACATATTCCGTGCAAAGAGACAGTCATCCTGAGACACATGTCGCTATCTACTTAGAATCGAGCGAACGAGTATTGACCTATACTATAGAGCGTGCGAACTCTTTGAAGCCACAAGGGCAAGCATAGGAGTTCCATATGACTCGAATCCTCGGCCGTGAAATGGCGATAAAGACACTTGACGAGAATGAACTCGATCAGGTGGCAGGCGGTACCTTCACGGGTCAAAACACTTTCAATGAGTGCATGTGCCATCCGGTCCCGAACGGCACGGGTGGATATGATTGGACGCCAGACGACTGCTCAGGTTGATCGTCTTTCAGTCGTGCGGCTCCGCTTCGAAGCGGAGCCGCGCAATTTAGCGAGGTTCACAGATTGTGCGATTACTGATCATTACCCAACCGCAGGATTATCATGCCCACGCAGTCGCATGGGGAATCGAGCAGCTTGGAGGCAATACATCTGTTTGGATGCCAAGCGATTTGCCTGATCAGTGTTTCGCATCAATCAGAATAAATAGCGCAATGACTGGCGCTGACACGACTATTCAGTATAATAGTATTCGGACTAATCTAAACGAGTTTGATGTAATCTGGAATCGCCGTCGGGGTAAGCCTTCCGCCCCGGCTGCCGCTTCCCCCCACGACATAAAAGTGATTGAATCAGAGACTTCGAGTCACGTTGATAACATTCTGACGATATTGTCACGCGACAGCATCTTTATTAATGATCCGGCTCGGCAATATATTGCGGACCAGAAAGCCAATCAGCTTCAGGTCGCCCTAGCGGTGGGATTCAATATCCCGGATACCCTAATTACTAATAACTTCGACGAAGCAGTCGAGTTTATTCGCGATAACGACCCGGTAGTGTGCAAGCCGTATAGGCCTCATCTTTGGCGATCTGAAAAGAAGTGGTACTCGCAAATGAGTGTCATCGTTCCACCGATCGAAAAGTTGGAGCGTGAGGCAATAGAAATGTGCCCTATAATCCTTCAGCGTCAGGTAAAACGGAAGTTGGAGGCCAGGATAATCGTATTTGGAGACAAAATATTTTCTGCTCAAGTTGTCGGAGACCTGACAGAATCTGATCTGGACTCGAGGCTGGCTATAAGGCAGCGAAAATCAGAGTTTAGAAATATTACGCTTCCGCCAAGCGTAGAGAGCGCCTGCCGTCAGTACCTTGGTCAGCTCGGTCTCAAGTTCGGGGCGTTTGACTTCATTGTTTCGGAAGACGGAGATTGGGTTTTTCTGGAATGCAACGAGGCGGGTCAGTTTTTATTTCTAGAAGACAGACTGCCAAATCTAAATATTCTAGATTCGTTTTGTAAATATTTATTTAGCTTTTCAACGATGTCGCCAATGTGTGGCGAAATCAGTTTGAGTACTCAGTTATTTGAGCAATCCGAATGGTTTGCTAATATGGAGATTATGGACAGTGTCCATAAACTTCGACAGGTGAACGAGTTCTCTATCTTGGAAGCCTGATGATAATTGCGAGGTGTTCGCAATTTACTGCGTTATGCCTGTGCTACTGAAATAGGTATTCGCTCGGAGTGTCGGGAGCCTCGATAGGTACCCGAACGACCAAGAGGGGAGTCCGACATGGCAAGCCGTCCTTATCCATCGTTTCTAATCTACAAAGACGCCGCGAAGGAATATCGCTGGCGGTATCAAGCCTCCAACACCAAGGTCATTGCGGACAGCGGCGAGGGCTACAAAAACAAGGCAGACTGCCAGCATGGCATCGACCTAGTGAAAGCGTCCTACAATAGCCCCATTTGGGTTGGGTGGGCGCGCGAGGCGACGCCTCGAAAACCCGCGATGTGAAATCCTACGGCACACCCAGGGGAATGCCAAGGTGGGATAGAGCTAAGTCTCCGCGACAAAAGGAATCTCCCAACATGGTGTTGCGTGATTGATAGGCTCTAATCCACTACCTTTAGGCGGTCGCGAACAGCGCTATGTTCGCATTCGGCCAAGCGTGTGGCTTCGAGCGTATAGACCTTACCAGCCTGCGCGATCGTTTCGACGCGATGGGCAATAATGATCCGGGTGGCGCCGGCTTCCGCGATGGCAAAGTTAACTGCCCGCTCTCGCTCTACGTCTAAGTGCGAGGTGCCCTCGTCGATGACTAGTAGGCGCGGCTGTTTGTAGAAGGCACGGGCGAGAAAGACCCGCTGTTTTTGACCACCGGATAGGGCTGAGCCCATATCGCCGACCAACGATTCATAGCCCATTGGCATTGCCATGATGTCGTCGTGCAGCGTCGCGGCCTTCGCCGAATTTGTCATCCGTTCTTCGTCCGGCATATCGTCGAACAGGGTGATGTTGTCGGCCAACGATCCCGCGAACAGACTATCCTCCTGCAACACAGCGCCGATCTGCTCATGGTAGTTTTTGTAACCGAACTCGCGGAGCGGAACGCCGTCGATTAGAACCTCACCGGTGTCGGGTTCGATCAGGCCGAGGATAATTTTTGCCAAGGTCGATTTGCCGCAACCTGACGGACCGGTGATCGCGATATGGTCGCCGGGCTCAACGGATAGATTGATCTCGCTGAGGATGATCGGGTCGGTCGGACTGTAGCGGAAGCTGACGCCGCGCAGTTCGATCCGACCGCGCAGGGGTGTTTGGGATCGCGCTTCCTCGGCGAAGCTCCTGTCCTGATCGGCGAGCGCAATATCGGACAACCGTTCCAAATGTAGCCGAAGCATGCGGAACGCCACGCCCTGGTCGATCAAGGTGACGCCGCGCTGAACGAGCTGCGTGCGATAAGCCATGTATGCGAAGACCATTCCTACGCTGAATCCGCCATCGATGACGAAGCGGATAGCTAGCCAGATGGAAACCACCGTCTCTAATCCGAAGATCAGCGTGTTCGCGGTCGATTGCCAGACGCCGATGCGCGCGAGCGAAAACCCCGCGTTCATCGAGTCCGTGAGCCGAGTTTGCCATTGCGCGTGCCGCGCCATTTCGCGGTTGAACAGGCGGAGGGTGACGATGCCGCGCAGCGATTCAATCATGGTCGATTGTTCACGGCCGCCCGTGACGATCACTTCTTCCTGCGCGGCACGCTGGGGAGAAAACGAAAGGAACCGGACGATGCCGTAGAGCGCGAACGCCGAGAGCGCGACCATCGTCAACGAAACGCTGTAGAAGAGCATCAGCGCCAAGGTGAAGATCGCAAGGCTGCCGTCGATCATCGCGCTGACCGCGCCTTGCATCATAAACAGCTGGATCGGCGTGACGGACTGGAAGCGCGACAGGACATCACCGACTGGGCGGCGCTCGAACCAGGCCACGGGCAAACGGAATAAGCGGCGCGCCACATTCGTCGCAATGCCGTAGCCCAATGACGTGCCGGCAGTCAGAAGCACGAATGAGCGCAGCAGGGATGCCCCGGCATTGATGAGCGCGAACAACCCGAAACCGAACGCTAACACCGTCAGCAGATTGCGATCGAGTGCTGGCAGCGCGTCATCGATCGCCACCTGCATGTAGTATGGGGATGCGAGGACAAAAGCCTCGAGCACGAGGCTGAGGATGACCGTTTGGACGAGTGCGCGTTTGAGTCCGGCGATGCGCCGCCATAGCTGCGATAGTCTCAAGCGCTCACGTTGACGCAGCGGCTCGAAATCGTCTGCTGGGCGCAACTCCAATGCCACGCCGGTGAAGTGGAGCGATACTTCGTCCATCGTCACCCAGCGCGATACGCTGGCGGGATTGTGAATTAACGCTTTGCCGTTGGCTACGCGCTCCACGACAACATAGTGATTCATATCCCAGTGCAGGATCGCGGGGAAATGAAGCGACTGGAGCCCTTCGATCGGCAGTTTGAGGGCGCGGGGCGTCAGCCCAAGCTGGTCCGCCGTGTTGATTAGCGAGCGGAGCGAAGCGCCACGTAACGATGGTTGGAATCGGCGGCGCAGTGCGCCAAGGTCAATGTCGAGCCCATGGTAGTTCGCGACCATCGCGAGGACCGCGAGGCCGCATTCGGCGACTTCGCTTTGCCGAACGAGACGAACCCGTTGCCGCCGCCACATGCCGAGATCGAGAGCACTCACCGCTTGCGTACTGCAAAGAGCGGCTCGAATAGCCATTCAATCAAGCTCCGTTTCTCTGTGATGATCCGGGCTGAAAGCGTCATGCCAGGCAACAGGGGTTGCCGCCGCCCAAATGCCATTACCCACGGTTCGGACAGGGTGGCGGAGACGAGATAAATCGGTGCCGGCCCGTTCGGGCCTTGCCGCGTTACTGCCGCCTTCGAGATGTTCTCGATGCGCGCTTTTACCGTCCCATAGGTCTGGTAGGGGAAGGCATCAATTGACAGCCGGACTTCCTGGCCCGGCATCAGAAAGCCAGCTGACGTCGTCGGGACGTACAGCTCGACTTTCGGCTTCGCGCGATCAGGGACAACGATCATCAATTGTTGATCGGTCGCGGCTGGTTGACCGAGCCTGGCGACAAGGGCTGTCACCACACCATCTATTGGCGAGGTCAAGATGTACCCGCGCGCGAGATCCGCTTGGGCTTGTTGTTGTGAAAGCGATTCCCGATTGGATTGCGTACCGGCCACCTGAGCTTGCGCGGCCATCGCCGATTGCGTGATCGACCGCTGCGCCTGGGCAATCTCCGCTGCCTTAGCGGATAGCGACTGTTCGAGTTGTGCGAGTTGTTGTCGGCGGGTCAGAATCGTCGCCTGTCGATCGTCCATGTCCCGCTTGCTGATATAACCCCGGATCGCGACCACCTGCGCATCGCGATAGCTCTGCTCGGCAGTCGCGATTAGTTCCTTCTGATCAGCAATCTGTGCTTCAAGCGCCGGCAGGGCAGCAAGATCACCGTCGATCTGCGCCTTCAAGCGCTTCTGATCGGCATCCGCCGCACCAAGCAGCAATCGGCGCTGTTCGGCGAGTTGAGCGTCTTCTCGGTTCAGCGCGTCGCCAATCCGATCCGGGGCAGTCGCGCCCGCGATCAAACTCTCTTCGGCGCGCACCACCGCCAATTTTTGTCCGGCGCGCACTCGCTCGCCTTCCGAAACCGCAATGCCGTCAACAATGCCGGCGCGCGACGGCATGATGGTGGCTACTCCTTTGTCGAGCGCGATCGCCCCGGAAACCGTTTGTACGCGTGCATAAGAGGCGAGGCTCAAGAACGTGACCGTCGCGATTAACGCCGCCAGTAACAAGAAGCCGATGACCTGCCAGGCAACTGGCGTCGCGATCGTGACGCTGCCATGCAGCCGATCCGCGCGATACTGCAATGCTTCCCGCCGAAAGAGAGAATCTGTAGCGTTCACGCTTCGGCGCACCCTTTCAGCAAATAATGCGCTCATAGGAAACGCCCCGGCCGCGGTTGGGGGGACTAATACGGCCGGGGGCGCCACCGAAGGTCACATTTCTCCAGTCGAAAGAGGCTAGGTAAATCGCGCCATCGGCTCAAGGGGCAGTGGCTCGATCGGTCCAGAATGGCTTCGATTAAGTGTGGCGTCCGTCTAGGTCGTGAGCTCGAACACGCTTACCTTGGTTCCGAAAGGAGCGTCTTTGGCGGGATTCGATCGACGTCTTTTAAAATGGCACGAATGCCTTCCCGCTGAATGGAATGCTCGGCGCGCCATCGATCATTAGCCTCAGGTAGAAATTATGATTGGGTACCGATGATGCCCTCACTCGTCTCGTTCGAACAGCGCCGCTACCCCGGGCTCGGCCAAGAGTTTGGGTCCCCACGATGTGAATGGATCAACGCCCGACAGACACGTATGCAGCAGTTCGACCATCTGTGCCCATGCGGCTTCGATCTCGGCCAGAACGAACGTCCTCAGGTCGTCAAAGACGATAGCTAGAACGAATATATTCGCGTCGCCATGCATCACGGTCGTCGCGCTCGCAGCGGTAATGTTGTGCCAGGAGCGGAATGCCTCCTTCCCGTTCACCAACACGGTAAGACCATCGATGGACACCGAGGCGATAATGTTCCGACTCAACAAATCTTCATCTATCTCCATGACTTCCCTCGGTTGCTGTCCAGGCGCGGTCCTTTCATGCGGGACTGCGTCGCACAACCCGGGCCGGAACTATTTCGCACCCAAACTGGACACAAAAGCCTCTCCACGAGGGAGAGGCCGAAGGTCACCGGCCTGATCGGGCAGTGAGGTCGTGAAGACACGAACTTTGCCGCTCAGGCATTCGGCGAGTTGCGCGCCGAGGTCAATCGAGGCCTGAATTGTGCGATATCGAAAGCGAGGTTAATTGACCTCATACTGTGTCTGGGGGAAGTTGTGGCCCTAGTGAGGTTAGCGCATTAGTCGACATTGCCAGCGCGGCATGTACATCCGCAATGCCACTCGACCGACCTTGTCTAGGAGATGCCCAAAGCCCGAAAGGCGCGGAAACCCACCAAAAACCTACCGCGCTTGTGGATAACGGTGGAAATGGCCTGCCTTCATGGTTGGCAACATCGAAAAAATGGATCAAGAATCCCGCAGGGGATCAGCCGTAATCAGCTTCCCTAGAAAGGGCCACCATCCGCTAGAATTAATGCGGAAGGTATGCCCAAATGAGATTCAGAGACGACAAAGAGACTGAGCAGATCGGCAAGCTGATCGATGCTGGTCATCCTGACTTAGCCGTGAAGACGCTTATATCCCGGTTCAGACATAGAACTGTTTGGGTATGCTGTGGCGCAGTCGCGCCTGTCGGCGGAGCTATCGCCTTGGCGATACGCTACTGGCATTGAGCGCGCCGCCTTTCGGGGAGAGGCGCTGCCACCCACATCCGTTGACCGTGATTTGAAGCTGATAGCCGCCCGACGCGTTGAAGCCGGTGCCGATGAGTGGACACCCTTTGTCCCGCTCCCCTTCGTCCGTATACCGAGACGTTCCCCGAGCAACCCCCAGAGGCGTTCACGATCGCGTATTGGACATTGTTAAGTTCAGTTCCCGCTCCGCCATCATCGAAGTGTGATGGCTTTGGCGTCCATCGCACCGTCCGCGGTCCGCGCGCGGCCCGGCGAGGATCGCGCGCGTTACCTGGCCCTTGAAAGCGTGATGTTGTGGCGGGAGCGGCTTCGGCCGTATCTCGTCTAGGTCAATGTCGGGATGGAACAGCCGTAGGGTGCAAACTACGTCGTCAACGTCGATCAGGGCTTCGCTAGGCTGGTCCTGCGGGCGTCGACCGCCCCGCCAGTTCGATGCACCGCTGGCATGTGACGTCGGTTGTAGTTCGTGATGAAGATGTCGCCGCCGAGCGTAGGACCCGTTGGGGCGGGAGCAAAGCAAATAGGCGACTTTAAGGTGCTATCACGATTCGATAACGCGAAAACTGCCTAGAAGCCGTAGGCGATGCTTAGCTTCGGTCCGATATCGAACGCTGAATAGCTCTTAACGAGCATGTTCGAGCTGTTGCGCTCGAACGTAAGGTCAAGCTTGGCGACGAGGAGCGAGCCGATCGGGCGGCTGATCTCGGCTAGAGTTGAGAAGTTCCAATCGCGGCGATGGAGGCTGGCCGCGTTGCTGAAAATCCGGCGCTGAATCTGTTGTTTGAGCAGCCACGAATACGGCCTTCCAAAGGTCCCTTTCAGCAAAGCAACAACAGTCGGCTGATGCTGCTGGAAGCCGGCCTTTGATGCTTCTCTCCGGTTATAGGAAAGGTCAACCGCTAGTGACACTCCACCCAGTGAAAATGTGCGGCCCAGCCCGATTGTCAAATCATGTAGCGTGACCGTTCCGGCGCCGAACGTGTTGGAGAAAACGCGTTTGGGCGCATAGCTCGCGAGGATTGACACCTTCTCTGTGCGATCGCGGTAGGTCCCACTCAACGATCCTCCGAGGATCGACGTATCCTTGGCGGCGCCTCCGATGAAATCGTCTCCGATCGCATAGATTGACGCGCCGTAGGAGAAATCGCCACTTGTGTTGGCAAAAGTGAATTTTCCGGTAGGGGTAAGATGCGCGGAATCGGCGCTGCCATCGCGGCTATGTTCGGGATTAGCCGCGAAAAATACCGGCAAATCGATTGTTAGGTTGAATTTCTTAGGACGAGCCATCGCCGTAACCAGGATATTCCGGTCATCGCCCAGCTCTGTATTATATTGTGCCGGCTCTTCGAATTTTCTTGGCTTGGGCAATTGCGCCTTGATCGGCGCCCGGAAGTCGATCGAATCGACTGTTGAACTAATGTCCTGCGCCTCAGCTCCGTGAGACAGCGCGCATGCCGAGAGCGCAACTAGCGCGCAGGCGACCTCTCCTGTTCGCATTTCCCGTCAGCCCCCCGACAATCGTCAGGGGAGTTCTGCTGTTTCCGGAGCTTTTTTCCAAGCTTTTTTCCCAAATATTTAGTCCGTTTTGACTTGATCGGTGTGTCGTCAGTCATGGTGCGAAATAATATGCTATCGACACGAGAACTTACATCATCGGTCGCAGATTGGGGCAACGCTATTGCCGGCGCCGCGTCGCTCGCTGCGAGCATTAACACTGCTGGGATAACCAAAAAAGCAGATAGCTGAACGCGCATGATCGTTCTCCATCACGGAGATGTGGGCCTTTTTGGCGGCGCGTTCAAGTTGTGGCACGTCCTGTGGCACCATCGCGATAGACCATTGGCGTCCGCTGTTCGCACGTCGCTACGATTGCGATCAGCCCAGCTGACGGTTTAGCATTTGTGCCAGCCGTGCACCCGCGATTACGATCTGCTGCTCGGCGATCGAACCTGCATTTCGACGATAGTCGGCCCCAGGAAAATACGGTCCCTTACCCGCCCCGATGGGTGGCACATAGGCATAAGCCTGGGCCAGTGCCGCACTTTCCTTGATCCAATCGCCGGGTGCCGAATTTAGATCGGCGCGAGCGAGCATGGTCGACAGGAAGCTCGTGGGATCCCTCAACTGCGCAATGAGTCCGCCGGCTTTCCTCCATGCCGACGTCGCGTCTCCGCTCGTACCGATGGCGTCATCCCAGAGCGAGTGGAGTTTGAAAGGACGGTTTTTCGTTTCACATTTCGCCGCAGTTGGACTGCAGACAATCACGCCGTTTCCGCCATCGTCGCCGCCACGGAATGTGACGTTGAAGCGCGACGTGGCATGGAGCGGTTGGTGGACATCGCCAACCATGTGCAGGAGCCAAGAGAGATCGAAGGACTTGGCTTCGTCGCCGAGCGAAGCGTCGCGAAGCGAGTCTGAGAACAAATTAATCTGGGTCTCAGCGTTATAGCGGAACGGTGGCTTTGTTGCCGTGCCGTCGTTCGTGAAAGGTATGTCAACAAAATGCCAATAGCGGCGCAGGCGCTTGTCCCTGTAACCGATATTCAGATTGTTGCCGGCGTCGGCAGGCTCGTACCTGTCGTCATCGACACATTCCGGTCGGCCAGTGCAAATGCGGCTGCGTAGATCGTCCGGCCAGGTCGCTGCCTGCATGAAGGCGATGCGATCGCGGTCATCGGAAGCGATGCCTGCGACCCATGTCGCATAGTCGGGGTTGATGCGGAGCAAGACGGAAGCCTGTGCCCTCGCGGCGGGCGTCATGCGATCCCAAGCAATAGCGGCGACCACCATGTGGCCGCGCGAATTCCAGGCCTTGGCTGGCGTTACGAAGGCGGACGCGGCGAGCGCGATCGTCAGAGCAATTCGTTTCATGTGCCCCCCGATATCATGGACGAACGCACACACGGCGTTTCCCCCGCCAGCCCGAAGCTTAGATTAAAGCGGCGATGTCAGCGACCCTATAGGTCCGATTCGGTGTCGATTGGTTGCTGACGACTACCTAGGGTTTTAACACGGGCGCGGAGTGGGCGGTTACCGAAACGGGGAGAATGCACCCAGGCGGCGCTGAGAGCCGTCAGCTGGAAACAGTCAGCGATGAATTGATCGTGCCGCGCTCGGATTCCAACGGCCCAGGAGTTGTGTCCGTCGACCTAGGCAGCACTGACGGAGGGAAAAGCTCGACCGTGCGCGGCGCTGCTGGCGCATCACCGCGTCGACCACCAAGAGTGGCAGTGATGAACCAAAGTGAAGAAAAAGATTGGTCCGGTTGAGGGGAGGGTTGCCCCTGTTATCCACAGGTACCTCCCACGGGCACCACCGCCAGCGCCTTTGGATAGCGCGCGGCGGTGCCCGTGGGCCCCTCCTATGGATAACAGCGCCAACCCTCGTCGCCTCACCACAAACAGTAGCGTATAGAGCTCAGGCCGTCGAAAGAACGCATTTCGACTTGCCGATCGCGCTTGGTCTGCTCGGGGCGATGGGCGTGGTCGATGCAGAGACGCTGAGCGAGTTGGTCGTGGTCGGCGAACTCGGACTGAACGGCCGAATCGCA
>Ga0207695_10001522_pt1 | contig 38439 bp, 45 predicted proteins | sample KBSC54metaG_FD_184354 | JGI IMG/M metagenome (GOLD analysis project Ga0207695, IMG submission 184354) | Corn rhizosphere microbial communities from Kellogg Biological Station, Michigan, USA - KBS C5-4 metaG (SPAdes) (version 2) | ecosystem: Host-associated > Plants > Roots > Rhizosphere > Soil... | reverse complement strand
GCTCTTGGATTCATCACAGGCGCCCTCTGCGTCTGGCTGCTCGCTCGCCAGAACATCTGGAACTGGCCAATCGGAATTGCCAACAACCTGTTCTATGTCGTCGTGTTTCTGAATTCAGGCCTTTATGCCGATAGCGTGCTCCAGGTTATTTACGCCGGGCTGGCCGTGTACGGCTGGTGGACCTGGATGCGGAAAGAATCTCAGGAAGAGGAACTGCCTGTCGCGAGGACTTCCAGCCGTACGTGGCTCTGGTTGACGCCGGCCACCGCCCTTGCCGCGGTCGTACTCTGGTTAGCCCTCTCCAAATTCACCGATTCCATCGTCCCGGGCTGGGATGCGCTGACCACGGCAATCTCGCTCGCCGCTACCTGGGGACAGTGCCGGAAATTGCTTGAATCCTGGTATCTCTGGATTCTGGTGGATCTTATCTACATCCCGCTCTACGTCTACAAAGGGCTTCGATTGACCGCGATTCTGTATCTGGTTTTCCTGCTCCTCTGCATCGGCGGCCTCAGAGCGTGGAGGAAAGCTCTCCGGGGCGCACCCGATTATGCGCCGGCTTAGAGCTTATTCCGACAGGATTGCCGACGGCTCATCCTCTGTGCGCGGCGCCAGTTCCCGGTTGTGCGAGAGAAAACGCACGCATGTGTTCCAGCGCAGCAGCGCGTCGTCATTACCCGCGGGCCGAAGCTGTTCGGCGGTATCGAAGAAATTCAGCGCCTTCACCAGCCATTCATAAACGTGATGGCTTGAGCCGTGGGCCCCCGTGTGGTGCTGTGCTTTCGCGCGCCTTTCCCAACAAATGCCCGAATAATACGCGCGCTCATAAGCAGATTCCAGCCTGCCGGAAATCTCAACCGCCCGGGCGAACGCCTTGGGATCCCTCGGAATCAAATCAGTAAGAGCCAATGCGAGCACCACCAGCGCGTGTTGGTTCGAGGGCTCCAAAGCCAGCACATCGCGGCAGATACTCTCCGCCTCGCTCGGCTCGGCAAGCAACCGGTAGTGCTCAGCCTTCGCAAGCGCACTCGCTACGCTTTCATGCGAAATAGGTTTCAGCTCAAACATAGAGTCTCCTTCGCCCTCCGCTCTTACAGGATATGGAAAAATTTCTTGATCGGGTCGAAGAACTGATCGACCACGCGCTCCTTCAGCGGAATAATGGCATTTTCGGTAATGGTGATCGATTCCGGGCAGACCTGCCGGCAACACGTCGTAATATTGCAATAACCGATGCCCTGCTTTTCCTTCAAATCCTTCACGCGATCTTCCACATCCAGCGGATGCATCTCCAGCGCGGCGGCGTAAACCAGAAAGCGCGGCCCGATGAATTCATCGTGCATGTGGTGCTCGCGAAGTACGTGGCACACGTCCTGGCAGAGGAAACACTCGATGCACTTACGAAATTCCTGAACGCGGTCGACATCCTGCTGCCGCATCCGCCACGTGCCATCCGGAGCGTCGGGAGCGCGCGGCTTAAACTTTTTAATCGTCTTCTTCACGGCGAAGTTCCACGACACGTCGGTCACAAGATCGCGTATCGAAGGGAACGCATGCATCGGCTCGACGATTACCGGCATATCGAGATTCAATTCATTGAGCCGCGTCATGCACATCAGCCGGGGCATACCATTAATCTCCGCTGAGCACGACCCGCATTTGCCGGCTTTACAGTTCCAGCGCACCGCAAGATCGGGCGCCTGTTCAGCCTGAATGCGATGGATCGCATCCAGCACGACCATCCCTTCATCAACCGGAATCTGATAGTCCTTAAACGCGCCGCCCGATGCATCGCCGCGCCAGATCCGAAACATCGCCTGGCCTGTCTGCCGGCCTGCCTGCACAGTCGCCATCTATTTCATCTCCCCAATAATCTGCTGGAGGTCATCGCGAACAGGAAGCGCGGGCCGTTTCTCAACCACCATCTCGCCCGCTCCACCCTTCTTGACGATGATGTTGTGCTTGCCCCAATCGGCATCTTTCGCCGGGTAATCCTCGCGGAACTGCGCGCCCCGACTTTCTCGGCGCAATATGGCCGCGCGCGTGATCGCTTCGGAAACCGTGAGCAGGTTCTCCAGATCCATCGCGGTGTGCCAGCCGTTGTTGTATTGACGATGGCCCCCGATGCCGGCGCGAACCGCGCGTGTCTGTAAGCCCGCCACCACCTCAAGCGCCTGCCGCATTTCGCTCTCTGTGCGAACGATGCCAACCAGTTCCTGCATCTTGTCCTGCAGTTCGTATTGAATCTGATACGGGTTTTCGCCCTGCGGGCCGCGGTCGAAAGGTTCGAGCGCGGCATTCGCGGTCTGCCGCACCTGCGCCTCGTCGACCAGCCCCGCTCCATTCTCTTTAGCGAACTTCGCCGCGAATTCACCGGCGCGCTTGCCGAACACCAGAAGATCGGAAAGCGAATTCCCGCCCAAACGATTTGCCCCGTGCAGACCGGCCGCCACTTCCCCCGCCGCAAACAGCCCCGGCACGGTAGACATTTGCGTATCGCCATCCACGCGCACGCCGCCCATCATGTAATGCGTCGTGGGCCCCACTTCCATCGGCACCTTCGTAATGTCGATATCCGCAAGCTGCCTGAACTGGTGATACATACTCGGCAACTTGCGCTTGATATGTTCGGCAGCTTTCGGAATGTGCTGCTTAATCCACGCGATATCGAGGAAAACGCCGCCGTGCGGACTCCCGCGCCCCGCCTTCACTTCGCGATTGATGCAGCGCGCAACGTGGTCGCGCGTGAGCAACTCAGGCGGGCGCCGCGCGTTCTTATCGCCCTGCGTATAGCGCCAGCCCTCTTCCTCGGAATCCGCGGTCTGCGCCTTATAGAGGTCCGGAATATCGTCGAACATGAAGCGCTTGCCTTCGCTGTTTCGAAGCACGCCGCCTTCACCGCGCACGCCTTCTGTAACCAGAATCCCGCGCACGCTCATCGGCCAAACCATACCAGTCGGGTGGAACTGAACGAACTCCATGTCGAGCAGTTCCGCCCCGGCCCGATACGCCAGCGAATGGCCATCGCCCGTGTATTCCCAGCTGTTGCTCGTCACTTTGAAGGCCCGACCGATGCCGCCCGTCGCGAGCACAACCGCCTTGGCGGGCCACAACATAAAGTGCCCTTTTTCACGATCGTATCCGAACGCCCCGGCAACGCGCCCGGAATCCATCACGAGGCTCAGCACGGTGCATTCCATGTGGACATCCATGCCGCTGTGGATGCCATGATCCTGCAGCGTTCGGATCATCTCGAGACCTGTACGATCCCCCACGTGCGCCAGCCGCGGATACCGGTGTCCACCGAAATTACGCTGCAGAATCTTGCCGTCCGATGTGCGATCGAAAAGCGCTCCCCAGGCTTCCAGTTCGCGGACGCGGTCGGGTGCTTCCTGCGCATGCAGTTCGGCCATGCGCCAGTTATTCAGGTACTGGCCGCCGCGCATCGTATCTGAGAAGTGGACCTTCCAGTTGTCCCGGTCGTCCACGTTGGCAAGCGCGGCTGCTACACCGCCCTCGGCCATAACCGTGTGCGCCTTCCCCAGCAGCGATTTGCATACGACGCCGACCTTCACGCCGGATGCCGCGGCTTCCACCGCCGCGCGAAGCCCCGCGCCGCCCGCGCCGATAATCAGCACGTCATAGGGGTGAGTCTGATATTCGGGCAAGTTAGAGAATCCTCCAGTCGGACCAGATACCAAGCGAGCAAAGACGAACGTAAATGTCGGCGAAACCGACCGAGATCAGACTCGCCCATGCCCATAATTTGTGCTTGCCGTTCAGGCAGCTAACACAGTTGTAGAGTTTGTGGCGGGCCGGGTGATTCGAGAACTGATCGAGCGAACCGCCGGAAAGATGACGAAACGCGTGGCATCCGAAGATATAGCCCGCGATCAGTATCACGTTCACAAGCAGCACGATAGTGCCGACGCCGATACCGAACCCGTTATCGAACCAGAACGCCTTCCAGACGTCCCACACAAGGAACGCCCAAACGATGTAAGAGAGGCGCAGGAAATAACGATGGAAGTTCTGCGCGATCAGCGGGAACTTCTTCTCGCCGCGATAGGTCTTGCGCGGTTCGCCGACGGAACAGGCGACCGGGTCCATCCAGAATGCTTTGTAATATGAGCCCCGGTAGTAATAACAGGTGAAACGAAACAGGCCGGGTATCCACAGGATGAGAAGAGCCGGTGAGAACGGCAGAAACGAAGGGTACCAGGAAGGCTTGGGGCCAAACATCGCGTGGGGCGAAGAGCCAAACAGTTCGGGCGAGTAAAACGGAGAAATATACGGGCCGAAAGTGTAATTGGCGTTTTGGAAGGCGGCCCAGTTGGCATAGATCAGAAAGGTGCCGAAGCCAAGAAAAATGAGGAGCGGGGATACCCACCAGTTGTCGCGTCTCGACGTCTGGAGAAATTTCCCGTTTTTGATCACAATATCCGGAGCTGACAAAGCCTTCCACCTCCCGGCGGGCTTGCCGTTTGGCTTTCGCCCGCTGCTGGTTTGGAAGTATATAACAGGACCCTGAATGAACCGACCGTATCGTGAGCGTATCCTGAGCGTATCTGAGCCGCGTATCTGAGCGAAGATAGACGTGTGAATAAGTTTTCCCGAGCCACACCCGCCATTTTGGCTGTCCTGAGCGCCGTATCATGCGCAGCGGCCCAGCCTGTGACTTTGGGACAAGATCAGACGGCCTTCACTCTTTCGAACGACTCGCTAAAAGCCAAAATCGGCAAAACCAGCGGCGACCTGATTTCGCTCACGTTCCGCGGCAAGGAAATGATGGGTTACGCTTCCGGGCATCACGCCGGGTATTGGGAGCAAAACCCATCGAAAGCCGCGCAGTTAACCGCGATAATTACGATCGACCCCGCTACCAACAATGGCGAGCGCGCAGAGGTTTCCATCAAAGGCATTTCCGGAGGCAAGTCGCTCGATGGTGGCGACCAGCCAGGCGGCAGAATGCTTTGCGATCTGGAGATCCGGTACACGCTGGCGCGCGACGATCGCGGCATCTACACCTACGCGATCTTCACCCACCGGCCCGAGTACGGGCAAACACAAATCGGAGAAAGCCGCTTCGGCGCGAAACTGAACCGCGAGATTTTCGACTGGATGTCCATCGACGCCCGCCGCAACAAGCTCATGCCGACCGGCGACGATTGGGCCCGCGGGTCGGCGCTCAACATGAAAGAAGCCCGCCGCATGACCACAGGCGTCTATGCCGGTGAAGCCGAGCATAAGTACGATTACTCGGCGCTGCAGTTCGAGATCCCCGCGTTCGGCTGGTCGGGCACCAAAGAACAGGTGGGCCTCTATTTCATCAACCCTTCCATGGAATATCTGAGTGGCGGCCCAACAAAGGTGGAACTGACCGGGCATCTCGACGATAACGACCCAGGCGACCCCACTCTGCTCGATTACTGGCGAGGGACCCATTACGGCGGAAGCGTTCTGCCATTAGCCGCGGGCGAAGCCTGGTCGAAGGTCGTCGGGCCGATTTTCGTATACCTGAATTCAGGGGCGGACCCGAACGCCCTGTACAAAGATGCGCTCGCGCAGGCAGTAAAGGAATCCGCGAAATGGCCCTACGGATGGGTTGCCGGTGTCGATTATCCACTCAAGTCCGGGCGCGGCGCGGTAAGCGGTCACCTCGTCCTCAAAGATTCAGAGGCGAAGAGCACCGCGCTGCCGCATTTACTGGTCGGCCTTGCGTATCCGGATACCGGGACGGTCACATGGCAGAATGACGCGAAGCACTATGAATTCTGGGTGCGGGGCGGAACAGACGGCAGGTTCACGATTCCGAATGTTCGCCCCGGCGTGTATGAACTGCACGCGATTGCCGATGGCGTTCTGGGCGAATACGCGAAGGCGGAAATAACCGTCGGCGCCGGCAAGAAAATCGACTTGGGCCAACTCGACTGGAAACCCCTCCGCTTCGGCAAACAGATCTGGGAAATCGGCATTCCGAACCGATCGGGCGCGGAGTTTTTCAAAGGCGATCAGTACTTCAAATGGGGCTGGTATCTCGAATATCCAAAACTATTCCCCGATGATGTTCATTACCTGGTGGGCAAGAGCGATTACCGAAAAGACTGGTTCTTCGAACAGGTCCCCCACGCCGGGCAGGACGACGGAACCGGACGCGGCAACGGCAGAGCCACCGCGTGGACCATCGCTTTCGACATGCCCCAGGCGATTCAGGGGCAGGCGATACTTCGTCTCGCGCTTACCGGCGTTAGCGCCCGTCGAATCGAAGTGGCGGTGAACAATCAAGCGGCGGGCGTTGTCGATGGCCTGGTCTATAACGCGACTATAAATCGCGACGGTATCGAGGGCTCCTGGGTGGAGAAGGATCTGCGCTTCCCCGCATCGATGCTGAAGCCCGGATCGAACGAACTTCGCCTCACCATACCCGCCGGAGGACTCACCGCCGGCATCATTTACGATTACCTGCGGCTTGAGATAGAAGAATAAACAACGTGCTTATCCCCAATCGCTGGTCACCCAAGCTCCTGCTGAGTCTGCGCGATTACGATGCGCGACAGTTCACTCAGGATCTGATCGCAGGCTTGACTGTCGGCCTGGTGGCGCTGCCCCTTGCGATGGCATTCGGCATTTCGTCCGGCGTCACTCCCCAAGCCGGCCTCTACACCGCCGTGGTCGCGGGATTCATAATCTCCGCGCTCGGCGGATCGAAGGTGCAGATCGGCGGGCCAACCGGCGCATTCGTCGTGATTGTGGCCGGCATCATCGCCAAATTCGGCGTTGGCGGCCTGGCCCTGGTCACCATCATGGCGGGCGCGATGCTGCTCGTCATGGGCGCCACTGGTTTGGGCTCAGCGGTTCGGTTTATCCCGCGTCCCGTAACCATTGGCTTCACCAACGGAATCGCCCTGCTGATCGCGTCAACCCAGATCAAAGATTTCTTTGGGCTGACCACGCCTGCTGTTCCGAGTGAATTTCTGCCGCGCATGAAATTGCTCGTCGCGCAGGCTTTCACGTTGAACCCCGCGGCGTTCGCAATCGCCGCAATGTCCCTGGCAATCATCCTGGTTCTGCCGCGATTCACAAAACGAATTCCAGGGTCGATTGTGGCCCTGGCGCTCAGCACCGCTCTGGTGGCCGCGCTTGGCCTGCGAATCGAGACAATTGGCTCGAAATTCGGTGGCATCCCGAGCGGCCTCCCCTCCTTTTCTCTGCCGGAAATCAACCTGGCGAATATTCTCCCCCTGATCCCCTCGGCATTCACGGTGGCGCTCTTAGCCGCCATTGAGAGCCTGCTGTCGGCGGTAGTGGCGGACGGCATGACGGGCGACCGGCATAACAGCAATGTGGAACTGATGGCCCAGGGAGTCGCCAACCTGATGAGCCCGCTCTTTGGCGGCATTCCCGCAACGGGAGCGATTGCCCGGACAGCGACGAACGTGCGATCCGGCGCGCGCAGCCCCGTTGCCGGTATGACGCACGCGCTGACACTTCTCATAATCCTGTTGGTCGCGGCGCCCGTAGCCCGCTTCATCCCTCTCGCGACCCTGGCGGCCGTGCTGTTCGTAGTCGCTTACAACATGGGCGAGTGGCGCGAGATCGGCATAATTGTGCGGCTTTCAAAGACCGACATCGCGGTTTGGGCCGCTACCTTTTCGCTCACCGTGCTGGCCGATCTTACGGTCGCGGTTGAGGTGGGCATGTCCCTCGCCGCGCTCCTCTACATCTACCGTATCGCGGAGACCACAAGCGTAGCTCCTGTCACCGATGAGTACATCGAAGACGGGCGCGCGCACATCCTGCAGGATAAACAAGTTCCGCCGTACGTCACCATCCTTCGGATCCACGGGCCGTTTCTGTTCGGCGCCACGGAGAAGCTTGCGGAAGTGACGCACGATCTCAACGGCTTTGCGGAGGTTGTCGTTCTTCGCCTCAGGAACATGACCGCGCTCGATGCCACAGGCCTGCACGCGCTCGCCGTGCTCGCCAAACGGCTGCGGGCCTCCGGACGAACACTCATTCTCTGCGGCGCGCGCGATCAGCCGGCGCGGCTTCTTGCGCAATCGGACCTGACGGAGCAGATTGGCAGGGAAAACATCCGCCCAAACGTCGAATCGGCTCTGCAGCGGGCCCGGAAGGTCTTTGCCGATTTCGGCGGTGTCGGCGAAGAGTTCGCGCGCGATATGCGCAAATAGGCTCGCATAACTCCGCTGCCGAGCCGCGCCCGAAAGGAAGCGCTCCAAAGTTCAACGAAGAATTTACAACGCCCTCGGCAGGCGCGGCGGGCAACGCTCTACGGAAGCTGCGAAAGGCCGCGCCCAAGCTCATCCGCATTCATTACGGGAATGAATTCAATACTGGCCTTCAGCTCATTAAAAAGCGGCTCCGCCATGAGCGGGATCTGCCAAGTGCCTTCAAGATCTACGAAGAACAGCGCGCAGCGCTCACCCGCTTCCGACAGGAAGTAGGCGCCCTCGGGCTTGAACCGATCCATCCAGTCGCGAATCAACGTCCCCATCTTGTTGCCTTGTATTGCCGTGTTACCGGCTTCCACCGGCACCTTTACCCGCACCATCATTCTCATCGTTTTCGGACCTCCGCACCGATATTACTACTATCTGGACGGCGGTAGCGGCGTCATCAAAGTCCGAAGGTCCATGTTTGCCGGCATCGCCAGATCCATGAACCCGATCATCATCTCTTCCCAGCTTTGTTCGCCGAACTTCACCTCGGCCTTTGGGTCGGGGTTGGCGGGGTTGTTCGCCGAATTATCGAAATGCGCAGTCGCCTCAATGCGCGATCCGGGCGGCATGATGAGTGGTTCCGCCGGTCTGTAAGCAAGTTGCCAGTTGAAGTCATATTTGGGGACCTTCAGCAGCACTTGCGAAGTGCCGTCGGCATACACCGCTTTATACTCGAAATCCTTGCCCCGCAGATGCATGTGCGGGAACAGATTCACTACTCGCGCGCCATTCGGAAAACGGGACCGGCCGATTACTTCGAAGGCCGGATCTCCAGGCGGGATCACGAATTTGGTGTTGCTGATTGCAAGACTTAGAATCCTCTCGGCCGGCGGTTCCTTCGCAAGCACCAGTCCGACCTTAGTCTGATCCTGCGTGGCCTTTCCTTTCGGCGTGTAGTGAATTTGCAGAACGAGATCTGAGTTCGCCTTCACCAGTTTGCCCTGATTCGGCTGCCAAATTTCCGGAATCATGCCCGGCGTGTAAACGGTAAGAATGTCGCTTCCACCGCCGCCGATGTCGCGCAGATCCCCGCGCGCCTGCGGCACATACATCACGCCGGGCTTCGCGTCCCGCAGCCACGGCGACTTCGGATCGCGAATGAACACCACCAGGTGATGCACCACGGCATGGTCGCTTGGCCGGGTTTCCGCCATGCGGACCCATGTGTCTTCTTTGAAGCCTGTCGGCAGCACAAGGTATTGATAGGGCACTTCGCCCGATGCAGGAATCGGGAATGCCTCGGGAGCCTGCAGGACTACGTCGGGCGTCGGAATATTCCAGCCTTTGTTGAATTCCCGCGGCTTGGGAGCATCTTTCGGATTGCCTTCCGGCGCACCCTTCTTCGCCCAGTTTGAGAGCGTGGCAATCTCGGTTTCACTCAGCGAACGGTCGTTCGCGAATTTGCCGAAATGCGGATCGGCAAACCACGGGGGCATCTTCCGCAGCGTGACCGACTCGGAAATAGCCGTAGCCCACGGCCTCGCTTCCTTGTATGTCATCAGCGGCATCGGCCCGATCTCGCCGGGCCTGTGGCATTCCTGGCATTTCGCCTGTAAAACCGGAGCCACATCCTTCCAGAACGTGATTCCGTCCGATGCGGCCGGAGCGCCAATCGCCAGGGTAGCTGAGGCAATAGTCAAAGCAAAAGATCGAAAAGTGCTGAAAGACATAGTGTCACGATTATAGCCTCCATGAAAAACGCCCGATTGGCCGGCCAAATGCTCTGCTTAAGGTATGAAACTCATTACACCGAGACGTCTGGCAGCCCTGCTGTTGGCAGCAAGTTTTGCAATTCCCGCCGCGGTGATGGCGGAGGATCGCGATCACAAACGTTATTACGATAAGACCCACAAGGACTATCACGAGTGGAATGAAAATGAGAACCGCGGCTTCAACGTCTTTCTGAATGAAAACCACCTTCGCGTTCACACCTGGCAGAAAGCGAAACCGAGCGAACAGCAACGATATTGGCAATGGCGTCACGATCACCCGGATGAACGGCGGTAGAATCCCGCCATCGGGCACAGGGCCATCCGGAATGGCGGGGGGCCCTGTTTAGTTCAGCTCTGGTTCAGCGATACGCGGCGGCCTGAATACCGTAAAGTTCGGCATACTCGCCGCCTTTCGCCATCAGTTCTTCATGCGACCCGGTCTCCACAAGACGCGCCCCGTTCAGCACCAAAATCACGTCAGCCATACGCACTGTGCTGAAGCGATGCGATACCAAAATCGTCACGCGCCCGTTGTCTGAACCCTCGCGGGATGCCGCCGCGAAACGTTCGAACAAGGCGTGCTCAGTTTCCGCATCGAGGGCCGCCGTTGGCTCATCCAGAATCAACAGCAGCGGGCGTTCTCTCATGAATCCGCGGCCCAGGGCCAGCTTTTGCCACTGCCCAAAACTGACCTCCACCCCATCAGGCCATGTCGGACCCAATTGCGTTTCAAGGCCCCGCGGCAGTTGCTCGATCACATCGATTGCGCCTGCCCGCTCCACCGCGCCACCCACTGCAAATTGATCTTCGTGACGAGGCAGATCGCCTACCCCCACGCTCTTCAACGCGCTGAACTCAAATCGGAAAAAATCCTGGAACGCGCCGGCCAGTCGTGAACGCCAGGCCACGGGCGAGATCCGCGCGAGATCTACCCCGTCCACCAGAATGCGCCCCCTGCCTGGCGCATAGAAACGGCACAGCAGTTTCACCAGCGTGCTCTTACCTGCTCCGTTCTCTCCGACAATCGCAATCACAGTTCCCGGTTGCAGATGCAGATTGATATCTTCGAGCACCACCTTGCCAGACCCGGGGTAACAGAAGCTCACGCCTTCGAAATCGATCCCCTGACGAAGAGCCTCAGGCGCGGGCGCGTCCGCTCCCGCCTCCATGGAAGCCGCGTAATCTTCCAGCCACGCAAGCCTGCGCGAACCATCCAGCCAGAATCCGCGCAGAAAACCGATCTCGCCCACCGTCGCGCCGATATAGTACGAAAGACGCGCCCCCGCCGCCAGCACCAACAGCACCTGCCCTGGCGAGGCTTTGAGCACCTGCGAGACGTAGACCACCGCGCCCACGTAGGCGGCGGCGAAAATTGTCCAGCTCAGCGTTTGCCAAAGCGCGCTGACGGTGCGCGCGTGAGACACCGGCCCGTACCAGTATTCCCAAGCCGCGCGCCGCTGCGAAACAAGGCTTTCGCCGATACCGGTCACGCGCACTTCCTTGCCCGGCGCCGCCATGGTCGCGAGGTCGAAGAGATGCCTCGAAAGCCGGTTTGACCATGCGCCCTTCTCATCCGCCTTGCGCTCCACTTCCGGACGCCACGTGGACGTGAACACGGTCGGCAGCGCAAACAGCGCCAGCAAACCGAGTGACGGGTGTACCGATACCAGCAGAAACATGGTGACCGCGAGCCGCAGAATCCAGCCGCATGTGGTGAAAAGCGACCAGTACATGTGGTCGAGCACGAACACCTGATTGCGCAGCATGGCCAGCCGGTCCACATATTCCTGCCGCTCATGGTGCTCAACGCCCGCAACAGAGGCCTGCAGCCGCGCGACATGCGCTTCGAGGAAAATCGTTATACGATCGCGGAAGCGCCTCTGCGTGCGGTCGCTGACCACGCGCAAAATCCACGTCGCGGCCGCCGAAGCCCCCAGTCCCAGCGAGGCTGCCATTACCTGGCCGCGCTTTGCCGCCAGTATCCCATCGGCGATAAGGCTGAACCACAGCGCAAGCAACGCGTCAGGCAGCGCCGCCACCATTGCCAATGAGAATGCCACCGCCAGCAGCCATGGTTCGGCCTCGCGGGCACGCACCAGCGCACGCCACATCGAGGTCATGGCGCCCGGCATGGGCTCAATCGGTTTCGGTTTCATTGCACGAATCCCATTGGGTCAATCCAACACGTCCAGGGCTGTCTCTTCCTCTCCAAACCGTGACGCCTGCAGTTCGAACATGGTTTTGTAGCGCCCTCCGTCCGCTATCAGTTCGTCATGGGTTCCCAATTCCACAACCCTGCCATGCTCCAAAACGCAGATCCGATCCGCCTGCCGCACTGTGGAGAAACGATGCGAAATCAAAATGGTTGTAACGTGCCGTGTGGCGGCCAGAATGCGCCCGAAAATCTCCGCCTCGCCCCGCACATCCAACTGAGCTGTAGGTTCGTCGAGCAGCACCAAACCCGCGCCTGACTTCACCGCGCAGAGAGCGCGCGCGAGTGCAACGCGCTGCCACTGTCCGCCCGAAAGATCCGTGCTGTCCGGGTAGCCGCGCGCGAGCACAGTGTCCAGGCTGGCCAGGCGTGCGGCGCCTGCTTCCTCCAGGGCCTTGATAATCACGCCGTCTGGCGCTCCGGCTGGGGCGACGTTCTCACGCAGAGATAGTTCAAAACGGATGAAATCCTGAAATACCGCGGTGATTCTCGAACGCCAGCTTTTGATTTCGAAGCTGCGGATATCTTTGCCATCCACTTCAATCGCGCCTTCCTGCGGATCGTATAAGCGGCAAAGGAGCTTCGCAAGCGTCGTCTTCCCCGCCCCGTTTTGACCCACAATCGCGAGAGAAGATCCGGCGGGAATAGTAAGGTCGAAACCCTCCAGCACAGGCTCCGTCGATTGCGGATACGCGAAAGTCACGTTGCGAAAGCGGATCTCGCGAGCCGGCGTCCCCTTAGCGGATGCGTCACCCTGCCGGAGCGCTCCTTCGCGCGCCATATTGCCCTCAAGCCGGAGCACCGCGGCGATGGGCGCCGCCATTCCATCGAGAGCCCAGGACAACCCCCCGAATGCGATCATGCTCGTGCCGATGGCCGCGCTTGAGAAGGTCACAAAACGGGCCAGCGTGAGTTGCCCGTTCAGCGCCCCTGTCGCCATTGCCCCGAAGACCACCAGGTTTGCCGCAAGCACGATGGCTACGCTCCAAATAAGCGATTTCTCTCGAAGTCGCGTTGCCTGCCACCGCAATTCAAACAACTGCCGCCGCCGCGAACCGAAGCGCTCCACCACCCAGTCGGATAGTCCGAAAAGCCGCAATTCCTTGGCGGCGGGCGGGTCCACCGCCAGCCGGTACGCGTAATCCGCATCGCGCTGCGCATTGCGAACTTCCTCTGTATTGCGGTCGCGCCACACAGAGCTTTCGCGCAGCAACCAATGAGTGGCGCTCCACGCCGCCGCAAGCAACAGCGCCGCCCATATTCGGTATCCGGCAAGCACCGCCACCGAAGCGATGCCGCCCGCCATTTCAACCAGACCGCCCGCGATGAAGTCCATCGAAATCGACATCGGCGGCCCGGTGATTCCCAAATCGAAATCGCGCGCGGCCGTCAGGTCGGTCGTTAGCTTCGGGTTCTCCAGGTGACCCATGCCGGGCGGCCGAATACAGGCGCGCGTTAACTGATCGTAAAGCCACGCCGCCGTTCTGCTGCCCAAATTCGCGCCCACGGCCTTGTGTACCGGGGGCAACAACTGCAACAGCATGAACGTCACTCCGAACACAGCCAGCGGGCCTGTGAGGTCCGCGTGTTTCTGCACGGCGCCCACCAACACGCCCATCGCTATCGCGAAGATAGCGGGAAGCACGCCCCGCAACACCAGCACCGTCCACCACCCAAACGCGAGCCATCGGCCGGCGCGTGGAAGCACGCTGCTCACCGTCCAAAGATTGCTGTCCCGAAGTCGCTCGATCACTGATTCGCTCAGTGTATCGGAAACGCCGCGCGTCAGGTTTAAGGCAGCATTTTCCCGCCCGTCAGGTCCATTACGGAGCCGGTGATGTAGCTGGAGTCGTCCGACGCGAGGAACACATATGAGGGCGCCAGTTCAGCCGGTTGCGCGGGTCTTTCAAAAGGGCTCTGCTCGCCGAACTTTTGCACCTTTTCTTCAGGCATTGTGGACGGGATAAGAGGCGTCCATACGGGCCCGGGCGCAACCGCGTTTACGCGAATTCCCTCTTCCACCAGAAGTTGGGAAAGAGCCTTGGTGAAAGTGACAATCGCACCTTTGGTTGTGGCGTATGCCAGCAACTGCGGGCTCGGGTGGTACGCCTGAACGGAAGCCGTATTCACGATTGTGCTGCCCGGCTTCATGTGGGGCACGGCCGCTTTCGAGATGTGGAACATCGCGTCGATGTTGATGCGAAACGTATGGTCCCACTCTTCGGAGGTGAACTCTTCCAGTTTCCTGTGAGTCATCTGGAAGGCGGCGTTGTTCACCACGATGTCCAGCCGGCCGAAGTCGGCCGCGGTACGTTCCACCAGCTTCCGGCAGTAACTCTCATCCCGCAGGTCACCCGGTATCTTGATCCCCTTCGCGCCCGCTTCTCTGACCCAGTTGAGAGTTTCGTTCGCATCGTCCGTTTCCTGCGGAAGACACGAGATCGCGACGCTCGCGCCCTCGCGCGCAAAAGCAATAGCCACAGCTCTCCCGATACCGCTGTCGCCACCGGTGATCAACGCCGCTTTACCGTGAAGCCGGTTGTTGCCGTGATAGGAATCCTCGCCGTGGTCGGGCTTGTTGCGCATTTCTGCCTCTTTCCCCGGCGTCTGCTGCTTGTGTTCATCGAACGGCGGTTTTGCGCCGCGCTGTCTGGGGTCGATATCGACTGGTGTCTGCTTCGGCATTATTATTTCTCCAATCCTGCCTTTTCAAAAGCTTCATGCCGCCGGCCGCCGCTGACGCCCTTGCCGTCGGGCTTGGGCCCGTACAGAGTGCCCGGCGAATTTTCGGCAGGCGGGGCATTATCGAATTCCGCCTTGCGTGTCTTCCTTGCCATTACTGTCTCGACCATTCCGGGAAAAAACTGGTGGGCAAGCGTAGCGACTTTCGCCGCCGCGCCGACTGTCACCTCGTCCCCCGGCTTCATCGCCAACCGGAAAATCGTTTCCACCACGTCCTGCGGAATGTATGTGGGCGGAATCGGCTCAGCCTGATGACCGGTGTATTGCGCGGCGTGCTCGAAGAACGGCGTATCGAATGAAGTCGGGATCACGGTACATACGTGAATGGAGTCAAAGCCGTCCTGCTTCAACTCCAGACGCAGCGATCCGCTTAGCCCAATGATGCCGTGTTTGGCTGCGGCATATGAAGCGAAGTAGGGCGCGGGCACTTTGCCGATTACCGAAGCGACATTTATCAAAGTGCCGGCCCGCTGATCGCGGAATTGCCGCATCGCGCAATAGCTTCCGTACAAAGTGCCGCAGAGGTCTGTTTGGATCACTCTGATGTGGTCTTCGAGAGGCACCTGATCGAAACGGCCCACGGCGGCGGACCCCGCATTGTTGACCCAAACGTCTATGCGCCCAAATTCCCCGATGGCCGCCCGAACCAGATCGATCACCTGGGACTGCTGCGAAACATCCGTCGGGCAGGCGAGCGCGCGCGCTCCCGACCGCTTGCAGTGCTCCTCCAGTTCATCCAGCACCTGACCTCTTCGGGCAGCCAGGACCACCGATGCGCCCTCGCGCGCGAAGCGCAGCGCCGTGCCTCTTCCAAACCCACTGGAAGCTCCCGTTATCACCACAACACGACCGCGCAACTGGGTTTTGTTCATCGGTATTCTCCGGCGCTGCTAACTGCAATCCGCCGTCCAGGCGCCGCGCAGCAGGGTTTCCGATTCGGTATAAAAGGCCCCCTGGCAATCTTCCTGCTCACCCGGGACTACGGAGAGGAGCGACTTTATGGACAATCCAATAAAGCGGTATCTGGTAGATGCGATCGCGGCTGAAAAGAGCTTCGAGACGCAACTGAGGGGCTTTGCGAAAGAAGCTACTTTGGCGCAGGCACGCACGCTGTTCGAGCAGCACGCGGGCGAGACGCGCCTGCAATATGAGCAACTCACGTCACGCCTCGAAACGCTGGGTGGAAGCCCCTCCACCATGAAGAGTTTGCTCGCGCATGTATTTAACCTTTCGCCCAGGGCTGCGCAGCTCGGGCATGACGATCGGGAACGAACCACTCAGGACCTGATGATGGCCTTTTCCGTCGAGAATGCCGAGATCGCAATGTACGAAGCCCTGATAACCGCGGCCGAGGCGACCGGCGATTCGGAGACCGCTGCGTTGGCGCGTCGGATTCAAGCTCAGGAGCGCGAGACGGCGGAGAAGGTTTGGAACGCGATTGAGCCGGCGGCCAACGTGGCCTACAATGAGGCGGTTGCGCGCGATCAGTCCGAATCCCGGAACGCGATCGTTCGCTATCTGCAGGATGCGGAGGCCGCCGAGCGGAACTTTGAGGACGCTTTGGCGGGCTTCGGCAAGAGCGGCGACCAAACGAGCGTACAGTCGCTTTTCACGATGATGTCTGAAAAAGCTCGGAGGCAATATGAGCGTCTGGATACTCGTCTGGCAAGCCTTGGGGCGAGCCGCTCGGCCGCGAAGAGCGCCCTGGCACATTTACTCGCTTTCTCACCGCTCAGCGCGCAGTTTGGACACGAACCGTCAGAGAAAAATACACAGCACCTGATGGTGACGTACTCGGCCGCTGCCGCTGAGATGGCCATGTACGAAGGTTTGGCGGTGGCTGCGTCGGCGGCCGGGGACCAGGAAACCTCGCGGCTCGCGCGGGAGTTGCAGGCGGAAGAGAAAGAGGATCACCGGCTGGCTTGGGAATACCTGCCCCATAGTGCGCGGGCTTCCTTGCAGGCCGTGCTTAGCGAGGCCTGACGCCGGGCGCCCAGGTCGCATCGCCCTGTTTGAAGCCTGGCAGTAGGAGATAATTTTGCGGCCGTTGAAATGGTTTCTTGCCGGAGTTCTCTCGCTCGCGATCGTAGCCGTTTGCGCCGCCCTGATCTTCCTGAAGATTCAGGCGGACGGTTTTAGTGCGCGCGCCAAGCCGTCTGCAATAGAAGCAACAATCGCGCGCTTCGCCCGGAATATGGCGCTCCCTTCGAATGCCAAAGCCAGGCGGAATCCGGTACCGGATACGAGTGAGGTATTATCCGACGCAAGAGCCCACTGGGCAGACCACTGCGCGATATGTCATGACAACGATGGCAGTGGCCACACCACCATGGGCGAAAATATGTATCCGCCGGCTCCGGACATGGTGCGGGGCGACACTCAAAATCTGACTGACGGAGAACTGTTCTGGATCATCGGGAACGGCGTGCGCTTCACTGGCATGCCGGCGTGGGGCCAGGCCGCTGGTTCAGCCAACTCGGCGCACAGTGAGGAGGATTCATGGAAGCTGGTGCGCTTTATTCGTCATCTCCCGAACCTCACGTTCGAAGAGAAAATGCAGATGGAGAAGCTCAATCCGAAGGGGCCCGAAGAGAGGAAGGAAGAAGAGGAAGAGGAGAAGTTTTTAAGTGGAGAAGACGTCAATGCTCAAGAGACTGAACATCATCGGTAATCGAATGCTGAGTGTGGCGCTCGCGATCGCTTTTGCCGCGGCTCTGCTCGCGCATGGCGGCTTCGATCATGTCATCGGAACCGTGGCGGGCGTCTCAGGAAATGTTGTAACGGTCAAGACGTCCAAAGGAGACGTGGATGTCAGGCTGGACGATAAAACCGAGATCAGCAGAGGCGACAGGAAGGCCGCGACGTCCGATCTTAAGCCCGGAGTGCGTGTGGTAATCGACATACCGGAAGACAGTAAGGATCGCGTCGCGCACTCCGTGAAGCTCGGAACGGCCAGTGCGGCAAGCCGGGGCGGGCACAAGAAGTGACGCACTCTGGAATCCCGGCCGCGGGCCGGGTTTCAAACCAGTCCAGCCGACCGTAGTCGGCCCTCAGCTTTGGCATTTCCCATCCGCGATGGAGGTCCATTGCCAAATGACGGTCGTTTTTCAATTGCGGCAACCCGTCTTCGCCCGCTAACTATTTCAAAGTCATAAAGCCATCGGTTAACGTTTCCAGAAACGAAACAATATCCGCCACTTCCCGCGGCGTCAGCGATGGCCTGCCCGCGGGATTTCCAAAGGGCGAACCGCGTTCCACGTTTTCGCGATACTCCGCCGGCAGATCGTCGAATTTCTCCCGCGCATACCATCTCTCCGGATTCGAATCGCGCTGCGAGTAGAATTCGACAACTTCCTTCAGAGAATGGAACACACCGTTGTGGAAGAAAGCTTTGCGCACAGCCGCATTCCGCAGAGTGGGCGTCCGGAACTTCCCGCAGTATTCTGCCCGGGCCAGAAAGTCCTTGCGCTCCGGGCCGCACAGCCCTAAGTCGTACCAATTCGCGTCGGAGTTCGCCGGAATCCGTGCGTTGCGCGGCGCGCCCAACGCAACAAACGCATAGTCGGTGAATTGAGGCGGAGTGCCGTTCGCGCCGCGCGCCGCCGGGTGGCACCGGGCGCAATCTCCTTTTTCAGGGTCGCTGAAGAGGTTCAATCCACGCTGTTCCCCTTCGGTCAGCGAAGCTTTTCCGGCGAGCCAGGCGTCGTACTTGCTGCTGTACGGGTAGAATTCCCGATACTCCTGTTCCCATGCTTCAATCGCCTCGAGTATAGTTCCGAATTGCGCGCCGGCACCACCGCTCCCGCTGAGCTTCCTCAGGTCTGCCGCATAGGCCGAGCGGAGAACCCGCGCCACAACCTCGGTCGCGCTGTCGTTCGCCATTTCGTAGGGCGACAGCAAGGGTAACCGCGCCTGGTCACGGCCACGGTCCACGCGTCCATCCCATGTAAGGCCGCCCGTTGGGCCTCCATCCACACTGTCATCGCCGGAAACCTCAGAGTCGAAGTAGTGCTCGGTGAACTGCGGCGCGGCCTGAAGATATTTGAGCGACGGCGCTGCGCGTCGGCCCCATTGAGTCAAGTCCCTGCCGCCTCTTTGAACCGGCAACTCATTCGGGGGCCCATAGGCAAAAGCGGGATCGTGGCAGGACGCGCAGGATAGTTTTCCGGAGGCCGAAAGAGCCCTGTCAAAAAACATCTTCCTTCCAAGAGCCGAGAGCAGGCGGGCTCGCTCGACCGCCGCGCCGCCCCAGCCGGAGGAACCGGGTAACGCATTCAAATATATCGGACTTCCGGCGAGCGCAAGCGCCGCGCACAACCAGAGCGCTTTTCGGGGGACCACACGCCCATATTGCCATGGGTGCGTTTAAAGTAATAAGGAAACAATGAAAACCTACGTTGCGCAAATTGCGGCGGTCGCCTGCACTGCCGTCCTGCTTGCCTTGAACGCCCGCGCCGGTACAGATGAGATTTCAAACATAGTTGTGATCTTCGCCGAAAACCGCAGCTTCGATGTGCTGTACGGGTCGTTTCCCGGCGCGCGGGGATTGGGTTCAAATGTGTCGCGTTACAAGCAGCGGGACAGGAACGGCGCCGTCATGAAGGAACTGCCTCCTATATGGAAGGGCCTTACCGCGCCGGGAGTCACCCCCCCGGTTACCGAGGCCCGCACAGCGCATCTCCCGAATAAGCCTTTTGGAATCGACGATCCAAAAGGACTCAACACCTCTAAAAGCGTAATCACGCGCGACCTCTGGCACCGCTTCTATCAGCAACAAATGCAGATCGACGGAGGAAAGAACGACCGTTTCGCCGCGTGGGCGGATTCAGGCGCGCTCACCATGGGTCACTACAACGGCGCGGATTTGAAGATGTGGGCGATCGCAAAAAAGTATACCCTGGCCGACAATTTTTTTATGGCCGCTTTCGGGGGCTCCTACCTGAATCACTTCTGGCTGATCTGCGCTTGCACGCCCAAGTACCCGAACGCCGGCGTGAGCCCGGCGAAGCCCTCCATATCGGTAGTTGAGCCGGACGGAATAACTTTGAAAATCGCACCCGATTCGCCCGCCTCGGCACTGAATGGTGTGCCCAAGTTCGTGAGCGACGGGAATATCACTCCGGATTTCTTCGCGGTAAACACCATGCAGCCGCCATACCAGCCAAGCGCCAACAAACCCGCGCGCGGCGGCAATCCCGCCCTCGCGGATCCGCTGAACCCGACCACCCTGCCACCTCAGACGGACCAGACGATCGGGGACTTGCTTTCCGCCAAGGGCGTTAGCTGGGCATGGTACGGAGGCGCCTGGCAGGCTGCTCTGTCAGGGAAAAACGCGCGCCCGGTGCCGAATTTTCAGTTCCATCATCAGCCCTTCAATTACTTCGTCAGCATGGCTCCTGGCACTGCGCAGCGAGCCGCGCATTTGAAAGACGGCGGCCTCGCCGGCGCGGCTTTCCTCGCGGCGGTTGACGCCGGAACACTGGAGCAGGTGACCTTCTACAAACCACAGGGCAACCTGAATGAACACGCCGGATATGCCGATGTCGCGTCAGGCGATGCTCACATAGCCGATGTAATTTCGCATTTGGAACGAAGCCCCCAATGGAAAAACATGGTGGTGATTGTGACTTACGACGAGAATGGCGGATTTTGGGATCACGTAGCTCCTCCCAAAGCCGACCGCTGGGGACCCGGCTTGAGAATCCCGGCCATGATTATTTCGCCGTTCGCGCGCAAGGGCTACGTGGATCACACGCAATACGATACGAATTCGATTTTGCGTCTTATTACCAAGCGCTTCGCGTTGCCTGTCCTGCCTGGCATCACGGCTCGCGATGAGAAGTTAAAGGCCAACGGAAGCAAGCCGATGGGTGATCTGACGCAGGCTCTTACGCTGAAAAATTGAAGTGAGTGGGGCAAGAGGACGGAATAACCCAGGTGGCTGCCAGTGTCCTGAGTTAGAAATTCGTCCCAACACCAATTCTGGGGCGGGATGGCATCCCGGATGGCATCCCGCGCGGCGGTTGGTAACCGCCGGTCCGCCGTTCCGAAGCGTGTCAGGAGCGTTAGACATGTAGCCCGCCAATTCAGGCGGATCACTTTTTCCGATAAGTTAAGAGTGCCTCGTTCTTAGTCAACGAACTTCTAACTCAGCACACTAGCGCGCTGGCGCCTCGGTCAATGCGATCCGTGTCCCCCAGGGATCGGTAAGGTAGACGACGGAATCGACCGGAGGTTCGAGCTTGATTCCGCTTTCCGCCAAAGTCTTGCAGAAACCCTTCAGATCTTTCACCTCGAAAGACACATGATCGATAGCTCGTCCCGCACTCGGTAGCGCGGCATCAGCCGACGTGAAGGTGAGCGTTCCACCGGGCACGCGGCTCGATTGCGCCTGATCGTCAGTACCGGGCCTGCCACCGAAATACTTGCCATACCACGCCTGTGTCTCCTTCGGCTCCGCGCTATGGACGTGGATGTGGCCGAATTCCAGCGGGGAGTACATCGTGCTGTCTTCTGTCAGCTCAATCCGCACGCCATCGGGACCGTCGATCATGAGCGTATCGCCTCCAGGGGTTGGCTGAAAACCTTTGTAGCTCGTCTTCGCCAGTCTCGCAATGAGGGGCTGAAGTTCGGGAACGCGCAGACCAATGTGATCGATTGCGGAGCCCGCGCTCGCTCCCAATGGAGCTTTCGCGGTGAACAGAATCAGCCCGCCCTGAGTACTCACACCCGTCATCGAACCACGCGTGTACGTGGACATTCCGATAACATCTTTCCAGAACGCGATCGCGGCATCGGGATTCGCGGAGTTCAGTTGCACGTGAGTGAGCGCAATCCCGAAAGAGTTCGGTTGCGCCATGGCCGGCAAGGCGGCGAGCAGGCAAGCGGCGCAGAAGCGGAGCGATAACATGGCTGGACAATATGTTAACAGCGTTTCGGCGCGATGCGCTTCGCCGAACTCCGCGTCCATCCCCGGCAGGCAGTTCGTTGTGCAAACAGAGACAATCGTTCAGTATTCCTAAACGATCGCTTTAGAACAGCCCGCTTGACCTTCGTTCCCGCTATAAATATGCTTTCCGAAGCTCATCCTTCGGGAAATGTACCTTTAGGGGTTATTTATGAAAATAAAAGATCTAATACGGCTCTGTCTGCCGGTGTCACTGGCGTTTGCCGCCACCATCATGTCGCCTCTTTCCATATATGCCCAGGCGGTGGCCGTCGCGCAAATCAGCGGCCATGTATCCGACGCCAGCGGCGGCGCCGTTGTCGGCGCCCAAATAACGGCAAACGAGATCGCCAGAGGCATCGCTCACCCCACCGTCTCCGACTCCTCCGGCAATTACGTCCTCGCCAATCTGCCCATTGGCGCATATCGCCTCGAAGTGAAGGCGAAGGGCTTCAAGGATTACGTTCAAACCGGCCTCGACCTTCAGGTAGGCACCAATGTCCAGATCGACATCCCGATGCAGGTCGGATCGGTAAATGAAACCGTCGAAGTCACCGCGAGCGCTGCCCTGGTCGAAACAAAAGAGACTTCCGTCGCTCAGGTCATAGACGAGCGGCGCATCAACGAGCTTCCTCTCAACGGTCGCCAGGCCACCCAACTTATTCTCATTTCCGGCGGAGCCACTTACGGCGACTCCGGCGACACCGGCAGCAAGACTTTCTTCAGCTCCACCCGTATCTCAGTCGCTGGAGGCCAGGGAAACGGCACCGCTTACCTGCTTGACGGCGGCGATAACACCGACGCCATGTCGAACGTGAATCTGCCCTTCCCGTTCCCGGACGCTCTTGAGGAATTCAGCGTCGAAACCAGCGCCGTCTCCTCGCGCTTTGGAACCCATCCCGGCGCAACGGTCAACGTAGTCACCAAGTCCGGCGGCAACGGCTTTCACGGCGACCTCTTCGACTACCTCCGCAACGGCGACGTGAACGCGCGTAATTTCTTTGCTCCCACTCACGACACTTTGAAACGCAACCAGTTTGGCGGCACCTTCGGCGGTCGCATCATCAAAGACAAATTGTTTTTCTTCGGTGGATATCAGGGCACAAGAAACCGCTCGAATCCGCCCACCTCCATCACCCATATTCCGAACGTCGCCTCCCTCACCGGCGACTTCACTACCCTTACCGGCACCGCTTTCGGCTGCAACAACAAGCCAATTCAGCTGGTCGATCCGTTTAACGGGAACGCTCCGTTCCCTAACAATCAAATCCCCGCTTCGAAACTGAACCCGGTTGCCCTCAAGATCGCTACTACGTACCTGCCCTCCACCAACGACCCCTGCGGTCAGGTGAGCTACGGCATCCCCGTTACCGGCGATGAAAATCAGGAAATCGGCAAGGTCGATTGGGTTCGCAACGATAAAGACCGCATGTTCTTCCGCTACTTCGCCGATGGCTATCAAAACCCGCCCGTCTTCGATGGCAAGAACATCCTTACCACCACTGCCCCCGGCAATTTCGAACTCGCGCAGTCGGCCACCTTCGGCGATACCTACATCCTGAGCCCGAACCTGGTCAACTCGCTCCACATGACCTTCTCGCGCATCCGCGACAACCGCGGTCCCACAGCAACGCCCATTAGCCCCACTCAGCTTGGCATCAACATCTACAGCGCGGTGCCGAACTTCCTGTTGCTCTCCGTCACTGGCGGCTTCAGCACCTTCTGCGGAACCTGCGCGCCCGGCCACTTCAACGACACCAGCTATCAGATTGCCAATGACGTGGACTTCAACCGCGGCAAGCACGAAATGGCATTTGGATTTAATCTCCTCAAGACCTACAACAACACCGTTTCCGGCTTCAACGAAAACGGTAATTTCACCTTCAATGCATCCCGCACCGGCCTCGGCCTTGCGGATTTCCTGGTGGGCGCTCCGAACGACTTCCAGCAGACCAACGCCACTCCCGACGATCTTCGCCAGTGGATTATGAGCTTCTACGGTCAGGACACGTGGAAAATCAGCAAGCGCATCACACTGAACTTCGGCCTGCGCTGGGAGCCGACCTTCTCTGACCCCGATAAATACAAGCGCGGCACCTCGTTCAGCCAGACCGCTTTCCTTGCCGGCCAGCACAGCACCATCGTTCCCAACGCCCCCGCCGGCTTATTCTTCGATGGTGATGCCGGCATTCCTCGCGGCCTCTGGCAGGGTCAAAAAGCAAACTTTGCCCCGCGCGTCGGCGTAGTGTTTAATCCTCACGGCGATGGCCGCGACACGCTGCGTGTCGGCGCTTCCATCCTTTATGACTCGACGGAAACCTGGTTCAACGAACGCGAAACCACCAACCCCCCCATCGGCACCGCGCTCGATATTCCGAACCCGGTCGGTGGCTTCAGCAACCCCTACCAGGGCTTTGCGGGCGGCAGCCCGTTCCCCACAAACGGGAAAGCTCTGTTCCCGAATGCCGGCGTGTATATCAACATGCCACTTCACCCGAAATCTACTTACGTTGCCAACTGGAACATCAGCTACCAGCGTCAGTTCCTGAAGGACTGGGTTTTCTCAGCCACCTATCTCGGCAACAAAACAACTCACCTCTGGATCGCCGGGGAAGTGAACCCCGCCATCTACGTCCCTGGTAACTGCGCCGCCGGCCAGTATGGCCTCACCGCCCCAGGTCCGTGCTCCACAACCGGTAACCCGAATTTCCGCCGGATTCTCTATATGGCGAACCCCGTCCTCGGAGCCTCTTACGCGAGCATCGACACTGCTGACGATGGCGCCGTTGCACACTACAACGGCCTGATCGTGTCTTTGCAGCACCGTTTCGCAAAGAATTTCACGGTCCTTAGCAACTACACGGATTCCTCCTGCGTCGCCGATTACGATTTCGGCGCTGCCCTGGCAGGCTCCACCAATTCGCAACTCTTCAACCGCACGGCGGACAAAGGCGCCTGCATCTTCGATGTGCGCCGGAATTTCAACACCTCCGTCGTCGCCACCAGCCCCACCCAGAAGAACGTCTGGGCCAACCGGTTCCTTTCCGGCTGGCAGATCGCACCCCTCATCCGGGCGATTTCCGGCTCCCCCATGAACGTGACCTCCGGCGCGGACAACTCGCGCACCGGGCTCAATAATGATCGGCCGAATGTGGTTCTCGATAATCCCTACGCCACTAGTTCCAGTTGCGCCCCGGCCCCCTGCCATCTGCTGCTGAACGCCGCTGCATTTGCGCAGAACCCCGTCGGTACCTACGGGAACCTCGGCAGAAACGCCGTACGAGGCCCCGGTTCATTCTTCTTCGACACCTCCGTAAGCCGCGTGTTCTCGGTAAGAGAGCGCTGGAAGCTCGAAGCACGCGCGGAAGCCTTCAACATCCTGAATCACACGAACTTCGTCGGGGCAATCTCGCCCGCCGGCGGCGCAGCCTTCAGCACGGCTTCCACCAACCTAAGCTCCTCGGCTTCGTTCGGCAGGGCCAACGGCGCATTCGATCCGCGCATTCTGCAATTCGCTCTGAAACTACACTTCTGACGTATTTATTGAACCGCCGGGTCCGGGAGACGAGTCCTCTCGGAACCGGCGGTTCCATACAACCCCGTTCGACTCCCTCGCCAGTGCGCCGGTATCGGTGTCATTTTTCGCAATCCAAAAAATCTGCTGAGTCAAAGCCGTTGCAGGAACTCTCGTTTGTAATTCATACTCATCTAGCCATTGAATATTGTGTCCGATTCGGGGCGCGAGGGCGCCGGGTAGAACCTGGGAGTGGCTCGTTATACCCACACAAAGCGGGAAGTTCGTTGCGGCTATCGAAAGCGATCTTTCAGGCGGGAGTTCGTGCGGGAGTGTCAGCCACACCCACCTTCTATGTGAATGGCGTCCCCTTAATCGGGGTGCAGACAGTTGGCGCTTTTGAGAAAATCATCGATTCCGAACTCGCTGCCGCGACGGGGAAAACGCCGCCCCATTGATTTTCGGCTGGATCAACCCGCTCTTCGTTCCAGCCGCTCGCTTCTCGCTTGATGGGCCAATTCAGTTGCAACAAGCTGTTCGGTGCTCGTAGCCAACGACATCACTAAATCTCTCAGAGCCCGCGATTCGAACAGCATCTCGAGCCGCTCGCGCTGCGCCTGGCCCTCGAATCTCAATTCCGAGATCGCTTCAGCATTCCGCTCGGCCAGTTTTGCCGTACGCTCGGCCAGTTCCGTAGTCCGCTCTATCCGGATAGAGGCAAGCTCCAGATTCATCGCGATCGCATCGAGCCGTTCTTTGTCTGTCATCCGCGGGTAACCGTGAACACAGTTTCCCATAAATCCGCCTGCATGGAAAGCCAAAGTCAACAACCCGCGCAGACACCAGGCGCGCCGCTGAACCGTTGAAACACACCTGAATATCTGAAAGAGAGATTGGAGGTGCGGGTCGGGATCGAACCGACGAATATGGGTTTTGCAGTTAGCGATAGCCCGGAGCCAGGCATTTGATAACAAAGCACAAACCAGTTTCCGGCCAAATTCGAAGGCCAAATTCATGACGCGGACCTCCGGTTGACGCATCCCGCTTCACCACACTTGCACTCAGCCGCATGGCCTGTCCCAGAACATCGGGAACAGGGGGACTTGATGGTTCGTCCACCCTCCCACCAGCCGACACCGTCGCACTGATCGCACCAAGTGATGGACCGCGTCTCATCGAGTTGCTGGTGCCAGCGCTCCTGAAACGAAATCTTCTTCGATGAGCGCGAGATCATTCGAAGCTTGTTGAGGCCGAATCGCTCTACAACCAGTTCGATGTTGGCGAGAACGTCGGCCAGCTCATCTTCGAGCCAGTCGCGGTTTATCCGTCCACTGGTGGGCTCGCTCCCATCCATGCCTTGAATGATGCAGCGAGACACGGCCGCAGACGCTTCGCCAAGCTCCTCGCCCAACTTCCCGAGGTGCTTCAGGTCGATCGGCAGCGTGATCGGTACCCACAGATTGGGCTCGTTCATAGATCCATCACTGTTCCCGTTCCCGCGCCGGAATTCAAAGGCCGAACCGGGATGAAAGACGGTCGCTCCGGAACTCGGTTGAGGTTGTCACTCGCTCGCAGGTGGCTACGAACAGCCCAGTCGCCCGCCTGCTCGATCTGATCCTCCGACCATGATTCGATCGGCAGATCGTCGGTCGCGTCGACAAGCAAGAGCAAGAGCCTCACATTCTCGACATTGAAGTGGCCCTTGGGATATCGTTGGCCTGTAAACGGTACCCGTCTCAATTGGTGGCCTCCGAACTTGTCATAAGCAACATCAGTCATCCGTTTACCACCCTCAGTTGACCCCGCTTCATTGCGGCTTGATATCGCTCCATTGCAGCCCTCTTTTCTTCACTCTGCGGATGCACGTAGCGCATGATCGTCCGGAGATTCGCGTGGCCCATGATGGCCGCCAGCGTAATCGGATCCACCAGCGGCGCCATGCGCGTGCCGAACGTATGGCGAAGGTCGTAGATGATGAACGAAACGCCGGCGCGCTCGCACGCGATGTCGTGCGTTTTGCTCAGCTTGATCAACGGCCGATCCGGATACCGCTGAGACGGAAAAAGATAATCACCCGGAGAGCCCATGCGCGATTGCAGGATCTGGCAGCTTTCCTCTGTGAGATAGATCTCCCGCCGAGCTGCGCGGGTTTTCCCTTTGTTGATCTGCAGCGTCTTCTCGATCAGATCGAATGCATCCTTACGGGCCTGGGTGATCTCCTCCGGCCTGCAGCCCTGATTCAGCATCAGACGGCCAAGGTCGTAAAGGTTCGGTCGTCCCGCTTTATCGACCATCGTCTTCGCAACCCTGAAGTACTTCTCTTCCTGCTGCGGAGTCAGAACGTTGTTGCGAACGGCTTCCTTGTCCGAGGGGATCTCGACCTCTCGCACTCTGTTCGCCGTACACCAGCGCTGCTTCATCCCATGCTGGAAGAAGAGGGAGAGCGCGTGAAGGTCGTGGCGCAACGTGACGTCCTTAACGCCATGGTCCGCAATCCGCCAGTGCTTGTAGTTGTCAATCATGCCGGGGTCGATCGCCGCGACTGCAGCTGCTCCGAAGAATGCAACCAACGATCCGAACGAGCTACGGAGGCGAATGTATGACGACTGCTTCGCCCGGTACTTCACATCCTTGCAATAGAGCAGAAAGAAGCCGGCCGCGGTGGCGAAATCCAATTTCTCGGAATGCATGTCAACGCCGGCCATGCGCACTTCCCGCCGGCGTTCGTCCAGGAACTGCCCGGCAGCTTTCTTATTTCGTTCGGTGTCTGCCAAACCGGTGGTTCCGGAGTATTGCCTGCCGGCCACCATGAACCGATAGCACCAGTACCCGTCCCTTTTTCGAAGACCTGTTACTTTTTGCATCGAGCGCACCTCCTTTCTGCTTCCCGCTGGCGTTCGTCCAGGAACTGCCCGGCAGCTTTCTTATTTCGTTCGGTGTCCGCCAAACCGGTGGTTCCGGAGTATTGCCGACCGGCCACCATGAACCGGTAGCACCAATACCCGTCCCTTTTTAGAAGACCTGTTACTTTTTGCATCGCCCGGACCTCCCTTCTGCCGCGACTGCAGCCAGATCTCCACCGCCGACTCCGCGTATAGCACACGGCGCTCGGATACTTTGATAAACACCGGCCCGCGGCCCTCACAACGCCATTGCGCGAGAGTCTCGGGTGTGAGCCCGATCATTTCCGCGAGCTGCTCAGGCTTGAGCAGCTTCTGCTGTAGCAGACCGGGCATCAAAAGGTTTCCGCGTACCCGTAGAATGCGTCCGCAGCACGGGCCTTCATGAATGTCGCGACTGCGGTAGCCGATGCTCCCCACGCCTCCTGAATCCCGGGCTCCAAATCGTCCCAGTCCGGCAGTTGGTCGCCGGGAGCTAGACTGACGCCTCCCGCCTGCTTAACGTAGGACCTGTAAGCCACCCGCGCAATCACTCTCTGCTCCGCGTTCATGCCGCCTCCTGAATAGCCACCAACTCATCCGGAACGAAAAAGAAGCCCTGCGTACCCTTCCACGGGAACGGCTTCACTCGCCTCACGTTCCGGAGATCCCAGACGAACCGGCCCGGACCATAATCGCCGAATTTATATTCAGGGGAACCCGGATTCACGAGCCCCCCGTGGCCAAACACATACTCCGTCTCATATGCGCCGGCGAAATCGACGACGCATATCACCTGGCCCAATGTCGGGACGAGGCCGCCCGATGGAAGAATCCCCGCCCTCAGCAGCGGCGATGCGAATTCAACAGAGCTGGATAACCGACGCTGGGAATCCGTGAACTTCTTCGATGCATGGATTGCGAGCGGACCGCGATATTCCGGGCGCCAAGTTCGGGTCTCGAATCGCTTCGCGCCGATCGCGACCAGCGTGGCCCATGGCTCATGAAGTGAGATTGCCCTCATGATGCCTTCCTTTCGAGCCTCTCAATCAAATCCCGAAGGGCGCCGATCGTGATGTAACTCTTCGAATCCCAGACATTGCCGGAAATCACGCTGGAGCACAGGTAATAACGGCCACCTTCAGACAGCAGAATGCCCATAACTCTCGCCCGCCGCAACGCGAGATAGCGCTGATAATATTCGAAGCCAAGGCTCTCGTCGGCTTCGAAATGAACGTTCGATGCGAACGCCGTACCGGGCGGGAACCTCTTCACTGCGCCACTCCCCGCCCAGCGCCGCAACTCACAGGCTCCCCCCAGAGTCGCGGCGTTTTCGATTTGGATGGGAAACTTCAAAGACCTTAAAAAAGGCGATCCAGCAAGCAATCTGTTTGTGGCTGGGCCGGTTCCCCGGCCCAGTGACTTCCACCGCATGAAAGAGAAATTTGCCGGAATCTCCTTTCTTTTATTCGCCCGGTTGAGCCGTGCGATCTTGACAGTGACGAGCTTCGCCATAAGGACTCAGGCCGTGCGCGCAAGCCGCACGAACGAACCAGCCTCTCGCGCTGCCGGCCGCCGCATCACAACAGGCGCCGTCCGCACCGCGCTGAGCTTGATCCGCTCCACAATCACCTTCGGCTTCATCACCAAAACTCTCGACATACTCACTCCCCTTCTTCCGAATTCTGCGACGACTCACCAATCCGCACCAGCCGGTCGATCTCCGCCGCGACGAGCGCACCCGCCTTCGCGAGCAGCTGGATACGCCACGCGAGAGGCGTCAACCGCAGACCTTCTCCATCGCGCTGAGGCATGGTCAGGGACCGCCGAATCTTCGCGCGCAAATCTTCAGACGCATCGAACGGCCACGGATCGATAAACCGAAGCTCCTCATCTCCATCGCGCTCGAACACATACAGAGAGCACGGCGACGCATAGCAGGCCGCCGCCATCGCCAGCTCGCCGCCATCGTGCCCGTCCTCGTGACCGGCGCTGTAATCCTTCTCGGCGACTTGCCTCACCCGCTCCGTCGCAATCATCTGAATGCCGTGCAGTTCCGCTTTCACGATTTGTTCTCCATGAGCCGCGCCAGTTTCGCAATCTCCGCCTGAGCGGAAAGCGTTCGGTAGGTTTCGTGTGTCAACCGGCTCGGCAACCCGGCCACAGTTCTCCCTGATCAGCCTTTCGATCCTTTCGAACTCGGCCCCGTCTTCTCCGCGCACGACAATAACCTCGCCATCGGCCTCCACGATTCGGAAGCAGATCGCCCGCGATCACGAGGACCTTGTGGCGTGAGCGCAAGTAAGAATAGCGTTCCAGCAGGGCGTTCAAATCCCGCAGCAACGCAAGTGCGCCAACGGCCTGAGATCGTTCATGCGCCCCGGAATCGCCAGGCAGACCAAATGCGAGATTCTGCCTTTGGACGTGGGCTGCTATACGTTTCGCGGGTGCCTGGCTGGCTTTGTTCGGTGTGCTCACCGCTTATGACCCCCACACGACGTTGTTCATCATGCGGCTTCACCCATCCCACGCCAGTCACGCCGATCTGCCGGCGGCATCACACTCGGCCGGCCATAGCCATCGCGGGCATTCAACCGCTGCTCGATCTTCCGCTGCCGGTGCAGCACTACATACAGCACCGAGAAAATCACCTGCAGCACATGCGAGCTAAAGTGCTTCGTAATTGAGATATGGCACGGATTCACCATCACGGCGTCCGCCAGCTGCTCCCGTATGGCAGGCGCAATGCGCGCGGCAGACTTGGCGGAGTTAAGGCGAACGATTTTCGGTTTCGCTTCAATGGGTTGACGACTCCGGGCTTCCCTGAGCGCGATTAAAGGGTGATTCTGCTGTTGTGAATCCGACATTAAAAGGACCTCCTAATCGCCCTTCCCACTGCGTAGCGCGGCTCGGACCGACGGCCCATCCACATCACCGGAACTCTTGTTTTCGGCCCGATCAAGCGCCTCCTCGACTGCCTTTGTGCAGAACGCTTGACTGCTAACACCCAACTTCCGGGTTACATGGCCTAAACGAACCCATAGCTCCCTATCAATTCGGAAACTCAGGGTTCTGATATTCTGTTGTGGATCTGTGGGCATGTGGCTTACGGAGTTGATTATGATATGCGGGTATCCCGGTAGTCAAGTAGCTTTTCAGTCAGGTATGCGAAAAGAGGGCCAAGTGCCTGAATCTACAGAGAAAAAGACTCCACTCAAAACCACCGTAAAGGTCACCCCGGAATTACTCTTGGAGTTATCTAACGAGCAAAACCGTCTACAAAACATGGGGCAGCGAAAGCCCTCTCAAGGCGAACTTGTTAACAGGGCGTGGCGCGCATACAAGGACAGCTCGTTTCCGGTAATGTCAGGTCAAATACAAGTACTGGACCCACGGACTTCCGTAAATGTGAATTCAAAGCCAGAGACCGACTCGGGAAGTGCTAATTTGCACGACCTAACGGCTGAACTAAGTAGTTCAGAGAGGGAGTTTCTTGGGGAATGTCTAAGGATTTACAGGTCCGAATTTGGGAAACCGCTACAGGAGAACGTCACGTTCTTCGGAATCGGATTGTCTGCCGTCGAGGCACTTGCAGCAATACGGGTGACCGATGAGCGCGGTGCTGCGAATGCCTCTTCGCCTGGAGCCGGTGAGCAAAGAGCTTCTACGCTCCTTGACAATGCGGAAAATGAGGCTCATCTGCTTAAAAAGGCGGCGCACGATGTTGCAGAAGAACTGCGACGAAATAGGGGAACTCATACGGGAACTTCAGCTGGAACTGAGTCGGGACGAAAAGGCAGTGCACGCAAGGCTGGCGGCCGGCGCTGAGATCGAGGACTGAATGATTACGCGATTGTCGACGATAACGTGTCCTGAATGCGGCCACGTAGGAAAACCCAAGGTTAAGGGTGAGGGTCCGGTCTTACTGACCTTCATCCCCTTTTTAGGGAAAGCCATCGCCGCCAAAGACGCCGCCATGGCGGAATTGAATTGCGCGAAATGCGACGCGCCGTTCACAGAATCACACGCCAAGAAGGTAAGTGCAGCCGCGGTGGCTTCATTTAGAGGAATTGGCAATGCCGTCTCTGCCGCGAGAGAATCACTCAGTCGGCCAGCCGATCCGGAGATCAAGCGGTGCTGCGGATGCGGTAAGTCCCTGAAATTCGATGCGCGTTTCTGCGACGGTTGCGGATCCGCAACTGGGGGTTGATTACACCAATGTTTGTCCATCGCCGGGTTTACGTATTCGGGGCAACGCAATCGGGTTGTTCAAGCACTTCATGCAAGGTCTGCGAGCGCCCCGGACAGCATGTCTTTTCTGACGCAGAAGACAGTGCGGGATCTAAGATTAGGTGTTGCATGTGGTGTCTGAAACAGCTCGGCGGGACGGCCCAATTCGAACGCGCCGCCAATCGCTCAAGGTACGCAAAGCGGGTGGCTGATTGCATAGATGCGCTGAATATTCTGTGGCAGGAGTTCCCGAACCCAGAAGCAAGGCCTTATGGGGAGAAATCACTACTGGCCGAAATATCTCTCCCATTCGCCGGGCGTGAGGGAATCGAACGCGTAATCGACAAGATCAAAACTCGGCGATGGACCAAATACGACTTGGATTTAATCAAAAACAGTCACACAGCCTTGCCTTCGTAAATAACCTTTACGCAAGGCGCGTTCTCGTCGAAGGTAACCTTTGCAGGCGTCTGCAATCACCCACCCAACGCCCAAATGCGAATATCAGAATCCTCTCAGAACTAGGCCGCCGGCAAGTGAATACGACGGTGCTGGATAAGGGCCACTCGTGCACTCTCCACGCCTGCCCGCGCGTGCTCTCTCTCCGACCTCAACCTCATATTCAGAATGGGGCAATCTTGCGAGATCGCCGTACAGGGCCTGGACGATGGCTTCCTCGTGGTGTTCCAGGCGCTCCACGTCCGCCCGCAATTGCTTACAGGTCGCGCAGTCCATCCAGGTACAGCATACTCGACTTAGGAGCGAAGCTGCCAAAACAGGAACCATCATCGGTGGTTCGGGAAAAGTACGATCACACGCATCAAGACGAAATTTATGATAAAGTTTGCAATCACTTGCAGGCAACTGAGAAAAACTCCCGACCGGCCCACTCTATACTTGGAGGTAGAGAGATGACAATGCCACTCGAAAAGGAACTTGAGACCTATCGGAGCAAGTTGCCAGAACTCCACGATGAACAAGGGAAATTCGCCCTCGTTCATGGCGATACCGTTGCCGGGATATACGGAACCTACGACGATGCCCTGAAGGCGGGCTATGAGAAGTTCTCGCTGGAACCCTTCCTCGTGAAGCAGATACAGATCGTGGAGCAGGTACAATTCATATCGCGCTTCACCGGTCCGGAATGCCGCACTTCACCCTCGCTGTAGGCCCAACCGGGCCCGTAGTGGCAAATCTGCCGATCACAGAATCACACCTGAACGCGCAGGGGATTCAGGCTCTCATAGGCCGTGACATTCTGAGCCGCTGCATTCTTATTTACAACGGTCAAAACGGAATCGTTAGTTTGGCTTACTAGCCATTCAAGAAATCTTCCTTTTCGCTCTCCCCCTCCTGACACACCGTGATCGCTCGGACGCGCGGCCCGACCTAATAGCAGAACTCACACTCGCAATGTGAAACTGTACCCCCGCTGGACAAAGATCCTGAGGTGCAGCGCGGCGATCCATAGTGCGCAGTCCGATTGCCGACGGCACACTCGGCGCAGCCTTCCACGGCATGGGCGAATATGCTGGAAGTGGCCGAGCATGAGCGATTCCTAGCATTTTGCTTGCAATATACCTAGCAAAATGCTAGTATTGGGCTGTGAGAGTGATCAGCAAGCGCGGGCTGTTCGAACGGTCCGCGAAATTTCCCGACACCCGGACGCCCCTGCAGGTCTGGCTGGAAACCGCTAAGAGCGCGGGCTGGAAATCGCTCGACGACATCCGCAAGACTTTCCCGTCCGCTGACATGATCGGAAAGAATCTGGCGATCTTCAACATCAAGGGCGGCAACTACCGCCTCATCGTGCGGATGGAGTTCGCCGGGCAAAGAATCTATATCAAAGAGTTTTTGACACATAAAGAATACAACCGAAAGGAGTGGATGAAATGGCTGTAATCGACGACACTGCTTATGCCGGGCTGCTGGCCCATGCACTTCCGCGCGTAATCGAAACCGACGAAGAAAACGAACGACTGATCGCGGAGCTCGAACGGCTGGACTCACTGCCGCGGAAGACTCCCGAAGAGGAGAGCCTGGCCGAACTGCTCACAGTGCTGATCGAGCGCTTCGAGACTCGGTATGATCTGGGGCATGCCGAGCCACTCGAAGCTCTGAGAACCCTGATGGAAGACCGCAACTTTCGCCAGCGCGACCTGATTCCGGTGTTCGGCTCCAGCAGCGTAGCGTCGGATGTGCTGACAGGTAAGCGCGAGATCAGCAAACAGCATGCCCGGAAACTCGCCGAGTTCTTTTCGGTTCCAGTGGGGTTATTTATCTGAGGCATCACCCTGGACGTTGAATTCGCCGGCGTTCTTACGCTGCCGGTAATTGTGCAGATACCCAGATACCACGTCGCGGGCTCGGAGCACGACAGACTCCGGCAGGCCGAGCTCTACAAGATGCTCCACACAATTTACCGCGATCGCGTGGAGCGCCCTCTCTTCGGGGCACTCGACACCTTCCCTTTTCATTTCGCCGGCGTCCGCGAGTCGGCATCGGCATCGAGCTCCTGCAGCTGCTCCGGCGTGGCGGGCTGCAGGCGGAACTTCTTCGCGGCGGCCAACACGGAAATCAGCTGTGCTGGCAAGGGGACGTTTGCGCGCGCCAGATTCTCAACCACCGAAATGATCTCGTTGATGATGTACCCCGTTGCGATCGTGCCCGCTGCGGGGAGTACGGCCCAACCGGGCAGCGCCGAGCCCGCAGTCAGCGTCCGGGTATAGGCTTCGGCCCCATACAACATCCACAGGGCGAGCATGGTCAGCAGCTTCTTCACTGCTCCCTTGCGCCCCACATCGCTGGAGACTTCCCCGCGTACGTAAGCAGCCGCAAGGCCCGTGATCCAGTCAGCGGCCAGCAGCAGGCCAAGCATCTCAAGCGGTGCAGGTGTCCTCATATGAATTGCGACCAGCCCCGCCATAATCCACTTGGCGCCGGCAGCGAGACTGTATTTCTCATTCACGAAACCACCCCCGGAGTAATGGCCTGCAGCCGAATACCGAACTGCGCAGCCAGGTCGTACTTCAAGCCGTGAACCGTACCTGATCCCTCGGCAATCGTGAGTTTTCGGGTGCGAGTATCCTCGATGTATTTTGGGTTTGCAGCTTCGGCGCGGCGATTTGCGATAGCGATTAGCCACGGCATCTCACCTGCTGAATCAGCGCAATCCGCGCGAATCAACCCCTCCACGGTAGATGAGATCGTTCCGTTTTGGACGGCGATATCAAACATCAGCGCTGTGCCCAAATCGCTCTTCAGGCCGAACCGCGAGCATAGCGACTGGGCTATTGCGTAGTACTTGCCGGCGGCCTCAATCTGTATCTGCTGGAATTCCTGCGTCTGCCCAAGCGCCACAAAATAGCGCTTCCATGGATCAAGCCAGCGATGCTCGACATCCTGCTTCGCAGCCGCCCAAGCGATCTGATTCGAAATCGCGCCCATCCGCAGCATTGCTTCGACGGAATCAATCATCGAACCGCCACCGAATGCAGCCGCCATGACGAGCCTGTGCTGGTTTGCCATCGTGCGCAAGAGTGGCTGGAGTGTTCCCTGGCCAAGGTTCCACTGGAGGGCCCCGAGACTCATGCCCTGGCCGTCGAAGTCGCCGGCGAGACCGCTGAAACAATCGGGCGCCAGTTTGCCGGTTTCGAAAGACCCGGTGAGCGCAAGACAGCGCAGCTCGATCGAATCTGAGGATGTCAGCACGGGCCGCCCGCTTCAACCGGCCGCGCGCCGCCCGTTTCGGTTATAACGAACAGCAGCCCTTCACGGTATTGCTGTACCTCGCGATCCAGGAAGAACGTCCGCTCGCCCCAGAGGATACCCTCGGCCGGGATCAGGAACGGCGGAATCCTGACGGTGGTTACCTCCGCGCCGTCCCGCGTGTAGAGTTTGATTGCAATCATGGAGGACACCTTTCATCAGAAACGCCCCGGCGGTGAAACCGGGGCTCGATTAACTGCGCAGGCCGTTTACTTACCGCCGAGTACGCCGAGGCGCCACGTTACCCCGGATGCGAGCCGACCGAGCGCGCCCACACCCTTTGGATTGAGAAGGTAAACCGAGACGTCCGACTTCGAGACACTCATACTCGCGGCGAGGAATAGCGGTCTGGACTTGACGGGCAGACGAAATACAGCTGAAGCGCCGGCGCCATAGCTGTCGCCCACACTGCTCGCGCCGGTTGCCAGACCCGCATCGGCCTTCAGTGTTAAGTAGATTGCCCCATGAGGCGAAGCGAACAGGAATTGTTCGATGCCGAAACGGGTCGCGCTGTTGCCATCCTGGAAATCGACGGCGCCCACCAGAAATAAGCCCGCGGCGATCGATGTTCCGCCGTTCACCCATCCGGAGGGGGATCCGTTCTTATATCCGGCGCCGATACCGACGAACTGTGAGGGAGTCTCCGTCGGCACGGTTGTGCCGAGGATTGATTTGGCGACTGACAGCGGATCGGGAACGGCGGGCGCTGCGGATGCCTGACCGAATGCGGGCAGGCAGAGAGACGAGACGAGGATCAGCGCAAGCGCGCTGGAGCGTGCGAATAACATTTGTTTTTCCTTTGAGGTTTATGCGGCGAGCGCCGCGTGGAGGGGAACGTTCGAAGTCTGCGGGATCGGCCCGCTCCGGGCTTTAGGTGAGTACGGGAATTTCTTCGGAACTGTCAGGGACCTGCAGCGGAAGCGCCTTGAGTACGTCATCCAAGTGCAGGCACTCCTTCAGGTTCGGGCAGTGCATTAGATTTTTCCTTTTCTGTTGAGTTCGGCGATGAGGTTGATTACTTCCTCGTCTTCGACCCTCATCCGGTCGATTGCGGCGATATCGTGTGATGCGAGGATTCCTCGATATAGGTCCCGGTGGAGCGCACCCAGCCCGTCGAGCAGGGCCAGAAATAACAGTGAGATAATCACCGCCTCTTCCGAAGCTCCTCCAGCAGCAGCTTCACTGTGGAGCGCGTTTCGAGCGCGATCGTCTCGGCAACCGAGGGCGCGGCAACCACAGGCACAGGCTTAACCTGCTTCGCCTGCTTAACCACCACTGGCGGCGCAGGTACGAACACAGGAACCGGTGGAACGGCCAGACCGAGCCGCACGGCGATGATTTCCGCCTCCGCACGCTCTTCCGGCGTACCCACCACGCGCCCCAGAACAATGTCTTCGATGTAGCGTTGCCTGATCATGGCTTGAGCGGCATATTGACCCGAGCCGTGAAGGTCGGGACATCCACCGAAACATTCACAGTGACCGTGGCTGTTAGCTTGCGGTCCGGTTCGATACTCACCGTGGCGCCATCCAGCCGGTCGACCTGCGCAAGGGCCTGCGTAATAACATCGGCGATGATCGGGACGAGCGTCTGACCAACAAGCACCTGGACTGCGGTAAACGCATCAGTGATTGTTTTCTCGACGCCCGGCAGGGCATCAGCGATATTCTTTGTGGCCTGCTCGCCGACACGCTCGAACATTACTGACCTACCGTCCCTGTAACTGATCCGCCCAACGTAAGAGACCTCGCGCCAAGCTGCGATATTATTCCCTGTATCCACGGGCGCAAAGCTTCGGTGGCCAGCATTTCCCACGGTGTGGTGTACTTCAGGATTAGTATCGCGGCTGCCGCTGCATGTGGTACCGAGACCGCCATCGGTAATGTCCCGCGATATCGCCAGATTGACGGTTTGCGCATTTAACAGAGCGCTGAAAGTAAGAGCAAGAGAGATTAGTGTTTTCATGGTGTGCCCTTCAGAAAATAAACGCTTGTGACGTGCCTGTGGCGGTCGGCGCGGGGAGGAAATACGCGATAGTCGCCCCGGCCTGGTTTGCGCCGGTCCAACTCCACGCAGGGTTTTGGGGTGGTCCCCTGGGCTGAGACAAACAGTTAAGACACTGTTGACCGTTCGCTGTAAATTCATTGTGGCCGATCCCGGAACGGATTTAGGATGGGCGTGCCGGTGAAGCGGAGG
>Ga0207695_10001521_pt1 | contig 38468 bp, 29 predicted proteins | sample KBSC54metaG_FD_184354 | JGI IMG/M metagenome (GOLD analysis project Ga0207695, IMG submission 184354) | Corn rhizosphere microbial communities from Kellogg Biological Station, Michigan, USA - KBS C5-4 metaG (SPAdes) (version 2) | ecosystem: Host-associated > Plants > Roots > Rhizosphere > Soil... | reverse complement strand
GCCCGTAAACAACATATGCAGCAATATCCAGGAAAAGGTCACTCCAATGATGTAAATAAATGTCTCCATCCCCTTGCTGAGCATCCATCCTTCCTTGTTCTTCAACAACAGCAGCACACCGCCCAGACTCCCGAGGATGGCCGTGATCACGATGAAGAACACCATGGGTCTGCTGGCATCTTCCCGGCTGGCCAGCACCCGCAGCTGCTTGGGACAAACAGATGAAAAAACAGCGAGGTAAATTGCTATGTCACAAAGGCTGAATATATCCCAGCTGATCATAGTACGCGTAGTGCCTTCCATCCTCACAGGCAATAAAAAAAGAAAACTCAGTGTCGCCACGCAGAGACAGATCAATAACTTATAGATGGCCTTGATACGATAGAACCAATGAGGGGCCTTGATGTATTCACTCATACCCCAAAAATCGGTATATTTAAGTAAATTTTCCGCTATGTCCGTCACACAACCGATGCCGCGCAGAGAATTTCTCAAAAACACCGGCCTGGCCGGTCTTTCCCTCTTATTAGGGTTCACCGCCGTTGACGCAGCCGGAACGGCACAGCTCAAAAACTTCAGCGGTTTCCCGGGCCCCGATCCCTCGGAGCCTTTCGGGCTTACCTCCTATCTTTCTATCGAAAGGTCCGGTAAGATCACCTTCTTCAATCCCAAACCGGAAATGGGCCAGGGCACTTATCAATCCGTAACGGCACTGGTAGCGGAAGAGCTGGAAGTGCCTTTGGATATGATCCATGTCGTCACCAGCTCCGGTCAAAAAGGCATCGCCTCCCAATCTGCCGGAGGCAGCTCCTCTATCAGGGGCGGATATAACAACCTGCGCAAGGTCGGCGCCGCTGCAAAAGAAATGCTGAGAACGGCAGCAGCCAAACAATGGAACGTTCCCATGACAGAATGCACCGCGGGCGGCAATGCCACGATCATCCACCAACCTACAGGCAAAAGCCTGGGCTACGGTCAGCTGGTGGAGGCTGCGGCTATGTTGGAAGTGCCTGCCAATCCCACTTTAAAGGATCCAAAAGATTTCAAGATACTGGGCAAATCCGTCCCCAGACTCGACGTGCCCCTGAAGACCAACGGCAAAGCCATATTCGGCATCGACATGACCTTACCAGGCATGGTCTATGCATCGGTGGAACGCTGTCCTGTCCTGGGCAGCAAATTGGTGAGCTATGACGACAGCGCCACATTAAAAGTGCCGGGCGTGCTTCAGGTGGTAAAAGCCCTTCGGGTGCAAGGCATGCACAAAGATGAGGGTATCGCGGTGATAGCCACCAATTATTGGTCGGCGTTCAACGGCAGAAAGGCCCTGAAGGTCCAATGGGATCACCAGGGTTACGACAAGTTCAGCACAGCGGAATATGAACAGCACCTCCGCGAGCTGGCAAAGACAGAAGGGCTTATCGCACACAACAGCGGGGACTTCGACAAAGCCATGCAGGAGGCGCCGCACAAGCTGGAAGCCTTTTACGAAACACCCGTCGTCGCTCATTCCACCATGGAGCCCATGAATTGCCTGGCCCACTGGCAGGAAGGCGATAAGGTAGACATATATGCTTCTTCCCAGGGTGCATCGCTGATAAAAAGGGAGCTGGCGCAAACCCTGGGTATCCCGGAAGATAATATCACGCCTCACATCAGCTTTTTGGGTGGGGGTTTTGGACGCCGGCTGGCATCCGACTTCGCATCCGAGGCGGCCTTTATCTCAAAGGCGGTAGGCCGTCCCGTAAAAGTGATCTGGACGAGGGAGGACGACACCCGGCTCGGCCCCTTCAGGCCCATGACCTTCTCGGCTATGCGGGGAGCCCTGTCCGCAGACGGAACGCCATTGGCTTTCCAGCACAAGGTTATCTCTCCTTCCATCAGCGCCACCAAGAACGACAAGTACGACAAGACGAAGCCGGACAGGAGCATGACCGAAGGCATCAGCGATCAAAAGTATGAGATCCCGAATATGAAGAACGCTTATGTGTTTGCGGACATCCATATTCCTATGCAGGCCTGGCGTTCGGTCACCAGCTCGACCCTGGCCTATGCCCACGAATGCTTTATCGATGAAATGGCGGTTGCTGCGGGCAAAGACCCTATGGCCTTCCGGCTGGATATGCTGACAAAGGAATCCGATACAAAAAGAGTGCTCCTCAAATTAAAAGAAGTATCCGGCTGGGATAAACCCCTGCCCGAAGGATGGGGAAGAGGGGTCGCCCAATATGAATTTTTTGCAGGACTGGCCGGCAACGTGGTGGAAGTATCCGCGACCGCCACTGGAGGAATTAAGATAGAAAAGATCTACTCGGTCATCGATCTGGGTACTGTCGTCAATCCCTCGATGGTAGAAGCACAGGTCGAAGGGGCTATCGTCATGGCCATTACGGCGGCAGCTAAAGACTCCATCCGGTTTGAAAAAGGCCAGTCCGTGGCCTCCAATTTTCATAACAACCGTATGCTGCGCATCAATGAAATGCCGCCGGTGGAAGTACATATACTTGCAGAAGGAGGCGAAAAGATCAAAGGTGTGGGAGAACCGGGTCTGCCGCCTGTAGCACCCGCTCTCTGCAACGCCATCTTTGCTGCAACAGGAAAAAGGATCCGCCGCCTGCCCTTCGACATGAACAAAATATGAAGAAACTTTTCTGGACCTTACTCTTTCCCGTCTTAGTTTGCACCCGCATCCTCGGTCAATCCTATAACCCCGGGATCGACGTACAGCATTATGACTTTTCCCTGCAGGTAAGCGACACGAGTGACAGGATCATTGGTGAAGCCATTGTCACGGTACAATTCAAAACCCCGTCCGACAGCTTCCATCTCGATCTGTCCGGAGCCATGCACGTTTCTTCCGTGAAAAAAAACAATAAGCCCGTAAAATTTACCCAGACAAAAGACCTTCTCATCATCCATACCCATACAAAACCAGGCGAACAAACCACCTGCACCATTCGCTACAGCGGCATCCCCCCCGACGGTCTTATCATCTCCAAAAATAAATTCGGACACCGCGGCTTCTTTGGGGACAACTGGCCCAACCGCGCCCATAACTGGTTGCCCTGTGTCGACGACCCCTCGGATAAGGCAACAGTAGATTGGCATATTACTGCTCCTGACCATTACACCGTCGTCGCCAACGGTGCGCTGCAAAATGAAAAGCCATCGCCCAACCATCAAAAGACAACCCATTGGCAGGAATCAGTCCCCCTCTCTCCCAAGATCATGGTGATAGGCATAGCCGATTTCGCCATAGATCATCCGGGAGATGCGGAAGGCATTCCCGTTTATAACTACGTCTATCCTGAGAACAAAGAGGCTGGTTTCCACAGCTATGCACATGCATTACAGATACTTCCCTTTTATATCCATCACATCGGTCCCTACCCCTTCGAAAAATGCGGCAACGTGCAGTCAAAGACGCGCTTTGGCGGCCTGGAAAACGCCAGCGCTATTTTTTACTACGAAAACTCCGTCAGCTCACCCCGTATAGAATCCCTGATGGCCCATGAGATCGCCCATCAATGGTTTGGCGACGCGGCCACAGAGACGGCATGGCAGCACCTCTGGCTCAGCGAAGGCTTCGCCACCTATATGACCCACTGTTATCTTGAAAATAAATACGGAGCAGACACATTAAAAGCCGGAATGAAAGAAGACAGGCAACAGGTCATCAGCTTTGAAAAAAAGAAACTGACGCCGGTGGTAGATACCACCGTCAGAAAAGACTATATGCAGCTGCTCAACCCCAACAGCTACCAGAAAGGAAGCTGGGTGCTCCATATGCTGCGGAGAAAGATAGGCGATTCGCTTTTCTGGAAAGGCATTTCCACCTATTACACCACCTACAGGAACAGCAACGCCTCCACGGAAGACCTCGAAACAATAATGACCACCGTCAGCAGACAGGACCTGCATACCTTTTTCCAGCAATGGCTGTATACGCCCGGTCATCCTTCCATAAAACTTGAATGGCATTACGATACGGCCAACGCTGCGCTATATATAACTTCTACCCAGCTTCAATCCATACTCTACACATTTCCACTGGATCTTTCTATCGACGGCGCCCTCCACACCATGGAAATAACCGCTAAAACGAATCAGGCCCGGATACCGCTGGTGGCTGAACCCACAACGATCGTTCCGGACCCGAATATCAATGTATTGGCCGACTTTATACCGCATCCGACAGCGAAGTAAACGTAAAGTCCCTCGCCTTTATCGGCGGCACCAGGTAGCTCCTGTAAGATTCCACGCTGATGCTCCTCTCCGGTTTACCCAACGCCTCTACGTTATTCAGCATAATGACGGGGCTTTCGTTGAACCGGAAGTTTTTAATGGGAAACTTCACCTCTCCATTCTCGATGTAAAATGTACCGTCACGGGTAAGTCCTGTCAGCAGCAAGGTCTGCGGGTCCACCATCCGGATATACCAGAGGCGCGATACCAATATCCCTTTTTCCGTGCTCTTGATCAGCTCTTCCAGCGAAGCTGTTCCCCCATCCATGATGACATTGGCAGGAGGAGGTACAGGCTCTACTTTTTTCTTATCCGCCCAAAAACGGGAATAGCTGAGATTCTTCACCACCCCTTTCTCGATCCAGCTTCTTTTCTGCAGCAGCTGTCCTTCCCTGCTCCAGGTGGAGGAAGGCAGCTCGGGGTTAAATGGATCGGAATAGATATTCACCTTGGTGTCCATCAACTGCTCACCCAGGCGATTGCCACCGCCGGCCTTGCTCATAAAGCTCCTGCCTTCGTCGGCATTGCGGGCGTCGAGACCGAAGAAGAGGTTTTCCAACAGGTAGGCCACGGCTACGGGTTCCAGGATCACGGTGTATTTACCGGGCTCGATGGCCTTGGCGCCGATAGACCCATTTGCCTTGGTGGCAGCGATCTTTGTAGCGGCAAATGTATCCAGCTTGCTGACGTCATGAAAGCCCCTCGCTGCATAGCCGGACCCTGTTCCCTCTTCGTTGCGGGTGGTGACGGAGAAAACTACATCCGTGCTCTTATTATAGGCAAAAAGTCCTTTAGAATTCATGATGGCGCTAAAACCAGTTGTATTTTCCAAATAACCCGCCGCCTGCAACTTGGCATCCTTCGTCACCTGTATGCTTTTTGCCACTGCTTCTGCACGGGTATCCGGCGTAATGGCCGCCGTGGCAGGTATATAGGTGATCGATTCAGGAAAATCCTGCGGTCCCAATAACGGCATGTGCTCGGGATTCTCCGGCGCCAGTTGTGCAAGCTCTTCGGCCCTGCGTACTACTTTTTCCAGGGAGGCGTCATCAAATTCATCGATGGTGGCCACACCCGTCTTCTTGCCAAAGGTCGAGCTGACGACAAGGGTCTGCTGGCTGATCTCGCCGGCTGTAGACACGGAATTACGGGCATAACGGATATTGCCTCCATCGGAGCCGGTAAGGGCGACCTCGCATTCCTCGGCTTTTGAATAGCTGAGCACTTTCTTTAATAGCTGCTGTGCTTCTTCTTTGCTTAAAATTGCCATATGATAAATTACTTGTGTAGTTAAAGGTTGATTAGATCTTCCGGGCGGTGTTGATGACATTGACACCGTTAAAGCGGGCTGTCGAGCTGCCATGGCTAACGGCATTGGACTGTGCAGGCTGCCCTTTACCGTCATTGAAGGCGCCGCCCAGCCGGTAGTCACGTTCATCCGCAACAGCTACACAGGAATTCCAGAACTCCCGGGTATTGGCCTGGTAAGCGACATCTTTCAGCATACCGGCGATCTTTCCCTCTTTTATTTCATAGAAGGTCTGTCCCCCAAACTGGAAGTTATACCGCTGCTGGTCGATAGAGAACGATCCATTACCGATGATATAAATACCTTTCTGCACATTTTTGATGATATCATCCACGCTGAGAGGATCCTTACCGGGACGGAGAGAGACGTTAGGCATGCGTTGGAACTGTACATCCGCCCAGCTTTGAGAATAACAGCAACCCTGGGATTCCTTAAGCCCGATGATATGCGCCTGGTCCCGGATGGCCTGGTAATTCACCAATACTCCTTCCTTGATCAGTTCCCATTGTTTGCATTTTACACCTTCGTCGTCATACCCGACTGCGCCAAGGGAGCCGGGCTGCAGCTTGTCGGCAACGATGTTCACCAGCTTACTGCCGAACTGGAAATTACCTGACTTCCATTTGTCCAGGGTGAGGAAGCTGGTGCCTGCGAAGTTGGCTTCATATCCCAGCACACGGTCCAGTTCGGTAGGATGCGCTACAGACTCATGGATAGTGAGCCAGAGATGAGAAGGATCCAGCACAAGATCATATTTACCGGGCTCCACAGTTTTGGCACTGATCTTCTGGGTGACGTCAGCCGCGGCGTTCTTTACATCTTCCAGCATGTCGTAGCTGTTCTTATAGCGGGTGACGATGCCTGGCACCTTATCCTCGGGTTTAGGCGTCAGGTATTCATAGCCCATGCCGACAGGTGAGCTGAAAGACTGACGGGTCTGGAATTTGCCGCTGGCCTGATCTATTTTTGTGACGTTGAAGAAAGGATAGATACGATGGATGTCCTGGTCGATATACGATCCGTCGGTGGAAGCAAAGTACTTCTGTTCGTCGACGGCGAGAATGGCGGAATTGATAAAGTTGGCGCCGCCTTTCATGGCAATGCCATTGACGTTGAGCAGGAGATCTACTTTTTCCTTGATAGGTACTTCAAAGGCATTCTTTACAATGGGAGTTTTCCAGCTGACCTCTCCATATCCTTTCTGAGGAGCCAGCTGTACAGGCTCGGAGATGATCTTCGCGTTGGCCTTGGCCACTGCTACCGCCTTTTCCGCGATACGGGCAATGCCTTCTTTTGTAACGTCGTTGCCCGCGGCAAAACCCCAGCTGCCGCCTGCGATAACACGGATACCAACACCAAAGGATTCGGTGTTGACGATGTTTTGTATCCTGTTTTCCCGGGTGATGACAAATTGATTCAGGTAACGACCGATACGTACATCGGTGTAAGTAGCCCCCTTGCTTCGGGCGGCAGTCAGGGCGATGTCAGCCAGTTGCTTTTTTACAGCGACATCCATCCCGGCGTTGAGCGCCTCGGAGACATCGATCATTCTTGTACCGAAGGGAAGATTGGGCATTATCAATGAGCCGAAGCCCATCCCTGCCATGTGGAGGAAGTCTTTTCTTTTCAATGTTTTCTCATTTATGATTAGTCTAAAATATCCGGGGGCTAATCTAAAAAACTTTTATATAACTATTTGTCCGTTCATCCTGTCAAATTTTCCTTTCTACCCATAAAAACAGACAACATATGATGATCGATAGATAGAACCATCCTTTCCACACCGGTACCCGCTGTACATCCTCCCGCCCTTCCGTCGTCCCGATCTTTCTGTTTCTCATCCTTGCCACCCATCGCTCCGTCTCCCCCATCCTCTCCTTGCGGTGCAGGGCCTGCCAGTCATCTGCCGTCCAGGCATACCACCAGGCGGAAGTCCCCTGCGATGTTCGTACCGTCTGCCATCCGGCGCCCCTGGGCCAATACAGGCCTTCCCAGACAAAAGGCAGTAAAGGGTGCTGTGTCAGATAAGAGACTACTGGCGTGACCCCTTCATATTCGAAAAGACCTTCAGGCAGCCCGGACTCGCTGCCGGAATACCGGAGCGTGGCTTTTACAGGCTGATCTACCACGGGCAGAGCAGGTGACAGCTGCCAGCGTTCTGTAGCAGTACTTTCCTTCGCTGCCTGCTGCATAATAGAAGTCCAAAGGGATGCATATTCCCTCTTGTTTCCCTCCAACCACCGGGTGTAGGTAGTCTGCAGGGAAGTAAGGATGATCTTGCCTGCACCATACATGCTTGCACTTACCAGGGTTCTGCCGAGGCTATCCTTTATCAAACTTCGCCCCCCAGGTCTATCCATCTTTCCCGATGTACTATCCGCTTTTATGATCAATCCCAACCCTCTCTGCTCCACTTCTTTCCGCAACAACCTGTATTCCCCGGGCATTGCATTCAGCGCCGCGGCATCTGCGATCACTATATCGAACTTATCCAATGTGGATAGTCCCTCGGCTCCGGTAGTCATATTCAAACTGGCAAAGTCATATTTCCCTTTACTGATGGCAGTACGGACAACCACGCTGTGTCCTTTTTCCGAAAGCCAGTTGACAAGGAAGCGGTTCTCAAAATCCGGAGCGGCAGCCAGGATCAGTATCTTCAGCGGTTTGCCTTGCAGTACTTCCACAGGGATGGATTCCTGCTCCAGGGTATCGGCGCCGTTCAGCGCTATCAGTCTGTACACAGCCTGGCCTGTGTGGACAGGCACTGTCCTCAACTCGAAATCGACGTCCTTCCTTATTTCGGCTGAATCCAGCACGGTATGCATACCGGTCAGCAACAATTTTACCGTTCCCTCGCCCGGATTATAAAAATGTCCCTGTATCCTGCAGGCTTCACCCGTCCATAAAGATCGTTGCCAGTAAATGGAGGTGATCCCCGCCCGCATTGCGGAAGGGTGAAACACCAACGGCACAGGAGGCAAGGCCGCGCATTGCTCACCGGTCAAACCATAACCAAAAATGTGCAAGACTGACAAACCCGGATCCTTTTCTTCCGCCGGAGAAGCCCACACGGAAGCATTCCTCGCTTGCGCAAATACCCTGACGCTATCCGGATCATAACCTTCCGTCAACAAAATACCTTCTTTGTCCCTAACTGCTGCACTGCGCTTATAAGTTATAGGTAACACAAGGGCCGCCAGCGCCGCCATCAGTATAACCGTAGCAGATAACCGCCATACCAGCCGTGCCCGGTTCGCCCTCTTCCACTCGTACGTCAGCAGTAACGTCAGCAATACCAGGGAGAGACAGATGACGATATAGTTCCAGGCTGTCATTGTTTATTGACGTTATTGAAATAAAGCTGTGAGAGATGGGCATCGGGCGCGACGCTATGTAAGGATGGATTGGCCTGCGGTACGGATACCATCTTGCGTATGGCCTGCTGTACCAGCCGGCGGTCGGCCTCCTGTTCACTGTCGGCGCCATCCGCCAATATCCTTTTCATTGCCTGAAACCCTGCTAAGTATTCACCCGGATGAACCGCAGCCTGTTTCCCCAGCTGCCGGCCCGCCCCCAGTAATATTTCCATCGATGGTCCCCCGAAAGAAGCTTCGTCCAATATGCTCAATGCCATTCGTAGCTTATCATCCTCAGTAATTCGCGTATCAGATACAACACGCGATCGGGGCTCGATCACCTTATCCAATTCACCCGTAAGGCGTTTTTTCGGATCCAATGGTGTGACGCGTACACCTGTTTTTGCTACATAAGCCCGCGACTTCTGCTGCAGGTCTTTCAACAATCGCAATGCCTTGTATTCATACGGTAATGCTTCCTGGGGTTTAAAGGTTCTCAGCCGTAGCTCGGCATTCCACATCTCTGTCAGGGTGGCTTTCAACTGTTGTTTTATGGCCGGTTCAAAAAAGGTGGCGTCTTCCGCATTATCGTGTTTATCTGTAAATGCGTCCCGCACTTTTGCCGCATTGCCAAAATCTCCCGGCCCGCCCCCCGCCGTGGAAAAGCTTTCATCCATCCCCCCTTCTTCCGCCTCTTCGCCCAGGAATTTACCATACCGCAGACGCAACAGTTTTTGATCTATCCCCAGGTCATTGCTTTTATTATTGAAAGTCTGTGTGGATAAAGTGTCTTTGCTGCGCAGCAGCTGCTCCGTCTCGATAATTATCTGCCGCTGGCTCCTGAAAAGCTCGGGCTTGATATCCAGTCCGGTCGAGAGCCCTTCCAGGCTCATCAGCTTAGCCGTATCAGGCAGGGAGATGATGTACATGTCGCTGCGGGACTCCTGCCCATGATTGTCACGCGCCCTGCAATAGTAATATAGCTCATCCCCAGGCCGAAGACCCAACACATCCAGGTCCAACGTCTGCTGCAGATCATATGCAGTCTGTCCGCCTGTGAATGCCCCGCCGAAAGACAACACCTGCTCCTTGAATTTGACGGCTTCCCCGCTCCCGGTAACGACAGTGGCTACAACGGTGGCATCGCTGACGCCATAGTCATCCTGTACCTTAGCGATCAACGACACCTTCCTGGATTCTCCGATATCCACCACGGTATAAGCTTTCGGTGTCTTGATGGAAATACGGGGCGCCTCATCCGGGATCACTTCCATCTTATACAGATCCGAAAGTACCCCATTGAACTTCAGCTGGTAAAACCCGGACCGGACCCCAACACGCGACAACCTCCATAACCTGCCATCTGCATCCACAGCTTTTAATCTGACCGTATTGCTGTCATTAAAGATAAGTTCCATCTTCTCTACACGCACATTAGTCTGTATCTCCCAGCTTATGAGAGCCCCTTCTTCCACCTGCAGGTTCAGATCCTGTTGATTGCGCATCGTTCTACCTGTATAGGCAGGGGGAGTGATACGGATATTTACAGACCGCATTCCTGCAATCACCGGCTTCATTGCCACCGGTAATGCTCCTTTAACCATCGTGGGAGCCATAATCTTGTCATACCTGAAAAACAATCTCCCCCCAAAGGCCGCTCCCACCAGGCATAAGGCAATGATCAACCTGTTCTTTAGCGGTCTTGGCCGCTGTATGCTGCTCAGCCGTCCTGCTATCCGTGCAACCTGCAACTTTTCCAATGGTCCCAGCTCGTTCTCGGATTTTAAGAATAATCCACAGCTCTCTTCCAGCTCGGGTAACGACTTGTCAAGGATACGGGCAGTGTCGATGACCGTTACTTTCCAGGGAAAAAAGAACAAAAGGATAATAAAACAGACACTTCCGCACAAGAGTGCTATATACCAGGGTGAGCCTATGGGTAACAGACCGGCCACAACGGACAGGAGGCCGCAAAAAGCGAGACCTTGCAGCATCCACCGCGTTTGTATTGATCTTAATATGTGCCTGCCATCAGCCATTCTTGTTTCTTTTAAAGGCTGCCAACCGCTCACACAGCAACAGCAGCCATATCAGCATCCATCCTGCGGGGCTCAGATCGATGGTGGCGATAGTCTGTTCAGTTCTTGTCTTATCGGTAGCATTTCCTTTCCCTGGTGATACCTGTGCCGGATCGATCGCCCTTCTATCATGGACATTGTCTTCTTTTTCGAATAACAGTGTCTGTAGATAGAACGGGAAGTCAGGACTCCATACCAGCCCGTTCCAGGCAGGATCGAAATGACTAAAAAAGTGATATCGTCTTTCACCCCCGTTTTTTTCAAGCCCCAGTAACGGCCGTCCAAAACCATCCACCCATATAGATTGCAGCTCGCCGTTCTCCACGGGCAGCCCTGTCACTTTCTCCACCGGCACCCCCATATCCCTTATCCATGTATCCACAGGTATCGCTTTCCCCGGCTCATACAGGAATATATTGGCGGCCTTCATGTCCGTGGGCAAAGGCTGTCCTGACAACCAAAAGATCCAGTCGGCCATAACCTTCTGTCTGCCGGCAGTCCGCAGCTCATAATGCACAACTGAAATATTCCGCCGCGTAAATTGTCGAAGGGCCTCTATCGCCGCGGTCACCCATTGTCCATCGATGCCGTCCGCATATATCGCTACCCGCAGCGAGGTCGTATCTACACTATCTCCCTGCCTCCGGGCCATCTGCTCATACCCATACGCGCTCCCCGTAGATCCACTACTACCGGTGATCATCCCCACACTATCGCTTCCCACCAGCCAGCGCTTATCCACCCAGTGGATAGGGCTATCCCTGGCAGGATCCACATGCCAGTACACCGGTCGTTTCGTCACCGGCCGTTCTCCATAAAAATGCCGCAGATACCCATCCGTAAAAACATAAAAGGGAACACCTTCCGGAGCCCGCCGGTCCAGGCTGGCAAAAGCCTTCCACCAGGAACTGTCCTCCAGATCATGTCGCTCATATCCCTCCTTTATCAAAGAATCAACCATCGTCCGTGCAGACCCGCCAGCCGGCATTCCCACCAACACCCATCCTTTCTGCTCCTTGCCGGGTTCCTTCTTCCAGTATGGACCTGCCAGCATCAGGGCAAGCAGGATCAACAGGAGACAGCGCAACAACAGCAGCAGCCATTCGGATATCCGGCGGCTGCGGGCTTTTTTCCGGGATGTCTTTTCGAGGAGGGCGATACTGCCGATGGCCAATACCTTTCCCTGTTTGTTATTCCATAAATGGATCATCACCGGGGCGATGATCCCGGCCATGGCGAATAACCATATGGGCTGTAACAGGTGCAGCAAATTTATCCGGTGATCTTTTGTCTTTGTTTTAAAAAATCCCGCAAGGCGTCCCCGGGAGGTTGATCCATTCGTATCATCTGGTAAGCTATCTGTTTATCCAGCAGCTGCATCCGTACGGCGGCAAGCCAATTCCCCAGGCGCTCCATATAGACGGCGGAAGCCAGGTCACTGTTCATGGGCATCCGCTCGCCCGTCTCCAGGTCCTGCACATGATGATATCCCTTATAATCCATCTCCAGTTCATTCTTCCCCATCAGGTGAAAAACGATGATCTCATGACGTAAGGAGGCCAATATCTCCAGCAAACGGCTGATCTCCCCTTCCCGCTCATACATATCCGTGATAAATACCAGCAGCTCCCTTTTCTGGTCGCTTGTAAAGATGTGCTTGTATTGAGTGGGGTCCCCCATCTGCCCTCCGGGGCGTATGTTTTCCAGTTGGTAAAAAAAACGGGCCAGGTGTTGAGGGTCTTTCCGGCTGGGCAGAGAAAAGACGTCTCCCTCCTGGAATATATATAATCCAAAAGAATCTCCCTGCATATGGGCCAGCCAGCCCAGGCTGGCAGCCAGCAGACGGGCATAGTCGAGCTTGGTGAAGTCGCCATCGCGATGGGCCATAGAATTGCTGGCATCTACCAGCAGCCGGATGGAGATGCTAGTCTCTATTTCCGACTCGCGGATGTAGTAACGGTCGCTCCGGGCATAGCGCTTCCAGTCGAGCCAGCGCAGGTCGTCTCCCGGCTGATAGCTCCTGTATTGACTAAACTCCAGTCCGGCGCCTTTGACCTTGCTTTTATTGATGCCTGTCATAAAACCATCGATCGTCCGGCGTGCTGCCAGCGAAAGATCCTTGATGGCCATCAGAATATGGTGGTCTTGTAATTCGCTCATGTCAACTTAAGACAAAGGAGTAGCCGGTCTTTCAACTTCTTTTAACAACACCCTCGTCACCTCGTCAGACGTAATACCTTCTGCTTCGGCCTTGAAGTTCATCAATATCCTGTGCCGTAACACCGGGTAAGCCATAGCGTGGATGTCTTCCGGAATGACGGTATATCGTTGTTTGAACAAAGCTCTTGCCTTGGCTGTCAGGATCAGGGCCTGACCCGCCCGAGGCCCGGCGCCCCAACGTACCCATTCCTTTACATATGGCAGTGTGGACGTATCCGGTCTCGTCGCTCTTATGATCTCTGCCACATATTTCACCATGTCCTCACTGATGCTGACTTCCCGCACCAGCTTTTGTAGCTGCTGGATCTCAGGACCATTCACCACGGGATGAACGGCAGGACGACGGGTACCTGTAGTATGGCTAAGAATGGTAGCTTCTTCTTCGGCAGTGGGATAACCTATCTTGATATATAATAAAAACCGGTCTAATTGCGCCTCGGGTAAAGGATAAGTCCCTGCCTGCTCGATGGGGTTTTGCGTAGCGAGAATAAAGAAAGGACGGTCCAGCCTATAGGTTTCTCCGCCATAGGTGATCTCGAATTCCTGCATGGCCTCCAGCAACGCAGACTGTGTCTTCGGAGGAGTACGGTTGATCTCATCCGCAAGAACAATATTTGCAAAGAGAGGTCCTTTGTTGAACTTGAAGAACCTCCGGCCGGTCGTATGATCCTCTTCCAATATCTCCGTGCCGAGAATATCGGTGGGCATCAGGTCCGGCGTAAATTGTATCCGGCGGAAAGAAAGGTCCAGCGCCTGCGCAAGCGTTCTCACCATCAGGGTCTTTGCCAACCCGGGTACCCCCTCCAGGAGACAATGTCCGCCGGCCAGCAGCGTGACCAGTATCTCTTCAACGATGGCATCCTGTCCGACAATGACTTTCTGTATCTCCTTTTTTAATTGCGAGAGTTTTTCCAATAGAGATTGAACTGTGCTTTCGACAATTTCCAAACCTGGGTATTTAAAAGTTAAAAAAAATATTGAGCGAAACAGGAAATTAAAGATAAAATCATCAATTTTAAAAAAATTACACCACCGGTGAATCGATTTACTTTCGCGAGGCTGAGATACAGGTCTGGAGATTGGGACACCGATCAACGTATGCCGTCCAATATACTGAATTCACTGATTGAATATACCACCCTGCCTGTCAATCTGCAGGAAAAGGTGGTCGACCTGGAAAGTACCGACATCTTCCAGTATCCCTTTTGTTATATCAGCGGGCATAAGCTGGTGCAGTTCAACACACAGGAAAGCGCCCATTTCCATCAATATGTACAGAACGGAGGCTTTGTCTTTGCCGATGACTGTAACCATGATATAGATGGGCTCTTTGCCCGGAGCTTCGAATCACAGATGCGCACGCTGTTCGGGCCTGCGGCACTGGAGAAAATACCCAATAACCATCAGATCTATCATTCATTCTTTACATTCGAAAAAGGTCCGCCGAATACCGCTTTTGAGCTGAATGGCTGGGGGGACGACCTGGTGCATGACTACCTGAAAGCCATTATTGTCAATGGACGCATCGGGGTGCTGTATAGTAACAAGGACTATGGCTGCGAGTGGGACTACGATTTCCGTAACAAACGTTTCCTGGCGGAAGATAATACGAAGTTTGGCGTCAATATTATTATGTACGCCCTGAATGCAGTAAAATAAAAGAGGTCGCCTCAACCTATAAAAATCGAGCCGACCTCTTTTCCATAATGAATATTTTGATTGGTTCCCAATCAAAAGGGCGGCCTCTATGTCGAAACCGCCCGCGTCTTCCGATGATTAAGATACTGAATCTGGTAACGGTACATCTATGTTACCCCTGTGTAGTAGTCCCCTCTGTAGAGGATTGACTATTTTGATACTCCGGCTGTTCTTCACTTCCCGTCACCGGTTTCTGATCTTTTTGTTGCTGTTGCTGCTGATCATTTCCCTTGTAAGGCTGAGGTCCGTTGCTGTTATTCCTGCGATAAGTTCTGTCAAAGTAATCGTGTCTTGCCTGGATAACCGCTGCATCCCGGTCCTGCTTCAGCTGTTTGATCTTTTCCCTTCTTTCCTTACGGGTGATCGACTTGTCATGGCGTACATCCTTGATCTGGGCGCTGTAGTCGCTCTTAATGTCCTGTATCTGCAGGGCCAGCTTGGAAGGCATCGCTCCATATCCATAGTAGTAAGGGGGATAAGGATAACCCCAGGGGCCATAAAACCCGTAAGGGTAACCCCAGGGATAGCCGTAACCAAAGCCAAAACCTAATCCAACATAGGTACGGGGCACGACTACCACTGTCCTGCCGCCGCCGTGGAAACCACTGCCACCGCCATGGAAACCACCGCCGCCCCCGTGATAGTTCACACTCCGTTGGGCGGAAGCGCCCAGGGAAACACCGACAGCAAAGAGTACGATCAGTAATGTTTTTATTTTCGTTTTCATAACTTAATTCTCCTTGCATAATAGACGAAAAAAAAGGCTCAAGGTTGATTTGGGTGGAGGGTTATAACATATCTATAACATTATCAATAAAAAAGCACCCCTTAAGAGTGCTTTTTTTATCTTTTGCAGCCAATTGAGCGATCATTTTCCCTGTACAACTAACCCCTGGTCCGGAACCCATTTGTCATACTCCATATAGGTAGCCACTTCCCTGGCCAGTTCATCGCCTTTGAGCTTTGCCACGAGATGAAGGGCGCCGTCGATGCCGGCGGAAATACCAGCCGTGGTGATCACCTTTCCATTGTCTACAAACCGTACGTTTGACAGCACCTTGGTGGCCGGTAACGCCTTTTGAAGGGATTCAATGCTGGCATGAAAGGTCGTTGCCGTAAGGTTGTCCAGTATTCCGGCTCTTCCGATGATAAAGGCTCCCGTACACACGGAGAAGAAATAAGCAGTGGAAGTCTTACGCCCACGTATCCAGTCCAGGAGGGCCTCATCCTTGGACGGACCACCGGCATTACCTCCAAAAAAAGCCAGGATGTCGGCCGGAGGCGCATCTTCGATGCTATAGTCGGGCATGATCTTCAGGATCCCCTGAGTAACAATAGGTCCTTTTTTCCTGGAGACGGTGAAGACCCTGAAACCCGCATAAGCGAATACTTCCATGGGGCCGGCAAAGTCCAGTACTTCCACGCCATCCTGGAGGTAGAAACAAATAGTCATTGTCTTATCATAACTTTTAATTAAGCTCCTTCTCTCGGCAAACGATTGTCTAACCAGTGTCATCCCACAATGCGGACAGACTCCCGGCCGGTGAAAGACAGTAGTATCGCAGCTGCCGCCGCAGACACCGCAGAAATAAGCTATGCTGTCCTTAACGGTTGTCCCCTGGGCTTCGACCAATGAGACGCTCAGCAGCATGATGACGATACAAAAGGTGATTTTTTTTCTCATGCATCAAAGGTAATAGCTGTCCTTCCCGGGGGGTAGGACATTCCTGCGCAGTATCAGGACAAGCCACGCCTCCCCACTTTCCGAACAACCTCACGACACCTTTTTCAAAGCGGATGGCAGACTACCCGTATGTTTTTTGATAATGTGCCGCAGCTGATTAGTACTCCCCAGACCGCATTGCCGCGTGACGGCCTCTAATTTATGATTGTTGTTCAGCAGATGGACGGCTTTTTCCACGCGCAGCTTCTCCAGGTATCCTCCAATGGTGATGCCGGTGCTCAGCTTGAATTGACGGGTGAGATTCCGGGGGCTGGTATATACGAGCGCCGCCAGCTGCTCAACCCGTATCTTCTCCGGCAGATGCCGTATCATCCAATCCTGCACGGCATGGATATCATCATTTACATGGCCCCGGTACTGCAGGTAAATACTGTCCTGCGCTTCGCTGCCGTCACGACGGATATAGACCACCATTTCCCTCGCCACTTTATAGGCGAATTCGGGTCCATGCTTTTCTTCCAGCAGGGAAAGAGCCATGTCCAGACCCGTCGTTACACCTGCGCTGGTGTAGATGTTGCCGCTCTTTACAAACAGCCGGTTGCTCAACACCTTCAATGCAGGATAGTCCTTCTGTAGCCGCGTTGTATATTTCCAGTGGGTAGTGCATTCCTTACCTTCGAGCAAACCTGCAGCTGCCAGGGTAAAGGCGCCTGTGCAAATGCTGCAGAGGATCGCCCCTGCTTTATCAGCTTTTCTAAGCCATGCAAAGAGCCGGTGATCATCCATAGGAGGCAACCTTCGCAGATCGTATCCGGGAAGGACGATGACATCGGATGGGACTACTTTTATCGAAGTGTACTTTTTCAGCCCTGTCATTTGCAATCGTGCGGAAGTGGCCTGCGTGACATTGTCGGAGGCGTAAATGATCTCGTAAGGTTTTCCGTAATCGCCGCTTTCATAAAAAGTTTGCACTGCACCGGCAAGATCCAGGATGTGGGTTTCCTTGTTGATGAAGAAGATGACTCTATTGGTGGCCATGATGAGACAAGTTAAGAAATCCATTTCAAACAAATCATTGTGCTTAATCTTTCAGTTTTTCTTTCTCTTCATTGATGATCTTTTGAAGCGCTGATACACTAGGTAGATTGACCAGGTACTTGGATACAAACACCTTCTGTGGCAATCCCATTGTCGCATATTTTACCAATGCCTCATCCTTTCCGGCACATAATATTATCCCTATCGGTGGATTATCAGTTTCCTGCATTTCATTCTCCTTATAATAGTTTAGATAGACATTCATCTGACCCGCGTCGGCATGAGTAAAATCATCCATCTTCAATTCCAATAGAATATGACATTTCAATATCCGATGATAAAACACCAGATCAATTCTGTAATGTGTATTACCAAATGTTATCCGCTTTTGTCTGGCCTCAAAACAAAATCCCCTTCCCATTTCGAGTAGGAATGTTTGTAAATGTGTTATGATCGATGTCTCCAGATCCGTTTCCGTGTAGGAGTGCGTTTCATCCAATCCCAAAAACTCAAGAACGTAGGGGTTTCTTAAAATATCTTCAGGCGTTGTATCATTTACCTTAACTCTCTCCTGCATAACTGCTCTTTTATCTTTGCTTAAGCCTGTTCGTTCATACTGCATGCTATTAATTGCTCTTTTAAGTACCCTGACACTCCAGTTATTCTTTATTGCCTGCAATTCATAAAAACTGCGTTTTAGATGCGAATCAAGCCGGATTAACTCTATAAAATGGGAAAAACTGAGTCTCGTGATCAGTAAACTAGGATCAATTGACTTTTCAGTTCCTTGTTTCCCTGTAATAAATTTTGCGGACAGTGACTGAACAATTCTATCATCTTGAAAACCAGTCAAATATAATTTTGCGGACGCTGTCCGCAAAATGTTGGGATAGGCGATATAAAAGTCTTTGCATAAATACAGATGCCTTTCCCTGATCGATTCAAGTCCACTCTTTTTGAGTCTAATGGCAATTCTATCATATAGCTTTTCGCCATATTCCGCGCGATCTTGTCCACGTTGTTCGTACTCCACTATGTAATGGCCGATGATCCAATTTCTTAAGGTCAGGGAAGTATTAATCTGCTTTTGAACCTGGGCAAGAAAGAAGTGATTTGTCTTTTGTATCGCATCGACCAGTTGAGATAAATTATTTATATGTGTTTGGATATTTTGCTCTTCCATTGGATTTAGTTTTTAGGATATGAATTTACCAATATTTTTAGCAAAAAAATAATAGGATTTTCATCAACCCTGAGTGCAGTTATCAATTAAACAGCGCAGTTATAAAGTGGGGAATGGCAATTCCGAAATTCGCGTATCTTCAATGTAGATGACCTTTATCTTCAACTATTAAACTTTACACTCATGAAAAGAATGACCTTTCCCATCGTCGCGCTTGTATTTTCACTGTTTTTTTCCGGCCGTCCCCTGCGTTCATTAGAAAAGCAAATGGCATGTATTGGCAACACCCTTATTTACGGCTCCTCTTCCATCACCATAACTAAGATCGAGGTCACCGATCTCACCTTGGGGGGAACCACTACCTATAATAGCCCTTCTTTTCCTGTCTCCTATTCCAATTATAACAGCAATGTTACGATCACGGAATATTTCAGCGATCCTCATTCCGGCAACATCAGGATATCGCACGGAAATGAAGCCCCTTTCTTCTGCCTCCGGTTTGACAGCACCAGCACCCTGACTTACAACGTTCACCTGGACTGTGACTTAAATGTGGTCCAGTTTGCCAATGTCGATGCTCCGGTAGACTGTAATTAAATACTAAAAAAATTAGTATATTGGGCAAAAAACAATGCCCATCTTCACCATCGGTCACGGCACCCGTCCTATCAACGAGCTGCTGGACCTGCTCAAAAAATACGGCATCGACTATCTCGCCGACGTCCGTACGCAACCCTATTCAAAATTTAATCCTCAATACAATCGCGAGTCGCTGCATCGCAGCCTCAACCAGCAAAATATCAAATACATTTACCTGGGTGACGCGCTGGGAGGACGCCCGCAAGATCCATCCTGTCACGACAGCATGGGCCGTGTGGACTATAACCTCGTCCGGCAACAGGATTTTTTCAAAAATGGCATCGAAAGACTAAGATCCGCCCATGAAAAACAGTTAAAGGTCGCCCTGCTATGCAGCGAGCGCAAACCCGAACTATGTCACAGAAGCAAGCTCATCGGCCGGACCTTGCAGGATGAAAATATACCTGTCCGGCACATCGATGAGCAGGGAGAGCTAAAAACACAGGATCAACTAAGCGTTATGTCCCTGTTCAACCTAGATCCGCCCGTTTGATCTAAGCGTTAACCCTTACCCCCCTTAGAAACCCTTCATATAATAAAATACCTTACTGTCTGTCTCGTTTACCCCTTTACAAGGCCCAAAAAGGCGCCTGAAAATGCACCCTTAGAAGACCCTGAAACTGAATTGCATGTCCTATTCCGTCAAACCTTCACTTCTGGCGTCCCTGCTGGTAATAGCCGCATGCCACTTTACTATCGCACAGCAGCCAGGGCTTAAATTCGAGCATCTGGACATAGATGACGGTCTCTCCCAAAACAATGTTCTCAACGTCCTCCAGGACAGCCGGGGTTTTATATGGTTCGGCACCCGCGACGGACTCAACAAATACGACGGATACCAGATCAGCATCTATCGCAATGATCCCCGGAATAAAGGCAGCATCAGCAATAACTTCATCTCGGACATCATAGAAGACCACCGTGGCTATATTTGGGTCGGCACCAGGGGTGGAGGACTGAGCCGGTACGACCGTGCCACCGATCAGTTCACCACCTGGAGAAAAGACGGTGGCAGCTTATCCATTCCCAGCGATGTGATCACCAGCCTTGCCGAAGACGATGCCGGCAATTTCTGGATTGGCACCGAAGACCAGGGCGCCTTCTATTTCCTGCCTGACAGCAACCGGTGCTATCATTATATCCACCTTGACGGAGATACCAGGAGCCTGGGCTGCGACTATGTCCGCGACATTTTTGTCGACAGCAAAAAGAACATCTGGCTGGGCACTTATGGCAACGGCCTTGACATGCTGGATAAAAGAACAGGCGCCTTTATTCATTTCTCGCACCGGGAAAATGACCCATCCTCTTTTTGCGATAATAAAGTGCTGAGCATATATGAAGACAGCCGTCAGCGTCTTTGGATCGGCACTGATGGTGGAGGATTGGATAGAATGGACAATCCCGGGCCCGGCGGGACCTTCCAGCATTTCAAACATATTCCCGGCGATAAAAAAGGGATTTCCGGCAATGTCGTGTATGGCATAGGTGAAGACCTCCAGCACCGTCTGTGGATAGGATTGGAAAACGCAGGTATCGATATTTACGACCCCAACACCAGCACTTTCCAGCACTTTCTCCACGATGACGTCGACCCCACCAGCCTCAGCAACAATTCCGTTCACACAGCCTATAAGGACAATGTAGGCAATATGTGGCTGGGCACCTTTGCCGGCGGCATGAACATCTATAAAAGATATTCCAGCCATTTCACTCACTTCCGGCATACGCTCGATAACAATACACTCAGCAATAACAATGTGCTTTGCATCACGGAAAGCTCGGATAAAAAACTTTGGATCGGCACTGATGGCGGAGGGCTCGATCGCTTTGACCCCGCCACCGGCACATTCCGGCACTATCTCCACCAGGAAGGCAATCCCCGCAGCATATGCGGTAACTATGTGCTCTGCGCCCTGGAAGACAGGAAGGGTAATATCTGGGCAGGCACCTGGGCGGATGGGCTCACGATGTTCAGACCAAAGGAGAATACATATCGCCATTTCCGCCATCACCCCGACGATCCTTCCAGCCTCAGTAATAACAATGCCTATGCTATTCATGAGGACCATGAAGGGAATATCTGGGTCGGCACCTACGGCGGCGGTCTGGATCTCTACCACCCCGGGACAGGTACTTTTAGTCATTATTCTTATGACGACAAGGACCCGGAGTATGTCAATAGCCGTAAGATCCACTCGATCTTCGAGGACAGACAGGGAGGGCTCTGGCTTGGCACAGACGGCGGAGGACTCAACTTTTTTGATAAAAAGACCCATCGATTCACCCGCTTTGTACATGTAGAAGGACAGAACAGCATCAGCGACAACCGGGTTTTCGAAATATACGAAGATGGGGGCGGCAATCTCTGGATCGGTACGATGAATGGGCTGAACTATTTCGACCGGCAGAACCGGCAATTCCGGGTATATACCACCGCGGAAGGTCTTCCAAACAATGTTATCTACGGCATCCTGCCGGGTAAAAAAGATCAGCTGTGGATCAGCACCAATAAAGGCGTATGTCTTTTCAATACAGCAACCTTGAAGGTCAAAAGTTTCGGCACCTCCGATGGATTGCAGAGCTATGAGTTCAAAGAGCATGCTTATTGCAGAAGCAGCAGCGGGGCGCTCTATTTCGGCGGTGTCAACGGCTTCAATCAATTCTTCCCGGACAGCATCAAAGAGCAGGTGTCTGAGCCGCCCCTGCTGATAACAGGTTTTAAGATATTCAATAAGGATGTGCCCATCGCCAAAGACAGCGCCGATGCTTCACCCCTGAAAAAAGCCATCACGGAGACCGCAGAGATCACCCTGCCCTACGCCAGCTCTGTGATCACTTTCGAATTCGCCTCTCTTAACTTCAGCTCACGGGAAAGAAGACAATATACCTATCTGCTGGAGGGGTTTGACAAGAGCTGGAACTATGTAGGTCCTATCCGCACGGCAACCTACACCAATCTCGATCCGGGAGAATATACCTTTATGGTGAAAGGCATGGATTATGAAGGCAAATGGTCTCCCCGCATGGCGACCATCCGGCTGAAGATTACACCTCCATTCTGGATGACCTGGTGGTTCAGGATAAGTGTAGCGATGCTGTTGACAGGCATCATCCTTACCTTCTACCTGTTGCGCATCAAAGACATCAAAGCCCGGCAAAAAAGACTGGAAAGCCTGGTGCACGAACGTACGGAGCAGCTGGGCAAGGCAATGGAAGATGAGCGGCAGGCCCGTCTCAATGAGGTAAAAGCCAGACAGGATGCCGAAGAGGCCAACAGGGCCAAAAGCATTTTCCTGGCCAATATGAGCCACGAGATCCGCACACCCATGAATGGCATGATAGGAATGGCTTCTCTTCTGGCGCAGACACCCCTCGACATGGAGCAACGTGGTTATGCAGAGACGATACAAAGCTGCGGCGAGACGCTGCTCACGGTCATCAACGATATATTGGATTTCTCCAAGATCGAGTCGGGAAAGATGGAGCTGGATGAAAAGGAGACAGATCTTCGCGGTTGTATAAAAGAAGTATTGAACATCTTTAGCATCAAGGCGGCACAATCCGGTCTCCGGCTGGAATGCGAGATCGACAAGGCCATTCCTCCCTCCATCATGGCGGATGGCGACCGTCTGCGCCAGGTATTGATCAATCTCGTAGGTAACGCCATCAAATTCACTCACGAGGGTGAAGTCCGTGTTCGCGCTTTTCTTACCCATCCCCCGAAGGAGGGAGAATTGGAAATAGGTTTTGAGGTAAAGGACACCGGCATCGGCATACCGCACAATAAACTGGACCATTTATTCAAGGCCTTTTCACAGGTAGACTCTTCCATTACCCGTAAATACGGAGGTACAGGGTTGGGCCTGGTCATCTGTGACAAGCTGATACAATTGATGGGCGGCAGGATACACGTCGAAAGCCAGCCCGGTAAAGGCTCGGTATTCAGTTGGACCATCCTCTGCCGCCCCGGTACACAGGAAATAAAAGAAGCCGGGATCGTAACGCCCGTTCCCCTGCCGGTACATCTGGCGGAGAAATATCCAATGCAGATACTCGTCGCAGAAGACAATCCTATCAACCAGCAGCTGGCGCTTATCATACTTAATAAAATGGGTTATAGTCCCGAGTTCGTTGAGAATGGCAAGGGAGTGCTGGACAAGCTGCGGGAAAAAAAGATCGAACTCATTCTTATGGATATCCAAATGCCGGAAATGGATGGATTAGAAGCCACACGTATTATCCGCAACAGTAATGGTCCGCAACCCGTTATCATAGCGATGACGGCCAATGCCATGGTGGGCGATAAGGAAGAATGCCTGGCAGTAGGCATGAACGACTATCTTTCCAAGCCCGTCAACCTGGAACAATTGATCTCCATGCTGGAAAAATGGGGCGGCATGATCAATGCGGATCACGCTCGGACACTACTTCATAATGCTTCGCCCGTTGCTCGTAAGTAAGCATCATATCCTTTACAACCCCGGGTACAACAGCCTTCTCCGGATCGTCTCCCGCAAACTTCCTGATAGCCTCCATCGATTCCCAGATAGTGACGATAAGAAATTCAACCCCGTCCCCGGTGCTTCGCCGGAGGATCGAGGCTTTGACAAACCCCGGGATGGCTGATATAAGGGGAAATGTTTCCGTCTCCAGGTGACGGACGTAGTTATTCGCCTCTCCCCGTTTAGCCAGCCCTTTCCAGTGACGTTGTATCATGTAGCTCAAATTTTAACTCGTAAAGAGGTTTTCCAAATGCTTCGGAAGCCTTTTCCTCCGTCTGCACAAATCCATACCGTTTGTACAACGCAGTCGCCGTCACCTGTTCGTTGGTAGTCCAGAGGTAACTGCTGCGATAGCCCGTCAGCCTCAGATGTTCCATGTAAAGGTCCATCAGCCGCTTGCCCAACCCTATGCCCCTGTATGCTGGCTCCAGGATAAAGTAACGCAGCTGCGCGGCATCCTCTTCCCGGTGCATCAGCAACAGGAAACCGACGATCCTGTCTTCATGCTCGCATATCCATACCCTGTCCTTTATGGGGTCGTATTGACTGTAGAACTCGCATAATCCCTTTGCAACATAGGTCTCGAATGCAATACCAAACGCGTATTCCTCTCCATATACTTTCCCATGCAGATGTATGATATACCCTATATCCCCGGGTCTCAGCTCCGTCCTTATTGTAATATCACGCTTTTCCATAATTAACGATTATTCTTTTTATTTCATTCATGTGCTGTACTAATTTTTCCCTATCCGCTGCGGCCAAAGGCGCCAGCAGTCCTTCCACCTGGGTGATGGAGGCCTGGTTCAACACCTCGAATGCCGCACGGCCCTTCGCCGTCAGAAAGATATGCTGCACACGGCCATCCTCGGTCGAACGTTTCCGGGCGATCAGCCCTTTCTTTCCAAACTGATCCAATATCCGGCTGAGATATCCTTTATCGATCCCCAGCAATGCTGTGATCTCTCCCGCCTGGATACCCTCCCGGTGATACAGTTCATATAATATCCTCGCCTCCGGAAGACTAAAAGAACTCTCCAGGATGACATCATCCAACAGACCGATGACGCCGGTATACCATCGGTTGAAAGCCCGTATCTCTTCAATGATTGTCCGTTTCATAAATTGTATGCACGAACCTGAGGTTCGTTCCTCGCAAGATAAGACAATTAGTTGACAAAATCAACTAATTTTCCGGAAACACTCAGCCAGAACCTTCACGGCCTTACGCAGCTTCTCCTCCGGGAAAGCAGCATATCCCAGCAGGATACCAGGACGATCATAGCTGCCCATAGTGGATTCTTTTAAGCTGATCAGCACCAGCCCCTTGTCTGCCGCGGCCGCCAGCAGCCGCGCTTCATCCACAGGTCTCGAAAAGTAGGTTGCCAGGTGCATACCGGCAGACGGGTCTGTAAAAGAAAGGACATCGGAAAGATGGGTATTCAATTCATTCAACAGGCATTGCAGACGGCCATTGTAGATACTTCGCATCTTACGCAGGTGACGGTGGAAATATCCTTCCCTGATAAAATCCGTCAGTATCAGCTGATCTGTCAGCGCAGACTGTCTGTCGTTCAACGCCTTTAATGATTTGAATGACTGGAATACCTCCTGGTTGGGCAGCACCATATACGCTACACGGAGGGCAGGAAAAAGGACTTTACTGAAGGTGCCGGTGTAGATGACATTTCCATGTGTATCCAGGCCCTGCAGGGATGGGATGGGTTTGCCTTTGTAACGCAGCTCGCTGTCATAATCATCTTCGATCAGCCATAGCCGGTGGTCCCTGGCCCAGGCCAGAAGCTTCAGGCGTTGAGCCAACGGTAAAGTACCCCCCACAGGGTCCTGATGAGAAGGCGTTATAAAGGCCAGCCGGGCATCGGGATAATACCGGGTGGCATAGTCGATATCCACTCCTTCGCTCGTCACGGGGATGGGACAGGGCACCCCTCCAAAAAGGGTGAATACAGCACGGGCATTCGCATATCCCGGGTTGTCTATCCAAAAACGATTCCCCGGCTGCAAAAGCAGCTGCGCACACAAAGCAAGGGCTTGCTGCGTTCCATTGACAATGAGGATACGATCAGCCTCGCATTGCACGCCCCTGTTCACCCGTAGATGGTCTGCAATGGCTTCCCTCAATGGATAATGACCGGCCGCATCCTCGTATCCTAAGTGCTGAAAATCCAGGTAGCGATAGACCCGGGCCGCCAGTTTGCTCCATACGGCAAAAGGAAAAACATCATAGGCAGGCTGCCCTGTTTGAAAAGGCAGGGCCTCCTCCCGGACAGTATTACGCGGCAGTACTACACGCTCCAGCGTCCTCGCAAAATCTCCACTCAAGCGTTGTGTCCCCTTTCCTGATAAACCATTTCCCTCCCCTACAACCTTCTTCTCCCTCTTTCCCCGCTCCGCCTTCTCCATCCCCATCGGGATCTCCGCCGCAACAAAACTCCCCGAACCGCTGCGACTCTGAATATATCCTTCCATCCCCAGCTGCTCGAACGCCATCACGACAATGTTCCTCGACACCCCCAGTTCCTCCGCAATCAGCCGGGTAGACGGTAGCCGGTCATTCGGCCGCAGCAACCCCTTCAAAATAGCTGCCCGTATCCCTTCATACAACTGCTCATACACCGGTCGCTGGGCTTTACGGTCAATTTTTATAAAAGGCAACGATATCTGCCTGGAAGATCTTCCCATAAGTGGTACTATTAGAAATTCATAAAATGGTCCAATGCATGATACCAAATTACCGATAATTTTGAGTTCTAAATCATAAAACAATGACAACACTAACCATCACTTATTTCAACACCAGGGGACGGGTGACGCAATATCTTCCACAGAGTAGCGAGACCATGGTCGCCTACTTCATGCACAAGCTTTGTCACGAGACGGAAGCGTCGGACGTATATACAGACATGGAAAATGGTGTGGACGATTTCCTGGTCATCGACGCCCGCAGCCACGAGAGCTTTACCAGGGAACATATCCCCGGCGCTATCAATATTCCTCATAAGCAGATGAACCTCGAGACCACGGCTTTCTTACCCAGGGAAAAAATGATGGTAGTATATTGCGATGGGATTGGGTGTAATGCTTCCACCAAGGGCAGCCTTAAGCTGGCCAGCCTGGGCTTTATGGTAAAAGAAATGCTCGGTGGGATCGAGTGGTGGAAATACGACGGCTATGCGACGGAAAAAGGTCCTTTATCATCAAATCCTCTTGTCTGTGGCTGCGAATAGATCCATTGCCTTTGCTACTTGCAGCACCTTTCCTGACCTGGCAGAGGACGATATATCCCTGGCTGCGGCATTGTCCGCCACCGGGCATCACGTAAAGGCTGCCGCCTGGGATGACCCCACCGTGGACTGGTCCCTGTTCGACTCGGTGATCATCCGGAGCACCTGGAACTATCATCTGCACCCCGGAGCATTTCTCACCTGGCTCCGCGGGCTGGGAAATCATCAGTTGCAGGTAATCAACCCCATCGATATATTGGAGTGGAATATGGATAAAGCGTACCTGGCCGATCTGCAGAAAATGGATGTCCCCTTACCATCCACCCTCTTCCTGAAGAACGATAACAACATAAACCTGGACGCCATCTTCCAAAGTACAGGCTGGCAAAAGGCCGTGATCAAGCCCTGCATCTCTGCTACGGCGCATAACACCTGGATCACACAACCAGGTACATCCGCCAAAGACACAGAAAAATTAACCCGACTGTTAAAAGCCGGCAAATACATGATCCAGGAATTTATGGAAGAGATAGAGAATGATGGAGAATATTCGCTGATCTTCTTTGGCCAACAGTATAGCCATGCCGTCAAAAAAACGGCGAAAAAGGGAGACTTCCGTGTGCAGGAACAGTACGGGGGTCAAAGCCAGCCCACCCGTCCGGGACCAGCCATCATCCGGCAGGCGACAGCAATCCTTGACAAGGCCGTCCCCTTTAACACCTCGCCCCGCCTGCTCTATGCACGCGTCGACGGGGTTATACGTAAATGCATCTTCACATTGATGGAACTGGAGCTCGTGGAACCCAGCCTCTTTATCAACGGGAACCCATTGGCTATCCTGCAATTCGTCTATTTCTTCAACAACTCTTTCACCGCCGCGGCTATCTGCTGATCATGACCTCCGGAAAGCACATCCGGTTCATTACGCACCAGTATGTCAGGTTCCATCTGATGACCTTCTTCAAAATACCCTTCCATCGTCCGCCATCCGCCCATAGGCATACCAAACACCAGTTGGGGATCGATCTGCTCTTCCCACCAGACGAAGGTGCCGGTGCCGGGTATCGGCATGCCCAGGGTCTTACCGGCATTCTTTAACGTGTAAGCCGCAGGGAAAAGATGCGCGTCGGAATAATTCGACTCGCCTATCAGCACGATGGAAGGTTTCACCCATTTTTGATACGGCTCGGACCCTACATATTGACCATGAGGTACGATATCGAAATATTTCTTGCCATTGAGAAAATCCGACAGCTGCTCATGGATATTTCCACCACCGTTAAACCGGGTATCGATGATCAGCGCCTCCTTGCCGAGGTTACGGCCCAGGGCTTCCTCAAACACAGTTCGCATGCTGGCGTCGTTCATCGCCCGTACATGGATATACCCTATCTTCCCTCCGGATAATGAATCCGTCTCCTTTCTGCGCATCTTCACCCAGCGGAGATATTGCAGCTGGTTCTCTTCACCACCTGAAATAGGTTTTACGGTCTCTTCCCATCGCGTATGAGTGACCGGGTTATAAAAGGACAGCAAGGTCAGCTTGCCTGCCTTCCGGTTCAACAAACTATAATAGTCGATGCTGTCTGTAATGGGCTCTCCGTCTATCTTCTCCAGGATGATGCCGGCTCCTGCCTTCGAGGCTGCCTTATCCAGCGGTCCATCATCGATGACTTCCGCGATACGCAATCCGGCCCCCGTATAGCTGTAATCGTAAAAGATACCCAGGGAAGCCGACTGGTCATTGCCCCGCCGGCTATTGCCGGAATAATAGCACCCCGTATGGCTGACATTCAGCTCGCCCAGCATCTCGCTGAGCATTTCCGCAAAATCATAGTCATTATTGATATAAGGCAGAAATTTTTTGTACGCTTTGTAATAAAGATCCCAATCCACCTTATTCATGTCGACGACATAGTATTTCGCCTTCACCTGCCGCCACGCATGATCGAAAATATAGGCCTTCTCATCTGCCTCTTTCAGGGCCATTTCCCCCTGGATAGACACGGATTCCATCTTCCCATTGTCGGCATCTATCTTTTGTATCCTGCCCTCTGCCAGCACATAAATGAATTTGCCGTCAGTGGATAGTTCCATGCCGGCATAACGGGCGCCCAGTTTGGCAAATAATTTTGTTTCATGCGTACGGGTTTCCGTCATCCACAGATCATAACCCTTTTCGAATGATGTGAGATAATACAGCTTTTCCCCGTCCCTGGACAGCAGCCAGTCGGAAGCATCCGAAGTATGGGTAGTCAGCTTAAGCTTGCGATCCGTAAGATTGTCCCAGTCGATCTTTATCTCTTTCAGCGAATCTTTTTTCTTGTCCGCGCTGTCCTTTTTCTTATCTTCTCCCTCTTTCTTCTTATCCTTTTCCTTTTTTTCCTCCTGTTCCTTCAGAAGGGCAAAATCTTCCTTGGACAGCTTCCACCTGTCGAAAGCGTCTTTGGTAAAGAACATGCCGAATACATCCCCGGAAATAGCGTTGCCACCCTGTTGCAGGGCCCCATCCCGGTCAGAACCCCAGATCATCATCTTCCCATCCATCGCCCACTTGGGAGAATTATCGTCATACCCGCTGAGCGTTAAATTGATCAGGGGAGATTTACCATCCGAGGCGACCAACCCGGCTTCAGGCGTCATCACCCGCTCAGGCAGGCCAAATTGAACGAGGAACCATTTTCCATCAGGCGACCATTGATAATACTGGTCTCCGTCGGCATATGAATAGTTCTTGTCGGCCGGAAGAATGGTCCTGGATTGCTTGCTGGCCAGGTTCATGACCTTCAACGTTACCCTGTTCTCCAGGTAGGCCACTTCCTTGCCATCCGGCGAAAAAGCAGGTTGAAACTCTTCCGCCGGCGTAGCGACCACTGTCGCTTCCTTTAGTACCGTGGAGGCGTAGAAATAGGGCTCCTCCTTACGGCTGATGGACATGGTATAGATGTTCCAGCTGCCATCCCTTTCGGCAGCAAATACAAGGCTTCGCCCGTCAGGACTAAAGCTGACACTACGCTCCTGCCAGGGAGTGTTTGTGATCCGCTTGGTCACTCCTCCCGTAATGCTGGTGACAAATACTTCTCCCCGGAATACAAAGGCTATCTCCTTACCATTGGGCGACAGTTTCATTTCCGTCACCCCTCCGTTGACAGGCAGTATCCTTTCTTCCACCGTCCTGCCGTCCTCTGCTATACGAATAGGTACTTTCTGCGGCTCACCCGTAGCTTTTTTGATATAGATCTCCCCATCGAACCCAAAACACAGGGTATTGTCGTCCGCCCTGGTAAGGAACCTGACGGGATGTTTACTGAAATGGGTGATCGCCGTGGATGAAGCCGGGTCCTGTACACTGCTTTTATAAACATTGAAAGAGCCGCTCTGCTCGCTGAGATAGTAATAATCCTTGTCATTGCTGTCGAATACAGGATTGCGGTCCTCGCCCTTGAAGGAAGTAAGCCTGGTGTACTTCCTCCCCTTCATATCGTATACCCAGATATCCCTTGCAATGGCGGAGGTATGGTGCTTGCGCCAGTCGCTCTCATAACCTTTCTGGTCTTCATAGATCAGCTTGTCGCCGCTCCTGCTGACGGTAACTTCCAATGCCGGTATAGGCAGCAGCTGATTTATTTTACCGCCGGCAACAGGCACGCTGTACAGTTCGGACATAACGCCCACAGGAAATTGCCCATCGGTGACAAGATCCTGCCGGTGAGCAGAAAAGATCACCGTCTTGTCATCCGCCGAAAAACTGCTGGGGATCTCTCTTCCTGAATGGAAGGTAAGGCGACGCGCCTCCCCTCCTGTGGCCGGCATCACGAATACATCAAAATTGCCATACCTGTCGGAGGCAAAAGCGATAGACTTGCCGTCATGACTCCATACGGGTGAAAATTCATACGCTTCGCTGATGGTTAACGGAATGGCTGTACCCCCTGCGGCAGCTACTTTATAGATATCGCCTTTATAGCTGAATAAAATGGTCTGCCCGTCAGGAGAAATGGCGGGATAACGCATCCATAACGGGTTATCCTGGGCGTGGCCGGCCAGGATAAGGCAACTGGCGGTCAGGGATAGCAGTAGCTTTTTCATGTAATGAAAATAAGCATTTTCCTTGCGTGTCTGTCATTCGTTGCACATCATGTCAAAATTTTGTTAAACCCCTTGCTGGTCAAGGGTTCCAGCTAACAAGAGAGCCGGTTGACATAATAAAAAACCAAAAAAGTAGTCTTGCACACCCCCGCAGGCAGTGCTACTTTTGTGTTGTCAATACGATGTTGATTGCTTCCATACGAACCTTAACAATTTAGTAAAGAAAAAAACAAAATAAGTTATGAAAAGCAATTTCGTAGTAAAGACCCTGACAGCAGCCGCAGTAGCAGTTGTACTTTTCGCCAGCAATACTTTCGCAAATGACGGTGGTAAGAAAGCCGGCATCAATGACGACCAGGTAAATGTTCAATACATTGGTTCCAATGACAATCAGGTAGCTTTCCGCCTGGAGTTTGAAAACCCCACTGCCGAAAAGTTCTGGCTGATCATCAAGAACGACGCCGGTGACGTAGTTTACCGCAAACAGTTCAACGACGTACACTTCAGCAAATCTGTATATGTATTGAAGGAAGAAAGCGAGATCCGCCCTACTTTCATCATCCGTAACAGCGCAGGTGATATCGTCCGCCAGTTTGCTGTCACCAGCCAGGTTACCGAGAACACAGTTGTCACTAAGTTATAAGGACCAAAAACGTTTCATAAAGCGGCCCCGGCATATGCCGGGGTTTTTTTATGCCCCAAGCCCGAGCACAGCGAGGGCGCGCGAAGCGCAATAGTTTAGATTCTAATAAAACCCGGCAGCTTGCTGCCGGATATAAACATTAATAAAATGTTACCAGGATCGTTACCCATCATGTAAAAAATCATTAAAACCCATTAAAAACCAATTCTTTCCAAGGTCAAACCCTCCGTTAGACGTCATAAAACCTGCAAAAACCTGTCTTGCCTACCCATCGATTCATTTCTATATTTGTATTGTCAAGCCAGATTGCTTCCCCAGCAACGAATTAAACTTGCCCTCTCTCGATTGTTCTGCGCGTCTTCCGGTTGTAGCCTTCCTAAACAATCAGTAAAAGAAAAATTAAAACTTTGTGTTATGAAATCCAATGTAATCAATCGCGTAGTAAGAGCAATTTCTGTAGCAACCGTTGCAACGGCATTCGCTATCAGCAATCCCATCGTCAGCCTGGCCAATGGAGGTAAGAATGACAAGGCAAAATTGAACGACGAGCAGGTCACCGTTCAGTATGTAGGAGCTAACGAAAATCACGTTGTCTTCCACATCAACTTCGAGAACCCCACAGGAGAGAAGTTCTGGTTGATCATCCGCAACGACAACGGTGATGTGGTTTACCGCAAACAGTTCAGCGACGCTCATTTCAGCAAATCCGTTTATTTTGAGAACGAGCAGTCTGAGATCCGTCCGACCTTTATCATCCGTAACAGCGCTAACGAGATCACCCGTCAGTTTGCAGTAACAAAGACGATCACTGAAAATACAATTGTAACTAAGCTTTAGCCTAAATAAACACCCCCTCGCTTGCGAGGGGGTTGATCTTTTTCTATTGTTTCGCTCTTATCCACTTAAGCCCATTGATCGCATTGCTGCGATTGTCGCAGGGATCTTTTACCAGGGTAAGGGTCAACCCATCCGCAAGAAACAAGTAAGTATATACGCCGGTGCCATCAGGACAGGCATATTTCCCTTCTATATCCTGCAGCGTGAGCGTATCCTTACTGATCTTGCATAACGAACGAACCACGGCCTCTCCGCTGCCATCAGTAGTATAGCTGGTATCATTCCCAATGTGAAAAGTCAGCGTGTCATGTAATTCATCTATGTACGTTTTCCATGACGTTCCTTTCAATGATTGGGCCTTTGCTGCGGCCGCACTGGCCAGTAAGAAGAATAAAAAAAGTATTTTACGCATAAAAAGAGATTGGCTATAAAATTACTCTTTCTGGCCACCCGGACAAACCCTCTTTCATTAATAGCAAATCCTTAACTCCCGGTCAGGGTCATTCTTTATCCAGCCGATCCAATTTTTCCACATAATAGGCTCGCAGATCCTCCCAACGGTAATATGGCCACTGCCCTGTAGCGACAGGCAGCACTGCCTCTTTTTCATTCATCAGCACTTTCACGAGGTGAGACCCGTCACTGCCGGCATACAGTATCCATTGTATATTGGCGCTTAAAGGGATGACATTCCCTGCCTGCCAGTGGTCGTGGTACCGGTAAATGGATTGGACGGAAGTGCCGGCCCCCTGGATGTCCAGGAGAGCTGCAAAGGGAGAGATGGCTTCGGCATGGGTAAACCGGAATATACCATCGCCTGCGGCCGGCGACGCCAGGGCCTTGTCCAGGCTGTTGATAAAATCCGCCAGCAGGGGTGCAGCTATCTTTACCTGGATACCCGACGAATCGAAGCCCGGCCCCTTCTCAAGAAAATCCGCCGCCCCACTCCTGAAGTCCAGCCATTCCAGGTCATTCCGGCTAAATGCAATACCTAAGTCTTCTTTATCCCCCGGATACCCCGCAGCGCTTAACTCCCCGGCCATGGACCATGCAATGGCATACAGATCGTAAAGGTTGTCGGTAAAATCAACGCCTTTTCCGGAAACCATCAGCTCCCGTACAAAATCATTTTTAAACAAACGTGCACAGACACGCTTGGCTATCTCCACCGTCCGCCGGTCCTTATCCAGGCTGTCCAGGCACTGTTTCAATATCCCGCCCTTCTTATAGTGCTGATAAGCAGGAGAAAGGTCATAGAATCGGAGGATGGTATCCGCAGAATCGGGCGCCCGCTGATATGTCACCCGCCCCGGATAGTCGCCGAACCCCTTTAAAAACGCTTCTGCGCTCTGCTGTGTCCTCAGTTTCCAGGTGGTCACTATTTCCAGCCCCCGGCCAGTGAACACAGCGGCATAAAGATCGCGCATCCGGCGACCCAGCGCACGCTGCTCCTCCTCCCCCAGTAGGGTAATCTGCTCATAATTGCCCTTCCCGGCAGCCTGCAGCCGTCCGGCTACTGTCATGACCCGCAGCCCCACCGATGTTAGCGCCATCCGTTTCTCTGCCATCTTCAACACCTCCACCACCTGCTGGTCAGCACCGGCCTTTGTCAGGAATCGGGCCCCATGTCTTCCTACATAGCTGATGAATACGGGTTGATAGCCTGGCGGAGGTGGTGTATATACTACCCCTGGAAAAGAATAAGGCGTCTTCGTTCCAAGATAACTCGGCTGCGCCCATGTGGCCGCGCACAAACATAGTAGGATACTGCTAAAGATGAATTTTCTCATGCTCGATTTATTTGACAGCAATACTCGACACCTTATGAAGGTTACCATTTCCATTGGTTGGATAAGCTCCCATATCCTGGCTGGGATCCATGGTAGTCGCTCCATAATTCCCGCCTTGCGGCACCGTCCGCTGTGCCTTAAAGATATCCGCATTCCCTTTCAGCGTCGCCGGACTGCCCGGCAGCAGGCTGAGATCATAGGTTTGCGCATTGATAATGCCGACAGGCATCTTCGATATATCCAAAGGAGGCGTCACGGTCGTAAAGTCGAATTGGTTGACATCATAAGTGGCAAACAGCGGGTTGTTAGCCTTAGGGGTCATGCCCATAACATCCGCATTTTGAATGGTGCCTTTACCATCGGAAGAATAGAACTGGTTGATCAGCCGCTGGTCATTGGCGTAGAAGAACTGGTTGTTATACGTGGTATTCGCCAGGTCCGCATCCGAAGTGAGCCGGATCCCAAAACGGCAGTTGATGATCATATTATTGTATATTTTCCCCTGCGCATTCTTCTCATAGTCGATGGAGCCGCCGCGGCCTGACTTCAGCTGCCGGAACCCGGAGTTAAGAATGGTATTATTGTAGAGATATACTTTGGTCTGTACGGCGCCGCCCCCGCTGTTGGACACCTTGAACCCATTGGTGGCAGCCCCGATGACAAGATTGTAGGCCACATCCCCCAGACAGCCATTCTTCAGGTTGAACGCCTCTCCCCCTGAAAGGCCACAGGCCTCGAACGTATTCCGCATGACACTGACATGGCCATGCAGGATACGCATGCCGTCATCCTTGGTGCCATATACCCAGCAGTCCTCCATGATAAAATTGCCGTTGATATTCGTATACGTAAGGCTGTTACGTGGATCGCCTGCTGTAAAAACGGCCGGGTCTGCCGACGCATCTGCCGGACCGCCCGCAAACTCCAGGTGCGTCCATTTAAGGATCACATCCCCACTGTTCTCCCCACATTGGATACCACCCCAAAAACCCTTGCCGATGTTGGCCACCGTACGTTGATCATCCGGTACAGTGATAAAATTATTATGGTCGGATGTCCCCAGGCTGATAAAGGTCCCGTTACACGTGATCTGCGGGCTGGAGGCTGTGGCCTTCCCGTCACCGATGGCGAGCAGCTTCGATCCCTCCTGCATCAACAGCGTATCCCCCTCATTGATAAAGATATTCCGGGAGAAATAATAGGTTTTACCGGTGAGTAAGGTCCCGTTCACCGCCCCTGTCAGCGTATCGCTGGTAATAGGATGACTGGAATACTTCACTCCAGTGGAAATATGCACAGTCTCCTCCTTATGACAGGCGCCCAACGCCAGCGTACCCGCGGCCAACAATATATGATAATTGAAACGTTTCATTGTGGTTGATTTGAAAGATGGTTAAAACTTGAATTTTATACCCAGTAAATAATTGGTGCCGTAGGTATCCTTCCTGACAAAGACTTTCTTTCCCAGCGTCTGATACCTCACAGCAGCATCTACATTGATAGAAGTATAAGGCTGCCGGATCTCCAGTTGGTAAGGCGTATTGAGGATATTGTTCACCTTGGCATAAAGATACCAGCGCCGGGCCAGCCGCTTTTCTGCGGAGACATCCAGCTGTGCAAAACCCTTCTGCCACACATCATTGTCCAGGAACTGCGATACGGTATTGATCCGCGCACTCGTATAACCAAAAGCCAGCTGGGCATTCAAGCCGGCGCGGCCATCGTCCTTGTACAACAGGCTGAGGTTGGCGATATGCCTGGACTGCCCCTGTAAAGGCCGGGTCTGGTTGACACTATCGCTGGAAGATCCGCCCGCAATGAGATAATTCCGATGCTTGAAGGTAGTGATAGAGGAATTGGTAAAAGTATAGTTGGCCCTGATGCCAAACCGTCTCCAGAATTTCGTCGCATCCAGCTCTATCCCATAGTTGGACGCGGTGCCGAAGTTCCGGGCCTCATAATACAGGAAGGTGCCTTCATTGATCAGTGCATATTCGATAGGGTTCTTTATCCGCTTGTAAAACACACCCGCCAGGAATTGATCCAATCCCTTGGGATAGTACTCGTAACGCAAATCCAGGTTGTCCGCTGTAGTATGCTTCAGGTAAGGATATCCCTTTTCATCATAGTCTGCGTCTGCATCATGGGAAGTATGCGGTACGACCTCATAGAAGTTGGGGCGGCTGATGGCCGAATAATAGGACAGCCGCAAAGCCTGTTTGGAAGTAAGGGAATACTTGATATTACCGCTGGGCAGCACATCGTAATAGGTGATCGTGCCTGTCTTACCATCCGAAGTTTCAGGCAGGCTGCTGACCCAGCTCAGGTCCGTGTTCTCCACCCGCGCACCGCCGGTGATCAGCCAATTGCGCCAGTCTATCTTTACCATCAGGTAAGCAGCGCCTGCATTCTCCTTCGCCGTATAGTTCAACGCATCGTTGGAAGTGCCCTGCCCGTTGAATACTTCGAAGTTATTGTGGCTGATGTCCCCGTCATACGTTTGATTGGTAGGATGGGTAGGACGCAGCACATAATCATCATAGGTGCTCACCCTCGTTTTGCTGCGGAACATCCCGCCTGCCGACAAATCGGTCTTCGCATTACCGATACGGGTGCGATAGCTCAGATTAAGATAGCCGCTCTTATCCTCATCCGAGCTGTGGGCAAATATCCTGTCGGACTCATATAAAGTAACCTGATCATGTACGATCTTACCCGTGGATGTGTCCTTGCTGATGCCGGTACCGGTACTCAGCTCACCTTCATCCGGGCGGTTAAGCGTAGCCTTGGAATAGGCCCCCGTCCAATCCAGGAAGAGGCTCCTGCCGATGCGATGCTCACCTTTCAATGTCGTATTGAAGATCTGCTGCACATCATGAAGGTCCCTGTTGGAATTGCTGATACGTCCCAGACCGGGTTCGAGCCTTCCCAGGTTGAGGTTGGTGTCGGAAGCAAAACGGTACTCATTCCTCATCAGGTTGAGCCAGGCCCCGTACAGGCTGATCTTGTTCCTGGAGTCCAGCCTGTAGTCCAGCTTGGCATGCACCCCGCTCCGCTGTTGCTGTATGGAATATTTCCGGTCCTGGATATCCGTCAGCTTTACATCTCCATTACCCGCCACATCGGTATTAAAGAACACGGAATTTACATTCCTGTAATTGTTTTGATAGCTGGCCCCTACAAGGATCCCCAGCTTGTCATGCAGCACCCGCCCTCCAAGAGAAAGACCTGCCACGGAAGCAATAGGATTATGACGTGTGTCGTGGCTGAAAGCATTATTTGGAAAGTCCTTCATCGTAGCATTGTAGTCGGGCCCATTCATCTGCCGGGGACTCTTGTCCAGGCTGGGGCCACTGTTAAAATGCGTATAATCCTGGGTAAAGAACTTATCGGCATATCCCAATGCAAGATTCGCGTTGACGGAGAACCGGGAAGGGGCATCCTTCATGATCATATTGACACTGCCTCCAATAGCATCTCCCTCCATATCAGGCGTAAGGGATTTCCGCATCTCCAGCCTGTCCAGCATGTCCGCCGGAAAAATATCCAAAGGCACATAACGGTTCTTGTTATCGGGACTGGGGATCTTGATCCCATTCACCAGCGTATAAAGGTAGCGTTTGTCCATACCGCGGATGATGATATACTGCCCTTCTCCATTGGAGCTTCTCTCCAGGGAGACGCCGGAGATACGCTGTGCTGAATTGGCCACAGAAAGATCCGGCGATACCTCGATCGCCCGTGCGGAAAGTGAGTTCTGCACAATGTCGGCACGCCGGTCAGCCAGGATAGATGCCTTTTCCGAACCCCGGTCATGCTTGCCCGATACCTGCACCAGTTCCAGCTCGGTCTGTCTTTTTTCCATATCTATCCGTAAAGGACTGTTCCCTTCCCCGACAGTAATGTCCA
>Ga0207695_10001520_pt1 | contig 38493 bp, 27 predicted proteins | sample KBSC54metaG_FD_184354 | JGI IMG/M metagenome (GOLD analysis project Ga0207695, IMG submission 184354) | Corn rhizosphere microbial communities from Kellogg Biological Station, Michigan, USA - KBS C5-4 metaG (SPAdes) (version 2) | ecosystem: Host-associated > Plants > Roots > Rhizosphere > Soil... | reverse complement strand
TCGCCGGACGCTCCACCGGACGCGCCAGCCAGTCCCCCGCCCGCCGCACCGCCGCGTCGATCCCGCCCGGGAACCGCCCCAACAGCACCGCGCCGAGGCCGATCAGCAGCCCCGACACCCCCACCATGGTCCCGACGTCCACCGCCACCAGCGCCGCGGCGCCGACCACCGCCCCCATCGCCGAGTCCACGCCCCACACCGCGACCGCCGCGAACCACACCAGCCCCTGCACCGGATCGAAGTCTGTGGGGTTGAACGCCTCCGCCGCCGACGTCGTCAGCGCGCCGCCGAGACCGGCCAGGCCCGCCGCGCAGGCGAACACGAACACCTTCATCCGCCGCACATCGATGCCCGCCGATACCGCGGCCGCCTCCGAATCACGCAGCGCCACCAGCGCGCGCCCCATCGGACCGGTGTGCAGCGAGCGGACCAGCAACAGCGCGAGCACCAGACAGGCCAGTTCGAGAGCGTAGAACCAGTGGTCGTCCGTGAAACCCGGCGGTCGCGCGACCACCAGGCCGCCGACGAACACCGGCTGCGCGAACACGAACCGGGCTACCACTGCCGCAGTGGCGAACGTCGTCAGGGCCAGATAAAGCCCGCGCCGATGAATGGCGATGCCTTTGTTGACGAACACCGCGCCAGTCACCCAGCCCAACGGCACCACCAGCAACGGCCCCAGAAGCAACGCCGCCAGCCACGGCACTCCGCCCTCGGCCAGCTTCGCCATGAACAGCGCACCGAGCCCGGCGTAACCCGCCTGTCCCAACGAGATCTGCCCGGCGTATCCGGTGCCGACCACCAGCGACACGAACACCACCGCCAGCGCCGGCACCGCCAATGAGGCCCGCAGATCCGCCGGGTCGAAGAACAGCGGCAGCGCGAGCACCAACGACAACGCGCCCAACGGAAGACGGCTGACCGCACCGGGATGCGAAGTCCGGCGCGCGCCCTCGCGGTGCAGTCCCCCGCCGACCGGCCCGGCATCCCGGATCCCCGAACGCGGCAGCACCAGCAGCGCCACGAACAACACCAGCACGAACAAGTTCGTGTGGAAGGCGTCCACCAATCCCTGCCACCGCGCCGCCGGATGCACCGCCGTCAGCTCTGTCTGCGCGATGCCGATCGCCAACGCCGCGATCACCGCCACCGGCAGCGACGTCAGCCGCGCCAAGACGGCGACGCCCATCGTCTCCAGTACGGTCAGCGTCAGGCTGTACGGATCCAAGTGGTAGATCGGCGCCCACAGCACACCCGCGACGCCGGCCAGAAACGACCCGAACGCCCACCCTCCGGCGGCGAGCCGGTCGGCAGGCAGCAGCGCACCGGCCAGATCCCGGTCGTCCACCACAGCGCGCACCATCAGCCCGATCCGCGTGGCGCGGAGCAGGAAGGTCAGCAGCACCGCGATCAGCGCGACAACGCAGAGCTCGACGATGGTCGAGTAGGAGAGCCTCAGCGATCCCGTCAGCCGCACGGATCCGGCGGGCAACAACGAAGGCGCATCGACGTAAGAACGCCCGCCCCACAAGAGGAAAGTCAGCCCTAGCTGAAGCACCAGCACGCCGAGCGTCGCGACCAACAACCCCGACGCACCGCTGCGCCGCAACGGCCGATACACCAGCCGCTCCAACAACAGCCCGACCCCCGGCGCCACGATCCCGAGGACCAGCAGCGCGGCCACGCCGACGGACATGTGCCACACGCGCACGCACTGCCACATGACATATGCGCAGAACACGGCGTTGGATCCGAAAGCGATGTTGAACACCCCGGTCACCCGGTACGTCGCCAGCAACCCCACCGCGGCCAGAGCGGCCACGCACCCGATCGCCAGTCCGTTCAGCGCGAGACCGGCGTAGAACATCGCGCGCCTAGTCCTCGGTCCCGGTGGTTTCGCCGGCGCCGTCGTCCACAGCTTCCGTCAACAGCGCGTGCAGCTCGGCGATCCGGCGAGCCGTGCCAGGGTCTGTCGTCCCGGACATCGCGAGGATGGAGCCGCACACCACCAGCACCGCGCCGGGTATCGAAGCCGAAGCCAGATACGGTAGCTGCTTCGCCGCGACCGCCTCGCCGGAGATCAGATACCAGCCGAGCACGAGCAGCAGAACGCCGACGAATCCCACCGCCGCGCCGAGCGCCACCCGTGTCCGCCGATCAAGGTCTTCGAGGCGGGACATATGCACCGAACACCTTCCGCTGGCGATCCGTGAGGCGGGTGTGTCTGTGGACCCTTACTGGAGATGATGGTATGTCAGGTGGAAGAGGCCGGGAATACTCTTCAGGAGCGTGATCCTCCGTGACATCTCGACGCACATCGCTCGTCCGTACCGGCGCCACCTTGGCCGTCGCGGCGTTGCTCGCCGCCGGCTGTTCCTCCAGTAAGTCCTCGCCCTCGGCGAGCGGCAGCACCACCACCGCCGGCGCTTCGAGCAGTTCGAGCTCCGCGGCGGGCAGTTCCAGCAGCTCCAGTTCCGCGCCCGGCACCGGTTCGGGCAGCAGCTCCGGCTCCGCGGCCGGCGGCCAGCCCTCCGACACCGCGGCCGCCACCCAGCAGGTGAAGGACGCGTACAACAAGTTCTTCGACAACACCATCGACACCGCCACCAAGGCCTCGATGGTGCAGAACGCCTCGCAGGTGCAGGGCCTGCTGACCGCGCTGGCCGCGGCGGCGGGCGGCCAGAAGTCCTCGATCCAGGTGAACACCGTGACGTTCGACAGCGCCACGCACGCCAAGGTCGACTTCGCGATCCTGCTCAACGGCCAGCCCGCGCTGCCGCACGCCAGCGGCGACGCGATCTACGACTCGGCCTCGGGCCACTGGCAGGTCGCCGACTCCACGCTGTGCCAGCTCGCCGGCATCACGCCTGGAGTCAACCCGACGGTCCTGAAGTCCGCCGGGTGCAGCTGACAGGTTCGGAAAGCGGAATCGGAACAGCGAACCAGGCAGGACCGCATTCCGTAGCAGGAACAGAAGCAGGAACAGGAACAGCGGCGGCTAACCGGCCTCGGCCGGCTCGGCCGCCGCTGCCGTGCTGTGCGCGCTGAGTCGCCGCCACAGCACCTCCAGCAGCACACACGCCACCGCGGCGATCACCAAGCCCGTGGTCCACTGGTACCACGGACCGAAGTGCAGATCGAAGACGTGACGGCCGTACGGCAGCGCGACACACAGGATGAACAAGCCCGCCATCGACGCGATGAGCACGACCTTCCACCACACGATCGGCCGCGCCACCAACTGCACGATGTACAGGCTGCACGCGAACAGCGACACCATCGCAGTGGTCTGTGCTTCCCCCAGAGTGTCCTGCTCGCTGCGCGCCACCCAGTACGCGACGAACACCTCGATCCCCGCGACCAGTCCGGCGGGGATGGCGAACCGCAGCACCCGCCGCACGAACCCGGGCCGGGCCCGCTCGTAGTTCGGCGCCAGGGCCAGGAAGAACGCCGGGATCCCGATGGTCAGCGCGGCGATCAGCGTGGTGTGCCGCGGCAGGAAAGGGTATTCGAGCTGGAAGATCCCGACCAGGACCACCAGCACGAAGGAGTAGACCGACTTCACCAGGAACAGGTTCGCGACCCGCTCGATGTTGCCGATCACCCGCCGGCCCTCGGCGACCACCTCGGGCAGCGTCGCGAAGCGGTCGTCCAGCAGCACGATCTGCGCGACCGCCTTCGTCGCCCCGGCGCCGGAGCCCATCGCGACGCCGATGTCGGCGTCCTTCAGGGCCAGGACGTCGTTGACGCCGTCGCCGGTCATGGCCACGGTGTGCCCGCGGGACTGGAGCGCGGTGACCATCTCCCGCTTCTGCTGCGGCGTGACGCGGCCGAACACGGTGTGCTCGGCGATGTCGTCGGCGAACGCGTCGGCGTCGCCCTCAGGCAGCGTCCGGGCGTCCAACGGACGGGTCGCGCCGGGCAGCCGCAGCGAGGCCGCGACCGCGCCGACCGACACCGCGTTGTCGCCGGAGATCACCTTCAGCGCGACGCTCTGCTTGTCGAAGTAGTCCAGCGTGTCGCGGGCGTCGGAGCGGATGCGCTGGCGCAGTGTGATCAGCGCGACCGGCGCGATGGAGCCGTCGATCACCGCGTCCACCGGGCCGTCGGCGCGGGCCAGCATCAGGACCCGCAGTCCCGTGGAACCCAGCTCCTCGGCCTGGCCGGCGGCCGGCGTGCCGTGGCCCAGAACGTCCGGCGCGCCGAGCAGCCAGGTGCCCTTGTCGTCGGCGAAGGTGACGCCGGACCATTTGCGGGCCGAGGAGAACGGCGCGACCTGCGCCGCGCTCCACCCGGCCGCCGGACCCGGGAACCGCTCCATCACCGCCTGCATCGTGGCGTTGGGCCGCTCCTCGGCCGCGCCGAGCGCCGCCAGCACCGTCGGCACGTCCGTGCCGGACCCGCCGACCGAGCCGACCGAGCTGACCGCACCGACCGTGCCGGGCAGCTCCTCGATCGCGTCGAAGACCATCCCGCCCTCGGTCAGCGTGCCGGTCTTGTCCAGGCAGACCGTGTCCACCCGCGCCAGGCCTTCGATCGCCGGCAGCTCCTGCACCAGGCAGTTCTTCTGCCCGAGCCGGATCACGCCGACCGCGAAGGCCACCGAGGTCAGCAGCACCAGGCCTTCGGGGACCATCGGCACCAGGCCGGCGACGGTCCGGCTGATCCCGGAGCGGACCCCGCCGGACCGGTTCAGCTGGGTCACCACCTGCAGGATCCCGGCCGGGACCATCAGCAGCGTCATGTACTTCAGGATGTTGTTGATGCCGGTGCGCAGCTCGGAGTCGACCAGCGTGAACTTCTGCGCCTCCTCGGCGAGTTTGGCGGCGTAGGCCTGGTGCCCGACCTTGGTGGCCTCGAAGGCCCCGGAGCCGGCCACCACGAAGGAGCCGGACATCACCGGGTCGCCGGTCTGCTTGAGCACCGGGTCGGATTCGCCGGTCAGCAGCGACTCGTCGACCTCCAGCGCGTCGGCGCGCACCACCTTGCCGTCGACCACGACGCGGTCGCCGGGGCCCAGCACGATCACGTCGCCGAGCACGATCCGCGAGGCCGCGATCTCCTGCTCGGCCCCGTCGCGCAGCACCCGGGGCCGGGCCTCGCCGACCACCGCCAGCGAGTCCAGCGTCTGCTTGGCCCGCCACTCCTGCAGGATGCCGATCGCGGAGTTGGCGACGATGACGAAGCCGAACAGCGCGTCCTGGATCGGACCGACCGCCAGCTCGATGACGAACAGCGCGCCGATGATCGCGTTGAACGGCGTGAACACGTTCGAACGCACGATCTCGGACATCGAGCGCGAGGTCTTCGCCGGGACGTCGTTCACCTCGCCGGCCGCGACACGCTGGTCGACCTGGGCCGTGGTGAGCCCCGCGAGCGGCTCCGTCACGGCTGTCCCAGGATGCGTCATGCGTACCATCACAACCTGAACCCTCCGTTGGCCGCAAATCGGAGAATCTGTCCGGGGCGTAAAGATGAATTCGCCTACGCACCTGCGCGGGATCAGGGACCGCATTCGCTCATTTGGCCTAACCTCGTCGCTGCGGCATGCCCGCGCACTCGGGATGCGCCCACGCCGGGCGCAGCGCTGTGCTGACGACAGGCCAAGGAGCCACCTAGATGTCCGACTCTGCCTCCGCTTTGCGCCGGCCGCTGGCGCTGACCGCGACGATAGCCACGTCGGTGGCCGCGGCGGCCGGGCTCGTCGCCCCGGCCGCGAACGCCACCACGGCGAGCCCGAACGGCACCGCGAACCTCACGGTCTCCGGAGGGAGCACCGCGGCGCCGAGTGCGAGCAGCACCGTCACCGGCACCAAGTACGCCCTCGGTTTCGCCCCGCACGCGCAGAACCTCGCGTGGGCGCCGACCGGGGCCCGGGCCGCGTGGATCGACCCGGCGACCAACGCGGTCGTGGCCGGGGTCCCCGGCGGTGCGGCCGAGGTGATCGCCCCCGCTCCGGGCACCGGCACCGTCCGCTCGCACCCGGCGTGGATCGACGGCGGCTCCAAGGTGGTGTGGTCGGAGAAGGCCGGCAGTTCCAACGCCGTCCTGAACTGGGCCTACGGCAACGGGATCCAGGGCGCCGGCGGAGCGCCGACCGTCCAGAGGCTGCAGACCCTGGCCGGCAGCGATCTGTACCACCCGGACTCGGTGGGCTCGCTGTTGGTCTACCAGGTGAACACGCCCGGCAAGGCACCCCAGATCTACCTGTGGAACCGCGCCGGAAGCTCGGCACCGGTGGCGATCGCGACCGGCTGGAGCCCCTCGATCTCGGCGGACGGCACGCACGTCGCCTTCGTCGACAACACCGCGAGCCCGGCCGGCACCAATGTCTACACGGTCGCCCTGAGCAACCCGGCCGGCACCTTGAAGCAGGTCACGGCCGGCGGCGGCGGTTTCGAGAACCCGGTCTGGACGCCGAACGGCACCGGCCTGGTCTTCGAGCAGCTGGACGGCACCGGCAAGGACGTCGACACGCTGTCCGTCCCGGCCGGAGCCGTGAAGTCCGCCGCGTACACGCAGATCGTCCCGGGTACCAAGATCGTCGGCCAGCCGATGTTCCAGCCGGACGTGCAGGCGAGCGTGGCCCGGATCGCCGGCGCCGACCGTCTGGGCACCGCCATCAAGGCCTCCCAGTCGCACTGGTCCTCCGCCGGTGTCGCGAACTCCCCGGGCGCGGCGGCCAAGGCGGTCGTGCTCACCCGCTCCGACCAGTTCGCCGACGCCCTCGGCGGATCGGCTCTGGCGGCGAAGGCCGGCGGCCCGCTGCTGCTGACCCCGACCGCCGGGCTGGACCCGGCGGTGAAGGCGGAGATCCAGCGGGTGCTCGGCGCCGGAGACGGCGTGAAGACCGTCTACGTGCTCGGCGGCGTCCAGGCGCTGTCCCCGGCCGTGGCGAACGCGCTGACCGCGCTGCACTACAAGGTCGTCCGGATCGCCGGCCAGGACCGGTTCTCCACCGCCGTGGCGATCGCCGGGGCCATCACCGGCCCCAACGCCGCTCCGGACTTCATCCTGGTGGCCACCGGCGAGAACTACCCCGACGCGCTGTCCGCCGGCGCCGCGGCCGGCGCGATCGACGCGCACCAGGGCAAGAACGCGGTGGTGCTGCTCACCGACGACGCGGTGATGCCGAAGCCGACCGTCGACTACCTGGGCCCGCTGCTCGGCCGCACCAATCTGAACCCGGACCGCTCGAAGCCGGCGAACTTCATCGAGCTGGACAGCATCGGCGGCCAGGCCACCTCGGCGCTGGGGTCGCGCTGGATCCCGGCGGGCGACCAGGGCGGCTCGTTCCTCGGCCTGTCGGGCTCGGACCGGTATCTGACCTCGTTCTTCGTCGCGCGGTACTTCTTCGGCTCGGCGAACGCCGTCGGCCTGGCCACCGGGATGAACTGGGCCGACGCGCTGTCCGGCGGCGCCGTGATGGGCACCGAGAACGGCCCGTTGCTGCTGGTGAACCCGAAGGCCGGGGTGCCCGGCGGGGCCGCGCAGTGGCTGAACCAGGACAACGGCCAGGTCGGCCACGCGCAGATCTTCGGGGGAGCGGTCGCGGTCCCGGCGAGCGTCGACCGGGCCGTGGGCGGCCTGATCGCCGGAACCGGCGGGGTGGCCTACCTCTCGAACCCGGTGGGCTGAGGCTCCGATGTCCGCGTTGTTCCATCGGTGGCCCAAGCGGGTCACGGCAGCGGTCGTCGCGGCCGCCATGGGCATGGCAGGGCTGGCCACCTGGCTGCTCACCGCGACGGCGGGCTCTCCGGTGCCCCAGGCCGTCCCCAGCACCGTCTACACCGGCGCCGGCTTCGATCCCTGCTGGGCCCCCGACAACGCCTCGATGGACGCGTGGCTGCAATCGCCGTACCGCGCCATCGGCATCTACATCGGGGGGCCGCGTTACGCGTCGGGATGCCGGGCGCTGAACACTGCGAACCTCACCAAGCAGTGGGTGGGCCGCCAGGCCGCGAACGGCTGGCGCTTCCTGCCGCTGTATGTGGGAAGCCAGGCGCAGTACAAGGACGGCAGCGGCACCTATCAGAGCGACTTCACGACGCTCACCCCGGCGACCGCGTTCCAGCTCGGCTCCTCCGAGGCCGACGACGCCGCGAACCAGGCGCGGAACCTGAACTTCCCGGCCGCGTCGGTGATCTACAACGACATGGAGAACTACAACTCCGGCTACACGCAGCTGGTCATCTCCTACTCGCAGGGCTGGACGCAGGAACTGCACCGCAACGGCTTCCGCGCCGGCTGGTACTCCAGCTCCAGCAGCGGTATCAAGGACCAGTCCGCGGCGTACGGCCCCAGTTCCCCCGACGTCATCGACGTCGCCGCGTGGAACGGCACCAACACCACCGCCGACCCCAACGTGAAGGCGTCGCAGTGGGCGAACCACCAGCGGGTGCACCAGACGCAGGGCGGCCACGACGAGACGTACGGCGGCGTCACGATCAACATCGACACCGACTGGTTCGACGTCGGCCAGGCCAGCCGGGGCACGGTCGAGCGGCTGGCGGGCTTCGACCGCGACACCACGGCGGTGCTGGCCAGCGTGCGCACCTTCGACTGCCACGGCTGCGGCACCGCGGGCCGGGACCAGGCCAAGGCCGCGGTCCTCAGCCGCGACGACACCTTCGCCGACGCGCTCGGCGGGTCGGCGCTGGCCGCGCAGGCCGACGGCCCGCTGCTGCTGACCGGGTCCAAGGCGATGAACCCGAGCACCATGACCGAGCTGCACAGGATCCTGACACCGGGCTCGACGGTGTACCTGCTCGGCGGGACGCAGGCGTTGTCCCCAGCTGTGGAGAAAGCCATATCCGCCAACGGGTTCGTCCCTCGGCGCGTCGCGGGCGCCGACCGCTTCGCCACCGCCGTGAGCATCGCGCGGACGATCTCGCCGAACGGACCGCCCTCCAGCGTCCTGGTCGCCACCGGCGTCGACTTCCCCGACGCCCTGGCGGCGGGCGCGGCGGCCGGAGCGCTCGGCATCTCGGCGCAAAGCGCGACACCTGCGGGCGCCGGAGCGGTGGTCGTGCTCAGCAACGGGGCGGCCCTGCCGCAGCCGACCCGCGCCTACCTGGCCGGCCTGGACCCGAACACCACGAGGATGTACGGCATCGGCGGCAAAGCGGTGACGGCGGTGCACGCCGCGTTCCCCGCGTGGAACGGCGCGCAGTTCACGCCGCTGTTCGGCGCGGACCGCTACGGCACCGCGGCGGCCGTCGCCGGCCGGTTCTCCTACCTGCCGACGTCGGTGGTCGTCGCCTCCGGCATGAACTGGCCGGACGCGCTGTCCGGCGGCGCGATGGCCGCGCACCGCGGTGTCCCGCTGCTGCTGACCGACCCGAAGGTGCTCCCCGGCCCGACCGGCTACTACCTCGGCGGGAAGAACAACCCGATCACCACCGCGACGCTGGTCGGCGGAACGGCGGCGATCTCGCCGGCCGCGGCGACCGCGCTGGGCAACAGCTTCAGCTACCCGGGGCAGTGGGATCTGGTGACGATCCACTGAGCGCCGGCTGACGGACAAAGAAATAGAGCGGGCCGCGTCGAGAACGACGCGGCCCGCTCTACGTCCGGGTCACCGGGCGGTCAGGCGGTGACCTCAGATGTCTGAGTCTCGGAGACGGGCTGCCGCTGCTCCGTCTCCGGCTTGAACACCCAGTGCTTGTACAGCCAGAAGTTGTACAGCGTGATGACCACGGTCGACAGCGGCTTGGCGATCAGATAGTTCACGCCGACACCGGTCAGCGTGTACATCAGCACCTGCGTGACACCCAGGTTCACGGCGACCAGCAGCGCGAAGCGCACGGTCTGCTTGTGCACCGCGCCCTCGCGCGCGCCGTGGTCGGCGAACGTCAGCATCCGGTTGATGGAGAAGTTGACGCCGAAAGCGATGAGGTAGGCCAGCCCGGTGGCCAGCCACAGCGGGAACTTCATGAGGCCGTGCGTCAGGAACAGCACGATCTCTTCGGTCACCAGCGCCGAGCCGCCGCTGAAGGCGTAGCGGACGAAGGTGTTCTTCGCCAGGGTCCTGATGAGGCCGGTCAGCCCGCCCTCCCGAGCCTGCTCCCCGTCGGCGCCGGCGGATGCCGCGGCGCCCCGCACGGCCCCGCGGCGCCGCTGGAACCACCACACACCGCCGAGAGCCACCAGGCCGACGGCGCTGCCGCCGAGGCCCGCGTACAGCCCCGGCGGGGTGAACGACATCGAGATCCGGTGGGTGCCGGCCGGGACCGGGACGCCGGTGAAGGCGCCGAGCAGCTCGGTGGTCTTCACCGTCTTGCCGTCGACCGTGACCGACCAGCCCGGGATCGTCGGGACCGACAGGAAGACGGTCGCGGCGCTGTCGCCGGTCGTGGTGGCCGACAGGCCGGTGTCGTTCCAGTGCACGTCGGTCACGCCGCCGCCGCGCAGCTGCGCCAGCTTCGCGTCGACGGCCGCCGGGTCCAGACCGCGGACCGGGTCGGCGGGCACCGTGTACGTGTTCTTCAGCGGGAGCCGGCTGCTGGACATCGTCACCGTGAACGAGCCGGACTCGACGCTGCCGAGGTCCTGCACGCCGTTGGCGAAGCCCGCGGGGTAGGGGATGTTCGTCTTGTCGGCGGACACGGGGCCGGCCTTGGGCGCGGGCCGGTCCTGGCCGTCGAGCCGGACGTAGGACAGGCCGGTCGGCATCGCGCCCGGCGCGTACAGGTAGACCTGGCGCGAGCCCGAGGACTGGCAGTGCCACACGATCTTGTCGGTGTAGTACGTGGCGCCGGCGGGCGCCTTCGCCGGGATCTTGATGGACGCGCTGCCGTCGGCGTTCTGCGTGACCGTCACGCCGGGGTCGGCGGTGATGGTCGGCGCACCGCACATCGACTGGAACACGCCCGGCAGGCCGAACGCCTGCTCCTGCGCGGCGAACGGGGAGTTCAGCGGCACCGGCGCGCTGAAGCCCGCGAGGTCGGAGCCGCTGAGCCGGAAGCCGACCGGGAGCGTGTCGTCGATCTTGTAGACCGTGGTGATGTTTGAAGCGCCGTTGCTGTACGTCTTCTGCAAAGTCGTGCCGAGCCGGTCGATCGTGCCGTCGGCGGACTCGCGCGTGGTGCCGACCAGGTACTGGTAGCCGAGCAGCGCGTCGGTGAAGAGCGTGGCTCCGGTGTGCGAGGACCAGACGTCGGCGTCGTGGTGCGCGAAGCCCAGGTTCTGCATCGCGATGTGCAGCTTGCCGGAGGACAGCGAGGAGAAGTGCGTGAAGCCGAAGTTGCCGTAGCGCAGGCTGTCGTTGGTGCTGCGCAGGTTCTGGTCGTAACCCTCGGCCCGGTAGAACTCGTCGTTGCCCGGCTGGAGCGAGGACAGCGCCGTGCCGTAGGACGTGGTCGGCGAGCTGTTCCAGGTGGACGTCCTGATCGAGCCGTTGCTGCCGGGCTGATTGCCGACCGCCTTCTGGCCGACCAGCGCGGCCGAGCCCGAGGCGTCCACGGCGAGCACCGCGACGGCGGCCACGGCGGCGACCTTCGGGGTGGCCAGCCGCTTCGGGATCCACGCCAGGCGCTTGGTCAGCGGCTCGCCGGCCGGCCGCACCCGCAGATAGAGCGCGAAGGACAACAGCGCGGTGCCGACGACCAGAATGAGCGTGTCGAACTGCACCACCTGAGGGCGGATGACGCGCGGGTAACTCTGCCGTCCCCAGTAGAGGATCACGAACCAGACCGCGGCGCTGACCCCGAGCCACTTGATCTGCTTCACCGAGTCGATGCCGACCCAGGCCCGGAACGCCAGGAAGGTCACCAGAGCGGTGATCAGGAACGCGAAACGGTACGGGAAGGCGTTCGGCATCTGGCCGCCGTGCATCAGCACGTAAAGCAGCTTGATCTTCATGGCCAGGAGCAGGAAGGCCAGTATCGCGCCGAACGCGATCCGCTCGGCCCGCTTGATGCTCGTCGCCACGAAGAACAGCGGCACCAGCACCAGGATCAGGGTCATGGCCCCGACGTTCGGCGTGAAGTAGCTGGAGTCCACGGTGCCGCCGAAGAACCGCACGAGCAGCGACAGCAGCGGCTGCTTCTGCGGGTCCACCGAGGCGTCGGCGTGGAGTTTGGTCTTCTGCGTGAGGCCGCCGAGGTAGGTCGGCACGATGAACGCGGCGGACAGCAGCCCGCCGATCAGGCCGGCCGCCGCGAACCTGCCCGCAGTGCGCAAGAAGTCCGCACGCTCGAAGCGCTCCCGGACGCCGAAGTACCGCGCGAGCGCGTACATGCAGACGAACACGCAGATCATCGCGCCGGTGTAGAAGTCGATGATCAGGTTCAGGCCGATCGCGATCGCCAGCGAGGCGATCCGGCCCCGGAACAGCAGCCGCTCCACGCCGAGCAGCGCCCACGGCAGCAGGTACAGCGCGTCCAGCCACATGATGTTGAAGGCGTAGATCAACGACCACGCGCCGAGCGCGTAGGCCGTGGACAGCACCACGATCACGGCCTTGTCGACCGCCCCGTCCGCACGGTCCTCGTTCGCCCGGAACCTGCGCAGGAACAACGCCATCCCGAGCCCGGCCGCGCCGAGCTTGAGCACCGTGGCGAAGGCGATCAGCACCGGCAGCTGGTGGTCCGAGCCGAACAGCGTCAGCAGGCCGAACGGGCTGCTCAGGTAGTAGGCGACGATCGGCCAGAAGTTCATGCCGCCGTCGGCGCGCCAGCTGAACAGCAGCGAGCCGTGGCCGGTGAGCGCCTGGTCGAAGTACGAGTAGAACTGGGCGTACTGGTTGTTCAGGTCGATCATGAACACCGTGTACGAGCCGTGCGGGTCGAACGGGTAGACGTGCCGGTCGGCCAGAATCGCCGCGTAGACCACCGTCGGTACGACGAAGGCGAGGATCAGGTACAGATTGCGGCGGACGATCCCCGAGACGGTTCTGGTCACTGGATTCCGTTCAGCTCTCGCGTCCCGGGGACGCCGTTGACCGGGTCTGTCTGCTCCTCGGCCGCGGGCCGCTGCGGCGCGGCTTCCGCGCCCTGCCGCGGCGCGGCTTCGACACCCCGCTCCAAGCGGTGGTCGCCGGAGACGGCCAGGAAGTCGCTCTGGTGCCGCAGCGGGCCGGCCTCGGTCTCCTTGACCAGATAGTGCGGCCGCTGCTTGACCTCGTAATAGATGCGGCCGACGTACTCGCCGATCACGCCGACCATGAACATCTGCAGGCCGCCGATGCCGACGATGGCGGCGATCGTGGTGACGTAGCCGGGCGTGGTGTCGCCGCTGATCATCGTGCGCACGATGAGCCACGCCATGTAGACGAAGGAGATGCTGAAGAACAGGAAGCCGAGGTAGATCGCCATCCGCAGCGGCTTGTTGTTGAAGGACAGCAGCGAGTCGACGGCGTAGTTCAGCAGCCGCCGGAAGGACCACTTGGTCTCCCCGGCCTCGCGCACCGCGTTGCGGTAGTTGAAGGTGACGGAGTCGAAGCCGACCCAGGCGAACAGACCCTTGGAGAAGCGGTTGTACTCCGGCATCTCCAGCAGCGCGTCGACCGCGCGCCGGGACAGCAGCCGGAAGTCGCCGACCCCGTCCACCAGCTCGACGTCGACCATCTTGTTGATCAGCTTGTAGTAGGTCTGGGAGACCAGGCTCCGCACCCTCTTGTCGCCCTCGCGGTCGCGCTGCGCGATGACCTGGTCGAAGCCGTCCTTGTGCAGGTCGACCATGCGGCGCAGGAGCTCCGGGGGGTGCTGCAGGTCGGCGTCGATGATGATGACCGCGTCGCCGCTGGCCCGCTTCAGCCCGGCCAGCATCGCCGACTCCTTGCCGAAGTTGCGGCTGAAGGAGACGTACTTGGCTTCGGGGTCCTGCGCCGAGATCTTCTTGAGCAGTTCCAGGGTTCCGTCCCTGGAGCCGTCGTCGACGAAGACCAGCTCGACCTCGTCCGCTATCCCCGCGGTCTCGGCCCGCACCACCTCGTGGAACCTCGCCAAAACCGCTTCTTCGTTGAAGCACGGGACGACCAGGGACAGACGCATGGGATCTCCGGTTATGGACGTGGACTGCGGGGCCAGGCTACCCGAGCACGCCGCGACGGACGGCATTACTGGTGAGGACGCGTGTGAGCGCCAGGACGGTTGCGGCGGAACGCCACATAGGACCCTCGTTCCTCAGGAGTCTTGTAACGAACAGGTAACAGGGCTCAACGCTTTGCCGGGTGCCGCGTCGTAGGTGGTGAAGAGGCTCTGAAGAGCCATACGGGGGCTCTGAGGAGCCACACGTGCCAAGGGGAGAAGCACAATGCGTAGCTCGTCTTTCAGGAAGTCCTTGGCGGCCACCGCCGTCCTGGCCACCTCCGTCGTCACCGGCGCCGGGCTGGCGTCCAGCGCCCAGGCCTCGACCGCGGGCCCGTCGACCTCGCCGTTGACCATCACCAACGGCACCGGCACGATCCTGTTCAACGGCCAGGCGCACCAGTACCAGGGCAACATCGGCAAGGCGTCGTGGGCGCCCGACGGCAGCCGGATCGCGTTCATCGACAACGCGGGCAACGTCTTCACCGAGCGCGCGGGGGGCTCGACGCCGATCCTCATCGCCCCGGCGAAGGCCGGCGCCACCCGCTCGACCCCGACCTGGGTCGACGGCGGCAAGGCGATCGTCTTCTCCGAGACCGTGAACGGTGTCTCCAAGCTCCAGTCCGTCGCGGCCTACACGGCCCCGGGCAACACGGTGACGGAGGCGGACCCGCTGAGCTTCCTCGGCTCGCACATGGCCGAGGGCACCGAGACTGCGCCGGACTCCAACGGCAACACGCTGGCCTTCCAGCACCACAACGCGGCCACCAACAAGGACGAGATCTGGGTCCAGGACGACTTCGGCCGCGGCAGCGCCGGTCCGATCCTGCTCACCGACGACGGCGCCTCGCCGACGGTCTCCCCCGACGGCAAGACCATCGCCTTCGTCCGCAGCACCGGCGGCCACCAGCAGATCTGGAGCGCGGCCTGGAACGGCCAGTCCGCGCAGACCCCGGCCGGTCCGGCCAAGCAGGTCACCACCAACGCCCAGGACCACTTCTTCCCGACCTTCTCGCCGGACGGGACCCGGATCGCCTACGAGGGACGCACGGCCACCAACGGCGCTCCGGACTCGGTGAACTCGATCGCCGCCGACGGCAGCGGGCTGCGCGTGGAGTCGAGCCACTGGGGCACCCCGGCCTACCAGCCGATCAACACCAACACCGTGGTCCGGCTGTCCGGCGCCGACCGGATCGGCACGGCGATCGCCGCCTCGCAGGCCCAGTGGCCGGGCGCGCACGCCGACGCGGTCGTGCTGAGCCGCTCGGACCAGTTCGCCGACGCCCTCGGCGGCAGCGCCCTGGCCACCAGCGAGGCCGGCCCGCTGCTGCTCACCCCGTCCGACCACCTCGACGCCGGGGTCAAGGCCGAGATCACCCGCGTCCTGGGCCCGGCCTCCACCCACCGGACCGTCTACGTCCTCGGCGGCGAGCAGGCGCTGTCCCCGGCCGTGTTCAACGCGGTCAAGGCCCTGGGCTACAACGTCCAGCGGATCGCCGGCCCGGACCGCTACGCGACCTCGGTGGCCATCGCGCAGCAGATCACCAAGTTCGACGTGCAGAACGGCTGGGGCCAGCCCGGCCGGGTCCTGGTCGCCACCGGCAACCTGTCCCCGGACGCGCTGTCGGCCGGCGCCGCGGCCGAGTCCGGCCAGCAGAACGGCCCCAAGGGCGGTGTGGTGCTCCTGACGAACGACAAGCAGATGCCCGCCTCCACGGCCTCCTACCTGGCCCAGGTCAAGGCGCACAACGTCCCCGGCGCCGCGACCCCGGTCTACGGCATCGGCGGCCAGGCGGACACCGCGCTCACCAGCATCGGCTACCAGCACACCCCGGTGGTCGGCTCCGACCGGTACGAGACCTCGTACCTGGTCGCGAAGACCTTCTTCGGCGGCTGGGACCAGGGCTGGGGCACCACGCCCTCCAGCGTCGGCTTCGCCACCGGCCTGACCTGGGCCGACGCCCTGTCCGGCGGCGCGTTCATGGGCCAGAAGCAGGGTCCGCTGATCCTGGTCAACCCGGCGACCGGCGAGCCGGCGGCCGACGCCGAGCAGTGGCTGACCGACGAGTCGGGCAGCGTCGACACCGGTTACATCTTCGGCGGCACGGCGGCTGTTCCGTCCGGCGTGGACTCCGGCGTGGGCATGCTGATCGGCCAGATGGGCGGCCCCGTGAAGTTCGAGGCCGACCCCAAGGCCTGATCGGCGAGCCACTCCCCGGCACGAGGAAGCCCCGCAGACACCAGGGGGGTCTGCGGGGCTTGCCGCCTGTCGTGGCTCAGGCGGCGGAACCGGCGCGAACCTCAGTGGAACCGCCGCAGCCGCAGGCTGTTGCTCACCACGAACACCGACGAGAAGGCCATCGCCGCCCCGGCGATCATCGGGTTCAGCAGCCCGGCGGCGGCCAGCGGCAGCGCGGCCACGTTGTAGCCGAACGCCCAGAACAAGTTCCCCTTGATGGTCGCCAGCGTGCGCCGGGACAGCCGGATCGCGGTGGCCGCGGTGCGCAGGTCGCCGCCGACCAGGGTCAGGTCGCCGGCCTCGATCGCGGCGTCGGTGCCGGTGCCCAGGGCCAGCCCGAGGTCGGCCTGGGCCAGGGCGGCCGCGTCGTTCACGCCGTCGCCGACCATCGCGACCACGCGGCCCTGCGCCTGCAGCCGCTTCACCGCCTCGACCTTGCCGACCGGCAGGACCTCGGCCAGCACGTCGTCGACGCCGATGCCGACCTCGGCGGCGACCGCGCGGGCCACGGTCTCGTTGTCGCCGGTGAGCAGCACCGGGGTCAGGCCCAGGGCCCGCAGCTCGCGGATCGCCTCGGCGCTGGTCGGCTTCACCGCGTCGGCGACCGCCAGCACGGCTCGGGCCCGGCCGTCCCAGCCGACCGCGATCGCGGTACGGCCCGCCGCCTCGGCGGCGGCCTTGGCCGCGGCCAGCTCCGGCGTCAGGTGCTGGGCCCACTCGGCCAGCAGCTTCTCCCGGCCCGCCACGACCGCGTGGCCGTCCACCACGCCCTGCACGCCCAGGCCCTCGACGTTCTCGAAGCCCTCGACGGCCGGCAGCGCGCCGGTCCGCTCGGCCGCGGCGGCCGCGATCGCCCGGGCGATCGGGTGCTCGCTGGCCTGCTCCAGCGCGCCGGCCAGGCGCAGCGCCTCGTCCTCGGATTCGCCCTCGGCCACCGACACGCCGGCCAGTGCCATCGTCCCGCTGGTGACGGTGCCGGTCTTGTCCAGCACGATCGTGTCCACCCTGCGGGTGTTCTCCAGCACCTCGGGGCCCTTGATCAGGACGCCGAGCTGCGCGCCGCGGCCGGTGCCGACCATCAGCGCGGTCGGCGTGGCCAGGCCCAGCGCGCAGGGGCAGGCGATGATCAGGACGCTGACCGCCGCGGCGAAGGCCGTCGCGACTCCGCTGCTCGCCAGCAGCCAGAAGGCCAGTGTCGCCAGCGACAGCAGGATCACGGTCGGCACGAAGACCGCGGAGATCTTGTCCGCCAGCCGCTGCGCCGCGGCCTTGCCGTTCTGCGCCTCCTCGACCAGCTTCGCCATCCGCGCCAGCTGGGTGTCGGCGCCGACCCGCGTCGCGCGCACCACCAGGCGTCCGGAGGTGTTCACGGTGGCCCCGGCGACCGCGTCGCCGGGGGAGGCGTCCACCGGGACCGACTCCCCGGTGAGCATCGAGGCGTCGACCGCGGAGCGGCCCTCCTCCACGACGCCGTCGGTGGCCACCTTCTCCCCGGGCCGCACCACGAACCGGTCGCCGACGGCCAGCTCGCCGATCGGGATCCGCACCTCGGTGCCGTCGCGCAGCACGGCGACGTCCTTCGCGCCGAGCGTCATCAGGGCCCGCAGAGCCGCGCCGGAGCGCCGCTTGGCCTTGTGCTCGAAATACCGCCCGGCCAGGATGAAGGCGGTCACGCCCGAAGCCGCCTCCAGGTAGATCGACCCGGAGCCGTCGGTGCGGGCCACGGCGAAATCGAAGCCGTGCTTCATCCCCGGCATGCCGGCGTCGCCGAAGAACAGGGCCCACAGGGACCACAGGAAGGCCGCTGAGACACCGACGGACACCAGGGTGTCCATCGTGGCCGCGCGGTGCTTCAGGTTGGTCCAGGCGGCCTTGTGGAACGGCCAGGCGGCGTAGGTGACCACGGGCGCGGACAGCGTCAGCGAGGCCCACTGCCAGTTGCGGAACTGCAGGGCCGGGATCATCGCCATGAGGACCACCGGAACAGACAACACGACAGCGGTGGTCAGGCGCTGGCGCAGCGAAACGGCACGGCGCTCGTCCGCCAGCTCGGCGACCGTCCGCGTCTCCTCGGAACGCGAGGGCTCGCCGTCGGCGGTCACGGACTCGACCGGAGCCGGCGGCTCCGGCAGCACGGCGGTGTAGCCGGCGGCCTCGACCACGGCCACCAGGTCCGTCGGCGCGTACTCGGCGGGGAAGCTGACCTTCGCCTTCTCGGTGGCGTAGTTCACGGTCGCGGTGACGCCGTCGAGCTTGTTCAGCTTGCGCTCGATCCGCGACGCGCAGGACGCACAGGTCATCCCGCCGATCGCCAACTCGACGTCGTTCAGGGGGCCGGACTCGGCCGGCACCTCCAAGGCGGTCTCCGCCATAGCTGCCTCCGCTTCGAACAGGCTTCAGTCTCTCATCAGTCCCAACGCTATACCCCATAGGGGTATTCCACCAGCGTCCGATCCGGTGATATGACGATTGGGCCACCGGGGTTCGGATGAGTGACCTGCGACGTGACATCGGGTAGGCCGATCGTCATGCGCCTGTTCCGTCTCGCCGCCGTCACCGCTGTCCTGGCCCTGAGCTGCGGATACGTCGCCTCCGCCGCGGTCGGTCAGCGCTCCGGGTTCAAGGAGGTCGGCTACGCGGGCAGCACCGTCGAGGTCCCGCTGTCCTGGCCGGTCTACGACCTGACGGCCGCTCCGCATACCTGTATGCGGTATGACAGAAACGCGGTCTACCTCGGCGATCCGGGACCGGACCAGGACTGCCCGGCCGGCGCCGTGGGGCAGACCGACACCGTCCGGATCGCCTCGGACGGGACGGTGACCCGGACGTACGGCGACCAGGCATCGGCAGGCGGCGAAGGCCGAACGCCGCAGGCTGTGCACACCCGCCTGCTCATCCCGGACCGGCCCGTCAGAGCCGCCGCCACGTACTCGGGCCTGGGCTTCGACACCTGCGCGGCGCCGTCCACCGACGCCATGAGGGCCTGGGCCGGCGCCTCGCCGTACCACGCCGTCGGCATCTACATCGGCGGCAGAGACCGGGCCTGCCCTGACGGCAACCTCACCCCTGGGTGGATCCGGACGGTCGCCCGCCAGGGCTGGAAGCTCTTCCCGATCTATGTCGGCCTCCAGGCCCCCTGCTGGAAGGACCCCGGCGGCGGCCACCCGGCGGTGATCGCCCGCAGCCGCCGATGGACCCAGGGCCAGGAGGCGGCGAACGACGCGGCGAACCGCGCGGCCCACTTCGGCATCGCCCCGGGCAGTCCGGTCTACTTCGACATGGAGTACTACCCGCGCAACGACACCGGCTGCACGCAGGACGTCCAGGCGTTCCTGAGCGCGTGGACGGCCCAGTTGCACGCGCGCGGGTTCGTCTCAGGGATCTACAGCAGCTCCAAGGGCGCGATCGCGGACATGGCGCTGCTGTACGACAGCGGCGCCGCGTATCGCGCGGACGTCGCGTGGTACGCGCACTGGGACAAGGCGCCGAAGTTGTTCGGCGATGCGACGCTGAGCGACAAGTACTGGCCGGGGCCGCACCGGATCAAGCAGTACCAGGGCGGGCACCACGAGACCTACGGCGGGAAGCGGCTGAACGTCGATCTGAACGTGCTGGAAGCACCGGTGGCGACACTGAGATAGCCGGCGGGCCGAACCAGAGTCCGGCCCGCTGCGCTTCAAGCTTCCGCTTACCGCTCAGAAGGGCGCCGCGGCCGGCTCGCGGGCCGCTGGCCCATCGTCCCCCGCTGCTGCGGAGCCGCGGCAGCCGGCCGCCGCGGCGGCACGGCGCCGTTGCGATCGCTGGAGCGCCCCAGGTCCTGCGGCGGCTCGACCGGGCGGCCGTAGCCGTCGCGGGGCTGCTGCGGCCGGGGACGCGGCTGCTGGCCGCCGGCGCCGGCGCCGGGGACCTGGCGCGGCGCGGCCGGCTGCTGCTGCGGGCGCGGCTGGTGCGAGCTGCCGGTGGAACCGGTGGCCGGACGGCGCGGCGCCGCGGCACGCGGCTCCCAGTCGGCGCCGCTCTCGCGGGGACGGCTCGCCGGGGGCAAAGCAGCCTGCTGCGTCGCTCCGCCCTGGTAGCCGCCGCGCGCCGTGCCCGGGTTCGCGCCGTTCGAATAAGGCTTCATGGGTGCCGGGGGCACGGGCTTCGCCGGGCGTCCCATGACCGGTGCCGGCGGCACGGCCGGGAACCCTCCGGTCCCGGTCCCGTCCGCGGGCTCGAACCAGCCGTTGCTCGTCACGGCGGCGCCGGTGGCGGCCGGGATGTACGAGGTCGGAGCCGTGTCGTACGAAGCGGAGCCGGCGTACGTCCCGTTCGCGTAAGCACTCTGGCCGAGTGGGTCGGACGTACTCGTGTAAGTGCTCGCGGAAGACGAATACGTGCTCTGAACCAGCGGGTCCGTCAACGGATCCGACAGGGCCGCGTACGCGTTGGGCTCGTAGCCGCTCGCAGAGCTCGACGAGCTGTACCCGCCGGACGAGCCGGAGGTGCCGTAGCCGCTCGCGCTGGATCCGTAGGCATCGGTCGACGTTGCCGAGGTGCTGTAGGCGCCGGTCGAGGACGAGCCATAAGCGCTGGTAGCGCTCGTCGAACTGGTGGAGCTGGTCGAGCTGTAGCCGGCGGAACTGGCAGACCCGCTCGGGGAGCTGTAGCCGCTCGACGAGCCGTACCCGCTCGTCTGACCGTATGCGCCGGCCGAGCTGTTCGAACCCGAGCCGTAGCCGCTCGCCGAGCTCGAATCCGACGCACTCGACGCGCTGCCGTACAGCCCATCGCTGCTCGACGCGTAAGTCCCGGACCCGGACCCGTAAGCGCCAGACCCGAAAGCCGACCCGGACCCGAAAGCGTCCGAAGACCCCACCGAGCTCGACGACGACCCCAGCGCCGGCGTCGACCCGAACGCCGAGGACCCCGCGGACGACGCCGCGTACCCGCTCGACCCGCTGGGCAGCGCCGGCGCCGGCGCCACCGGCGGCCCGCTCTGCGCCACCGCGGCCATCGCCATCGGCAGCAGGTCCATCGAGGTGGTCCCGAGCCCGTCGGCCGGGCACACCCGCACCAGCTCGCCGACGGTCAGCGCCAGCTCGGTGGCCAGGTCCAGGGACCGCGGCTGCATCGGGTTCTCCCGCATCCACCAGCACGCGATCTGCACGATCGACCCGGCGGCGTGCGGGCAGGTCCGGATCGCCCCGCGCAGCTGCAGCGGCTGCGGCCCGGAGACGGTCAGCCGGAACCAGGTGCCCTCGCGGAAGCCCAGCGCGGGATGTCCCAGGGAGTCCTGCAGGACGACGTGATACTGACGCTCGAGTTCCCGCTGGCCACCGGCCCCGGACGCGCTCAAGGCCGAGCTGTTTCTCTGCTGCTCGCCGTACGCGACGCTCATCGGCTGCCTGACCGTTCTCCGGAGTGCGAGTCCGGAACCCTGCGCTGAGTCACCATGTATCGCCCGCCTCGGCTCTGAAAGCTCGGAATGAGGCGGCCCCCGTTGCCGCTGTGTCCGTTGTGCTGTCTGTGATCAATGTCCACTGATGTGGTGGGATCGTTGCGCAAACGGTACTCAATACTGGGCCTGAGCGGTAGGGCATCCACTGAGAACAAGCCGTGATTTCTGTGCCCTGCCCACAACTTCCAGATCGGCGCCGTACCGGCCCGCCCCTCGATTGTCATCCCGGCGCCCCCTCGGCATAACGTTGTCGCGTGACGGCGGACAGAGACGAGGAGTTCTCTCGCTATGTCACCGAACGGTCGGGCGCGCTCCTGCGGATCGCGTATCTGCTGACCGGGAACCGCGCCGACGCCGAGGACCTCCTGCAGACGGCCCTGGCCAAGACGTATCTGTCCTGGAACCGCATCCAGGACAAGGGCGCGCTCGACGGCTACGTCCGCCGCGTCCTGGTGAACACCCAGACCTCCTGGTGGCGCAAGCGCCGGGTTGACGAATACGCCACCGACCAGCTTCCCGAGCAGGTCTGGGAGGACACCCGGCCGGCCGAGATCGAATTGCGCTCCACGGTCTGGAACTCACTCGCGCAGTTGCCGCGCCGTCAGCGCGCGGTCGTCGTACTTCGTTATTACGAGGATTTGTCCGAAGCGGAGACGGCTGAGGTTATGGGGATCTCAGTCGGCACGGTGAAATCCACCGCTTCCCGGGCCTTGGCCAAGCTCCGGACCGACGGCGCATTGCGCGACGCCCGGATCGCCATCCCCGCGCCGCTTAACCCGAGTGCCGGTGAACCTCTTCCGAAATCCGCCAGGGCTGAAGCAGACTGACCGGTGTACCGCCCGGTAACCTCAACCCCTCAGGAGGTCAGCGATGCGCTCGACCATGCAGGAGACTCCGCTCGGCATCTCGACGCTCCTGAGGTTCGCCTCGACCGTCTATTCCGGCTCCGAGGTGCACACGGTCACCGCCGACGGCCTGCGCACCGCCACGTTCGCCGAGGTCGCCGCCCGGGCCGCGCAGCTGGCCCACGCCCTGCGCGAGGACCTGGGGATCAGCGGCGACCAGCGGGTCGCGACGTTCATGTGGAACAACCAGGAGCACCTGGAGGCGTACTTCGCCGTCCCGTCCATGGGCGCCGTGCTCCACACCCTGAACATCCGGCTGTTCCCCGATCAGGTCACGTACATCGCCAACCACGCCGAGGACAAGGTGGTGCTGGTCGACGGCAGCCTGATCCCGCTGCTGGCCAGGGTCCTGCCGGGATTCGAGACCGTCGAGCACGTCGTGATCGTCGGCGAGGGCGATCCCGCGCCTCTGGAGCCGGCCGGCAAGCAGATCCACCGCTATGAGGAACTCCTGGCCGGCAAGCCCACGACCTACGACTGGCCGGACTTCGCCGAGACCGACGCCGCTGCCATGTGCTACACCTCCGGCACCACCGGCAACCCCAAGGGCGTCGTCTACAGCCACCGCTCGATCTACCTGCACTCGATGCAGGTCACGATGCCCCAGTCGTTCCAGCTCACCGACGCCAACCGGGTCCTGACCATCGTCCCGATGTTCCACGCGATGGCCTGGGGCATCCCCTACGCGGCGTTGATGAGCGGCGCGACCCTGATCATGCCCGACCGGTTCCTGCAGGCCCCCGCCCTGGTCCGGGCCATCAACGAGGCGGGGGCCGACTTCGCCGGCGCGGTGCCGACGATCTGGAACGACGTGCTGAACCACCTGGACGCCACCGGCGAGACGATCCCGACGCTCAAGCGCGCGGTGGTCGGCGGCTCGGCGGTCCCGCCGGCGCTGATGAGCGCCTTCGAAGAGCGCTACGACATGCGCATCATCCACGCCTGGGGCATGACCGAGACCTCGCCGCTGGGCTGCGTCTCGCAGCCGCCGGCCGGCGCCGAGGGCGAGAAGGCCTGGTCCTACCGCGTCACCCAGGGCCGCTTCCCGGCCGGGGTCCAGGCCAGGCTGGCCGGGCCGGACGGCCGGATCGTGCCCAACGACGGCGAGTCGGTCGGCGAGCTGGAGGTCCGCGGCCCGTGGATCACCGCCTCCTACTACGGCGGCGAGGACCCCGAGCGCTTCCACGACGGCTGGCTGCGCACCGGCGACGTCGGCACCATCACCCCCGACGGCTACCTCACCCTCACCGACCGCGAGAAGGACGTCATCAAGTCCGGCGGCGAGTGGATCTCCTCGGTCGAGCTGGAGAACCATCTCATGGCGCACCCGGCCGTGGCAGAGGCGACCGTGGTCGGCGTCCCGGACCCGCGCTGGCAGGAGCGGCCGCTGGCCGCGGTGGTGCTGCGCGAACAGGCCGGGGCCGCTCCGGCCGACCTGCGCGAGTACCTCTCCACGCTGGTCCCGAAGTGGCAGCTGCCCGAGCGCTGGACCTTCCTGGAGGCGGTCCCGAAGACCTCGGTCGGCAAGTTCGACAAGAAGGAAGTGCGCCGCGCGTACGCAGCCGGTGAGCTTGAGGTCACCGAGCTGTAGCAGCGTTGTAGAAGCGTTGTAGACCAGCGCCTCAACGCGTCTTCCACAGAAAAGTCCGCAGTGTAGAGTGCCGAGAACTTGAGCGCTGGAACATCAGTAGTACTCGGCAGGGGAGGCACCGCGGACATGCGGATATCTCGGCGGTTTTCGCGCAGCGCCGCCGCCGGCGCGGCCATGGCGCTTACCGCGCTGTCGATGACGGCGTGCTCCGGCTCCTCATCCGGCAGCGGCTCAGCGGCATCGAGCGCGGCGGCGTCGTCGCAGTCGTTGGCGAACGCCAACGAGAACGACGTGCAGGTCCTCAACTCCTTGCAACTCACTACCCAGGAGTTGGACAGCGCATTCGCCACGGACGACAAGTGGCAGGTGTGGACCGGCGTGGACCCGTCGAAGATCCTGCTCAAGCAGGCCTGGGCCTGCACGCAGAACATCATCGACACCAAGCAGAGGTCGCTGGAGCCGGTCACCAGCTACTTCCGGGCGGACTCGCTGCCCGGCGACCAGACGAGCGCGCCGCCCCCGCCGTCGTCCTCCTCGAACCACAGCTCCAATCACAAGAGCCCGAACCCGACCTCCTCGGGGTCGGACAGCTCGGCGAGCGACGACGGGAACCCGGCGCACTGGGTGGTCAGCACCGCGATCGCCTATCAGACCGCTGACGCGGCGCACGCCGCCGTGGCCGGCATGGGCACCGTCGACACCTCCACCCCGGCCACCAAGGCCATGTGCGGCGGCCCCACGGACGGCGCCACCAAGGAGATCATCGGCGGCGGCATCGGCGAGGTCGGCCCGTCCTGGGACAACTCCCAGGGCGTCTTCGTGTTCACCGACACCCAGAGCCACGTCACGATCTCCGTCGTCGCCCAGCGCCGCGGCCGCTATGTGGTGCTCACTTACACCCGGGGGCTTGCCAAAGCCGACGGCGGGTACTACGACCTGGAAGCAGGAAAGGACACCGGCGCGGCGGCCGACGCCGCCACCGGGGTCCTCGGCCAGCTGACCGACGCCGTCGTGGGCACCGGCAGCTGACCTCGAGCAGACCGACGAGCCGAGCCACCCACCCGGCACCACCCTCCCCCCACCGAGCACCATCCGCACCCCCTCAGTGCGAGCAGCACCACCAGCAAGGCCCTGCACCACCTGAGCAGTCCGGGCACACCGCCGACACTTGTGAAGGCCACTGATAACGGATGCGGTCGGGAACCGAGGATTTCCGCGAGTTCGTCAGCGCCCGTCAGGGCGCTCTGCGGCGCACGGCGTATCTGCTGTGCGGCGACTGGCACCAGGCCCAGGATCTGACGCAGCAGACCCTGGCCAAACTGTTCGTGGCGTGGTCGAGGGTTCGCGCCGTCGAGGCCGTCGACTCCTACGCGCGCCAAGTTCTGGTGCGCACCTATATCGACGAGTCGCGCAAGCGCCGCAACCACGAACTCGTCACCGCCGACCTCCCCGACGCCGGCACCGAGGGTCCGGAGATCGAGACCCGGCTGGCGCTGATGGAGGCGCTGAAGCAGCTCTCACCCCGCCAGCGAGCGGTCGTGGCGCTGCGGTTCTGGGACGATCTGAGCGTGGAGGCCACGGCCGAGGCGCTGGGGATGAAGGCCAACACCGTGAAGTCGGACACTGCCCGCGCGTTGGCGAAACTCAAAGGACTTCTCGACTCGTCTGTACACCAGGCGGTCTGAATGAAGGCCACGGTTCGCATGACGGGCGCGGTTCGCATGACAACCGCGGTTTGGACGACGGGCGCGGTTTGGATGACGAGTACAGAGCCGGCGAAGGGAGGACACACATGAACGCGGTGGACGCGTCCGCGGGCGAGGACGCGATGCGCGGTCTGATGGAGACCGCCTTCACCGCCGGGGAGCCGGCGCTGCCGGACGTGGACGACGTGATGGCGACCGTGGAGATCCTCGGCGGCCACATCCGTCACCGGCAGCGGATGCGGACCGGCCTCGCGGCCGGGATTCTGTGCATCGCGGGCTTCGGCATGGTGGCCGGAATCGCCGCGGTCGCGCACTCGACGCATCCGGGCGGCACGAGCTCGATCGTCCCCGGCGGCGGCAGTGGAGGACCGGCGCCGCCGCCTGCGACCCTGACGAGTTTGAGCGGCAGCCCGCAGAGCAGCACGACCAACGGGACCAGCGAAACCAGCGGGACCGGTACCGGGACCAAGAACGTCGATCCCTGACGGGAGGACGGATGCGGCGGATCCTCGTGCTCGGAGCGGGTTTGGCGCTGCTCGGAACCGCGGGGTGCGGAACCCGGCTGCCGGACTCGGCTTTCACTTCGCAGAGCCCGGGCGCGGCGGGGACGACGGCGGCCGGCTCCGCCGGCACGGCCGGCGACGTCGGCGTCACCCCGACGTCGATCAAGATCGGGATGATCGACTCGGTGGACTCGCTGCTCGGCCCGGACACCTTCTCCGGGCCGATGTACGGCGCGCAGGCGTTCTTCAAGGCGCTCAACGCGGCCGGCGGGGTCAACGGCCGGCAGATCAGTTTTCAGACGTGCGACGACCAGGGCGTCGGCGGGACCGACGTCTCGTGCGCGCACACGCTGATCGACCAGGACAAGGTGTTCGCGTTCTCGGGCAACTCGATCTTCCAGTACGACGGCGCGTCCTACGTCTCGGCCAAGGGCGTGCCCGACATCGGCGGCGAGCCGATCAGCAACGCCTACGACCAGTATCCGCACCTGTACTCGATCTACGGCAGCGACTACCCGCGCGACGGCAAGAGCATCGGCTGGCAGGGGAAGCTGTATTCCTCGACCGAGGCGGAGCACTACGCGAAGACGGTGCTGGGCGCGCACGTTGCCGGGATCGTGTCCTACAACCAGGCCGACTCCGCGCGGTTCGCCTCCTATGAGACCGAGGCGCTGCGCAAGGAGGGGTTCACGGTCGTCCCGGAGCAGCTGGACATCGCGTTGTCCGACTTCGACTCCGCGGCGCTGGACATGAAGAACAAGGGTGTGGACGTCGTCTTCGACACCATCGACACGGACGGGAACGCCCGGCTGTGCAAGGCGATCGAGGATGTCGGCGTGCGGGTCAAGGCGAAGATGACGACGGTGCAGAGCTGGGACGCCACGGTCGCGACGACCTACAAGGACGCGCCGAAGTGCCGGAACCTGTTGTATGCCAACTCCTCCGACGCCAACTATGAGGACACGTCGAACCCGGCGGTGAAGGCCTTCCGGGACGCGATGGCGAAATACTTCCCGGACCGTCAGGGGAAGCTGTCGGAGTGGGAGATCGACGGGTGGGCGTCGGCGCAGTGGCTCACCGATGCGGTGGCCTCGTGCGGTGCCGATGTCACGCGGGTGTGCGTCGAGAAGTTCATGAACTCGGGGAAGCCTTATGACGCGCACGGGATCATCACGCCGGCGGCGTTCGACGTGAAGGCTCCTACCGGGACGACGCATGCGTGCTTCAACGTCGCTCAGTGGCAGGACTCCGCGAACGGCGGCCGGGGCGGCTGGGTGACGCGGGTGCCCGATATGGACACGAACTGTTACGACGTGCCCCAGGTTTCCTATTCGCCGTAGCGCTCGGTGTCAGCGGACCAGGTGGATGACGGGACGTCCTTGCCCGTCGTCGAAGACTCTGACCCGGGCTCCGTAGTGCTCGGCGATCCGTTGCTCGGTAAGGACTTCGCGGGCTGTGCCGCAGGCGGCGACGCGCCCGCCGACCAGGAGGGTGAGCTCGTCGGCGTATTGGGCGGCCAGGCTGAGGTCGTGCAGGGTGCTGATGACGGTGAGGCCCTCGGTGGCGCGCAGTCCGTCGACGAGGTCCAGGACCTGTTGCTGGTGGCCGAGGTCCAGGGCCGTGGTCGGCTCGTCGAGGAGCAGCACGCCGGCCTGCTGGGCGAGGGCCCGGGCCAGGACGACGCGCTGGCGTTCGCCGCCGGACATCGCGCCGAGCCGTCTTCTCGCGAAGCCGCCGAGGTCGAGCCGCTCCAGCGCGCTGTCCGCGACGGCGCGGTCGGTGCGGGACTCGACGCCGAGGTAGCCCAGGTGCGGGGTGCGGCCGAGCAGGACGTACTCGGCGACGGTCATGTCGCCGGGCAGCTGCGGCTGCTGGGGAACGTAGGCGATGAGGCGGGCCCGGTGCTTGGCGGAGAGCTTCGCGACCTCCTCGCCGCCGACGCGGATGTCGCCCTGGTAGGGGAGAACACCGACGACGGCTTTGAGGAACGTGGACTTCCCGGCGCCGTTGGGGCCGAGGACGGCGTGCCAGGTGCCGGAGGCCACGGCGAGGTCGACGCCGTGCAGGATCGGCTTGCGGTCCAGCGTCACCCGCACCCCGGCGGCCTTGACCGCGCTCACCGGTCGCGCTCCCGCGTCGCGCGCAGGATGACGAGGAAGAAGGGCGCGCCGACGAACGAGGTGACGACGCCGATCGGCAGCTCGGCCGGCGCCAGCGCGGTGCGCGCGAGCAGGTCGGCCAGCACCAGGAACGCGCCGCCGACCAGCAGGCTCATCGGCAGCAGCAGGCGGTGACCGGGCCCGGCGACGCGGCGCACGATGTGCGGCACCACCAGGCCGACGAAGCCGATGATGCCGCTGACGGCCACCGCGGTGGCGGTCGCGAGGGACGCCGCGGCCAGCACGATCAGGCGGGTCCGGACGGGATTGAGGCCGAGGGTCGCGGCCTCGTCGTCGCCGAGCGCGAGGACGTCGAGATGGCGCGCGTGGACGGTGACGATCAGGACGCTGATGGCGGCGTACGGCAGGGCCAGCCGCACCAGCGACCAGTCGGCCCCGGCGAAGCTGCCGAACAGCCAGGAGTAGACCTGCCGCACGTCGGCGGTACTCCGCTGCATGACGAAGGTCTGCACCGCCCCGACGAACGAGCTGACCGCGACACCGGCGAGGATGAGCGAGGCGGTGCCCCCGCGGCCCACGAGCGTGCCGAGCACATAGCTGGCGAGCACTCCGCCCAGCGCCCCGACGAACGCCGCGAGCGGCACGGCCCCGATGCCGGCGACGGTGTGCTCGGGGCCGCCGCCGTAGACGATGACGAGGGTCGCGGCCATGCCGGCCCCGGCCGACGCCCCGATGGTGCCGGAGTCGGACAGCGGATTGCGGAAGACGCCCTGATAGGCGGCCCCGGCCTGCGCGAGCAGCGCGCCGACCAGCGTGGCGAGGACGACGCGCGGCAGCCGGATCTGGTCCAGCACGCTCTGCTGCACGGGGCCGAGGCCGCTGTGGAGGTCGACGAAGGGCAGCTTGTCGAGGAGCGCCTCGGCCGTGCCGCCGGCCGGGAGGCCCGCCGCGCCGCCGAGACTGGAGGCGAGGACGGCGAGGAGGAGGACGACGGTGCCGGCGAGGAGCACGACGGTGGGGCGGCCCGCGCGGCGGCTCTGCCGAGAAGGCGCTGACTCCGCCTCGCTGTCAGCCGCCCGGCCACCCGCCTTGACGGGCACCGGCGAGCCGACAGCTTCCGCCGTCACGCCGGGCGCGCCCGTGTCCGCTCCGTGCTCCATCGCCGTGGCTCAGCCCTGGGCCTGGTTCACGGCCTTCGAGATCTGCTGCACCAGATCCACCAGGCGCGGGCCCCAGCGGGAGGCGATGTCGTCGTCCATGCCCACGACCGTGCCCTTCGCCGCGTTCTTCACCGCGGGGACGGCGGACCAGCCGGGGCGGGCGGCCACGGTCGCGGCGGTCTGCTGGCAGCACTTGGTGTCGGCCAGGAAGACCAGGTCGGGCGCCGCGGTGACCAGGTACTCGTCGGAGAGCTGCGGGTAGCCGCCGCCGGTCTTGTCGGCCGGGTCGGCGATGTCGGTGAGGCCGAACTGGGCGAAGATCGAGCCGATGAAGGTCTTCGAGGTGGCGCTGTAGTTCCCGGGCGTGCCGACCTCGTAGTAGTACTTCAGGGGCTTGGCGGGCTTCTTCGTGGCCGCGATCGCCGCGTCGATCTGCTGCTTCATGCTCGCGACCTGGCTCGTCGCGGTGCCCGCGTGGCCGGTCGCGGCGCCGAGCGCGGTGATCTGGCTGTAGGCGTCGGCCAAGCTGTTCGGGGCGTCGAACCACAGGACCGGGACGTTCAGCTTGCCGAGCTGCTCCACGATCTGCGAGGTGTCGTCGGCGACCACGACCAGGTCGGGGTTGTACTTCGCGATGGCCTCGGCGTTCGGCTTGAAGCCGGACAGCGTGGTCTTCGGCGCACCGGCCGGGAAGTTCGACTGGTCGTCGACGGCGACGACCTGCGAGCCCGCGCCGATCTGGAACAAGTCCTCGGTGGCCGACGGCGACAGCGAGACGATCTTCTTCGGCGCGGCCGCCAGCTTCACCGTGCCGTTCTTGGCGGTGACGCTGGTCGGGAACGCGGCGGCGGGCGAGGAGGCGGACGTGGCGCCGGTCCCGGAGCCGGACGCCGCCGGCGACGAGGCCGACTTCGAAGACGAACACCCCGCGGCCAGCAATGCCGAGACCGCTATGACGCCGACGGCCACGCGCCGCGTCGAAGTGTGCAGACGAGAGTGCACGAGGTCAGCTCCTCCGGCTGATCCGCGGTCCGCACAGCGCGCGCCGACCCAGGCGAGGCGTGACGCACACAGCCGGGCCGCCCCGAACCGCGAGGGCCGAACCTTGGCACATCGAGCGGGGCGACCTGGCTCGCTCCCGGGAAGGGAGCTCACAGTTGCGGGACAGCGCCGGATTCGCACCGGCTTCGCGCGCACGATGTCAACGGCGCACACCGCCGTCGCCCATGACGCTAGCAAGCACTAGGGCGCTCGCCTAACGCGAAAAGGGGCGACGGCAGGTGATCTGCGCTACTTCAGGAAACCGGCACTACTTCAAGAAACCCGCGCTGCTTCAAGCAATCACCGATCACGGCCAGACCGGTGCCCGCTTCTCCACAAACGCCCGCACACCCTCGGCCCGGTCCGCCGAGAACGCCGTGGCCCGCCACGCCCCGTCCTCCACGTCCAGTCCGGCGGCCAGCGGCAGGTCGGCGCCGACCTTCAGCGCGTGCTTGGCGTTGCGTACCCCGATCGGCGAGTTCTTCGCGATCTGCCGCGCCAGCTCCAACGCCGCCTCGCGCGCCGTCGAGCTGCCCGCGACGCGCCGGTCGACCATCCCGAACCGGTCCGCCTCGTCGACGTCGATCCGCCGCGCCGTGAAGATCAGGTCCGCGGCGCGGTTCATGCCCACGCGCCGCACCAGCGTCTGCGTCCCGCCGCCGCCGGGGATCACGCCGACCGACACCTCGGGCAGCCCGAACACCGCGCCGTCGTCGGCCACGATGAGGTCGCAGGCCAGCGCCAGCTCGCAGCCGCCGCCCAGCGCGTAGCCGGAGACCGCCGCGATGACCGGCATCGGCAGCGCGCCGAACGCGCCCCAGGTCCGCCGGAACGCCGGCCGCGTGGCGACCAGCTCGGCGTCGCTCATCTGGTTGCGCTCCTTGAGGTCCACGCCGACGCAGAACGCGTGGTCCTTCCCCTCGACCGCCGGCGGCGCCGACGACACCACCACCGCGCGCACCGCGGGGTCCTCGGCCAGCTCCGGCGCGACTTCCCGGATCGCCGCGGCCATCCCGGTCGAGATCGCGTTCATCGCCGAGGCGCGGTTCAGCACGATCTCCGCGACCACGCCGTTGCCCGAAGCCGGGTGCCGCCGCAGGAGTACGCCGTTGTAATCCTTTTCTGATACCTCACTCATGCCGCCCACAGTAGGAGACGCACTCAGAATCCGAACGGCAGCCACGGCGCGACATCGCTCACAAACGCCCGCGACGCCTCGGCCAGTGCCCCCGGCCGCAGCTCCTCGACCCGGCCGGCCCGGCCGAGCGCGGCGAGCGGGAAGCCGCCGAGGTAGGCGGTCCCGAGCTCGCGCGGTCCCAGGGCCAGCTCCGCCGGATCCGTGGTCCGCTCGCACAAGGCCCCGCCGGCGTCCCCGCGCAGCCGCCACCGTCCGGTGTTCCACGGGCAGAACGGATCCGAGAGCTCGAACACCACGTCCACCGGCGCGGCATAGCGCCGGGCCGCCAGGGCCCGGTCCACGTCCACGATCCGCACGTACAGCTCGTCCGCCACCCGCGGCACGGCCTGCCGGGGATCGGCGAGCAGGAACATCAGCGGATCATCGGTCGGCACCCCGGCGTGGACCTCGCTGGTCAGGTCGATGTCGAGCAGGAAGCGCCACATCGCGACGTAGGAGGCCAGGTCTCGGCCGTAGACCTCCTTCACCCGCACCTTGCACTCCGGGCGCGCCGGGTTGTCCCAGTCCTCCTTGACCCGGTACCGCGCGAAGCCGACGGCCCCGCCGTCGGCGTCCTCGGCGACCACGCAGCGCAGCGGCCCGGCGCCCGCGCGGGCGAACTCGTGGTCGGCCAGCGCCGCGTCCCGCCACCCGTCCCCGACCCGCGGCATCATCCCCGGACGGCTCAGCCGGTTCGCCTCGAAGACGTCCTGGCAGCGTTCGTAGGCCTCCAGCGGGTCCACCATCCGCAGCTGGAACCCGCCGCTGCCGGGCACCGCCGACAGGCCGTTGTCCCCGCGCGGGATGGTCAGGACGAGCTGCTGGGAGCCCAGGCCGTACCCGAACCGGCCGTAGATCGCCGGCTCGGACGCCTCCAGGATCGCCACCGGCGCCTCGCCGCGCTCGTGGAAGCCGTCCAGCTGGTACCGCATCATCGCGGTCAGGATGCCGCGCCGGCGGTGCGTGGGCTTGACGGTGATGAACGAGACGCCGGCCGCCGGCACCGTGACCCCGCCGGGCACGGTCAGCTCGAACGCGTAGTCGCCGCCGGTGCTGACCGGCTCGGCGCCGTCGAACGCGGCGATCGCGCGGCCGGGCGGCAGCAGCCGCATCTCGAGGTCGTGCGCCTCCTGCGGCGGGTTCTCGTGGTAGCCGAGGTCGAGTTGTCCCGTGAAGGCAGGGACCTCGTCGTCCTTTATCGGACGGATCGAATGGGAGGCGCCGTCGAAACCCATAGTCCATGGCTAACACCGCTCCGCCGCGGCAGCGAGCGGATATTCACCCGGCGGCGGTCCGCCCGCGCCCCACCGGCCGTGAACGCGGCCCCCTTCGGCCCGCCCCGCATGGCAGGCTGATCCCATGCAGGATTCCGATCCGATCCGCCTGGCCGGCCCGTGGACCCACCGCGACATCACCGCGAACGGCGCCCGCTTCCACGTCGCAGAGATGGGCGAGGGCCCGCTGGTGCTGTTCCTGCACGGCTTCCCGGAGTTCTGGTGGTCCTGGCGGCACCAGCTGCCGGCGGTCGCCGACGCCGGTTTCCGCGCCGTGGCGGTCGACCTGCGCGGCTACGGCGGCAGCGACAAGACCCCGCGCGGCTACGACCCGCTGACCCTGACGATGGACGTCACCGGGGTCATCCGCGCGCTCGGCCAGTCCAACGCCACCCTCGTCGGCCACGGCTGGGGCGCGTTCCTCGGCTGGACCGCGGCGGTCTTCCGGCCGGCCGCGGTGAACCGTCTGGCCGTCACCGGTTCGGCCCATCCGCGCCGGCTCCGCCAGGCCCTGCTGACCGACCCCAAGCAGATCTCGGCGGCGCGCTACATGTGGTCCGCGCAGCGGCCGTGGGCGCCGGAGAAGGCGCTGACCCGGGACGCGGCGATGCTGGTCGAGCAGCTGCTCGCGGAGTGGGGCGCGACCGGCTGGCCGGAGCTGGACGTCGCGCAGCGCTATCGCGACGCGATGCTCGTGCCGGGCGCCGCGCACTCCTCGCTGGAGTACTACCGCTGGCTCATCAGGTCCCTGGTCCGCCCCGACGGGATGCGGTACGCGCAGCGGATGCGCACCGAGGTTCGGATTCCGGTACTGCATCTGCAGGGCGAGCTCGACACCGCCCTGCTGCCGCATGTCGCCCGCGGCTCGGGCCGCTACGTGACAGCCGCCTATCGGTGGCGGCTGCTGGAAGGCATCGGCCACTTCCCGCACGAGGAGGCGCCGATGCGCTTCACCAGCGAACTGCTCGACTGGCTCAAGAACTAGGCCGGGAAAGCCGAGCAGGCCGGCGGCGACGACCAGCCGACACTCTGTGACATGAAGATCTAGGGGACATGAAGCTCTAAGGCGCCTGAAACGCTAAGGGACCTGAAGCACTAAGCCTTGCCCGAGGTCTTCACATAGAGGAGCACCGCGCACCCCACAGCCATCGCCGGGGCCAGGAACCAGGTCTCCATCTTGTTGCCGGTGCGCTTGATCAGCGGTATCCCGGTGCGCAGGGTGAACGGCCAGAACAGCCGGCAGCCGTGGTCGGTGAGACAGTCGCCGGCCAGGTGGGTCAGCGCTCCCAGGCCTATGGCGAACGGCAGCCAGCTCGGCGCGCTGGCTATCCACCGGTCCATCAGGACCGTGCCGCCGCCGGCCAGCAGGACGCAGGGCCCGTAGGCGTGCAGTCCTTCTCCCGGCGGGCACAGGTTCAGCGATCGCGCGGCCAGGGCCAGCATGAAGAACACCAGGCCGAGGGTGAAGTAGCGGCCGAGGTACTTCTCGCCGGCCCAGGTGCCGTAGGTGACGAGGGCGACGAAGGCGAACGAGTGCGTGGCGTGCCGGTGGCCGCCGCTGATCTTCTCGATGATCTTGCACAGGTTGTGCGTGACCGGCCCGATCGCGTGCGCGATGGTGCCGTTCGGGTGGTCGATGTCCGGCAGCAGCGCGGCGCCGGCGGTGATGAAGGTCCCGAAGATCAGGTCCCTGGGCTGGATGTGCGCGGTCGAGCCGTGCATCGCCGGGTAGGCCAGGACGCTCATCGGCAGGGCCGACGCGGCCGCCGCCCAGGCGAGTCCGCCGCTGGTCGCGTGTGAGTGCCCGAGCATGGCCGATCCGCCCCCTGGTTGTTCCAAGCCGTTGGTGGCATGAACGTATCAGGAGGACACGACGAAGGTCAGCGCGGCAGAGAGCTGAAAACCCCGGGCCCGAGGGCCCGGGGTCCGGCAAACGGGGCGGGGCCTCAGATCGCGCAGGCCTGGGTGTTCACCGGGACGTCGGTGGAGGCGCCGGCCGCCGCGTCGGAGGCGACCTCCTGCGCGGTCAGCGCGTAGCCGGTGTTCTTGTCCTCCAGGGACTTGGCGAAGACCACGCCGAGCACGCGGCCGTCGGCGGACAGCAGCGGGCCGCCGGAGTTGCCCTGCTGCACCTGCGCGTAGAGGGAGAACACCTGCCGCCGGACGTTGCCGCTGGAGTAGATGTCGGCGCCGGTGGCCGTGATCTGCTCGCGGATGCGCGCGGCGACGACGTTGAACGGGCCGTCCTCGGGGTAGCCGACGACGAGCGAGGAGTCGTTGGCCTTGCCGTTCAGGTCGAAGTCCAGCCGCGGCGCCTTCAGGCTCGGGACGTCCAGCACCGCGATGTCGCGCTTGGGGTCGAAGAGCACCACGGTCGCCGCGTACTGCCGGTTGTTGGACTGGCGCACGATCAGCGAGCGCGTGCCGCCCACGACGTGCGCGTTGGTCATCACCTTGCCGGGGGCGTAGACGAAACCGGAGCCCTCGATGTCCTTGCCGCACGACGGCGCCTGGCCCCTGATCTTCACGATCGAGGCCCGGTCGGCGGCGATCACCGGGCTGTTCAGCAGCGCCGGGTCCGGGGCCGGCACGTTCGCCGGGTCCTCGGCCTGGAAGGGCGCGAACACCTGCGGGAAGCCGTTGCGGTTCAGGATGTTGGAGAACCCGTTGAACCACTGGTTGGCACCCTGCGGCAGCACCTGGGTCATGCCCTTGAGGATGCTGGAGGAGCGCACCTGGTCGCTGATGGTCGGCACCGAGGACGTGAACAGCGCCAGCCCCAGGAACCAGGCCACCATCAGCACCGCGATCACCGACACCACCGCGCCGCTCACCGCGTCCACCAGCTGCGCCGGCTGCCAGGTGATGGCCTCGCGCAGCCGCCCGCCGAGCATCGAGCCGAGCACCTGCCCGACCACCGCCAGCGCCAGCACCGCGCACAGCGCTATCACCGAGGCCAGCAGGCTGCTGGACGAGCGGTCCAGGAACGTCGGGACGATCACGAAGCCCAGAGCCAGCCCGCCGAGGAACCCGGCGAAGGAGACCACTCCCACGACGAAACCCTGCCGGTACCCGGAGACCGCGAACGCCGCCACGACCAGCAGCAGCAGGATGTCGAGGATGTCCATCTACTTATCTTCTCCCCCCGGCGCCCCGCGGCTGCGTACCGCCAGCGCCAGCACCTCCTGCGGCAGCGGCTCGACCCGCTCGGTGTCCCACGGCTGTTCCCATCCGCCCGCCTTCAGCACCCCGTCCAGGAGCGCGGCGGTGAACCCCCAGATCAACAGCGAGCCCGCCTCGAAGGCCGGGCTCGAGGTCCCCGAGGGGTTGCCGACCTTCAGCCGGTTGGCCGGGTCGACCAGATCGCGCACCGGGATCCGGACCACCGAGGCGACCTCCCGCGGATCCCGCACCCGCACCGGGCTCGGGGCACGCCACCAGCCCAGCACCGGGGTGACCAGGAAGTCGGACGGGAAGACGTACTGATCGGGGAGGATTCCGAAGACATGGACGCCGTCCGGGTCCAGATCGGTTTCCTCGTTGGCCTCCCGCAGCGCGGTGGCCACCGGCCCCTCCCCGGGATCCACGGCCCCGCCGGGGAACGCCGGCTGCCCGGGATGGTGCCGCAGCGTCTTGGCCCGCTCGACGAACAACACGTCGGGCCCGTCCTGCGGATGGTGGCCGAACAGGATGAGCACCGCGGACCGCCGAGGCTCCCCGGGCAGGTCCGTGGGCCGCTTGAACCGCGGCCCCAGCCCCGTGGCGCCCTCGGCGGCGCGAGCGAGCGGAAGCAGCCAGTCGGGCAGCGCATCGGCTATCGGGATGTCCATGCCATGGGCAACGCTCACAGCGGCAGACCGCCTTCCCCCGGCTTGTACTTCAACAGCGCGGCCGCCTTCACCGGGTCCTGCTCCCCGATCCCCCGGCTGGGGCACAGCTTCGCGATCGGGCAGGCCCCGCACGCGGGCCGCTTCGCGTGGCACACCCGCCGGCCGTGGTAGATGATCCGGTGCGAGAGCAGCGTCCAGTCCCTGCGCGGGAACAGCGCGCCGATGGCGTGCTCGACCTTGACCGGATCGTCCAGCTCGGTCCAGCCGAAGCGGCGCACGAGGCGCCCGAAGTGGGTGTCGACGGTGATGCCGGGGACGCCGAACGGTTCTCCCGTTTCAGGATCACGGGCGTTGCCGAGCACGACGTTGGCGGTCTTGCGGCCGACACCGGGCAGGGTGACCATCTGCTCCAGCTTGCGGGGGACCTGCCCGTCGAAGTCGTCCACCAGGGCCTTGGACATGCCGAGGAGGGCCTTGGCCTTGTTGTGGAAGAAGCCGGTGGCCTTGATCATGGCCTCCAGCTCCTCCGGGTCCGCGGCGGCCAGGTCCGCCGGGGTCGGATATCTCCGGAACAGGGCCGGGGTGACCTTGTTCACACCCACGTCGGTGGACTGGGCCGACAAGATGACCGCGATCAGGAGCTGGAACGGGGTTTCGGCGTCCAGCTCGGCCTTGGCGTGCGGGTAGACCTCGCCGAGTTCCCGGTAGATCTTGCGGGCACGGCGCACCAGTGCCGTGTGGGTCTCCGGCTTCGCTGTCTTCACATCGGAGACATCCGCCGCGGCTCGGGTCATGGGCTCCACCTTAAGCCGGGGAACCTAAGAGACGCGTGTGATCTGACAGGCAGTAACCAAAGAAGACGGCCTTGAACCAGGTCATCGGGATCAGGCGAGGACGACTCCGGCCTCGCTACCGGGCCGTACGGCGGAACGCACCCGGCGCAGGCACCCGCTCAGGTTCCTCGCCGGCTGCTTCGAGCAAGGGGTCGGCGACCCCTTCGTCAGCTCTGACGGTAGGCACCGTACAGCGCGGCGAGCGCAGCCAGGTCCGCTACCAGGTCCGCCGTGGCCGGATGCGCCAGGGAGATGATCAGAACTCCCGCTGTCAGCACGGCCAAGAAGACGAGGCGGTCCGGTGGTGGCTTCGGCCGCCCGCTCCTGCTTGGCGGCGTGATGTTGTCTTCTGGTTCCACGGGTCCCTCTCCACGGACTCGATGAGGGGACCGGCCGCACCGTTTTCGTCTCACAGCTGCCGGCGCGGCGGGTCCCGGGCTGTGCTCTGACGATCTGGCATCCGGGATTCTTGCGCGAGATGGCCGAAAATCTTGCGGCGATGTCGCAAGATGCAGAGTGCTGATATCGATGCAGGGGGGGTTGTCGCGAGTGGAGGGAAAACCGCGGGCCGGGCGGCCGATGTGACGTGCTCCGCGCCGCGGTCGGCGAGGTGGAGCTCTACGACCGGATCGGACTGCGAGACC
>Ga0207695_10001517_pt1 | contig 38540 bp, 36 predicted proteins | sample KBSC54metaG_FD_184354 | JGI IMG/M metagenome (GOLD analysis project Ga0207695, IMG submission 184354) | Corn rhizosphere microbial communities from Kellogg Biological Station, Michigan, USA - KBS C5-4 metaG (SPAdes) (version 2) | ecosystem: Host-associated > Plants > Roots > Rhizosphere > Soil... | reverse complement strand
CGGCGTCAGCATGCGCGGCGCCCTGGGCATGGCACGGGCCGTGCGCACCTGGGCGATCGCCTCGGGCCGGAGCTATGTCACCCCCGATGACGTGCGCGATCTCGCGATCCCCGTTCTCGCGCACCGTGTGATCGTGGATGCCGAGTCGGACTTCGCAGGCGTCAAGGCCGAAGACATCGTCGAGCGCGTTCTGCTCGACATCGCACCGCCGGCCTACCGCGCAGCATGAGCCGTCTCTCGCGGTGGCGAACTTCGTGGGGCCGACTCGGTTCCGCGACGCGAACCGCTGCCCGCGCGCTCGGCTTCGTCGTGCGCAGCTATGTCGCGCCGCGGGCCGCTGTGCTCTCGTCAGCCGGATGGTTCGCACTCGCCCTGGCCGTGGGCATGCTGGTCGCCGGCTATTCGCTGGGTTGGCAGGAGTTGACCGTCATCGGGCTGACGGTGCTGGTCGGCTTGGCTTTCAGTGCGGTCTTTCTCATCGGCCGCACCACCTACGGCGTCAGGGTCGAACTGTCGCCTCCTCGCGTCGTCGTGGGGCAGCGCGCTCTCGGGCGCCTGGTCATCACGAATGTCGGCACGAAGCCGGTGCTCACCGCGCGGATGGAGTTGCCGGTCGGCGCCGGTCGGGCCGAGTTCGGGATCCCCGGGCTCAAACCTGGCGAGGAGCACGACGAGCTCTTCGCCGTGCCGACCAATCGGCGCGCGGTCATCGTGACGGGACCAGCGATCTCGGTCCGCGGAGATCAGCTTGGACTGCTTCGTCGCACGGTGCGGTGGACGGATCCCCTCGACCTGTTCGTGCACCCGCTCACGACGCCCTTGGCTCCCTCGGCGGCCGGCCTGGTGCGGGACCTCGAAGGTCAGGTGACCAAGAAGATCACCGACAGCGACCTGTCGTTCCACGCGCTCCGCAGCTACGAACCCGGCGATGATCGACGCTACGTGCACTGGCGCACCTCCGCCCGCCTCATCCAGCAGACCGGCGACCCGATGAACTTGATGGTGCGGCAGTTCGAAGAGACGAGACGCTCGCAGCTCACGATCCTGCAATCCGAGAGCAGCACCTTCTACGCCGACGACGAGGAGTTCGAGCTGGCGGTGTCCGTGTCGGCATCGTTGGCCGCGCAGGTCATCCGTGATGGGACCGCGCTGAACGTCGTGACCGAGTCGCGCCGCCTGCACACCTACTCCACATCCGCAATGCTCGATGACTGCTGCCGGATGTCGCTGTCACCGCGTCTCGGGTCGGATGCCCGCGAGTTCGCGCGCCGCGCGACTCGTCGGCTTCCCGCGCCCAGCGTCCTCTTCATCGTCGCGGGCTCGAAGATGATGACCGGCGACTACCTCAAGATCGAGGCGCTGTTCCCGGCTGATACCACGGTGATCGCGTTCCACATCGAGCTCGGCGCAGACGCGGCGCTGAAGCAGGTAGCTGGCGTGAAGATCGCCACCGTCGGCGCGCTGCGAGATCTTCCGAAGATCGTCGGGAGGGCGGCTGGATGACCGATCCTCAGCCGAAACGGCGACTCGCGCTGCCCACCCGGCGCGCCTGGATCGACATCGCCGTGCTGGTAGCGCTGGCAGTGATCGGCCTGCTGGGCTTCGCCGCGTCGTATTCGCACAACGCGTACCTGGTGGCCGGCATCGGCGGCCTGCTCGTCGGCACTGCAGCGGCGATCGTCGCGTCGTCATTGCGGCTCGGACCCCTGCTGACTGCCCTGGTGGCCGTCGCCGCCTACTTCTTGTTCGGCAGCGCCCTCGCGATGCCAGCCTTCGCGACCCTGGGCGTGCTCCCCTCGAGCGAGACCCTGTCGGGCCTGGCCATCGGAGCCGTGTTCGGGTGGACCGACATCGTGACTCTTGCGGCGCCGGTTGGCGCTCCCGACTACATCGCGGTGCTGCCGTATGTCGCGTCGTGGCTCGTCGGCGTCGTCTCGACCACCATCGCGACCCGGTGGTTCACCACCCGGCGCCGCACCCCGCTGTCATCAGTGGTTGCCCTCGTCGCGCCGGCCGCCCTTTACGTGTTCAGTGTCCTCGCCGGCACGAAAGACCCCTTTCTCGCGCCCGCTCGAGGAGTCGCGTTCGCGCTGATCGCTCTCGTCTGGATCGCCTGGCGAGTGCCCGAGGGTGCCAACGCGACCATGGGTTCTGCGAACGGGCTGCTGCGGCAGAAGGTGATCGGAATCGGCATGGTCGCCGTGGTCGCCGTGGTCGGCGGCACGTTGCTGGGTGCCGCCGCCGCGCCTAGCCATCGGTTCGTGCTCCGCGACCGGATCACCCCACCGTTCGAGGTGCAGAACTACGCGAGCCCGCTCGCCGGATTCCGGGCCTATACGAACGACACCAGCAAGGCTCCGCTCTTCACCGTGACGGGGTTGCATACAGGCGACGCGATTCGGCTTGCCGCGATGGACAGCTACGACGGCGTCGTCTGGAACGTCACGGCGCCGGATGCCAACCCATCCCAATCGGGTGTGTTCGGCTTGGTCGGCGGCGATTTGAAAGACCCGGCGGACGGACGCTCGGGGAAGACCGAGACCCTCACGGTGACCATCGACAGGTACCAGGATCACTGGATGCCGACGGTCGGCTACGCGCGGTCGGTGGCCTTCACGAAGAAGGCGCCCAACTCGGCCGACGTGCGCTACAACCCGCAGACCGGCATCCTGATCGACACCGACGGCGTGAAGAGCGGGCAGCAGTACCAGATGACGGTCGACCGCTACTCGGTCGACCCGACCACGCTGAAGGACGCCGCGATTTCGTCGAACGTGCCGACGCCGATCGACGTCCCGCAGCAGATCGCGGCGGAGGCGGTCAAGTTCGCGGGCAATGGCAAGACGGCCTACCAGAGGCTCCACAACATCGAACTGGCGCTCATCCAGGGTGGGATCTTCAGCCACGGGACCGGGTCCGTGCCATCGATCGCCGGTCACAGCGACTGGCGACTGACCTCCCTGGTCAAGAACGACCAGCAGATGGTCGGAGACCAGGAGCAGTTCGCGGCCGTCTTCGCGCTGATGGCGCGCACCTTGAAGTACCCGTCCCGCGTCGTCATCGGCTTCGAGAAGACCGGAACGCCGACCGGCACGACCACCTTCACCGCTCAGGACGTCACCGCGTGGCCCGAGGTGGAGTTCGCCAATATCGGCTGGGTGCGGTTCGACCCGAGGCCCACGCGAACGTCGCCGCCGGACCAGACTCCGACGAAGCCGAAAGAGGACCCGCTGCCCCTGTCGAAGCAGCCGGACAGCACGAATCCGAATCAGAGCGACCTGGTATCGCCGACCGAGGTCGACAAGTCGAAGAAGGTGCCGGACCCGTTCCAGTTGCCCGACTGGGTCGTGACGACCGCGCTGTGGGTGGGCATTCCGCTGGCCGTCTATTTCATCCCGTTCCTGATCATCGCGGCGATCAAGCGTCGGCGGCGACGCGAGCGGCAGAACACCGGCACCGGCGACCGCCGGGCAGCAGGTGCCTGGGATGAGTTGGCCGATGGGTACGCGGAACTCGGATACCGGGCCCCCCGCACCTCGACCCGGCTGCAGGCGGCCCTGCTGTTCGAGGAGCAGTTCCGGCGGGAACTGGACGCCCGTGAGAAGGAGCGCACGGACGCCGCGGTTCGTGCTGCCAACCGCAAGGCACGGGCCGATGCCAAGGCCGCGAAGTCCGAGGCGGCCGCCGGCACACCGCAAGCCCGTGGGTCGGCGTCGGCGTCGGCCTCGGCATTCGTCAGCGGAACGATGGCTCGGCTCAAAGACGCCAGCACCTGGCGTCCCGGTGTTGCGGGCGAGAACGATGCGCTGCCCGTGCTGCCCGGTCTTCGCGAATTCGCCGTGGCTGCGGATGCCGCCGTCTTCTCAGGTGACGACGTTCCGCAGGCCGAGGTCGATCGCCTGTGGTCGGACCTTGCTCCCGTTCTGGATGCGGGGCGACGTTCGGTGAGCTGGTTCCGCCGCCGCATCAGCGCCTTCCGCGTGCGCTCGCGCGTCGGGCTCGGTGAACTCGTCGCGCGGCAGGTGGCCGCTGCATCCACCCTTACCCGAAAGGCGATCACGCGATGAAGATCAGGCTGACCCTTGTGCGCCCGGGAGGAAGCACGGCGGATGTCGTCGTCACAGCGGAGCCCGGCAGTTCGATCGCCGAGGTCGCCCACCGCCTCGACGAGGCCGACCCGCAGCATCCTGCCGGAGCCGCCACGTCGACCCCGCAGACTCTTCGGCTGCATCAGCGCGGCACCAGCACGGAGGGCGCAGCCGTGCTCGACCCCGATGCGCCGATCGGCGAGTCGGGACTCGCAAGCGGTGCGATCGTCTCGCTCGCTCCGCCGACCACATTCTCGGAGGGCCGATCACCGCTCGGGGCGACCCTGAGAATCGTCGAAGGGCTCGGCGCGGGTCAGACCGTGCCGCTCCCGTATGGCTCGTCGTCGATCGGACGCGATCCGGGCAACCGAGTGGTGCTCGCCGATTCGCTGGTCTCGAAGACGCACGCCCGCGTGACGGTGGGCGACACGATCGAACTGGTCGATACCGGCTCCGCCAACGGGACCCTGGTCAACGGGCTCCCGGTCGACCGTGCCGTGCTGGTCGCGGGAGACCTCGTTACTCTCGGCGACACTGTTGTCACCATCGAGGCATCGCACGGCGAGGCGGTACCGCCGCGCACCGGGACCGTTCATTTCAACCGCTCGCCGCGTCTCGACCCGCAGTACGCCGGGTCGGTGCTCAAGGCACCCGAGCCGCCGGAGCATCCCAAACCGCCACGGCTGCCCTATATCGCCCTGCTGGCACCGCTCGTCATGGGCGGCGTGCTGCTCGCGGTGAACCCGAGCAACCCGCTCTCGATCGCATTCATCGCCCTCTCACCCGTGATCCTGATCGCCGGGTACATCGACAACCGGCTGCAGGGCCGTCGCCAATGGCGCGAGGTGCGGAAGCAGTTCGAGGATTCGATCGCGTCGATGAACACCGAGGTCGCCCGCTTGCACACCCTCGAGCGGACGGGCCGCCTGGCGGAGGCTCCGTCGGTGGCCGACATCGTCGCCGGCGCGCAGACTCTTTCCCCGCTGCTGTGGACCAGGCGGCCCGAACACGAGGTCTTCCTCTCTCTGCGACTCGGTATCGGTCGGGTGCCCAGTCGTCATCAACTCGAAATGCCGGGACAGCGCAAGGGCCCCGCAGACCTCTGGGCGTCGCTCGAGCAGCTCGCTGCCACGACCGGATGGGTCGACGACGTTCCGGTTGTCGAGAATCTGCGCGACAGTGGCTCGGTCGGCATCGGCGGAACGGGGGATGCGTCGCGGGCGGTCGCCCGCGCCGTGGTTGCCAACCTGGTCGGCTCCCACTCGCCGGCCGAGCTCGTGCTCGTCGCCATCTGCTCGTCTCTGAGTGCACGCGACTGGGAGTGGCTGAAGTGGCTTCCCCACACCGGATCGGCCTACAGCCCGCTGACCGCGCCCCCGCTGGTCACGGGCGGTGCGCCATCCAGTGCTCTGATCTCCGATCTCGAGGGTCTCATCGAGGCCCGCACCGATGCCGACAAGGACGCCGACGGCATGAACCTGCCTGCCGTGCTCGTGCTCGTCGAAGACGATGCGCCCGTCGAACGAGCGCGGTTGGTCGGATTGGCCGAGCGCGGCCCCGCGGTGGGAGTGCACCTGATCTGGGTGGCCGACGCGGTCTCGCGCATCCCGGCGGCATGCCGCACCTTCGTCGAGCTGACCGACAGCGACGCCCCGGCGAATGCCCTGACGGGTTACGTGCGAAGCGGACTCGCCGTGCAGCCGGTGACCTGCGAAGCCCTCGGTGCCGCCGATTCACTCGCCTTCGCCCGGGGCCTGGCCTCGGTGGTGGATGCCGGGGCTCGCGTCGACGATTCCAGCGACCTTCCGCGTTCTGTCTCCCTGCTGCAGGTGGTCGGCACCGAGCTCGGCTCCGATGCCGAGGCCGTGCTTCAGCGCTGGCAGGAGACCAACTCGATCCTGACCGGGCCCCGCGCTTCGACCGCCGTCGGTCGCGCGCGCCCCAACCTGCGCGCGGTGTTCGGCCAGGCGGCGGCCGAGCCCTTCGCCCTCGACCTGCGGACAGACGGCCCCCACGCGCTGGTCGGCGGCACAACGGGGTCGGGCAAGAGCGAGTTCTTGCAGGCCTGGGTGCTCGGCCTGGCGTCTGCGCATTCGCCTCAGCGCGTGTCGTTCCTGTTCGTCGACTACAAGGGCGGCTCGGCATTCGCCGAGTGCCTCGACCTGCCGCACACCGTCGGGCTGGTGACCGACCTCAGCCCGCATCTGGTGCGTCGAGCGCTGACCTCGCTGCGTGCCGAACTTCGCTACCGCGAGCACCTCTTCAACCGCAAGAAGGTCAAAGACATCATCGAGATGGAAAAGCTCGGCGACCCCGAGGTCCCGCCGAGCCTGGTCATCATCGTCGACGAGTTCGCGGCCCTGGCCACCGAGGTTCCGGAGTTCGTCGATGGCGTGGTCGACGTCGCACAGCGCGGTCGCTCGCTCGGCCTGCATCTCATCCTGGCGACGCAGCGACCGGCCGGGGTGATCCGTGACAACCTGCGGGCGAACACCAACCTGCGGGTGGCGCTTCGAATGGCCGACGAGTCCGACAGTGACGACGTGCTCGGAACGCCCATGGCCGCCGGATTCGATCCCGCCCTTCCCGGGCGCGCCGCCGCCAAGACGGGACCGGGGCGCATCCGTGTCTTCCAGTCCGGCTATGCCGGGGGATGGACCAGCGACATCCCGGCTCCGACCGAGATCGAGGTGGAAGATCTGCGCTTCGGACCGGCCACGGCATGGCAGACGCCGACGGCGACTACGGCCGCGCCGACGCAGAGCGGCCCGACCGACATCCAGCGGGTCGTGAAGACCATCAAGTCGGCGGCCAAGGGCGCCGAGCTGCCGGCACCGCGCAAGCCGTGGCTGCCCGAGCTCGCCCCCGCGTACGACTTCTCGAAGCTGCCATCGCGCCGCACCGACACCGAACTCGTCCTCGGTGTCGTGGATGACGCGGCGCAGCAGGCCCAGCCCACCGTCAGCTACCTGCCCGACCGCGATGGAAACATGGCGGTGATCGGCACGGGCGGCTCGGGCAAGAGCACCGCGCTGCGCGCGATCGCCGTGTCGTCGGCCATCACCATGCGCGGCGGCCCTGTGCAGGTCTACGGACTGGACTTCGGCTCGGGCGGCCTGCAGATGCTCGAGGTTCTCCCGCATGTCGGAGCAGTCATCCAAGGCGACGACGAGGAACGGGTGGCGCGGCTGTTGCGGTGGCTCCGCGACCTGGTCGACGACCGGGCCGTGCGCTACGCCGAGGCGCGCGCCGGCGGGATCGTCGAGTACCGCAAGCTGGCCAGCCGTCCTGACGAGCCGCGCATCATCCTGCTGCTCGACGGCATGGGCGCCTTCCGCGAGGCATACGAGTCGAGCGTCACCTCGCCGTGGTTCTCGGTGTTCTCGCAGATCGCCACCGACGGGCGCGCTGTCGGGGTGCATGTGGTGGTGTCGGGGGATCGCTCCGGGTCGATCCCGATGTCACTGTCGTCGTCGATCCAGCGGCGTTTGGTGCTGCGGCTGGCGAATGCCGATGAGTACGGGATGCTCGGAGTCGACTCCGATGTGCTCTCGCCCGCCTCGCCTCCCGGCCGCGGCATCCTCGATGGGAGCGAGGTGCAGATCGCCGTACTGGGCGGGGATGGCAACGTTGCTGTGCAGGGCCGCGAGATGGAGGCGCTCGCCGAGGCGATGACCAAGGCCGGCGTCCCCGCGGCGCCGCCGGTCGAGCGGCTCAGTGACCACGTCCCGGCGCAGACCCTCTCGGCGTCGAAGGACGGTCGAGTTCCCATCGGCGTCGCCGACGACGATCTGCGGCCGGTCTCGATCGAGCCGGCCGGGCCCTTCGTGATCTCGGGCCCGCCGGGGAGCGGGCGCTCCACGGCACTCGAGACGATCGCGCGTGGCGTGGCGACAGCCAGTCCGTCGACGAAGCTCTTCCTGCTCAGCACCCGGCGGTCGCCGCTGGCCCGACTCGGCATCTGGGCCCATTCGGCGGACACCGCGGCCGCGATCCCGAAGGCCATCGCCGAGCTGGAGAAGATCGTCGCGAAGGGGGAGCTCGCGCCTGGTACCGCGGCCCTCTTCCTCGAGAATCTCAGCGACTTCAGCGGGACGCCCGAAGAATACGACCTCGAGGCCCTCGTCAAGACCTTGATCAAGCAGGGGCAGTTCGTCGTCGCGGAGTCGGAGACCTCGAGCTGGCCGCAGTCCTACACCCTCGGCGCGCCACTCAAGGCGGGTCGCAAGGGCGTCGTGCTCCAACCCGACGACGGGGATGGCGAACTCCTGAACACGTCGATCGGCCGGATCCGCCGAGGCAGCTTCCCCGTCGGTCGGGGCTTCCTCATCGGCCAAGGGCGGAGTCGGCGATTGCAGGTCGCGATCACCGAGTGATGGGCATGGGTACCGGTGCCCATTTGAGGTCCGGACCCTAGTGAATAGCTTTCAACTGCAGCACCAATCAGCACCACTCACCTGAATGAAAGGCACTCAAATGGCACGCATGGGAATGGACGTCGAGGCGGTCGAAGCCGTGAGCAAGCAGCTCAAGACGCAGGCGCAGCAGATCGGAACGCTGGTCGCAAGCATCGACAAGATCGTCAACGGCCTCACCGGAGTCTGGGAGGGCCCGGATGCCAACACGTTCGTCACCAACTGGTGGCCGCAGCACAAGAAGGAACTGCTCAACGCGCAGGCACAGATCGACGGACTCGGCACGTCGGCCCACAACAACGCGCAGGAACAGCGCAACGTCTCGCAGCACTGATCGCCCTCACGCCTGAAGGAAGGAAACGCACATGGCTCAGATGGGCATGGATGTCGAGGCGGTCGAGAACGTCGGCCGCCAGCTGAAGCAGAGCGCGGCGTCGGTCGACACGATCGTCGGCACGCTCGACAGGACGGTCAGCGGACTGTCGTCCGTGTGGGAGGGCCCCGATGCGCAGCGCTTCGCCCAGAGCTGGCCCACCTTCCGCAAGTCGCTACTGGCGGCCCAGGCCAGCGTGGCCGGCCTTGGCCAGTCGGCGCTCAACAACGCGTCGGAGCAGCGGGAGGCGAGTGGGGCGAGTGGATCGGGCACAGCGACACTGCCGAGCGCGACTCACGTGGGCGACGGAAGCGGAACGGCGCCGTCGGCCGGCGGCAACGTCACCGCCGAGTTCAATGACTGGAAGGCAGCATCTATTGGCAAGCCGATCGATGTCGACCACGCATACGGCGACCAGTGCGTGGACGTCGTCAACGACTATGCAAATCACTTGTTCCCGGGAGTCAGCTGGGCGCAGTCGCTCGGTAGCGGGCACAACGCGGACGGTGTCTTCGCCGCAGCCAACCCCCAGTACTTCGACAAGGTTTCCTCCGGGCCTCAGCCAGGCGACATCATCTGCATCGGCCCGAACCAGTACAGCAGTGTCGGCCATGTGGCGGTTGTTGAGAGCGTCGCCGCCAATGGACAGCTGACGGTCATTCAACAGAACGGCGCCAATCCCACCGGCGTCACCTACGAGGGTCACCTGAGCAGCGCCGAAATGGCGGCGGTCCAGGGTTACCTCCGGCCGAAGGGATAGCTCACCATCGTGACCCAACAATCGCGCCGTTTCCGACAAGGGACTGATTCATGGTCCAGCTAGGCATGGACGTGGAGGCGGTCGAGAACGCCGGCCGCCAGCTGAAGCAGACCGCCTCCTCTGTCGACGCGATCGTCGGCACGTTGGACAAGACCGTTAGCGGTCTGTCGTCGTTGTGGGATGGCCCCGATGCGCAGCGTCTCATGCAGAGCTGGCCGACGTTCCGCAAATCGCTACTGGCAGCCCAGGCCAGCGTGGCCGGCCTGGGTCAGTCGGCGCTCAACAACGCGTCGGAGCAACGCGAGGCGAGCGCGGCCAAGGGCCCCGGGGAGGCAAATGGCGGAGGATCCCACCCTCCGGCTACCCCGGCCGGCCCACCCCCCGCCGCCGAGCACGGGGTACTCGGAGCCACGAGTGGTTCGATCTCGCAGCCGGCCGTTTCGCAGGATGCCTATGACCACCGTCATGGCGCCGCACTTACCGCCCCTGAAGGTTGGTGCACCTCCTGGGTTCAATTCCGTCGGGATCAACTTGGCTTGCCCGTGCCCCACGGGCAAGGAGGAGCCATGGCAGGAAGTTTGGCTAGCCAGAGCACGAGTCCGAGCCTGGGTGCAGTCGGGTCTTGGGGCCCCGGGACTGCGAAGGATGCCGGACACACTTTCGTGGTCGAGGGCATCTCGGACGGGAATCCCCGCAGTATCACAATCAGCGAAATGAACTCCGGTTCTGGCCCACACCCGTGGCAAGACAAGGCTGAAGGGATCACGAACAACTTCGACAAGGTGACGACGCAGGTATACACCGAGGTCCCACCGGCCGGTTCCGGCAAGTGGAGGGACGGAAACTACCCGAACACGATCCATACAGGCGTCACGTTCGGTCAATGATGCGTTGCCGCGTCGGCGGCTCCTCGAACGCCTTGCTGGCCCACCTACGAGTTGACGGGACACAAGATCCATGAACTGCCCATCCTGCGGTGCTCCCACTCGACCGGGCGCGGCCTTCTGCGGAAGCTGCGGCGCCCGGCTCGTTGCCGTTTCCGCGACGTCGGTTGAAGCTGCGGCTCCGGTCATCCAGCAGTCGAACCCGCTTCCGCCCCCGCCCCCGCCGCCACCAGCAGCCGCGGCCACGCCACCACCACCTCCTCCACCGCCACCCGCGCCGGTCGTCGCCGACGTACCGGCGGCCCCGACACCGACCCCGGCCGAGGTCTCGTCGGCCGCGGTCGTCGCGCCGGTGGATCCGAACAGGGCGATGATCGACGTGCCGACGTTCGACACGCGTGTCGCCGCGGCTCCGACAGCCCCGGCCGCACCCGCCGCCATCGACACCCTGGACGATCGCACGACCGTCGCGCCGCCGCGCAAGCCGCGCGGGGCGTGGCGCCTCGTGCTTCCGGACGGCAGCACTCATGCAGTCACTGGCACGACTGTGATCGGGCGTCAACCGGATGCCGCAGCGGCTCCCGGCGCCACCGCGACGCTTGCGATCGACGATCCCGATGGCCTGGTGTCGAAGTCGCACGCGGTGATCGAACTGGATCGCGGCCGACTTGCCGTGCGCGACCTCGGCTCGACGAACGGGGTGGTCGCCCTGGCCGCGGACGGCCGCGAGATCGAGGTGGGGTCCGACTCGTCGACGGCGCTCGACGACGGCTTCGAGGTCGAGCTGGGGAGCTTCGTGATCAAGATCGAGAAATCGTGACGACGCCACTCTCGACGGCGGTATGTCGAAACTGCGGCGCTGCGGATCTCGGCACCACCTTCTGCGAGACCTGCGGCACCCCGATGGAGCGCGGCATCCACGCGCACGCGGTCACTGCCCCGTCGCGCGTTGTGGGCGGACTACCGCTCGGTCTGTTCCTGGGCGGGGTTATTGCTGCGGCCGTCATCTCGCTGATCCTGACGCTGACCTACCTCAGCGGGTCCGGCATTCGGCTCGCGGTGGGCTTCGACGTGGCCACCGTGCTCGCAGATGCCGTGGCCGTACTCGGTATCTGGCGAGCGGGGGTCGCCGGCTCAGCCGGGGTGGGCCTTCGGGTGCTGGGCCTCGTGATCGCCCTGCTGAGCCCCCTGCTTGACGTGATCGGACTCCTCGCAGATGCGGTGAACTCATATTCCCCGCTCTATGGCCTCGGACGCAGTGTGTTCCTCCTTCTGCCGGTGATCACGGTTCTTGCCTGGCTGGTGACGACAGGTCTTCCTGGCCGGTCGTACTTCTCCCTGTTCATCGCCTTCGGCGCCGGAGTGCTGGCGGGCATCTTGGGCAGCGTCGCCGTCGGCATCCTCGGCATCGTCCTGTCAACGGCCGGAATCGTGGTCGGCGTGCTGGTCGCCAATGCGGCCGGCCGCCGTCGAGTGGGGGTGAACGCGACAGCCGCTCGAGTCGGATACGGGTCCTCAGCCGGCAGCTACTCGGGTTCCGACGCGGCCTACGCCGCCATCGCCCGGCCCGAGTCGACCAACGGGTTCGCCGTCAGCGCGCTGGTCTTCGGGCTCATCGGTGGAACCATCCTGCCCATCGTCTTCGGCCACGTCGCTCTCGCGCAGATCGGGCGCACGGGCGAGCGAGGGCGGGGCATGGCGATCGCCGGCCTGATCCTCGGGTACCTGTCATTGACAGTCGTGATCGTGATCATCATCATCGTCGCGGTTGCCGCCGCGAACCGATCGGCGTACTCCTGATGCGTGTCGGTGGAGGACTGCTCGTGGCGCTCGGCGCGCTCCTCATCTTCATCGTCGGGGCGTGGGGCCGGAGCGGCTACTACGCGTCGCAGGCGCCGATCATGGTGCTGCTCATCGTCGCGGGCTTGATCAGCCTCGGTGCCGGAGTCGCACTGGTGCGTTACCAGAAGAGCAGGTTCACAGCGGCCGCCACGGCGGTCTCGAGTGTCACGCAACGCGCGTTCGCGGCATCGACCCCGGTCGCCATCCCGGAGGCACCGGCGATCGTCGTGCCCGCAGATGTGATCGATGAGAAGACCCGCGATCGGGTTTTGCCGGCCTCTGACTGGGCGCTCCTGCTTCCGGACGGCACGATCCTCCCTGTCGCCGACGCGCTGGTGATCGGGCGGCAGCCGGTGTCGTCGGACGGCGGACCGACGGCCGCCGTGCCGTCGGCTCTGGTGTCCAAGTCCCAGGCGCGTTTCCGGATCCTGGGCGGTCGGCTCGGTGTTCGCGACCTCGATTCCACCAACGGCACGATCGTGGTTCATCCGGACGAGACCGAGGAGCGGGTGTCTTCGGTGGACGAAACCGCGTTGAGTCCCGGCGACCGCCTCGAGATCGGCAGCTACGCGCTCGAGGTGCGGCGCACGTCTTGATTCAGGCGCTGGCTAATGCGATCGGCGCACCGCATTCCGTGCAGAAGTTCTCGCCGAGCTCAGCCGAACCGCAGCTCTCGCAGAACTCGGGCCGCAGAGCGACGGGTGTGGCGGATGCCTCGATGGCGGCCGATTCCCCTGCCACCGCCGCTGCGCCCACCGGCGCCGCGTACGGCCCGGGTGGGAACGCGGGCACCGCGGAGGGCGTCTTCGTCATCCCCAGCGGCACCCGCCACGAGCTCGGGATCCGGTAGCTGGTCAGCCGGCCCTTCTGCGGGGCCGCCGCCAACCCGCTGGTGCGCAGTTCTTCGAACTCCCGCTGCTCGTCGGCATCCATCTCCTCGCCCGAAGCGAAGCGGTAGGCGATGATCCGATCGACGATGTGCCGGGCGACACGATTCGCGTCGTTGTAGCGCTCGATGCTGAACGTGATGTCGCATTCGGGGCGGCTGTCTTCTGTGCCGTCGACGAAGGAGATCCGCACGTCGTTCTCGGTGCCGAACCCGGCGCGCGGCGAGAACATGACGTTCGATATCCACGGGTAGCGGAGGTTGCCGACCAGCGCCTTGCCCTTGCGCCGGTTGGCCGCGATCGCCTTCGAGATTCCGGTAGCGACCGCGGCAACGGCCAGGCCGCCCAGGCCGAAGCCGATCCAGGTGCCGCCCTTCTCAAACTTCTTGCAGTAGAACACGACACGGGATGCGGTGATCCACACCTGGAAGGCCAGATCCTTCGTCTCCATCACGGTCTTGTAGCCGTTGCCCACCCGGCGGCGGATGACCACCCGCGAGACCTGGATCGGCTCGCCGAATCCGCCGTCGAGCACTTCTCCCGTCACCAGGATGTCGTCGTTCAGCACCGGGTAGAGGGGGAACGTCTCCTCGCCGTTCTCGCAGACCGCCAATACGTTGTACGTCATGAGTCGGCCGCCTCGAGGCGGAACACCCGGACGCCGCATCCGGTGCAGAAGCTGTCGTCGGGTTGGATCACCGTGCCGCAGTCCGAGCAGATCACCTGCGCCCCGGCGAACGCGTGGTCAAGGCTGCCGTCATCTTGGCTGACGGTCGGGCCGGCGGGCTGAAGGCCGAGTCGGCCTCGTGCAGCCGTGGTGGCGCTCGTGGCGGCTGAGACGAAGCTCGCCTGGTCTGAAACCGACATGAAGGTCACGACCACCGCGCCCGAGCCGCGTTCGCTCTGCCAGGCCAGACCGGCCGTGTCTCCCTCGGCGATGATCGACGAGAACGTCTGCCACTGCCACTCGCAGCTGGAGACGCGCCGCTCTGCTCCGATGAATTGCTCGCCGATCCGACGCTGCAGGTCGGGCCTCCGGGGCGGGTACGAACCGGTCAGGTCAGTCGTCTTGTCGGTGACCGACATCTGGATGACCAATCGTTCCGATGTGCAGGCGACGAGCGGGAACGAGGCGGGATATTCGTCGGAGATGGCGTCGTTCTCGAGGCGACGAACCGAGCCGAGGTCGCGCGCGGCCAGCGACACCAGTACGACCTCGCCGGGATGCAGCGGGAATGACGCCGTCCCGGACTGGGCGAAAATCTCGAAGCCTTCGACCTGGGCGCGCCGCGCCGCGGCCCGCACACCCCGGACGATGAGGCCGATGATCACGATGACGCCGATCGCGATCAGGGTGAGCATCGCAGATCCCTCAGATCGTGGCGCATGGCGTCACGGTAGCAGCGGGTTCGGGCGCGTCCCATGGGGAGCGGTACCCATCCGGAGCCAGGTGAGCGGGCGGCTCAGGGTCGCGCACCGACCCGCGCGATCAGGTCGGCGGCCACCCCGGATCCGTCTCGGGCGCGAGTCTCGACGCCGATGCGCGCAGCGGCGGCCGCTACGCCCTCGTCGGTGAGCAGACGGCGGACGGCGGCGCGGATGCGGGCGGGGCTCGCCGACTTCGGCAGCAGCATCCCGGCTCCGAGAGCTTCGACCGCGCGGCCGACGGCGGGCTGATCCATCAGCGGATGCATCGGCATCACCAGCACCGGGATGCCGTGCCCGAGCGCCCGGGCCGTGGTCGCGTGCCCGCCGTGACCGATCACGAGCGAGGTGCGGGGCAGCAGCTCGGCGTGATCCTGGGATCGGACGACGCGCGCATTCGCGGGTGCTCGCAGCCCGCCCGGGTCGACCGCCCCGCTCGTGACGGTCACGTGCAGGGGCTCGTCGGCGAGGGCGTCGAGCACCGCTTGCAGCGCCTTCGCCTGACCAGGAAAAGTCGTCGTGCTGAAGCTCACCAGAACCTCGCGAACCGGCTGCGGCACGGCGGCGACCGGGGTGCCCTGCCAGACGAAGCCCGAGTGCGGGTCGGTCCCAGGGCTGGCACGCGGCGGTTCGAAGTCGGCGCGCGTGGTGATCAGGCGCATGGCCGCGTCGCGCGACGCGAGCGGATCGGCGCCGCGCATCCGGGCGAGCAGGCCGAGCGGGCCGCGCGCGTTGCGGTCGAAGAAGTCGGCGCGGCTGTGCACCAACGTGACCACCGGGATGCCGGTTTCGATCAGCGCGCCGGTCGCGCCCCAGAGCAGGCAGTCGACCACGATCACGTCGGTCGGCTCTTCGGCCAGCAGCGCGCGGGCGTCGGCGCCGATGCCGCGGTCGGCGAACAGCGCGACCAGGCCGAGCACGCCGTCGACCGTGCCGCGCGGCTGCGCCGAGACGTAGTCGCGGCCCCGCACCATCGGATGGAACTCGAGGCCTGCCGCCTCGATCGCCGACTGTTGGATCGCGTGGCCGAGCACGCGCACCCGGTCGCCGCGGCGCATCAGTTCGCGCGCGATCCCGAGAGCGGGGGGCAGGTTGCCGCCGCCGTCCCAGGTGACGAACAGGATGCGGGTCATGCGCGCAGTCCCTCGGCGTTGATGCGATCGCTCGCCGCGCGTGCCAGCACGGCGTCGGTCAGCGCGGTGATGCGAGACAGCACCTCGGCAGGCTCGAGGCCGCGGTCGAGCCGGAGCAGCTTCCAGGTGGAGAGGTCGGTCGCGACGACCAGCAGATCGGCGAGTTCGACGGATGCGGGCGAGAAGACTTCGGTCACCCAGTCGCGGTGCAGCAGCCGGCCGCCCGCGGTGATGCCGCCGGCATCCGGATCGCCCTCCTGCGCGAGCAGGCGCAGCATGAACGCGCCCCACCTCTCGTAGTGCTCCATCAGCAGCGACAGCGCCCCGGCGACGTCGCCCGGCTCGGCGGGTCGGCGCTCGGCCGCCACCCGCGCGCTGCCGCGCTCGATGGCCTGCTGCACCAGCCCGTCGCGCGAACCGAAGCGCCGAAGGATCGTCTGCACGCTGCGGTCGGCGCGCTCGGCGACCTGCTCGAGCGAGAAGTCGAGGCGCTGGGATTCGAGGGCGATGGCGATGGTCGCATCAAGAATGCGGTCACGCGTCTCAGCTGCTGCGGCAGCTCGTGCCGACATGGTGTAGCTGCGAGGGCTCATGGGCCGACCGTAGCGGGCGCGTCTATTTCGTGTCAATCATATTCACATGAAATCGCGAGCGGGACACCACCAAGACGATCGCGTAGACGAGCGAGACGATCCCCGTGACGTACCCGATGATGAAGACGGCGACGATCACGGGATGCGGATTCTGCAGTTGGAAGGCGACCGACCCCAGCAGCAGAGTTCTGAGATAGAACAGCCCCTCGACGACCAGGAAACTCAGAAGCACCCAGTAGCCGAACCGACGACGCCGGACCGTGAAATACCCGATCAGGAACCACGCGAGCGTGAGCCCCAGAAGCACGACCGAACTGACGGTCGGCGGCGCGTGATGAGGGAAGTAGTAGTTCACCGAGTAGTACGGGATCTGCGCCAGATAGTCGACGATCACGACCCAGAACAGCGCCACCAACGGCGGCCGCAGGCTGAGCCGTGCCGTCACCGGCTGCGCCAGGTCATGAGCACGTGCACGAGCGGAACCGCGGCCGCGGCCATCAGCGCCCACCCCAGCCACGGCAGGGTCGGCAGCATGAACACCCCGGCGAACAGCAGGCCGGCGAAGATGATCGCCGACACCAGCCGGCTCGCCGAGCGCTCGAGGGAGCGCAGCCGGCGGTCGATCTGCGGGGTCTGCACGGCGACCTGGCCGCGTTCGATGCGCTGCACCAGTTCGTCGAAGCGGCGGGGGAGGCCGGCCAGCGTGGTGCCGAGCGAGAGCGCCTTCTGCGGCAACTCGCGCAGCACCGACGCCCCGCCAGATGACAGCACGTCGCGGGCGAAGGGCTCCACGGCATCCCACATGTTGAATTCGGGATCGAGCGCGCTGGTCACGCCCGACGTGAGCGAGATGGTGCGGATCAGCAGCAGGAAGTTCTCGGGCAGCTGGAACGGCAGGGCGCGGATCGTCTCGCCGAACTGGCGGGCGAAGGCCTCGAGCTCGCGCTGATCGACGCGCTGCAGCTCGGCGATGCCCATGCCGCCGAAGCGGTCGAACAGCGCGGTCATCGCGCGCTCGAGCTCGTCGGTGTCGGCGGCCGAGAGCAGCACGCCGAGGCGCTCCAGCGAGCGGACCAGTCCGCGGCTGTCGCGGCCGACCGCGGCGAGGATGAAGTCGCGCAGGCCGGCGCGCAGCGCGTCGGAGATCGAGCCCATCATGCCGAAGTCGACGTACGTGAGGGCGAAGTTTCTCGTGGGACGGGTTTCGACACGCGCGCCTGCGGCGTGCTGCTCAACCGCCAGCGGGGTCACGAAGATGTTGCCGGGATGCGGGTCGGCGTGGAAGAAGCCCGCGACGAAGATCTGCTGGAACGCCGAGCGCGCGAGGGCCATGGCGACCGCGGCCGGGTCGATGCCGGCGGCCACGAGCGCCGCGACATCCGTGATCTTGATCGACGTCACGTCGCTCAGGGTCAGCACGCGCAGGGAGGTGCGCTCCCAGACGACGATCGGGGCCGTGACGCCGGCGTCGCTCGCGAAGTCCGCGGCGAAGTGCTCGGCGTTGGCCGCCTCGTGCAGGTAGTCGATCTCTTCGTGGCTGGTCGTGGCGAACTCCTCGACCAGTGCCGGCGCGTCGACGCGCCGCGCGACGATCCGGATGCGCGACACCCACTGGCTCACCCGACGCAGCGCCGCGAGGTCGACCGCGATCACGCCGTCGATGCCGGGCCGTTGCACCTTGACGACCACGTCGGCGAATCCCAGATCGGCGGCCAGACCCGGGGTGAGCCGGGCGCGGTGCGCCTGACCCAGGGATGCTGCGGCGATCGGCGTCTCGTCGAACGATTCGAAGGCGACCGCGAGCGGAATCCCGAGCTCGGATTCGGCCGCCGCCCGGATCCCGTCGAACGGCTCGGCCGCCACCTCGTCTTGCAGCCCCTCGAGTTCGTCGGTGATCTCGGGCGGCAGGATGTCGAGGCGCGACGACATGAACTGCCCCACCTTGATCATCAGGCCGCCCAGCTCGACGGCGAGGGTGTGGAAGCGGCGGGCGAGCCGCTGCAGACGCGCCGCGCGGCCGCGCGCCGCGAGACCGCCGAGACCGATGCGCGGAAGCACCAGCTCGAACCACCAGGCCTGCACGAAGGCCCGCGCGGCGAAGCGCATGATCCGCCGGTACCGCGCGCGGAAACGGCGGCCGGGTGGCCGCGTGGAGCGAGCCGGGCCCGGGCTGCCGGCGCTCACTCCTCGGCGAGGATCGCGTAGAGCTTGCGGCGCGCCTCGTCGACGATCGCGACGGCGCGCTCGGTCTGCTCCTTGCTTCCGCTGCTGGCGACCTGGCCGAGGGCCTGGGCCAGCTTGGCGCCGGCCTTGGGCAGGGCGGCCCGCTCCGAATCCCAGCCGCGGCGCGACTCGGAGGGATGCGGCGCGGCGGTCAGCTCGGCGGCGGCGGCCTTGCCGGCATCCGTCAGCGCGTACACCTTGCGCTCACCCTCCTGCGTCGCGGTGGCCAAGCCCTCGTCGACCAGCAGCTGGAGCGTCGGGTACACCGATCCCGGGCTCGGCTTCCAGGTGCCGCCGGAGCGGGTCTCGATCGCCTGGATGAGCTGGTAGCCGTGCATCGGCTCCTCGGCCAGCTCGACCAGCACCGCGGTGCGGATGTCGCCGCGGCCCATCCGGCCGCCGAACGGGGGTCGGAAGACGGGCGCGAAGGCGTCGCGCAGACTGTCGACGGCCTCTCGCAGGTCGAAGCCGTAGGTGGATGACGTGCTCATGACGGTGTCCTCTCTCGCGGGCGGTACTGATGGATCGAGCGATAGCTAACGATACATCGCTCGCCGCGCGGGCCGAATGCCCGGGTGCATCATGTGGAGTATGGATGACCGTCCCCCGCCTCCCGACGAGACCAAGGTCACCGAGCAGCCGGCCCTGACCTTCTCCACCGGGCTCATCTGGCTGGTGGTCGGCGGACTGTTCGCCGCGATCGCGATCGCCGTGCTGATCCCGCAGGCGATCGCGGGACTGCCGCCGTGCGGGGTGCCGATCGCCGCGGCGATCGTCGACGTGGTGCTCTATGCCGGGATGGTGGTGGTGCGGTTCGCCGTCCCGGTCACGCGCCTGCGCTTGCGCCTCGGCCTGCTCGCGATCGGGATGCTGGCCATCGCGGCCGTGTCGCTCGCCGCCGTGCTGATCGTCGGCTTCGCCAGCGGCACGCCCGTGGTGTGACCGGCCGACTGCGGGCGCTACTCCATCGCCTCGGCGATCCGCTTGATCGCGGCCAGGCGGCGGTCCCACTCGGCGCCGATGGCATCCAGCCGGCGGGCGGTGCCGCTGAGCGTGGAGCCGAGCGCGCGGAAACGCACCTCGCGGCCGACCCGAACCGGCTCGACCAGGCCCGCCGATTGCAGCACGGCCAAGTGCTTGGCGATCGCCTGACGCGTGACGGGGAGGCGCCCGGCGAGGGCGGATGCCGAGGCATCCCCCTCGCCGAGCGCGACCAGGATCGACCAGCGGGTCTCATCCGCCAGCGCGGCGAACACGGCGACCAGCTCGGTGTCGGCGGGGGCAGCGGGCGCGGAACTCACGCGGAGCCTTCCACGAAGGCGACCAGCTCGTCGAGCTCGGAGTCCCAGCCGCCGCGGTTGCTCTCCATCGCCGTCGCCGGGTCGGTCAGGTTGTCGAAGCCGGACTCGACGACCGTCAGCCGGGTGGCCGTGCCGCTGCCATCGGGCCCGTCGAGCGGCTCCAGGGTGAAGCGGAACACCGTGGAGTGCGCGTCGAGATCGCTCGGCGTCGCATTCTCGTTGCCCCAGCGGTAGGCGATCGTGTGCGGGGCATCCAGCTCCTCGATGCGCACCGGGAACCGGCCGTAACCCTCGAAGCCGAACTCGCCCTCGGCGCCGACCTCGAGCCGGTCGAGCTCGGCGACGTCGCCGAACCACTGGATGATCAGCTCGGGACGGGTGACCGCCGCCCAGACCTTGGCGGGAGCGGCGGCGATCGTCACGGTGCGGCGCACGGTGAAGGCGTCGGCATCGATGGTCGAGGGGTCATTGATGGTCATGCTCATGATGGTGGTCCTTTCCAGGGAATAGTGCAACTCTGTGGTTGCATTATGTCCAGCCCGAACTGCAACTGTCAAGTTGCATGTTATTCAGGGCGGATCACCGCGCGGTGACGACGGTCCACGAGATCGGCGGCAGCGTGATCGAGCCGCGCGATCCCTCGACGGTGAGCGAGTCGTTCGCCGTGAGCCCGATCCGCTCGTGGTCGGCGAGGGTGTTGGCGGCGCTCGGGTCGGGGTCGCTCAGGGTGCGGGCGGTCGCCGATTCCACCCGGCGACCGAAGTCGAGCTCGAGCTCCAACGGCTGCTCGGCCCGGTTGACGACGAAGACCGCCGACTCGCCGGTGCCGGCGTCGAAGCTGGCCACCGCATCCAGCACCGGGACCTCGCCGAAGACCGCGGTCTCGTAGCTCGGCGCATCGAGAGCGACCCGGACGGCGTTACCGCGCGCGTGTGCCGAGGTGGCCGAGAACGGGAAGAAAGTGGTCTGCCGCCAGACCGCGCCCCCGGGTTCGGTCATGATCGGCGCGATCACGTTGACCAGCTGGGCCAAGGATGCGCTGGTCACCCGGTCGGCGTGCTTCAGGAGCGAGATGAGGAGGCTGCCGAGCACCACCGCATCGGTCACCGTGTAGACGTCTTCGAGCAGGCGCGGCGCGATCGGCCAGTTGTCGATGCCGGCGATCTTGTCGACGGTCTCGAAGCGCTCGACGTCCCAGATGTTCCACTCGTCGAACGAGACGTTGACGGTCTTCGCGCTCCGGCGCTCGGCCTTCACCCGGTCGGCCGTCGCGACCACGCTCTCGATGAAGCGGTCCATGTCGACGCTCGAGGCGAGGAAGCTCGCCCGGTCGCCGGCGTCGTGGTAGTAGGCGTGGCACGAGATGTAGTCCACCTCGTCGTAGGCGTGGCTCAGCACGACCCGCTCCCACTCGCCGAAGGTCGGCATCGAGCTGCTCGACGAGCCGCAGACCACGAGCTCGAGGTCGGGGTCGAACGAGCGCATGGCCCGCGCGGTCTGCACGGCGAGCTTGCCGTAGTCGTCGGCCGAGCGGTGCCCGAGCTGCCACGGCCCGTCCATCTCGTTGCCCAGGCACCACATCGACACGGCGAAGGGATCGGGCCGCCCGTCGGCCGCGCGCTGCTCCGAGAGCGCGGTGCCGCCCGGCAGGTTCGCGTATTCGAGCAGGTCGAGCGCCTCCTGCACGCCGCGCGTGCCGAGGTTGATCGCGAGCATCAACTCGGCGTCGACCAGCTCGAGCCAGCGCGCGAACTCGTGCAGGCCGACCTGGTTGGTCTCGGTCGAGTGCCACGCCAGGTCGAGCCGGGTCGGGCGGTTCTCGCGCGGGCCGACGCTGTCTTCCCAACGGAACCCCGACACGAAGTTGCCGCCCGGGTAGCGGATGGTGGTGACGCCGAGCTCCTTGACCAGCTCGATCACGTCGGAGCGGAACCCGTCGGCGTCGGCCGTCGGGTGGCCGGGTTCGTACAGGCCGTCGTAGACCGACCGGCCCAGATGCTCGACGAACGAGCCGAACAGGCGGCGATTGATCGGGCCGATGACATCGGCGGGGTCGACCCGCAGTGTGGCGTGGAGCATGCGCCCATTCAAGCGGGTCGGCTCACTGGGCGTCAGCCGAGCTGGGCGTCAGGCGAGCTGATCCCGCCGCCGGGTGAGGTAGGCCGACTCCGCGGTGTTGCCCGCCAGCTCGATGGCGCGGTCATAGGCGGCGCGCGACTCGGCACTGCGGCCGAGCCGCCTCAGGAGGTCGGCTCGGGCGGCGTGGTAGGCGTGATATCCGTCGAGCGCTTCGCCGACCCGGGCCAGGGATGCCAGCGCCACCTCCGGACCGTCGACCTCGGCCACCGCGATGGCCCGGTTGAGCGCCACGACCGGAGACGGGCCGATCCGCACCAGCTGGTCGTAGAGCGCGACGATCTGCGACCAGTCGGTGTCGCGGATGTCGCGCGCCGAGGTGTGCACCGCGTTGATGGCGGCGAGCAGCTGGTAGCGCCCGGGCGCCTCGCCGGATGCCGCGGCCAGCGCCACCCGCGATCGGACCAGCTCGTGCCCCTCGGCCAGGAGCGCGGCATCCCAGGCTCCGCGGTCCTGCTCGTCGAGGGTGACCAGTTCGCCGCTCGACGACACGCGAGCCGCGCGGCGTGCCTCGGTGAGCAGCATGAGGGCCAGCATCCCGATCACCTCGCCGTAGCTCGCGGCCGCTTCGGGCAGCAGCCCGCGGATCAGCCGGGTGAGTCGGATCGCCTCTGCGGTCAGGTCGGCGCGCACCGGGTCGGTGCCGGCTCCGGTCGCCAGGTAGCCCTCATTGAAGATCAGGAACAGCACGGTGAGCACGCCGTCGATGCGGGCCGGTAGATCGTCGGCGGAGGGCATCCGGAACGGGATGCCGGCCTCGCGGATCTTGTCCTTGGCCCGCGTGATCCGCCGCGCCATCGCGGTCTCCTGCACCAGGAACGCCCGCGCGATCTCGGGCACGGTCAACCCGCCGACCATGCGCAGGGTCAGGCCGACCCGTGCCTCCATCGCCAGGGCGGGGTGGCAGCAGGTGAACAGCAGCCGCAGCCGCTCGTCGTCGATGGCGCCCAGCGGTTCGAGGGGCTCGTCATCGACCACCAGCAGCGCCTCCCGGTACTTGTCGTCGCGCTTCTTCTCGCGGCGGATCCTGTCGATGGCCTTACGTGTGGCCGTCGTGGTCAGCCAGCCACCGGGGTTGGGCGGGATGCCGTCGGCCGGCCATCGCTCGACCGCGGTCGCGAATGCGTCGGCCGCCCCCTCCTCGGCGATGTCGAGGTCGCCGAATCTCTTGGTCAGCGTCGCGACCACCCGTGCCCACTCGTCCTGGTGGGCCCGGGCGATCGCGTCGGCGACGCGGGCGTCGAGGGTGGTTCCGCTCATCCCTGCGGGTCGTAGGCCTGGAACGGCCGAACCTCGACCTTTCCGCGGCAGGCCTTCGAGCCCTCGGCCGCCAGCGCGAGCGCCTGGTCGAGATCGGTCGCCTCGATGATCCAGAAGCCGCCCAGGTATTCCTTCGACTCGAGGTAGGGCCCGTCGGTGATCACCGGCGGGTCGACCTGGCCGTCGACGACGGTTGCCGAGGTCGCCGAAGCGAGCCCGTTGGCGTAGACGAAATGACCAGCCGCCTGCAGCCGGTCGTTGAATGCGCCGGTGTCGGCCATCGCCTGCTGCATGGTCGCCTTGTCGGGATAGCTCCCCAACTCGGTCAGTTCGGCCGGTCCGAACACGGACATCAGGTACTGCATCGGATCATCTCCCATCCGGGCGCCCGTCCTGGGCGGCCACTCACCGGTACCACGAACGAGTCTGCCCCGATCGGACAGCTCAATAGAGGTGCGGGATGATCTTCGAGGGCACCTTCGCCGTGTACTCGTCCCACAGCGCTCCGTACTTGGCCCGGCAGACCTTGTCGTCGTCGGCCTGGCGGCTGATGAAGAGGGCGACGTAGTAGAGCGGGTACAGCCACACCATCCAGACCCCGAACCAGCCGGGCGCCAGCGCGATCGCGATCGCCTGGATGATCTCGCCCAGGTAGTTGATGTGCCGACTGGCTCCCCAGAAGCCGTTGACCAGCAGGCTGTTCCTGCCGTCGCTGATCGCCTGCGGCGCAAGCCACAGGAACCGCCGCTCGGGCGCGGTCTTGTAGAAGAACTTCTGCATGTTGGCGCCGCGGGTGAGCACCCAGCCGCCGAGGAAGAGCACGGCGAACAGCACCGTCACCCAGACCGGCAGACCGGGATCGGGCAGGTCGGCGGTGACCCAGAGCGCCACCGAGTAGAAGTACGGGTAGAACGCCAGGCAGCCGAACCCGAGCTTGAAGCCGACGCGCTCGGCGATGAAGTCGTATGTCCACAGGTGCACGCGCTCGAAGATCAGGTACTCGCAGCAGAACCAGGTGAGCATCGCGCAGCCGAGCAGGAATCCCGGGTTGATCCGGCCGACGGTCTGCAGGTGGAAGGCCGCGAACGACAGCACGTTGAGCTGCAGCATGACCGCGCCGACCAGGTAGAGCCAGACCTTGGCATCCACGAAGCCGTTGCCCAGCTGCACGTCCTTCGCCCGGCCGAACCACAGGTCCGCGGCGAACGGCTTGCCGGTCGACGGATGCCGCAGCACCACCACGAACGAGAACACCAGCCCGATGACGACCGCCCCGATCAGCCCCCACCACCGCGTCTCGTAGAGCCAGGTGAACGGAACGAGGTGGAAGTACCCGAGCAGGAACCACAGGATGACGCTGGCCAGCAGCACGTACTTCCCGTTGGTGCGGTAACTCAGCACCTTCCCGTCGGGGCCGGTCACGTAGCCCGGTCGCCGCCGCGACGGGATGACGACATGCAGCAGGGTGATGACCGCGTAGGCGATCAGGGGGGTGATCAGACCCAGGATGATGGTCACGACAGGCCTCCGGTGTTCTGGGACATGATGCCGATGGCGGCGCGTCTGCTGAGCAGTCGCGTGAGCACGAAGCGCCCGAGCTTGTTGACCGCGCCCGGGATGACGATCGGGCCGTGACCCAGCGCATTCAGGGTCCGCTCCGCGACCGCCTCGGGGGCGAGCGTGCCGGGCGCCGGCTTCGCGCCCTCGGCCTGCTGGTAACCCGGCGTCAGGATGGCGCCGGCCAGGCAGGCGAGCACGTCGACGCCGTGGGGCTTCAGCTCGTTCCAGAGGCCCTCTGCCAGGATCGCGTTGAACGCCTTGGTCGCCGCATATGCCGAGATGTTCGGGCTGCCCTGCGACCCGGCCAGGGATGACATGAGCACGATCCCGCCGCGACCCTGCGCGATCATCGGCGCCGACAGTGCCTTCGTGAGCAGCAGCGGAGCCCGCACGTTGACGGCCGCGGCCTGCGACAGCTGCTCAGGGGTGGCGTCGGCGAACGGGCCGATCGGCGCGAAGGCGGCGTCGTAGACCAGAAGGCCGATCGGCAGGTCGAGCGCGCTGATCCGCGGGAGCACGGCGTCGATGTCGGCGAGATCTGCGACCAGGGTGATCACGTCGACGCCGTGCTGCTGCCGGATCCGGTCGGCCGTCGCGGTCAGCTGCTCCTCGCGGCGGGCGATCAGCAGCAGGTCGAGCCCGCGCCGCGCCAGGGCGTCGGCGAACGCGGCGCCCAGGCCCTCCGATGCGCCGGCTACCAGGGCGCGCGGCCCGTAGCGCTCGCGGAACGGCGCAGAATTCACCGCGCTCCCCGCAGGGCGGTGATCCAGTCGGCGATGTCGGCGATGACCGAGGCGTCCACGTGCTGACGGGGTTCATAGCCCGCCGGCGTCGAGGGGCCGCTGCCCGGGAAGAACAGGTGATCGTCGGCGTCGTAGACGCGGATGCTGACATCGTCCCGCCCGTCGAGTCCGGCCCGCCAGAGGGCGAGATCGTCGTCCACAGTCACCTGGTAGTCGCGGCCGCCCTGCAGGATCAGCATCGGCTTGCCGAGTTGGCGAGCGGTGCCGACCGGGTCGTAGTCGCGCACGTCGAGCCAGTAGGCGCCCGAGTATCCGAACGGCAGCGTCGCCGGGTCGGTGCGGCGGGAGAGCTGCGGGTTGTCGACGTTCGCCGCGAGCCCAGCCATCGCGGCGGCCGCCTCCTTCATGGCCGGCGAGGCGGAGTCCAGGCCCGCCAGGTGGTTCATGACCCGGACCGCGGCCCGGTTCATCGGCTCCGCTTCGGCCGCGAGCAGCACCAGCGCGGCGACCTCGGGCCGGGCGACGGCCGCGCGCGGCGCGTAGCTGCCGCCCATGCTGTGGCCGACGATGACGATCCGCGAGGCGTCGATCGCGGGGTCGGCCCTGAGCTGGTCGACGGCCGCGGCGGCATATGGCACGTACTCATCGGTCGGAGTGAAATCCGGATTCTTCGCCACCCACTGCCGATGCGTATGACTCGGCTTGTCGAACCGCAGCACGGCGATCCCGCGGCTGGCCAGACCCCAGGCCAGGTCGGCGCCGATCCGGTTCTCGCCCATCGTCATGTCCCGATTGAACGGGCCGCCTCCGCTGAGCAGCACGACGCCGGGGACCGGCGCGGATCCCTGGGGCACGCTGACCGTGCCGCCGACCGCCAGCGGTCGATCGCCGAGCACCACCTCGTATTCGCGGAACGAGTCCATGGCCGCGTAGGGGGGAGGGGCCCAGGGTGCCGCCATCGGGGTCACCTGCAGATTGAGCAGGCGGCCGCGGCGATCCACCGAGACGACGGCCTCGAGCGCGGTCGACGGCGTGCGCAGCACCACTGTGACCACCATCATCCCGGAATCGGAACGGACGGCGGAGGGCTCGATGCTCCACACCGCACCATGGCGATTGACATGGGTCTGCCAGGCGGCGTCGATGGCCTCGGCGGTCAACCTGCGCTGCGGGCCGGCTGCGAACATCGCGAGCACGGCCGCGAAATCACCGCGCCGCGCGAGGTCGAGTGCCTTGACCGCGACCTGCGCCGACTCGGAGTCGCGGGGGCTCATGCGCGCCCCACCGCCATCGCGCCCACCGTGATCGCGCCGACGACCCGACCCGCGTCATCGAGCACCGCCGCGCGGGGCAGGCGTTCCGCCTCGTCGGCGCGGATCGCCGCGTTCTGAACCAAGAGACGCACCAGGGCCTCCTCTGCTGCCATTCCTGAGCCGTCGACGGCCTTGGTCGCGACGACGATTCCGAGTTCGGGCGCCATCGCCAGATGCATGCCGTCGGCGCCGACCTTGCTGAGCACGCGGCCCGCGGTGAGCTCCGCGAGGGCGGTGTCGAACCGCCCGGTGCCCGCGAGGTACCAGGGGTGAGCGGCGATCGCCGAGCGGATGCGCGTGCTCGAGTCCGTGGCATCCATCAGCGTCGCCCAGCCGCGCGCGACCGCCTCGAGGCTCACGCAGGGGCAGGGGGCGCCGCAGCCGTCGCCGACGATGTCGTCGTCGCCGAGAGTGACCGCGCAGCGCTCGGAGACCGCCGCCAGGGCGGCTCGCTGCACCGCGCCGGTGCGATCCAGGTATCGTGCCGGGTCGGCGCCGAGGTGCGCGCCGATGGTCAGGAAGCCGGCGTGCTTGCCCGAGCAGTTGTGACGGACCCGCCGCGGGGTGCCGCCATGCGCCAGATAGTCGTCGGCGACCGCGCGCGAGTAGGGCAGGGACGCACCGCACTGCAGCTCGTCCTCGCCCAGGCCCAGTCGCGCGAGCCAGGATTCGACCGCGCTCACGTGCTCGTCTTCGCCGTTGTGGCTGGCGCTCGCCAGGGTCAGCTCGACGGGCGTCACCCCGAGCACATCAGCGGCGCCGGATTCGATCAGGGCGAGCGCCTGCAGCGGCTTGGCGGTGGACCGCAAGGGCACCCGACGGTCGGTGGTTCCGAAACCCTCGGCCACCCGGCCGTCCCGGTCGACGACCACCCCGTTCACCCGCGACTCGCGTTCGACCACCGTGCCGCGCGTCGTCCGGACGGTCAGCGGGTCGGGAGCCATGGCTCAAGTGTGCCCTAGCCGGGTACCCTCTGGACATGAGCGACGATGCCCCGATTCTGGCGCGCATCCGCGACGCGGTGATCGGGGACGACCAGGTGATGGTCGGGCCGTTCGGCCCCCGGCGCGTGACCTACGCCGACTACACCGCGAGCGGCCGGGCGCTGAGCTTCATCGAGGACTTCGTGCGCGACGAGGTGCTGCCGCGCTACGCGAACACGCACTCCGAGTCGAGCGGCACCGGGCTGCAGACCACGCGGCTGCGCGAGGACGCGCGCGCCATCATCCATGCCGCCGTCCACGGCACCGACGACACCGTCGTGATCTTCACCGGCAACGGCTCGACCGGCGCGATCAACAAGCTGGTCGGGATCCTCGGGCTCCGCATCCCCTCGGCGCTCGACGAGCGGTACGGGCTGGCCGCGCAGATCCCGAAGGAGCAGCGCCCGGTCGTCTTCATCGGCCCCTACGAGCACCACAGCAACGAGTTGCCGTGGCGCGAGTCGATCGCCGATGTCGTGACGATCCACGAGGATGCCGACGGTCACGTCGACGTCGCGAGCCTGACCGCCGAGCTCGAGCGCTACGCCGATCGTCCGCTCAAGATCGGCTCGTTCAGCGCGGCCAGCAACGTGACCGGCATCCTGACCGACACCGCCACCATCACCCGCGTGCTGCACGAGCACGGCGCCCTGGCCTTCTGGGACTACGCCGCGGCCGGCCCCTACGTCGACATCGACGCGTCTGGCGAGGACGCCATCTTCCTCTCGCCGCACAAGTTCATCGGCGGGCCGGGAACCCCGGGCGTGCTGGTGGTCGATCGGCGCCTGCTGACCAACACGGTGCCCGACGAGGTCGGTGGAGGCACCGTCGCCTACGTCAACCCGCTCGAGCACCGGTACATCACGAACGCGGCCCACCGCGAAGAGGCGGGCACGCCGGCGATCATCGAGTCGATCCGCGCCGGCCTGGTGTTCGCGCTCAAGGACGCGGTGGGCGTCGACACGATCCAGGCGCGCGAGCACGGGTTCCTGGCGCGGGCGATGACCGAGTGGGGCGCGCATCCCGCGATCCAGATCCTGGGCAGCCCGACCGCCGAGCGGCTGTCGATCGTGTCGTTCGTGATCAAGCGGCCCAGCGGGCGCTATCTGCACCACAACGTGGTGGTGGCGATCCTGAACGATCTGTTCGGCATCCAGGCCCGCGGCGGTTGCTCGTGCGCGGGTCCCTACGGACATCGCCTGCTCGGCATCGACCTCGAGCGCTCGCACGAGTTCGAGCGCGAGATCGCCGGCGGATGCGAGGGCATCAAGCCGGGCTGGGTGCGGGTCAGCTTCAACTACTTCATCAGCGACGCGGTGTTCCAGTACATCCTGGATGCCGTGTCGCTGGTCGCCGAGCACGGCCACAAGCTGCTGGCCCAGTACCGCTTCTCGCCGGACACCGGGCTGTGGCGTCACGAGCGCGGGCTGGTCGAGCCGCCGCTGCGGCTCTCGCAGCTGTCGTACGGGCCGGATGGCGAGTTGAGCTACCCGCGGCGCGCCGACCGCGCCCCCGAGTCGGCGCTCGCGGGATACCTCGCGGAAGCGCGCGCTCTGCTGGAATCGCTGCCCGACCCGGCCGTCGACGGCGTCATGCCGCACCTGGCCGACGAGCGCCTGACCGACGACCGCCTGAGCGCCGACTTCGAGCACCTGCGCTGGTTCGACCTGCCCGCCGAGTCGCTCGCCCGGTAGCGACGCTCGCCCGCGCCGCCCGCCCGCCCGCGCCACCCTCCGCATCACCCGCTGCCGCGCTCCTAATCGCCGACCTGCGCGTTGCCCGTACCTATTTCGTCCGGTGCGCTCCGCCCGGCTACGGTCGCTTCATGACCTCCGGCGGCGCAGAGCAGCAGAGCGCCGCACGTCAGCAGGGCGATCGCGAGGAGCTCGAGCGCGACGCCACCGTCGGCAGCGTCGACCTCACCCGCTGGCCCAGTCGGCCCGGTCGCGCTGCCGCCCGGCGGGTCAGCGTCGCAAGCCGTCGCATCGGAACCCGTGCGGCCCTGCTGATCACGCTGGTGATCGGCGCGATCGTGGCGCTCGGGCTGAGTTTCGTGGCGTCCCGCGTGTACGACGCGGTGACCGAGTCCGACGGTATCGCCGGCTTCGACCAGCCGATCCTGCAGGCGGCGATCGAGGCGCGCTCGCCGGTGCTCGACGTGATCGTGACCGGGTACACCGACATCGCCGGGCCGATCGGCATGCCGATCATCGCGGTGGCGGCGATCCTCATCCTCTCGCTGCGCCGACGATCGTGGACGCCCGCGATCCTGATCGCGGCCGCCGGCCTGGGCTCGCTGGCCATGACCATCGCCGGCAAGGACGTCATCGGCCGCGTGCGACCGCCGCTGCCCGACGCGGTGCCGCCGTACGAGTACTCGGCGTCGTTCCCGAGCGGTCACACGCTCAACGCGGTCGCCGTGGTCGGCACCATCGCCTATCTGCTGGTCCTGCGGCAGACCAGCACCGTGGCCCGCTCTCTCACGATCGGCGGCGCCGCGTTCTTCGCGCTGACCATCGGTCTCAGCCGGGTGTTCCTCGGCCATCACTGGTTCACCGACGTCGTAGCGGCCTGGCTGCTGGGCGCGGCCTGGCTGGCGCTGGTCATCACGGCGCACCGCCTGTACATCACCGCGCGACGCACGCGCGATCCCGAACAGATCAGAGGATGACCGTGCCCAAGAAATCGAAATCCGATCACGGCACGCGGCTGTCCAAGCACGCCTATGAGAAGGAGCTCACCCGGCTGCAGACCGAACTGGTCACCATGCAGCAGTGGGTGATCGCGACCGGCGCGCGCGTCGTGGTGATCTTCGAGGGGCGGGATGCCGCGGGCAAGGGCGGCGCGATCAAGCGCATCGTGCAGTACCTCAACCCGAGGTCGGCGCGGGTGGTGGCGCTACCCACTCCCGGGGAGCGCGAGCGCGGGCAGTGGTACTTCCAGCGCTACCTCGAGCGGCTGCCGACCCGCGGCGAGATCGTGCTGATGGACCGCTCCTGGTACAACCGGGCCGGCGTCGAGCACGTGCTCGGGTACTGCACGACGGAGGAGTACGAGCGGTTCCTGCGGCAGGTGCCGGTGGTCGAGCGGCTGCTGGTGGAGGACGGCATCATCCTGCTCAAGTACTGGTTCTCGGTGTCGGACGAGGAGCAGCAGCGCCGGTTCGAGTCGCGGCTGAACGATCCGATGCGGCGCTGGAAACTGTCGAAGACCGACCTGAAGTCGATCACCGAGTGGGAGGCGTATTCGCGGGCGAAAGACGCCATGTTCGCCGTCACCGACATTCCCGAGGCACCGTGGTGGACCGTCGAGAGCGACGTCAAGAAAGCGGCCCGGCTCAACGTCATCCATCATCTGCTCGCGCAGATCCCCTATGACGCGGTGAAGCCCGACAAGATCAAGCTCCCCGACCGGCCGAAAGCCGACGACTACGAGCGGCCCAGTCGCGAGCTGTACAAGTACGTTCCGGATCACGCGGCGGGCATCGAATGAGCGCGCGCACCGCGACAGTGGTCTACAACCCGATCAAGGTGGACCTCGACGCCCTCAAGTCCGCGGTGGCTGACGAGCCCGGCGCTGCCGAGTGGTCGGTCCAGTGGCTGCCGACCTCGGAGGAAGATGCCGGCCAGGGCCCCGCGCAGTCCGCCCTCGATGCGGGCGCCGAGCTCGTGATCGTCGCGGGCGGCGACGGAACGGTACGCGCGGTCGCCGAGGTGATGGCCGGCAGCACGGTGCCGCTGGCACTTCTCCCCTCGGGCACCGGCAACCTGCTGGCCCGCAACATGAAGCTCACGCTCAACGACGTGCCGAATGCATTGCACACCGCCTTCAGCGGCGACAACCGCGACATCGACGTCGCGCGGATCGACATCCGGCGCCAGGACGACTCGGTCGACAGCCATGTCTTCCTGGTGATGGCGGGCGCCGGACTGGACGCCGAGATCATGGCCAACACCGACGACGAGCTGAAGAAGAAGGCGGGCTGGCTCGCCTACGCCCAGGCGCTCGTCGTGGTGCTGCGCGACAAGAACGTGCTGCGGCTCAGCTACCAGCTCGACAAGCACCGCACCCGCAGCGAGCGGGCGCGGGCCCTCATCGTCGGCAACTGCGGGTCGCTGCCCGCCAACATCATGCTGCTGCCCGAGGCGGCCGTCGACGACGGACTCCTCGACCTGATCGTGCTCAAGCCCGAATCGGTGCGCGGCTGGATCGCGGTCATCATCAAGATCTTCTGGGAGAACGGGGTCATCAAGCGCACGCCGCTCGGCGGACGCATGAAGGAGCTCGACACCCGGTCGGTCGATCTGCGCCAGGGGGCTGGGATCGTAGTGAGGCTCAGCCGGCCGCAGATCCTGCAACTCGACGGCGACCCCTTCGGCGAGATGGTCGGGTGCCGGGTCGCGGTCGATCCGGGCGCGCTCGTCGTGAAGGTCCCGGCTGCGGCCGACGCCTGATCCGCTACCAGCCGACGGGATCGCTGCCGAGCGCCACCGGCTCGGATCGTTCGACCGTGCTGGTCAGCTCGATCACGGTGTGCTCCCGGCCCGCCCGGATGATCGACTCCATCACATCGAGCACGTGGAAGGCCAGCTCGCCCGATGCGCGGTGCGGCCGGCCGGTCTCGAGCGCGCGGGCCAGGTCCGCGAGCCCGATGCCCCGGCCGGCATCCGGGTAGCCCGCCGCGACCGGCACCTCGGCGAACTCCGGGTCGGCAGCGGTGGCGACCGAGACCTGGCCGGAGAACAGGTTCGGGTCGGGCACCGCGATGGTCCCCGCCGTGCCGTACACCTCGAACAGCGGCGACCGCGTCGCCCAGACCTCGAAGCTGACTGTGACGGTCGAGATCACCCCGCCGGTGTGCTCGAGCAGGGCCGTGACGTGGGTGTCGACCTCCACCGGCACCGCTGCGCCGGCGTTCGGGCCGGTCGCGATGGTGCGCTCCCGGTTCGAGCGGGCCACCGCGCCCGATACCCGCACCACCGGGCCGAACAAGGTCACCAGGCTGGTCAGGTAGTACGGTCCCATGTCGTACAGCGGGCCGCCGCCGGGCTGGAAGTAGAAGGCGGGCGCCGGATGCCAGGTCTCGTGGCCGGAGTTCGACCAGTGCACCGACGCCCCGATCGGGTCGCCGATACGGCCGGCGTCGAGCACGGCCCGCGCGGTCTGGATGCCGGTGCCGAGCACGGTGTCGGGCGCGCATCCGATCCGCAGCCCTGCCGCCGCGGCCGCGTCGAGCATCGGCCGCGCCTCCGCGGTGGTCAGCGCGAGCGGCTTCTCGCCATAGAGGTGCTTGCCGGCGGCCAGGGCGCGCATCCCGATCTCGGCGTGCGCCGCCGGAATGGTGAGGTTGAGCACGGCGTCGATGGCGGGATCCGCGAGGAGGCGGTCGACGCTCAGAGCCTCGACGCCCTGTTCGGCGGCCGCGGCGGCAGCCCGGCCGGCATCCAGATCGGCCACTGCCGCCAGGCGCAGGTTCGGGAGGCGCGCGAGCTGGTCGAAGTACTGGCCGCTGATGACGCCGACCCCGACCATCCCGACGTTCAGCGGGCGGCCCACAGCAGCCCCCTCTCGATGATCGTCCTGACGTGCGGTTCCTCGACGATCTCGAGCCGGTGACCGGGGGCCGAGACGAAGATCCGGCCGCTGCCCCACTGCCGGGTCCAGATGGCGGGCGAGGTCACCGGGCGGTTCCAGGCATCCCAGGGCCGCACTCCCTGGGTGGTGGTGGCCAGCACCTCGTTGTACTCGTCGCTCAGCACCCAGTACTGCTCGGTGACGAGCTCGAAGTCGTCGATGCCCTCGGTGATCGGATGCGTTCTCCCCAGCTCGGTGATGTGCACCGTGTACGGGATGTAGTTGTCCTCCTGGCCCCCGGTGCGCTCTGCCGGATCCTTGCCGGCATGGTGCGCGAACTGGCCGCCGATCATATGCAGGTAGTCGGGGGAGTCGCGGTACGCGTCGGCGATGCCGCCATGCCATCCCGCCAGGCCGGTGCCGTTGCGCACGGCACGCTGCAGGCCGGCCAGCTCGTCGGGCTCGATCCTGCTCATGGTGTTGATCTGCACGATCAGGTCGACCCTGTCGAGGTAGGCGGCGTTCCGGTAGATCGCGGTGCCGTTCTCGATCCGCACCTCGAAGCCGTGCCGCTGCAGGAAGGGGATGAACACCGCGGTCGTCTCGACCGGCATGTGGCCGTCCCAGCCGCCGCGCACGACGAGCGCCCGCCGCTCGGCGGTCATCCGCAGGTGGTCCACGCGCTGCCATGGGCGGCGCTGTGCTCGACCGCGGCCAGGACGCGCTGCACCTGCAGCCCGTCCGCGAACGAGGGCTCCGGGTCTCGGCCCGCCACGATATCCGTCACGAAGTCGACGACCTCGTGCGAGAAGGCGTGCTCGTAGCCGAGCGCGTGCCCAGTGGGCCACCAGTTCGCCGCATAGGGATGCTCGGGTTCGGTCGCGATGATCCGGGTGAATCCGCGCTCCCCGGCCGGTGCGGTCGCGTCGTAGAACTGCAGCTCGTTCATCGACTCCATGTCGAACGCGATCGCGCCCAGCGATCCGCTGATCTCGAATCGGAAGGCGTTCTTGCGGCCGGTCGCGAACCGGGTCGCCTCGAACGAGCCGATCACGCCGCTGCTGAGGCGGCCGGTGAACCAGGCCGCGTCGTCCACGGTCACGTGTCCGCGCTCGGCCGAGGCGGTGCCGCTCAGCCCCGATGACCGGGCGAGCAGCGGGCGCTCCGGTACCAGGGTGGCGAGCGTTCCGCTCACCGAGTCGACCGTGGTGCCCGTGAGGTGCTGGATCATGTCGATCGCGTGCGCGCCGATGTCGCCGAGCGATCCGGATCCGGCCAGCGACTTGTCGAGCCGCCAGGTCATCGGCGCATTCTCGTCGACCAGCCAGTCCTGCAGGTACTGCGCCCGGGTCTGCCGGATCTCGCCGAGCCGGCCCGCGGCGATCAACCCGCGCGCCACGCCGATCGCCGGCACCCGGCGGTAGCTGAACCCGACCATGGAGCGCATGCCGTGGGCGGCCGCACGCGCAGCGGCCTCGGCCATCCGCTCGGCCTCGTCCACATCGTTGGCCAGCGGTTTCTCGCACAGCACGTGCTTGCCGGCGTCGAGAGCGGCGATCGCGATCTCGGCGTGCGAGTCGCCGGGGGTGCAGACGTCGACGATGTCGATGGCCGGGTCGTCGATGACGCGCCGCCAGTCGGTCTCGGCGGCGGCCCAGCCGAACTTCTGCCTGGCTGCCTCGGTGCGCTCCGGATCGCGGCCGACGATCACCGCCATGTCGGGTTCCGCCGGCAGGTCGAAGAAGCGCGGGGCGGTCCGCCAGCCCTGCGAGTGGGCGGCGCCCATGAATCCGGATCCGATCATGGCGACGCGCAGCGTCGGGCGGGCAGCAGGCATGCCCCCATCCTTCTACGCGGGGAAGTATTCGGGATACTCGGCCCGCAGTTCCCCGGCATCCCGGATGATCCGTGCCGCGTGCCGCGCGATGACCTGCTGGCCCCGCTGCGCGTCGCGGTTCTCGATCGCGTCGACGATCTCCGCGTGCTCGTCGACGATCTCGCGGTTCGCCATCACGTGGCGCAGGTGCAGGCGGCGCAGGCGGTCGAGCTGCACCTTCACGCCCCGCACCAGCTCCCAGACCTGCGGCACGCCCCCCAGCGCGAACACGGCGTGATGCAGCTGCTCGTCGGTGGCGAAGAACCCCGCGGCATCCCCGGCGTCGAAAGCAGCCCGATTGGCCGCCAGGATGCCGCGCAGGGCGGCGAGGCCGGCATCCGGGTCGAGCTCCGGGCGCGCGATGGCCCGGGCGAACGCGCCGGCCTCGAGCGAACCGCGGATGAAGCACGCGTTCTCGACCTCGCTGAGCAGGATGGGAGCGACCCGAGTGCCCACCTGCGGCACCACGGTCACCAGCCCCTGATCGGCGAGGCGGCCGATGGCCTCGCGAACCGGCACGCGGCTCACCCGGAGCCGTTCGGCCAGGGAGGGCTCCGAGAGCCGGGTGCCGGGCGGCAGCTCGAGGCTGCGGATCGCCTCAGACAGCTCGGTGTAGACCCAGTCCGACATGCGGCTGCCCGAGGCGCGGGATCGGATTCCCTGTGACACCGGGCCATCATGGCATCCCTGAGCAAACTTGCATACAAGTTCGAGCCCTCGATACTCTGGCGGGCATGGCCGGCACCAGCACCTTCGACCGCGTGCGCGACTGCGGGATCACCTCGATTCTCACGGTGCACGGCGCCGCCACGATCAACGAGGTCGTCGACGCGCTGGTCGCCGGAGGCGTCACGTCGATCGAGGTGACGCTGCGCACGAGTTCCGCCTGGGAGGCCATCGAGCTGCTCGGCGGCCGCTCCGATGTGGTGGTCGGCGCCGGAACCGTGCTCACCGCTGACGACGCCGCCCGCGCCGTCCAGTTGGGCGCCGCCTTCGTGGTCAGCCCGGGGCTCGACCCCGACGTTGTCGCAGAGACCCTGCGGCTCGGCGCCCTGCCGCTGCCGGGCATCGCGACTCCGACCGAATTGCAGAGCGCGCTGAAGCTCGGCCTGAGCGCCCTCAAGCTCTTCCCCGCAGAGCCGCTCGGCGGCGTCGGCATGCTCAAAGCGCTGGCCGGCCCGTTCTCGGATGTCGCGTTCATGCCGAGCGGCGGGGTCACGCAGGCGATCCTCGGCAGTTACCTCGCGCAGCCCAATGTCTTCGCCGTCGGATGCAGCTGGCTGGTCACCGCGGAACTGGTCGCCGCCGGCAGGTTCGACGAGATCCGGCGGCGCGCGCGAGCGGCTACGGAGCTGGTCGCCGCCGTCCGAGGACCGTCGACGGCTCGCGAACACGGATGACCACGCCCCGCGACGCCGTGCCGTTCGACGCGCTACTGGTCGATGCCGTGCCGTTCGACGTCGTCACCGTCGGCGAGGCGATGGCCGTGCTGGCGCCGCATACCGGCGAGCGGCTGGCCTCGGCAGGCTCGCTCACGCTCGGCACCGCGGGGGCCGAGGCGAACGTCGCCCGCACCCTGTCGGGCCTGGGCTCGCGGGTCGCCTGGGTCGGCGCGCTCGGCGCGGATCCGCTCGGCGACCGCATCGTGGCCGATCTGGTCTCGTCGGGGGTGGATGTCTCGCACGTGATCCGCGATGCCTCAGCTCCCACCGGCCTCTACCTCAAAGACACCGACGAGCTGCGGTCGAGCCGGATGTACTACTACCGCAAGAACTCGGCGGCCTCGAAGCTGGATGCCGCCCTGCTGCCCCGGCTGCCGCGCGGCACCGTGCTGCACCTGACCGGCGTGACCGCGGCGATCTCGGACGGCGGGTTGGCGCTCGCCCGAGCAGCCCTGCTCGGCCCGCATCGCGGCGTGGTGAGCTTCGATGTGAACCACCGGCCGGCGCTGTGGCAGGGCCGCGACGCGGCATCCGCGCTCGCCGAGCTCGCGAATGCCGCCGACCTGGTGTTCGTGGGCCTCGACGAGGCCGAGGAGCTCTGGGGCACCGGCACCGTCGCCTCGATCCGGGCGCTGCTGCCCGCCCCGGCGGTCGTCGTGGTCAAGGACGGCGCGATCGGGGCGACCGCTCACCTGGTCGGCGGCGAATCCGTCTTCGAGCCGGCCCAGGTGGTCGAGGTGCTGGAACCGGTGGGGGCGGGCGACGCGTTCGCGGCGGGCTACCTGCACGCGCTGATCCAGGGCGAGCCGGTGAACGAGCGGCTCGCCGCCGGTCACGCGGCCGCGTCCCGCGCCCTGGTCACGACCGCCGACGTGGGCGGGCATCCGCGCGCCTGATCAGGAGGGCGGGGGGCTCAGCGGTCGGCGAACCGCTCAGCGGTCGGCGAAACGCTCGGTCGCTGCGATCAACGCGTCGAGGATGCCCGGCTCGTCGTAGGCGTGGCCGGCGTCGTCCACGAGCACGAACTCGGCCTCGGGCAGCGCCCGGTGCAGCTCGAACGCCGTGACGGCGGGGGTGCACAGGTCGTAGCGGCCCTGCACGATCACGGTGGGGATTCCGGCCAGCCGGCCGGCATCCCGAAGCAGCTGCGACGGCTCGAAGAAGCCGTCGTGCATGAAGTAGTGGTTCTCGATGCGCGCGAACGCCAGCGCGTATGCGGGCTCGGCGAACTCGGCGATCAGCTCGGGGCGGGGGATCAGCGTGATCGTCGACGCCTCCCAGGTCGACCAGGCGACGGCTGCCGGGCCGTGCACAAGCGGATCCGGATCGGCGAGCAGCCGCGCGTAGGCCGGGATGTACCGCCCGAAGGCGCGGGACTCGGCGGGCACCGCCGCCTCGAACCCCGCCCAGAAGTCGGGGGCCATATTGCCTGCCGGCCCCTCGTAGAACCAGTCGAGCTCGCTCCGCCGCAGGGTGAAGATGCCCCGCAGCACGAGCTCGGTCACCCGCTCCGGATGAGTCTCGGCGTAGGCGAGCGCGAGCGACGAGCCCCACGAGCCGCCGAAGACCTGCCAGCGGTCGATCCCGAGGTGCTCGCGCAGCAGCTCGAGGTCGGCGACCAGCTTCCAGGTCGTGTTGGCGCTCAGGTCGGTGGCGTGGTCGCTGGCGCTCGGCAGGCTGCGCCCGCAGTTGCGCTGATCGACCAGCACGATGCGGTAGCGCGCGGGGT
>Ga0207695_10001516_pt1 | contig 38541 bp, 42 predicted proteins | sample KBSC54metaG_FD_184354 | JGI IMG/M metagenome (GOLD analysis project Ga0207695, IMG submission 184354) | Corn rhizosphere microbial communities from Kellogg Biological Station, Michigan, USA - KBS C5-4 metaG (SPAdes) (version 2) | ecosystem: Host-associated > Plants > Roots > Rhizosphere > Soil... | reverse complement strand
GTTTGCCCCCAAAGGGCAAGCCTGAGTTTCATGCAGAGTGGCTGAGGGACGAGCCCTGTGACGCCACGACAACCTGCCCGCGCAAAACGGGAGTATGGTGTCAACTCTTGCCCGGAGACGGGGAACATGAGATTCGGGGGCTGCTTCAGCACTCATTGCTTTAGCAGCTTCGCAGGCAGTTTCGAGTCATTTCACGTTCACTTCTTTCTGGGCACGTCACGCGCTCGCGCTTCTCGTGTCACTCGCGAACACAGCGAGGGACCTTTGACGACTGCGTATTGGTTGCGATGTCGGGAATGCGGCAAGACCTATGGTCATCAGCCGCTTTCGATCTGCGATGAGTGCTTTTCCCCGCTCGAGGTGGCCTACGACCTTGATTACGCGAAGACCCGGTTTACACGCGAGACGATTTCCCAAGGGCCGCTGAACATGTGGCGCTACCAGGCGCTGCTGCCTGTGAAGGACAGCTATGTTCCGCAGACGCCTTCGGGTCTGACGCCGCTGGTGAAGGCTCCGCGGCTGGGAGCGCAATTTGGCGCGAAGAATCTCTACATCAAGAACGATGCCGTCTGCATGCCTACGCTGAGCTTTAAAGATCGCGTGGTGGCAGTTGCGCTGGCCAATGCGCAGGATTTCGGGTTCGACACGGTCGGGTGCTCGTCGACTGGGAACCTGGCGAACGCTGTTGCGGCCCACGCGGCGCGGCTGGGATTGAAGACGTACATCCTGGTTCCATCGGATCTGGAGCCAGCGAAGATTCTGAACACGCAGGTCTACGGCGCGACGCTGGTGCGCGTTGATGGGAACTACGATCATGTGAACCGGCTCTCGTCGCAGATTGCTGATCGATACAACTGGGGATTTGTGAATGTAAACCTTCGGCCCTACTACGCTGAGGGATCGAAGACGGTGGGCTATGAAATCGCAGAGCAGCTTGGCTGGCGGTTGCCAGACAATGTGGTTGTACCGATGGCGGGCGGCTCGCTGATTACGAAAATCCGCAAGGCGTTCAACGAGCTGATCGAACTCGGCCTGGTGGAAGAGAAGCCGGTGAAGTTTTTTGGCGCGCAGGCGACTGGTTGCTCGCCGATTGCGAAAGCGGTGAAGAACGATACCGACGTGATTGAACCGCAAAGGCCGAGCACCATTGCGCGTTCACTGGCGATCGGCAATCCTGCGGATGGAATCTATGCGTCGCGCGTAATTCGCGGAACAGGCGGCTGGGCCGAGGATGTTTCGGACGTGGAGATTGTTTCGGCGATCCAGGAATTGGCGGAGACCGAAGGCATTTTCACCGAGACTGCGGGCGGCGTGACAACAGCGGTGACAGCGCGGTTGTATGCGCATGGTCGCATCAAGCCGGATGAACTGACGGTTACGTGCATCACGGGCAACGGGCTGAAGACGACCGATTGCCTGAGTGGGGCGTACGACCAGAGCAAGGCTATTCGTCCGCGGCTCGCAGATTTTGAGACCTTTGTGGAAGAACAGAATGCAGCAAGCCAGGGGTTGAGCCTGGCGGGAGAAAGCTATGGCAGTTAGAGTCCTGTTGCCCAACGCATTTCAAAAGCACACGAACAACGTGAAGGAGATTTCGAGTTCGGCATCGAATCTGCCGGAGCTCGTTACCGACATTGAGGGCAGGTTTCCGGCGCTGCGGCAGCATCTGCGCGGAGATGATGGGCAGATTCGGCGGTTCATCAATTTTTACGTCAATGAAGAAGACATCCGTTTTCTGGGGAATGAGAAGTACGCGTTCCAGGAAGGGGATGAAGTGCTGGTGATCCCCTCGATTGCGGGTGGATGCTGCTGAGGTTTCAGTAGTACATGGCGTGCGCGGCCTCAGGGCCGCGCATTTTTTTCGGGCGGCTGCCGGGTCTTACGGGAGCGCGTGATTGGATCAGGATCAGTGGTTAGTTGCCAGTTTGCCAGCAGTTGGTGCTCGTAGAGGGTAGTACCCCCACCACGTTCCTATTGTTTTCAGTGAGTTAGAGACAGTTCAGTCTCGTAAGTAGATGAGCGTAAATGAGTTAAGTTGTAAATTGGTGCAAATACAGGTACTTAGGGCAAAGCGGACTTTGGGCAGAGGTACGGTATCGGGACCACAGGGCAAATTCACGCCGAAAGACCCGGGGGTTGGCGGCATCAGAAGAGAACGTTTCGTCTCTCAGCGAGTCAGCGGCGCTTCGCCCCATAGCCAGTCAGCGAGTCAGCGGGCTTCGCGCTATAGCGAGGCAGCGGCTTTGCCCGATGGCAAGTGGGCAGCTGGCGGTGCTTAGCCACAATTCTTCGAGTCAGCGGATTCCGAAACGATTTCTGGTAGCAGAATCATTGTGCGACGGAACCGCAAAACAGCATGCAAGGTTGAAGGTGCGATTTTACGGAGTGGAATTAGGAGATTAGCGGCGACAGAGACACCGGCGGCTGAGGCGGAGGGTGATCGAGAGAGCCCCGTGCACAGGCGGGGCTTTTTCAATTGAAATGTGTTTGACATGAGGGGGTGTATGAGGCAGACTGGCGACAGTTTTCCTGCTGTTGACACCCTTGTCAGATCCCGTTGTGTCCCACAGCCATTTGTGGCTTTCGCTCTGCTCGACTGGATGGTTTGGTGCGAGACAGAGCCCTACTGTGCATTGCGAAGACAATGCGGAGGTCGTACGAAGCGATGAAGGTTTTCCATTCCCCCATGCGGTTGCTGCTCCTGGCCAGTGTTTTTGCATCCACAGTTGAATTGAATGCGCAGAATACGCAACAGCTCTTCACTCCTCTGAACGTGAGGCTTTCGCAAGCTGGAGCGGGATACGGCGAGAGCCAGGTGATTTTCAATTCGAACACGTTGAATCTGGACTGCTCGCAGACGACGGCGCCGATTGCTTATCTCTCATCGGCGGCGAGCACGTCTCCGGCGAATAGTTCGGGGAACATTCTTGTAGATAACAACGTGAACGTTACTAATTTGACAAACGGTAACGGGCCGGTGAATGTCTGCAAAGGCGGAGTGAATACTTCATCGATCGGACCTTTTGAGAATTGCTTTACGAGCAGTTATCAGAGCGCGGCGAGCGCGGGAAATCTGACGGGACAGAACCCGGACTCATTCGTTGCGTCGGGCGGAGTTGCGCCGATCGATATCAGCGGGTTGTTGATTGCCAACTCGGCGCAGCAGATCAAGATCGACCTGGTGGATGAAGGCGGGTATGTTGCGAATTCGAGTGTGTATCTGAATACGAATTGCACGCTGGGCGGCGTTACGGGTCCGGCGACGATTTCAGGGAATACGATTCCGGCTTCGAATCCTACGCAGCAGCAGCTGAGTCAGGATTTCAATTTCAATACGGGGACCGATAAGATCATCGATTTCAAGTACGATCTGACCGGAGCTGAGTCGTCTGGATCGCTGACGATCAATGCGGACGGAGTGAATCCGATTGTGAGCGATTCGCCGCTCGATCCGGTGATCGATTATCCGACGAGGGTGTCGGGAACGCCGTTTTCGACTTCGATTTGTCTGGTACATGACGGTGAGGTTGTGGATGGCAATGCGGTTTGCAAGCTCTATACGTTGACGTGTACGACGGGGACAGGGTCAAACGCAACCGGAGCGCAGTGTCCCGCGTCGAGTGCTTCGAATGAGGTGCTGCAGGATATCTTCGACGGGCCCACATTCGATCTGAATGACATTTTGACACCGGGGGGACAGACTTTCCACGAAGGCATCGGGTTTCTGATGGCGAGCGAGGGCTGGGAGGGAGGTCCTTGCACCTTCGATCCGGCGTCGTCTCTGCAAGCGCTGCCTTGCCCGCAGAACCTGATGACCAGTTTCACGGGGCCGGGTCTGTTTACCTCAACTGGGCAGACAACTCGGCCGAATTCGACGTTCATTTCGATCGCGAAGGTTCCCGAGGATTTGACGACTGTGATGGTGACGGACAGTTCGGGGAATCCTGTGACGGTGGGTCCGGGCAACTGGATCAACAATGCAAATCCATATGTGAAGCTGTCGAGCCAGGCGCCGAATCTTGTTGGGACGGGGTTGCCGGGCGCGGCGACTTTCGTGCCGTCGCCGATCAAGAGCATCACGTTTGGTGTTTCGGCGGCGAACAGCGTGCCGGTGCCTGGGACTGCAATCCCCGGCGAAACCACTGTTACGAATCCTTCCGATTGCCTGGATCCAGCGGCGACGACATTCACGACGCCTGTTCAACAGCTCGTCGGGCTGAATGAGGGCGCAACCCTTGTGCACTACTATGCGCAGGATTGCGCGGGGACTCAGGAACTGAAGTTTACAAAAGACCAGTCAGGCAGCTATTCGACGGGCTTCTATACGTTCCCCATCAATGTGGATACGGCGGCGCCGGTGATTGCTACGGGTCCGACGCTTTCGCCGGCTGGTCCTTACTACCAGGGGGAGACGGTGACGGCGACGTTCCAGTGCACAGACGCGCTGTCGGGCATTGTCCAGTGCGGAGGACAGAATTATGAGTCGGGTGTGGCGGATACGGGAACGCTAACGGCAAGCGTGCCGACGACGGGATCGGGTTCGCAGACGTTTACGGTTGTGGCCAAGGATGCTGCAGGGAACCAGACATCGCAGTCGGTGACATACCAGGTGCAGAGCGTCGACGCGCAAGTGCAGCTGAGCATTTCGCCTTTGACGGTGACTTACCCGCTGGGGACGAATCTGACGGTGAAGGTGGCGAAAATCAACGGCTTCGTTCCGAGCGGGACGGTTCAGATTCAAGACAACGGATCGCCGGTGGCGACACTGACGTTGAGCAAAGGGGCAGCCTACTACTACCTGAAGGGGCTTTCCGCAGGGACGCACCAGTTGACGGCGTTCTATTCCGGAGATGCGCATAATGCGGCGGGCACGTCGGCGGCGGTTGCGCTGAAGGTGTTGCCGGTGCCGGTGACGCTGGCGCTGAGCTGCTGGAATACGCCATATCCGTATGGCGCGGATTTCCAGTGCGCGGTGAATGCTAGTTCGAATGCAGGCGCTCCGCTCGGGTCGATCACATATGTCTACGATGGACAACCTGCAGTAACGGTTCCGCTGGTCTCGGGCGCTGCGACGATCAAGATTGCAAAGCCGCCGGTGGGATCGCACAGCCTATCTGTGAGCTACGCTGCGCAGACGAACTACGCGGCGGCTGGGCCGAAAGTGCAGAGCTTCAGCGTCACGCCTGCTCCTGTGATCGTGCAGTTCACGCCATCGGCATGGTATGTCACCGGAGGAAACCTGACGTTGACGGCGGCTGTGCAGTCGTCGAGCGCCGGGGCGCCGAACGCAACAGGTTCGGTCACCTTCAAGCGGGGAACGACGGTTCTGGGTACGTCTCCTGTGAACGCGTCGGGGGTCGCTGCGATCACGATTGCCGCATCCACGCTGCCGAATGGGAATGATGTTCTGACGGCGACGTACAGCGGTGGAACGAACTACGCCACGGGAAGCACGTCGATCACGGTTCAAGTGGCGCACTAATCGGCGGCTGGGAATCTGCTGACCATGTGGGTACACACCTCAGGCTGTGTACCCATTGCGGAATACTACGAATCCCCCAGTGGATGGGACAATATGCCCCCACTGGAATACGAAGGTATGCCGACCTTATCCGACGGAATCCCGCCACTCTGCAGGGAATGCTGTGAAACAGCATCATCTAGTCCCTGAATCTGACAATTTCTTGGCCTCAGTGTCTCAGTCGCCGGTGACTCACCAACCGCGCTGAACTTCGATGGATTCGCTCAGATGGAGCCTGTCGCATAAGGTGCAATCATGTTCGAAAATGCCGGTTTGCCTAGGATATCGGCCGACACCCACCTCGGTTATCAGTCGTGTTGATCAAGGTCGTCGGCTTGGCAATTGCGACACCACCGTACCCCACAACCTGCTTCTTGCTGCCGAAGAGCTTCAAAATGTAGTTGATGGCTTGAGTGATCGATCGCGGAATGGCGTATCCGGCTCCGCCTCCAACGTCCACCTTCAATGTGGCCGAGTTGCACGCCAACATTCCGATATCGCTATTTCGCGCGACGCCGAGCGCCGAGTAGAAGGAGACGTAGGGACCCGCGGTGAAACCCGCAACGCCTACTCCGGCAATCATGGTCAAGACGTGCCCAAGATCGATTCCCGTGATCGCAACCGAATTTCCATCCGTGGACTCGACGAGCGATTTATTTGCGGTGAAGTTACTTGGTGCGTCCGCAATCCAACTGCCATTTTGGTAGCCAACTCTGAAACTGCCCTTGAACGAATAGTCGCCCGTGGCGCTCAGGCTACTCTTGCGGACGCCAAGTGCGGTCTTCACCGACATACGCTGACGAAAGGTAGCTGAAAGAGGGAGTGCCGCGGTGGCGGCATCCTTGATGAGGTTCATCACAAAGTCGGTATCCGGTACCACCAGGTCATTCGCATCAACCAGCGCACCCACTTGGTCCTTGCTGCCCGCATTGAACTTCCACGTGAGTCCCGCCGGACCCCCCAGTTCGAGCACAACCGTCTTGAGGCCGTTCGAAATGTCAAGGTCGAGCTTGATGGTTGGTTTCGTGATGTGCACTTGCACCGCCGCCGATAGGGTTAATCCGCCACCGTCGGAGACTATCCGCATTCCCACGCCGGAACTATTAGCCGCCGGAGTTACCTTGAACTTGACCTGCCCCGATACGTTGGTCTGTTCGCCGATAGGGAGAAAATGCGCATTGGACGATGCCCCGAAGGTCCTTGCCCGGTGCTGGTAAATGGCAGGCACCACGGCACCCCCGGATGCATGGGTGTTGTCAGCAACATGAATCTGCTGGCCCGGAACTTCCGAAAGCGTATAGGGGATTGCTTCGTTCAGATCGATGGGCGTTTCAGGGATGTGAATATGAGCTTCGCTGACGATTTCGGTAAGATCGACCGGACCAACCGCGACGACCAAGGCATCCCCCTTGCGTTGAAGTGCGAGGATGCGACCAACAGCACGATTGGTGAGAAAGAAGACATCGCCTTCCTTCAACTCGTCAGCGTGTGGGGCAGAGGCGTCTATCGTCCAGATGAATCCACTGTCGCTTTGAGAACGAATGACATCTGGACCACCGCCGACAATGATCACGTCAGGTTGGTACGTTACTGCGTTGCTCGGCACTGGAGCGATGCCGTATTTGATCTCGGCCTCGCTCATCTCGCTTTTTCGTAACTGGCGAGCGGTGCCGTTGAAGACATGCGGCGCGCTAATTCGCGCATGTGAGCGTTGGACGCTTGTCTGACTGCCGGGCGCTCGCCTCTTGCAGCCACTCAAAACGATGAATACCAAGCTGGCAGTTCCCAGAGCGAAGCGGCGATTGACGACCTTCATGAAACCTCAATTCTCTCCTCAAACAAGATAACTATGGCCACCATTTGCAGGGACGCACCGAACACGCTGAGGACAAATTCTACGACACTCCTAAAGTGGCAGGAGACCAAAGGCCTGTATCGACCAAATCCGGCTACACTCATTTTCCTTGCAACGCCCTGCAGGCAGCATCGAAGTCTGAGCGGCTGCCTTCATGCAATGTGAGCAATACTCTTTCCTGTTTGTCAGAACGCGCGTAATTCTTTTTGGCGAGGCTGCCGTCAGGGTCAAACGCCTGGTGGATGGAGCCGTGGTCGTCAAGCACCAGGTCTGGGTTGTTCCACTTCCCGCGGAACTCCAGGGAAGGCTCGTAGTGGCCCATGTTTTTGCGGATGTAATTATGGGGATAGATCGTCGCCGTTCTGCCCTGGAGATCAGCGCTCGAACCTTCTTGAAAGCTTCCGGCCATGGTGAGACGGTAGAGGCTGCCGCGCTGTGTGCAGAGAGCGCCTTTGCCGGTGATATCGGTAGAGGAGTGGCCGCGCCCAAACGAGGGCGAGATCGTGATGTAGATTATGTAGTCTCCTGAGGAGTTGGAATGCATGCGTCCCCACCCAGCCCATTTCGGAATGAGATGGAAATGCCCGCCCATAAAAAACGCCCACGGGGCGAAGACTGCATACAGGGCAAAAGGAAGTCCGAAGGCAAGCACCGCAAGCGCCGCCAGTTTGAGCAGCAAGTTGCGTCCTTGGCGCGGTGCTTGAATTGGAGTAGTTGGAAGATTCTCGTTCATTGAGGTTTCTTACGGAGGCAAGTCTATAGGAGTGGGGCGCAATACGTCACAGCAACGGCTATGTAACCTGCGTTGACCTGGACCAAGATCGAAGTCCAGGTGGAACACTCCACGAAAGAATATTTTTGTATGCTAATGCGTCCACAAAGGTGTAAGTTCAGCACCACGGGTCGACGGAGAATCAACCACTGCCTGAAGGTCATCCCTCAATAGCCGGGAGAATCGATGCAAACCAACACTCTTATCTTGTACCTCGTGGTCGGTGCTCTGATTGCAGGCTGTGGAAGCGTTTACTCTGCCAGGCAAACCGACGCGAACAAAACAGCAGCGGGATTGACGGGCGAAGACAAGATTGCTGCGGACAAGAACCCACAGTGCAAGCTGTTCACCGTGGCCGAGCTGGCGAAGTATGTCGGAGAACCGTTATCGCCTGGACACGTCGCGGCGATGGGGACCGCATGTCAATGGAATGGGCGCTCTCAAGGCGATAGCGCGATGATTCAAGTCGTCGCCGCCCGGGATCACGAACCTCACAAAGGCGCGAAAGGGTTCAGGAAGCTGCCCGATGTGGGAACAGAGGGATTCGTGGAGATGTCGATGGGCGGATGGAACGCCGGCGCCATCACTGGTCCGCAAGCAGTTGTTGTCGCGCTGCAGGGTCCTGCGGCGAGTGAAGCGAATGCCATAGCTTTGCTCAAAGAAGTGATCATTCGTCGAAAGAAATAAGTAGTCAAGGTTTAGTAGCAACTCAGGAGGCGCGCGCACCGCACGGGCATCGGGTTGGTGCGCCAGAACTACACGAACGGAGAGGAAATCATGGCTGTGAGGCTTTCGACTATCACCTCGCGATCCACCATTGCCATCGTATGTACCTTGGCGATCATTGCGATCTCGTCCATAAGTGCGAGCACGCAGGGGACTTCTGGATCAAACCAGCAAATTAGCGTGCTCCAGCAGCAACTAAGCGCACTAGATCGGCGCGTCAAGAGTCTGGAGGATGCGGCGTCAGCTGCTGCCGCGGCTGACCAAGTCAAGCAGGAACCCGCCTCTGCAGGCAGCAAGCCTGACGCGACCACGCTGGAGGCCCGGATTGCGCAGCTCGAAGCCGAGGTACGGAGCCTGCAGAGCCAGGAGGCAGCCGCAGGCGGATCGCAGCCTACCAAATCGCAGGGTCCACCCAGCCTGTCTGCGTCCCAGGTACTCACCGTGAGGGCGCCTTTCAAGGTGCTGGATGCCGGTGGAAGGAAGGTCTTACTGGAAGTCGGGGGATCCTCCAATAATGCGACCTTGACAATAGGTGATCCAACTTCCGGCAGCATATTGATCGGCGTCGGTTCATCTGGATCGGGAGCAGTTGTCGTGCGTGGCTCCGACGGGAAAAAGGGTGCTGCGCTTGGCAATTATCAAGGCAGCATGGGTGTGCACGTCTTCGCTAGCGACGGCGAGGCAATTGAAGGAAGTCTCGCTCTGGATGAGGAGCACCGGGGCCAACTGCAAGTGGGACCCGCGGATCAGGGATCGGTGAAACTAGGTGTGGGTCCGTCGGGCGCGGGATTCGTATCGGTTCGCACAACAGCCGGCAAGACCGGAGTCGGCCTTGGAGTATTTCAAAACGCTCCCATGGGCGTGTACGTGCTTAATCCTGACGGCCAGAGGATCGAGGCCAGTATGACAACAAGTCAAGAGGGCGGAAACTTCCGGCTTAACACGAACGGCAAGCAGGCCGTCCAGATCGACAAGTCTTCGATCGTCTTTTACGCCGACAGTGGCAGTCCGCTCTCGCTGTTCGGGACGAAGGAACGAGGCAAGGGCTACATGGAGCTCAACGATTCGGGCGGGATGAAAATGGTCGAAGCCGGAATGCTGAATTCCCGCGTCGGCTATGTCCTGGCAACTCCGTACCGTTCGAGTGTCGATGCCAAGGGCAATCCAAGCGTGCTGATGGGCGGAGCAGGGCGATGAGGTGTGCGCTGCGGATCCACTCTAACCTAACTTGATCGCCCTTACCTGCTGGTCGGATAGCGAACTATGAGGCCGCACGCGACATCCGAGATGTGAAATCACAAAGTCACGGAGTGAAGTATGGCGCAGTTGTGTGTAAGTTGCGGAAAGCTATTGGAACCGGGAGTACACTATTGCTCTTCCTGCGGCGCCGCGGTTGCGAGTCCGCCGCCGCAGAATCCCTCCGTTGCCTCCACGTCTGCGGACCGCTTTCAGCCCGTGGGCATGCCTCAGCGACGCCGCTCCGTTCTACCGAAGGTGCTAGGCTTCGCGCTGGTTTTCATCCTGATCGTCGGCGCATTAGTCGTCGGCGGTATGGTCTATTCGGGTAAGAAGGTGCGGGAAAAAGCGCTAGCCGTGACTCAAAGCACCCCCGGGCACGCCAATGACAAGCGCGTGGATTCGGCGAAGCAAGAGCCGGAGGATATTGGTAAAGCGTTCCAGGGTATGCTGAGCGAACTGAACGCAACCCATAACCTCAACCCCGTACTGTCGTCCAACGATCCGGTCACCCCGTGCAGCACATCCACTTTTGCAGCGCAGGAGGGCGCGAAGGTGCCTTTCAAACCAGGTACTGTGCTTACCACTGCGTGGGGCATCAAATATCAAGATGCGGAAGCCAGAAATACGATCGATTCCGTTGATGAAGCGATGGTCACGACCACCACCGCTTACCAGGACTATAAGGACGATAACGGGAAGATGCACAAGCCGCAGCCAATTACAAATCAGAACTGCAATAGCGACTATCAGAGTGCCACCGGCTATCTGACGGGGAATTTCAAGAAGATGCCCCGCCTCATGCACGACATAACTCGGTTCCGCCTCTCAAACAAGAGCTTTCAGGAGATCAAGTCGAGTGGGCAAACGAACCTGCAATACGTAGACTTCGAGGATGCTCCCAACGGCATAAGACTGACGCACGAGGGCGGATTATTCACCCGTGTTGAGCCTCAGGACGTGCAGTACCCGATGATCGTGAATGACCAGAGCGTCGACCTGCCGGTGATCCATCTCATGGCACCAATGACCGTGCCTGACAATGAGCCGCAGCCGGCTACACAAAGCGTCGGCGAACTGTTCGTACTGGATGACGCGGCCGATCCCCTTGTTCTGAACTTCAGGCTGAAAAATCCGCTCTATCACAACGGTAACTTCCGCCTTGAGATCATCAAAATTAGCTTCCCGGTAGCGAAGCCGGAAAACGTGCTGGAGAAGCAGTTAATTAAGGAAAAGCGCGCCGTCACCTATGGCATCTACTTCGACTTCAACGAAGAGACGCTCAAGCCTGAGTCTGAGCCAGTTCTGAAAGAGATCGCTCAGGCGTTGACCGACAATCCAAATTGGAAACTAACAGTGGAAGGCCATACCGACAACATTGGGGGCGACACTTACAACCTGGAGCTTTCAAAGCGTCGTGCGGCTTCCGTGAAACAAGCCCTGGTAACTAAGTACAACATCGCTCCTGACCGTCTGCTCACCGGCGGTTATGGTGCATCACGTCCGGTGGAGAGCAATGACACGCTCGAAGGTCGCGCGCGCAATAGGCGCGTCGAACTCCTGCGGGAATAGACCGGTTTGAATTCAGTTCTTGAGGAGATCGACGGTATGAGGATCACATGAATTCTATAATCCAACAAATTGTTGCTTCGCGAGCAGTGGCGCAAAAGGCGCCGTCATAGACGCGGAGGCAAACGAGACTCACTTATCAGTCAACTGAGCAGGGAGACCCCATGACCGTTTCGAATAACAACACGCGCGATGTAGTCTGCAGCCTCCTGATGGTCGCTGTGCTCGGCATTTCCGGACTTGCTGGAGCGCAGGAATCCCCCCCACCGGGGAGTGTTGATAGTAGCCACGTAATTAAGCTCGGCATTCTGCCGTTTGCCGATGCCACGGCCTCTGGCAACAGGACCGCAGGCGCGGACGTTGCGCGTACGCTGCTGTCGGAAGTGCTGCACTCGACAACCTTACAGCCGCAGATGCTTACGCCTGACGGAGCAGCAAAGCCTGACCAACTTGATCCGGAAAAGGCGATGGCCCTCGGACGGGAGCAGCACGTTGGCCTTGTCTTCATGGGCACCGTTCTCGAAGCCAAGTCAGTCGAATCCAACAAGAGCGGCTGGCTCCCCTCGATCAAGGGACAGCAAGCCAACCTCAACGTTCATCGCGTCAAGGCTACTGTCACATTGCAGGGTGACTTGTACGACGTGGCGACGGGGCAGCGTATTTTCAGCGATCGCGTCGCCGGAAACAGCTCGAACAATTCGCTCGGCGCTACTGCGTACACGACCTTCGGATCGTGGGGAAATGAAAATTACCAGAGCTTCCTAGACTCGCCTCTTGGAAGGGCTCTCCAGTCAGCCATCGCCGATTTGACAAAGAAGATCTCATCCGCCGGGCAAGCCAAGCACAATTGACATTTCTCGTGAGTCGGTGGCATCTAAATCAACCTTAAATCGAATGAGGAGCCACTGACCGGTAACTCGAAACCTCTAGATTCCGAGTTGCCGGTGAAAACGAAGCCGCAGGCGCCCCGGTCGCTACGTTGCTGGCTGTCGAGTAGTTTGTTGCCGGGCTAGGGTGTGAGTCACAGGAGGTAACCCACTGTGACTCGTCTTCGCAAAATGATGCTCGAAGATCTCGAGCGTCGCAACTACTCTGCCGGCACAACGCACAACTATCTGCGTTTCGTCGAGCGGTTCGCACAGCACTTCGGCAAGTCGCCGGACAAGCTGGGCCCGGATCATCTGAGCACCTACCAGGCCTATCTTCTCCGGGAGCGCACACCGCTCCCCGAATGCGCACCCTGGCACTGCCCCCGTTGCGGCAAGACCATGCGTGTCGTCCATCGCTTCACCGCTCAAGAACTCTACTTCAGAGGATTCGATCCTTCATGACTGCGATCGCCAGCCCGCACCGACGGCTTGCTTTCTGCACGTCTCCGCGGACGTGTGTCCACAACCCTCAGAACGGCTCCAGAACCATGGCGATCAGCATCCCGGCTACGCCTCATTGCCCATCCTGCTGTCATCAGCTCAACGCTTCTCATCACCAACGGCGAAAAACCGGCTCCAAAAACATCTCACCGCAAGACCAGACCATATTCAATATCCGTAATCCCAATCAGGATCACCGCGACCGCGACGCCTGCGCCTTCCTTCTTACCACCTAATCGAAAACGTCTCGCAATCACAGCTCAACTTCACGATGCGCTCGTGCGCGAGACCTTTCCGATGTAGGCTAACGGTCACTCGACCGCTATCCCTTACACGGATAAGAAACGCCATTGTTCACAGTCATTACTTTGAAGGTGCCCTTGGTCCAAAAGTCCGGCGCGTTCGGGTCATCCTTGGTTCCAGGTGGCGAGAAGTCATCGAACCACAGTGCCCCATCCTTCACCGGAAATCCGTGCGAGTTTCCCCATATGTCAGCATCAGACGCGGCGAAAATTTCGCACCGGACGCCGCTATCGAAAATCTGGTCATAATTGTCAAGGAATTCAGCGCGTGATCGAATTCGTGTCTTTTTGCCGCGAAACTGCACGAGCAGTAGTTATTCAATTAGGCGCGACATCCCTTCTCGGTCGCCCATCTTCAGCGTGCTTCGCAGGTGATGAAAGAACTGAACAGCCCATGAATAATCTGGCCGCTGGGAATCACTGGGCTGTGTGAACGCGGTCAGGCTCCCGAGGATGAAGAGGGCAGCAGCAATAGCTTTCATGAGCTACTGCAGTTCGCTGTAAGCCTCTGGTGGCGTGTCGGGTGGCCAAAGAAAGCTAGCTCCCGGCTTCGGGCCGCGGGCTTCTATGCCCACATGCGCCATTTTTGATTCCGTTGCGCAATGCGAATGCCGACTTCGTTCGTAATGGATGCGCTGAGTTGAATTCAAAACAGGAAAGGCCGGAATCGAAGTTCCGGCCGTACCCCTGCACTCACTACTACTTCCTTCTCCCATACTGGTTCAGAATCGCCGCAGGTAGTGCCGGCATTCTGGCCGCTCCACGTGCAAGGGGCGCACCATTCGCCGGTAACGGCGACAGCAGCACCGCATGGGCTTCACCAGTATTGAAATTGAACCCCGTTGCCGCAATCTGCCCAGCACTGTTTATTGAGGCTGTATTGAAGATGTACCACGGAGATCCAGCCGCAAGCACCGTGTTCAGATCCGTGAACGTGCCATTCTGCCACACGAACCCGAGAGGTCCGTTCTCATTCACCGCGAAGCCCGTGATTTGGCGGCTCTCATTGATGCTGTGGCAGCATGGAATGACGGTCAGAAACGTTTCCGGCATCATCACATCCACGAGTCCGGTCTCCGCGCTCCACAGAAATCCGTGATTAGTCCCGTCCGAGACAGCCTGGTTCCCTGCGACATCGCCAAGATTGTTGGTCGTACTTGCAACGTTGTTCCCCGCCGCTCCCGGCAGGGACGCAATCTCCGTCGGATTTCCATTCGCATCCCACACCACTGCATGTGGCCCACTGGGCGGCCCATTCGGAGGAAACGTCGTGTTCGAGCACAAGCCCGACACACCCACAGCCTGTCCAGCATCATTGATTCCCAGAGCAAACGACACCGTGTCTCCCGGCAACGGGCGAAGCGGCTGCGGAACACCATTCGTGTCCCACTTCACCCCTTCGAACCGAAAGATTTGAAACGGCATCGCGCAGTTCGCATCTGCAACTCCCGTCTCCGAAAATCCAACCGCCTGCCCCATCTTGTTGATGAAGTATGCCTGCGAGTTGTGCCCGCCAGAAAGCGTCGGCAGCGCCTTCAATCCGCCATTCATCCACACACCCGCTAGGCACTGCCGGTGTGTGCCGAATCCGCAGAAGTCTTCGCCATTAGGATCCGGTGTCGCAGTCTCCGAAAGCACAACCGAAGTCCCCGCCATGCTCACTGTTGCGTTCTCGCTGTTGCACATCGGACAATCAGGGCCGCCCAATGTCCCCAGGCTCGCGATGCGGCCGTGATACCAGACAAACGCCGTCTGTCCAAAGCCATCCACCTGCTCCGGAGTCGCCGCTCCCCCGGCGATCGCACCCGCATTGTTGATGGAATACGAGTAACTGTATGTTCCCCCAAGCGTCCCCAGATCAGTAACGCTGTACTGCGCAGGTTTCGCGCCTTGAGCACTCGCCGATCCCGCTGCCAGCGCTGCCGACACAATCGACACAAGCATCCACACTGTCCTCTTCATTTCGTCTCCTCGTTAGCCCGCGCCAATCCGCGCTCGGCTGATTTGCCGCCCGTCAGGTTCGCAAGCAGTGAGTTCAAGCAAATTGACAACGATCCAAACAGCCCCTCTGACCGGTGCAACTCTCTCGACCCGAGCAGTCGCTCAATCAAAGAACGATGGAGGCTCCCCAGCGCTTCAACATCCTCCACAGCGATCATCTGGGCCTTCGTGCTGGAGGCCGAACACCACCCGCCCATCGGACCCTCCGCTCGGATCACGACTGACGAGTTCGTCTCGATCGTGATGGTCGTCATCTTTGCCATGAATCTCGCTCTCTGCTCACCCAACCTGGGCGAAAGAGTGCAGATTGCATGGCACCGCCCCTCCGCGTCTTTCGCATGACTTTAATTAGTTCTGATTGTTTCTTCGCTCGCATGTAACCCCATCAAAACCAAGATCTTGTCAGGACAAGACCAAAGCCGATTAGTGATCGCCAAAGCAAAATGATCGTGCTAGAATCCGCCTCAATCGGGGCTAAATTCGGGGGTCGAGTGCCGGTCAGCGATACCAGAGCTGCAAGAGAGCTCTATGAGTTCGGTCCTTTTCGAGTGGATGCCGCGCGAGAGATGCTTCTGCGCGACGACAATCCCATCCCCCTGCCCCCGAAGGCATTTCAGGTCCTCCTGGTTCTCCTCCGCAACAATCAGGAACTGGTTACCAAAGACGACCTCATGAAAGAGGTCTGGCCCGACACCTTCGTCGAAGAAACCAACCTCAGCCGCAACATCTTCCTCCTCCGAAAAGCTCTCGGCGAATCCCCCCAGGAACACCGCTACATCCTCACCGTGCCGGGGCGCGGTTATCGTCTCGCCGAAACCGTCCGCCTCGTTCCCGAGCAGGACCTCAGCATCGTCTCCTCCACCCAGACAAACATCCGGGTTGAGTTAACCGAATCCACTCCGAGGCGCTGGCTCCCCTATGCCATCTCGGTTGCCGTCGTCTCACTCGGTGCGATAGCGGCCGTGCTCTGGTTCGTCCGCTCCCGCCCGACGCGTCTCACCGCGAAGGACACCGTCGTCATAGCCGACTTCGCCAACTCCACCGGCGATCCCGTCTTCGACACCACGCTGCGTCAGGGCCTCTCCATCCAGCTCACCCAGTCTCCGTACCTGGGCCTCATCTCCGACGAGCGCGTCCAGCACACATTGAAGCTGATGGGCCGGCCCGCAGATACCCGCCTCACACCTGAGGTCGCCCGCGGCGTATGCGAGCGGACCGGAGGCGCGGCCATCCTCGAGCCTTCTATAGCCAAGCTCGGCACAGCCTACGTCCTCGGCCTTCGTGCCAGAAACTGCCGCAACGGAGATGTCCTCGACGAGGAGCAGGCGCAGGCTGCAAAGAAGGAAGATGTAATCAGCATCCTCAGCCAGCTCGCGGGCAAGCTGCGCAATCGGCTCGGCGAATCTCTCCCCGCGATCGATCAGCACAACACCCCACTCTCCGAAGCAACAACATCCTCACTCGACGCCTTACGTGCATACAGCCTCGGCTGGCAGTCCACCTTCGGTCCCGCCGGCGCCGGCGAAGCAGTACCCTTCTTCGAGCGCGCGATTGAACTCGACCCGAACTTCGTCAGCGCATACGCTATGCTCGGCCGTGTCTACCAGGACATGGGAGAGAATGCTCTCGCCGCCGATAACACCACCAAAGCTTACCGGCTTCGCGATCGTACCAGCGATCCGGAAAAGTTCTTCATCGAGTCGAACTATCACCTCACCGTCACGGGCGATCTCGAGAAGGCTCGCCAGGTTGCAGAGCTTTGGGGCCGCACCTATCCGCGCGATAACCGTCCCTACGCACTCTTGTCGTTTACCTACCAGGACCTCGGCCGATACGACAATTCCATCGAAGCCGGAAAGACAGCCATCGAGATTGACCGCGATCTAGCCCCGGGTTATGCCAACCTCGCATGGGCCTACGTTCTTAGTGATCGTCTCAGCGAAGCGGAACGGACTATTCGCCAAGCCGAAGAGCGCAACCTCGAGTTCCCCGACCTCTACATCCTTCTCTACGACATCGCCTTTCTTAAAGACGACCAACCCGGCATGCAGCGCGCCGTGCAAATGGCAATCGGCAAGGCCGGTGGTGAGCACTGGATCGCCCAGCGAGAGACCGACGTCCTCGCCTTCTCCGGTCGTGTAAAAGAGGCACGCCTCAAATCGCAGCATGCTATTCAGCTCGCTCAGCATGCCGGCCAGCCCGAACGCGCCGCCCTCTATCAATCCGGTGTCGCGGCCCGCGAAGCCCTCTTTGGAAACACCAGCGAAGCCCGGCTGTTCGCCACCTCTGCCCTTCGAAGCTCAAAGGATCGCGACGTCGAGTACGGCGCTGCCTTCGCGCTTCTCCTTATCCGCGACGAAGCAACAGCCAAGCCCATCCTCGCCGATCTCGAAAAGCGATTCCCCGAGGACACCTTCGTGAAGTTCTCGTACTTGCCGACTCTACGTGCCATCTCCGCCCTGAACCACGGCAACCCTGAGCAAGCTCTTCACGAGCTGGAGCCCGAAGCGCCCTACGACTTCCAGATAGCAGGAAGCTGGGCCGGATTCTTCGGCGACATGTATCCCGTCTACATCCGGGGCATGGCACAGCTCGCCCTGCGTGACGGCAACGCCGCCGCAGTGGAGTTCCAGAAGCTCATCGATCATCGCGGAATCGTCGCCAGCGATCCCATTGGCGCTCTGGCCATTCTCCGGCAGGCGCAAGCGCTCGCAATCGCCGGACAGAAGGAACAATCGGAGCAAACCTGGCAGCACTTCTTCTCACTCTGGGCCAACGCCGACCCCGACACACCGATACTGAAGTCAGCCAGATCCGAACACGCCTCGTCCCACTGACGTGGAGCTTCTCATTGTGTAAGCAGGTTTCGAAAGCCCGCACAGAAGCGAGGATTTCCGACGAAGTCGATTTCTATTCCGCACGGCATTAGTTTGTGACTGACACGGTCTCGAAGCTGCGGCGGCTTGAAAGCCTACCTGCTAATCGACTTCTGGACTACCATCCAGTACGGACAGGTGCGGACACAAGACAGCGGCTTCTACTGTGGTCAAGTGTAAAAGCTTGTTTCTATTGGCCACCCCCCACCGTTTCGAATGCGCCAGGGCGGCCCAAACTCCGATTTTGCGACTTGGCATCACGCGCCTCGACATCAGCTGAACAGTCCACCAAGGTAGTTGATCCGTATTCCTCGATGGTTCTCCTGGGACGATGGGGCGGACCGGAAGAGCTGGCAATGCGCTGCTCTTCCTTTTTCCGAGGATTCGGCATACATCAATGCTGTGGAATTGGTCATGGTTGGCGTAGTAACCTGGGCTCCTTTCGGCGCGCCGATTGCAGTAACAAAAGTCGGCGGGATGCCAAACCACGCAACGACAATCACATTCGTTCTGAGGGTCAGAAGTTTGTATCGTGAAGTCGGCTAGGGTTCGCGAATCCGTGAAGACACAGGCCCTTTAAGGATCGAGAGAGAGTTGTCGGCAATGGAGACACTTGCAAGTATTTGCACACGAACAGCGACGCGAAGACGTCCAGCAACTGCACTGCGGTGAGCAGTACCCACAGACGAATCGAGGTCTTTAACGTCTGGCCTGCTAGGCTCGCTCCGTAGAGGCAACGAACATGTTACCTCCTCGCGATCAGACCTCAGCCTAACGCAACCGCTAGCAGAGCTAACACGAAGATGATCTGCAAAGCCGAGCGTAGCCCGAGCGCAGGTACTCGCTGTCCCCCGATCGTCAGATTTAGCTTCGCAGCATGCACGTTCGCCGGGAACATCGCCAACAGCAATATGCTCAAGGCGCACGCCCCGATCCGGGCGGTCGCAGGAAACATCAACCCGATCGCACCCAGAACTTCAAGCACCCCCGTGATCGTGACCAGCAAGTCTGGACGCGGAAAGGCGGGCGGGACCATGCGAATTAAATCTGGTCTGCGAACTCCCCGATGTGCTGATGCTGGTCAATAAGAACATTCCACTCAGCGCAATTCGCAACGATGTCCACCAGCCAAAATGTTCCGGAAATCCGAATCGCCCGCATCCAAGGAGGATGACGAACAGGACACTCAATACGAAAAATGGGGCCATGAGGTCTCACGATAGCAATCACTCCGACCCGTGTCTTGAACGAATCGGCTGCGAAGTGTCGCATCCGCATGCCCTCATGCCACAATGGGAGAATGTTCATCTCGATGGTGCCCGGAGCTGTCCTATGGCCTGCCGCGATGATCGTCTGGGGCCCCGGATGCAGCACCTCTCGTCACGCTCATGACTCCGTTCAGCTTCTGCTCGCCAAACGCGGAACCCTCCGCGTACGCGGCAGAGATACCGAACGCTGGCGACAGTGTGGCGGTGCCATCGTCGGCCCCCGCGCAATTCAAATTCTGATCAGCTTCGTCGATCCCAAATGTAGTCTGGGCCGAACCCTGCTGACATATGGCGGTCCTGGCATTGCCGCGATCCCGGATCAGATCGTTTGCCGCTGGCACGATCTCCTTTGGCCCGCTCAATCTGGTTGCCTCGATGCACCCAAGGTCGAAACTTGGATTCGTACCGAATTCCTAGCTGCCCGCCATGAAGCGGCAATTCACCCCGGCATCAACCGAGCCCTCCGTTTCCTCCGTGCCCAGATCTCTTCCACACGCCAATTCACCGCCGCAGAACTCGCACGCGTCGCCGGTCTCTCTGAAACACGGTTCACGCATGTTTTCACGGAATCGCTCGGTGTCCCGCTACGACCTTACATTCTCTGGCTGCGGCTCCAGATCGCTTCAGGCGAGTTGCTGCGGGGCACATCCGCAACCGATGCTGCCCATTCTGCCGGCTTTTCCGATGCTGCCCATATGTCGCGAACTTTTCGGCGCATGCTCGGTACTACTCCCAAAGAACTCACCGCCGCCAGCAAATTAGCGCGCGGAATTGGTCCCGACGCAGGCTCATAGCTTCACTGATAATGCACTTTGTCGAGCGCTGGCCGATTTGATTGGCAATATCGATGTTTCATCGACACAGTCGCGTGCGAGTTTCGTCAATGGCTAAGCTGGCAACTTCTTGCTCTCAAAGAGATAGTCGCCGGTGACACACCCAAGATCGCGCGTTGCCCGTGTAGCATGTGCGATATGCGCCTTCAAGTCTCGGTAAACAACAACGCTCCGGTGCGAGCCTCACTCGATCAGGGATGGCTGAGCGTACATCTGAATCTTTCATCAGATGATGCCGACCGTGATTCCAGCAAACTGAGAATCGTAGCCATCGACAAGTCACAAGAACCGAACTCGATAATTTCTACTTGGGAGTTGGGAACTCTTTCCATCGGAGATGCCGCTCAAATTCAAGTGCTGAACGATGGTGAGGCAGACCCTCCGTCCGAAGTCAAACGGACTGCAGAGTCGCCGAACAATTTGTTCGCAGATATAGCCGGGGCACGCGAGCTTCTGACCGCAATCAGTGTTTGCGACAGAGAACTAAACGCGGTTCTCAGACGTAGCCAAACTGCTGAACCCGAAGATGAGTTCAAGAAGCTTGCGCTGGGCATCGGCGCGGTTTTCGCGGAACTCGACCGTAAGCTCATTCAGCCAACGCTGCGTAGGCACCCCGAACTCCTGGTGGATGCAAAAGAGAAGGGGTTGATCTGATGGCCCTTCGGTGATCACTTCCGCACTGGAAAATTAGTCCCAAGCCCAAAAATCGCAAGGTTCCGAATAGGCGGTTACTCAACAAGAATCGTCTTGTTCTTCGGATTGAGCTTCACTGTGTGTTGAATGGAGCAGCCAGTCTCCTTGCATTCCGCTCTCGGAGAGCAGAATGGGTCGCCGCTACTTCGGATATGAATGCGATAGCGTCCGGGTTGCACTTCTCCGAAGGAGTATTCGCCGCTCTTATTCGTGACTGCCGTGGCTTTGATAACACCGGCGCCAGTTAGCTCCAGCCTGAAACCAGGTAAGGGCAACGGGATCGGGTCTTCCAGAACACCCGCCAAAACCTGGGATCGAGCGACTTGAAACTCATTCGACCAGGTACAGTCTTTGGCCGAAGCCCTACATACGAAGAATCCCAAGGCTAGCATTGCGCCGATGAACTGTTTCATTTGCAGTACTCACCATTTTGGGATCAATTGTCGCATTGTCGCCGACAGAGAATCTGATGGCAAAGTGGCGCTCATGTACTTGACCTCTCAATTCGTTAGTGTGGTGTTGATGCGTCTCTCAATCGCCCGATACGGGAATCACAAAGTCTGAGTCGGCGAGGGTGTCGGCCGATATGGGTCCGAGGAACTGCTCGTCCTCGGTTGAACCAGGCAAGGCTCGAGTCGAAGTCTGGCCCCCTGCGATGGTGCTGGCCACTTCGTCGAAGTAGCCAGTGCCAACGAACCTCTGATGCTTCACTGCTCCATACCCAGCTCGGGCCGCAAGATCAAATTCGCGCTGTTGCAGGCGGGAATACGCCGTCATTCCTAAATGCGCGTACTCATGGGCTAGTTCGAAAGCAGAGAGGTTCAGAGAATGAAAACCAGCCAGCGTAATGAACTGGAAACGGTAACCCATCCCCGCGAGCTCTTGCTGAAAGCTTGAGATTTCACGGTCACCGAGCTTGGCCTTCCAATGAAACGAGGGAGAGCAGTTGTAAGCGAGAAGCTTTTCTGGATAGGTCGAATGGATAGCAGCGGCGAATTCCTTTGCTTGCACGAGATCAGGCTGAGATGTCTCGCACCACAACATATCGGCGAATGGCGCATAGGCTACACCTCTGGCAATCGCAGCATCCAAGCCGCCCCGGAAGCCGAAAAAGCCCTCTGGTGTCCGCTGACCTGTGAGAAAGCTTTTGTCTTTCCAATCGCAGTCGCTGGTGATGAGTTGTGCCGAATCAGCGTCGGTTCTGGCAATCAATACCGTCGGGACCCCGAGCACGTCTGCCGCGAGGCGAGCAGCAACGAGTTTCTGTATAGCGTCCTGGGTGGGCACAAGTACTTTGCCGCCCATGTGTCCGCATTTCTTGGCTGAGGAGAGCTGATCCTCAAAGTGGACCGCGGCCGCTCCTGCTTCTATCATCGCCTTCATTAATTCGAATGCGTTGAGAACACCACCGAAACCTGCCTCAGCATCTGCAATGATCGGCAGCATCCAGTCGATCGGATCCTCTCCCTCGGCGTGTGCAATCTGATCTGCTCGCATAAGAGCGTTGTTGATGGCAGAGACAACGCTGGGGACGCTATTGGCCGGATAGAGGCTCTGATCGGGATACATCTGGCAGCTCAGATTCGCATCCGCGGCAACCTGCCAACCGCTCAGATAAATTGCCTTCAGACCCGCCCTGGCCATTTCGATTGCCTGATTTCCCGTCAAGGCGCCAAGCGCTGGAATGTACTTCTCCTGATGAAGCATGTTCCAGAACTTCTCTGCGCCCGCTCGAGCTAGGGAATGCTCTATGTGCACCGTTCCGCGAAGGCGCCGGACGTCTCCCGGTTCATAGGTGCGAATTGTTCCTGACCAGCGAGGTGAATCCCCAGTCGATCTCATGAGAGGCGCTAAAGCGCATGTTTAGTCTCCTTGGTCCGACGCTATCGTCGGCTACGAACTGTGATGTGAGTAAATCCCAATGTGACTTGCGACACAATAGGGGACAGTCCGAATCGGACCATTGGACATGGATACCCGAAAGGGTCATAATTGGCCGTTCTCGGTGTGCCCCACCAGCGCCGCAGCATAGTGCGTCGCATTTTGCTCGAACGAGAGAGCCGCGGAAAGAAATGGCGTGTCATGATCATCGGGCCCCAGTTCGTAGAGGAACTGAGCCACGCTCTTAACCTCAGGCGCGTATCAGATGGAATCGCGATGCTCGATAAAGCGGAGGGGGCTTGGACCAAGATGGCTCCTGGCCAGCCGGACGGTACGAAACTACTTCTCCTGATTGCACAATGGGTAGATGTGGGCTACCGCGACCATCATCTGCTTGACAGTCTTCTGGCAAGCTTCCCGATCGAGAATCGCCGAAGGCTTCCACTGGAGGACTACCTCCGAGTGCGGATGGTCGAAGGATTCCGAGCACTTTCGGCCGAAGATGTGGATGCGGCGATTGAAATCCTCGACGTCGTTCTACGAGCGGAGCCGGGAACAGCGGATGACCATATCTTCACTGTGGCTCACTTCTGGAAGGGAAGGGCGCATCGGAAAAAAGGCGAGTACGAGCTAGCTTCCCAAGAGATCGTGCGCGCACGCGAGCAGGCGCAGAAATCTCACGAGGATGCTGTCTTCACCTCGGTGATTCAGATCCACGAGAGCTGGCTTCTGTTTCAGAAGGGCTTGAGAAAGGAAGCCTTGAGGTTGCTCACCCATGCGGAGGCGACGCTCAAGAACACGGATCACTACCTGGCACGAGGTAACATCGAGTCTTCGAGAGGCAGGATCGTTCGCCGCTACGGTGAATACGCCAAGGCCCTTGACCATTTTCAACGAGCTATCGACCTCTATTCCGCCGGCAATCCCAATCATAGGAATCTGGCTCGAGCGCTAGTGAATTCCGCTTACGTTAAGCGACTGCTGGCGCTGCAACTTCGTAAGAGAATTGACGCTCGAGTGCCGAGACCCACTCAAACACAGTCAAATCAGCAGCTATCTAACCTTGCCGGTTACGATCTCAACGCTCTTCGTTCCCGGTATCGCCATCTTTCTGAGCAGGCCATGTCCGAACTGAGGCGGGCACGGGAGATATATGCTTTGCAGGACCATTCCGTCGGGCTGGGAGCGGTGGCTGTCAATTCGGGCTATCTTCACCTCGATGGAGGTGAAATCGATCTTGCCGCACGAGAGGCGCTCGAAGCTTATCGGATCGGCCAGAACAAGAACGATCACATACTCATGGCACGTGCACGCATCCTGCAGGCCTCAACCGAAAATGCCAAGATTGAAGAACAGCTCGGTGAAGAAGTCGATATCGCTCTGCACGCTAATCACGCCAAGCAATTCAGCGAAGAAGCGTTGACTCTGGCGAAAAATACTCAGAACCGGAGATTATTGGCCGCAGCCTATATCGCCTGCGCAATGACCGCAGCTAACGACTTCTTTCAGGAATGGGAACTAGCCAGGGATTCGGTTGGGGAAGCAACGGCGCTCATTGACGCGGGGGAGAGCGATCATCTCCTCGACGACATAGCCACTTTGAAGACCCGAATCATGCGCGCATCCGGGATCAACGATACACTCCGCGGATGGTCCGAAGGGATCATCGAGGGAAAAACGTTCCAGCAAGTCACAGAAGAGTTCGCCGAAATTGTCATTCCCAGAGTCTGGCTTCGGGAAGGCAGAAAGATATCTCGCGTGGCTGAATGCCTTTCCATATCGCCGAAAAAGGTGCGCCGGATTCTCCGCAGGGTCGGCGTTCTCAACAACACCGATTAGCGCAGCTTCAAAGGTGGAACGATCGCCTTCGCGATCAAGTGTCGAGGGCCTGTGAATAACACGTCATCGCTTGTGACCGCTGTCACTGTGGCAGGTTTTTGGCGCGTGCTCTTATACAGACCTCGGGCCCCTTCCTATCCGGCCAAGTTCCGCCCCACCGTTAGGAGTTGATATGGCCTATTCCGTCGCATCCGATCCCGTTGTTTCGCCGCAGGCGCAAAGCAAGCCTCGCCTGAGTTCACTCGATTCAGAACAAGAATTCAGCTTGGAGCATTTTCTCGAGGTGCGCAGACTCATTGCGCTCGCCGAACGGGAAGATCGCGAGCTGAAGGGCTATGTATTTGACGACGCCCTCATTGGCGCCTCTGTCTGAACCCGTGGGGAGGGTTCCTCTAGAAATGGAACCCTCCACCGCAAATGAGGACCTCCCCAGTCACGTAGTCCGATAGTGGACTGCAGAAAAAGAGAACGGCGCCGGCGGCTTCTTCGGGTGTCCCTAGCCGCCCCAGCGGGCATGCGCTCTTAACCGAATCCAGGAGGCTGGGTTGAACGCCAAGCCGAATCTGGTGTCCGTGCATTTCCATGTTGGAACCCGTGTCTGTCAGCGGCTGTACAAGGCGAGTTCCGATGAGTCCAAATCCCACTGCGTTTACGTTCACGTTGTAGCGTCCCCACTCTTTTGCGAGCGTCTTCGTCAGACCAATGACTCCCGCCTTGCCCGCCGAGTAGCCGGCCTGCCCAGGATTTCCGTCGGTACCCGCAATGGAAGTGATATTTACGACTTTGCGCATAACACGCGGAGACGCGGCAATCTCCTTCTTGGCAGATTCCCGGATAAATCCGGAAGCGGCGCGGAGTATGCGAAATGGAGTCACAAGGTGAATATCCAGCATCGCCTGGAATTGCTCATCGGTCGTCTTCTGGATCACGTTATCCCAGCTATAACCGGCGTTATTGACGATGATGTCGATCGAATTGAACGCAGAAAGCGTCGCCTGCACGATCACTTCAGGAATCGCCGGATCGGTAAGATCTCCCGTTATATGGCTCACCCGATGCGGGCTCGCCAATTCCGCTTCCGAATCCAACAACATGTTCTCGTCGAGATCGTTGATCATTACTCGTGCGCCGGCGTCCACAAGCCGTTTAGCGATGGCTCTTCCGATCCCGCGCCCCGCTCCGGTCACGAGCGCCGTCTTACCTTCCAGCGTGAACGGGCTCCGCGACACCGGTTCCGCTTCAGCATTAGTCCTTCCAAAGTCCATTGCTTAGCTCCTCAGTCATTCCGGTTAGCTGCATTGCAGCATAATAAATGCTGCATTGCACAAAAGGGAAGATGTGAGCTGTCAATTATCTGTTGCTTCGGTAACCGGAATAGGCTGGCGGCTAGACACTCATGGCCTTACATGGTGCCTGCCCGGCACGTCTACGCATCGGTCCCCCTCAACAAAGGCCCCCCAGAAACCCTTCGTCATCGGTGGAAGTTGGCAAGCCCTAATTTCTTCAACACCCGTTTGGAACCCTGTGAAACTGGAAGGCTTTGTGCCATGAATAATGAGAATCATCGTGACGTCGTAATTCTTAGCGCGATCCGGACCGCATTGGGCAAGTTCGGGGGGGCGCTCAAAGATTGTCCTCCCACCGAAATTGCCGGAGAGGTGGTACGCGAGAGTGTAAAGCGCTCCGGGCTCGCCAGCCCCGATATAGGCAATCTTGTATTTGGGCATGTTATCCACACAGACGCAAAAGACATGTATCTCTCGCGAGTTGCTGCACTCCGCGGAGGATTGTCTATCGAGACTCCAGCACTGACCCTCAATCGGATGTGCGTCAGCGGGCTCCAGGCCATCATTACCGCCGCAAACACAATCGCTCGAGGAGATTGCGATGCGGCCGTAGCAGGCGGCGTTGAGGCAATGAGCCGCGCCCCTTACTGGTTGAGTTCAATGCGTTGGGGAGCACGGATGAACGACGCGCCGGCCGTAGACGTACTCGTCGCCGCACTGACTGATCCTTTCGATGGGGTGCATATGGGAATGACGGCTGAGAACGTCGCACGAAAATGGGGCATATCGCGCGAAGATCAGGATGCGCTGGCTGTTGAAAGTCATCGCCGCGCGAATTGCGCCATTTTGACTGCACGTTTCAAAGGCCAGATTGTCCCCATTGAGTTGAAAAGCCGCAAGGGAAGCACCTGGTTCGACACCGATGAGTCGCCGCGGAGCGATGTGACCATGGAAGCACTGGCCAAACTGAAGCCAGTGTTCGACAAAGACGGCACCATCACCGCCGGAAACGCCTCGAGTATCAACGACGGCGCGGCGGCGGTTGTTCTGATGGAGGAGCGTGCGGCTGCGGAACGCGGGCTAAAGCCGATGGCAAGGTTGGTCGACTATGCCGTCACGGGCGTCGAGCCCTCATTAATGGGCATCGGCCCAGTTTCAGCGGTTAGAAAGCTCTACGAGCGTACTGGCCTCACCAACGACGATATGGATGTGATTGAAGCCAATGAGGCATTTGCAGCGCAAGTGCTGGCCGTTCGCAAGGAGCTGGATTTACCGCCAGAAAGGACAAATCCCAACGGAAGCGGGATATCTCTCGGGCATCCCATCGGCGCCACCGGTGCGATTGTCACGGTTAAGGCGATCCACGAATTGCATCGATGTGGCGGGAAGTACGCCCTCGTAACGATGTGTATCGGTGGTGGCCAGGGAATAGCCGCCATCTATCAGAACATGAATTAACCATCAGAAAAGGAAGGAGCTCGCCATGGCAGCAGCAACCTTATCCGAAGTCATGGTAAACAGATCGAAAGTCCTAGCTGGTCGAGTTGCACTGGTGACCGGAGCCTCGCGAGGCATCGGCCGCGCGATCGCTCTTGAACTTGCCAATCGGGGAGCTACAGTTGCGGTCAACTGTCGCTCGAACACAATGCTAGCGGGAGAAGTCCGGGATGAGATCGTGCATCTCGGAGGCGCCAGCGAAGTCTTCCAAGGGGACGTGTCAGATCGGTTCGGAGCCAGAAACATGATCCGGGAAGTATTTGGGGTCTACGAGCGGATCGACGTTCTTGTGAACAACGCGGGTATCACCCGCGATAAAAGCATTCGCAAGATGACGGATGGTGATTGGAGCGAGGTTATCGACATTAATCTCAACAGCGCGTTCTATTGTACGAGCGCCGCGTTGCCCTACATGATCGAGAGGAACTTCGGCCGTATCGTCAATGTGGCATCTTTCGTCGGGCAGGCGGGCAACTTTGGTCAGGCCAATTATGCAGCGAGCAAAGGAGGGCTCATTGCCTTCACGAAGGTGCTCGCATTGGAACTGGCGAAATACAACATTACGGCGAACGTGATTGCCCCGGGGTTCACGGCCACGGAGATGACAGAACGCATCCCTGTGGATGTGATGGAACAGATCAAACAGCGGATCCCGATGCACCGACTTGCATCGCCAGAAGAAATCGCAAAGGCCGCTGCTTTCTTGATCTGCGATGGCGAATACATCACAGGGCAGCAGATCAACGTCAACGGCGGAATCTATATGTAGGGCCCTATCAACCGGATCAGCGGGAGCGGGCTGCAAGCCACGAGTCGATGTGAGGCCATGTCCGCTTGTGGGCTCCGCTCCCTGCCATGATGCCGATGTGACCACCGGGAACCCTGTAAATCTCAGTGTCAGTACTTCCGACCCTCGGCAGGATCGCCTCAGACTGGCATGGCGGGGTAATGTGATCGCCCTCCGCAATCACGTTGAGGAGGTTTGCTTTGAGTCGCTTCAGATCCACGACCTCTCCGCGGATCTTGAGTTCTCCTTTCATCAGGCGGTTGTTCCGGTAGAGATCGACTATGAGTTGTCGATATGCGCCGCCGGCCATCGGAAAGATGTCTGTCACCCAGGTGTTCATGGAGTGCCATGCTTCGACCACTCTCGGATCATCCAGGCTGTCCCAAAGCTTGCAGTAATTTGTTATGTAGTTTTCTACCGGTTTAAGCGCCTTGGCGCCATAGTCGATCATCTCGCCCGGCATATTACCGAAAGCTGCGAGAACTTTATCGAGGTCGAAGTATTTCTCGTCGGTCCATCGAGCAAATGTGAGGCCTTCGCGATTTGAGAAATCCAGCGGAGCCGTGAGTAGAATCAGGTTACGCAATCCATCATCGGACCGGAGTGCTGCGTAGATCGTGGTGAGGATTGCGCCGATGCACCAGCCCAGCATGCTGAACTCTTTTGCTCCTGATATCGCCTTCATCTTCCGGATCGCCCGCGGCATATAGTCGAGGGTATAGTCATCGAATTTGAGTTTGCTGTCCTCTGGCCCCGGAACTCCCCAGTCCAGAAGATAAACATCGAATCCTCTGCCGACCATGTGCTCGACAAAGCTATGTCCCGGGCGCAAGTCCATGATGGTGGGGCGATTCATCAAGGCGAAGATGAGGATGATCGGTATGGGAAACCGGTCTTCCGCTTGGACCACGGGGACATACCGGTACAACTTCGCCTTGTTGAGCGTCCAGATCAGCTCTTTTGGTGTCTGTCCGATCGCAGCCTTGGTGGACATCAACTTGTTGAAGATCTTTAGCTTTTTATCGAGCTCAGTCCAGTCGGTGGAGAATGACACAGCCTCTGCCATATCGACCTCTAGTGTTTTCTGCCTGTTGGATGTCGTGACGGAGCCGCGGCATTACGAGTGTGCTTTCCATCCTCCGGCGAGCCCATTATCGGGGTCCCCACCATGGATGAGAGTTCAATAAGACGGTCGAGCTTCGCATCCAGATCATCGATCCGAGTTTCCAGATTGGTGAAGCGCTCTGCCAAGGCGACTATCTGCTGACGTGAAGGCAAGGAGAACTGCTCCAGCGTCACCATCATTGCCTTATCCATCGCTTCGCGAAATGGGGCAGACACCGTCAGATAGTTGTTGAGCAGGGCGCCCGTTGCCTGGGCATACTCTTCCGTGTTCACTGCATCGATCATCACCTTCGACATGCCTTCCAGATAGGAATCCCTCAGCTTTCGAAAGGCCTCGAACGGATCGCCGGCAGTCCCATTCTTTTCTCCAGGCATATCCACCCCCGGGGCTTTACTGCACACAAAGCATATACCCGATTCGGGGCGAAAGGCTCGGATATGACCTCTGCAATTTCGCGAGGTGTGCACGCTCGCTTTCGCCCCAGCTCAATGCCCATGCATCGTGGACTACTGCGCAACCAGATCCAAGAGTTCCTTCTGCGCATCGAGCACGACGTCCATTCCGCGCTCCATCGTGTCCGCCACTCTGCCCACCGGCGTATCGGCATAGCCCAACTGCTGCTTCGCCGTCTCGAAGACCGCTTTTGTCTGCTTGGCAGTGTAGTCCAGGGCTGTCTTCTGGGCTGCGATGGAGTGCTCGATCGCTTCTTTCGCTCTCTTCTGTCCTTCTCCCATCGTCTCCGTCGCCTTCACCTTCCGTTCCTTTACCAGCTTGGAAAATGTGCGGGTCTGCTCCACGATGAGATCGATCGCCCCCTTCTGAGTCTCCGCAAACCGCTCAAATGCCGTAGTGCTCAGGTCCAGCATCAAAGTTCCGGGAGCCGGCAACGTGAACTTCCTCCATGCATCTGCCACCTCAGAGTTGTGCTTCACGGCGATCTCAAGCCCATTCTTCTGCACCTCGGCCAACTGCTCGATTCCCTTGGTGTAAAGGTCCGTTAGAGACTCAATCACATCCACTCTCGTTTCTTCCGCAGCAGTGACCGGTCCTTCATTCATCTTGTCCATATCGCTCTCCCATCCTGCGCACCTGCGCTGCGTATTATGCTGCATTGCAGCATATCTATGCTGCGCCGCTTCGAGCCGGATGTCAAGGGGGTAGAATTGGAAAATTATGGCGCAAAAGACCATTGTGATTAAGAAGTATGAGAACAGGCGCCTCTACGATACGACCAACAGCCGTTACGTGAATCTGGAAGAAGTGGCGCAACTGCTTCAGCAGGGCAGTGACGTTCAGGTTATTGACGCCTCCTCAGGCGAGGACATTACACGGCTGATCCTGACACAAATCATTGTCGAGGACGCCAAGACACCAGAGTCAGCCTTCCCGCTCGACCTGCTGCGTCAAATGGTGATTGCGTCTGGACGAGCCAGCCAGGAGAGTGCATTGCAGTACATGAAGGCGATGCTTGATGTCTACCAAAACGCCTATCGCGCGATGCCGAATCCTCTGAATCCTTTTGACTTCATGCAGAAAAGCTCACCCAGCGGTGAAGAGAAGCACGACTCTGGCAAGCGTACCTCGAAGACGAGGAAATCTTCAGAGGCCCCGGTGGCGGAACCCGAGAACGTGGAGGAGTTGAGAAACCGCGTGGCTGACCTCGAGAAGCTGGTATCTAAACTTGCGGGGGCGAGCAAGACGAGAAGACGCAACTGACAGGTTCTCGGCGGCTCGAGCCCGCATTGGAACCTCGATCGCATTACGGCTATTGGTGCGGCGATCGGTACATCTTCGCATGGCATTGGAACCGCAAGCCTGGTCCGGCATTTAGATATGCAGGCTGCCGCTTCTTCCTGGGCTATGGCGGCTGCCGGCGTGTTCACCTCGGTATTGGCAAGTCTTCTGGCGCTCATGATGCGCTAGAGAATCTCGGTCACCAATGCGGTTTGGTGATGTAGACCAAATCACTGGTCAGCAGAGCCGACACGTTCGAAACATTCGCTGCGGCCTCGGCTTTGTCCCTTGGCTCATCTAGTTGAAGCGACTCTCCGATGAGCCTTCGCTTGCCCTTTTCTCTTGAGAGCTGATCTGCGTCCAGGTGTGGCTCGGCCGCTCTTAGCAACTTGCGCTTAGCCGCGTTCATGATTGCTGCTCTACGTGCTCCCGCCCACAGGTTAGTTAACGATCAGTGTAAGATTCTGCGTGGAAGTGGCACTCCCAGATGTAGCAGTAACGACCAGGGTATATGTTCCGGGTGTCGTGTTCGAAGCTGTGGCGCCTCCTCCTCCACCCTGGCTCGTGCCACCGCTGCCCCCTCCTCCGCATCCTGAGATGCCGACACTCAAGACTCCCAGACAGACCGCGACTCCCAGAAAGAACATCATGCTCTTCCTTCTCCTGACGAGCCACGACAGGCCGAGCAGAGGAACCAGAGCGAGAATCAGATCCCCTCTTCTCGACGCGCTGGCAACCGCAGTGCTGGTCGTGACAGTCGCAGTGAAGGAGGCTGTTCCAGATGCAGTAAGCGTAATCGACGTTGGAGAAAGCGTGCATTTTGCGTATTGGGGAGCGCCGCTGCATGCCAAGTCGACTTTGCCAGTGAAGCCCGCGGCACCTGTCACGGCAAGATTGTAGGAGGCAGTGCCACCGCTTTTGACTGTCGCCGTGGTTGCGCCTCCTTGAACGGCGCCGATGGTCACGTCTGCTGTGCCGGTACCGGTCAAGCTCGTCGTCTGCGGGCTGTTTGCCGCATCGTCTGTGACCGTCAACATGCCTGCTCGGGATCCAGTCGCCGAAGGAGTAAAGGTGACCGAGATGCTGCAGGTGCCCGAGGGAGGAAGACTGGCACCGCAAGTGCTCGTCTGAGAGTAGTCGCCGCTTACGGCAATCTTCTGAATCGTCAGAGCGACGTTCCCAGAGTTCGTCAGGGTCACTGTTTCGACGGGACTCTGCATTCCCTGAGGTAAGCTCCCGAAATCAAAAGACGAAGGGGACAGGTCGGCGGCTGACCGTGCCGCAACAACGGAAAACGGCAGCGACGTGCTGGTTCCACCTCCAGGCGAAGGGTTAAAGACGGAGACCTGCCATGTTCCGAGAGTCGCCAGTGAGCTTCCGGGGATGATCGCAGTCAATTGGGTCGCGCTCACGAACGTTGTCGCAAGATTGCTTCCATTCCACTGGACAAGCGACAGAGATGTGAAGTTGCTGCCTGATAAGGAAATTGCTAAGTCGCTGCTGCCGACGGCGACTGAATTCGGGGAGAGAGATGTCAGCAGCGGCACTGGATTCGCGGATGGCGGCGTAACGATTCCCGTGCGAACAAGGTAGAGTTCCTGATCGGTCTGGCCTGCTCCTGGACCAACGAACGCCAGCCCGTCGGCACCCCAGCGGACCAGACTGCGATACCCGGGGTAGGAGATCTGTGGAAAGGCTACAGTGCCGGTCAGTGCAAGCGACTTCGTCGCAAAGGCAGATAAGACGAACGCGCTCGAGCTACTTCCATAAGCCTGATCTCCCATAACAAAGATCTTCCCAAGCGCGGGATCGACCGTCATGCTGAACAGATTTGGGTAAGAGGTTTTGTTGTAAGTCTGCACCGGGAAAGCTCCAACCTGCTTCTGGGTGGCAGGATCCCAAACCTGCCCGGCGCTGGTATACAGCAGCGTTCCGTCCGTTACAACGGTAGCCCCGGTCCCATTGTTGTAGCCGGTGTTTGAACCAGATGGCCTCGCGTACTGGAGCCCGGTGTTCGTCAGATTTGCTATCTGGAAAAATCCGCCTCCGAAGCTGAATGGCAGACCGTAAACAGTCTGAGGGCTTCCCGCCACCACAATGTTCTCGAAGTCTGGATCCGCATAGCAGCACGGCAGATTGTACGGGACGTAGTTCACCAGCCCCGCATCGTTAAAGAGCGATAGCTGATATCCCTGAGCCATGAGGAATTCCTTCGGCGAGCCTGGGACGCTTTTCAGGTCGGTGGCGTCCACCGTCGCCGCACCGGGACTCGTGTAATTCGGCGTATACGGAAAGTTCTTCTCAATCGTGTTCGTGGACAGGTTGATTCGCTGCAACGTCTGGTCACCACGGTTTGCCACAAACAAGTAGCTGCCGTCGCTGGACACGGCGAGCAGTCGAGGATCTTTCCCCACCGCGATTGGCGTGCCCGGCGTGCCCGTGGTGGGATCGATGGGTATCACCGTGTTCGGATTTGCGGAAGCTGACGCCGGAATCGCAGCATACACGAGGCCGGTCTTGGGTACCGAAACCAGAAAGATCGGTTCAATCTGCAGCGTTTGGTAAGGAGTCACAGCCGTGGGCAGACTTGTGCCGCCGCCGGGCATTGGATTCGACACCGTCAGCGATAGATCCCCGAGCTGTTGCAGAGAACTCGCGGGTACCTGCACTTCCAGGTTTGCGTTATCTTTGAAGGTCGTAGTCAGGGCCACTCCGTTGGCTTTCACAGCTGACGCAGGATAGAAGTTGCTCCCGCTCAGGGTGAAAGTCTGCGGCCCTGATTTGATCGGAATGGTGGGAGCGCTGTTTGCGGTGATTATGGGCAGCCCGTAAGTGCTGTCTCCTATCCCTTTCAACACCACAACAAACTGTGGAGTCGCAGGATCATTAGAAGTGATCGTTGCAGCGCCGGTAAGCGCACCAGCAGCGGCGGGAGCAAACGTGACGTTGATTGAACAGAACCCACTCGAAGCATAGGCAGTGCAGTTCTCCGACTCCAGCGCGAAACTCGAGCCAGAGATCACTACTTTGCTTACCGACAGCGGCTTCTGACCAATATTTTGAATGTAGACAGGCACAGAGGGCTGTCGGGTCCCGACCAGAAGATGTCCGAAGTCGAGAGGGTTCAGATTCGTGGAGATCTTCGGGGCGATGCCCTCACCCGTGAAGCTGACGAACTGCGGTATCGTCACAGCATCATCGGTCAGAGTGACCGTTCCGCTTGTTGCGCCGCTGCCAGTGGGCGTGAACGTCAAAGTGATAGGACATGTCGTTCCGGCGGCAACACTACCGCAGCTCTCCGCGCGACGTTATCTGCGGTTTGTCGAGCGGTTCGCACAGCACTTCGGCAAGTCGCCGGACAAGCTGGGCCCGGATCATCTGCGCAGTTACCAGGCCTATCTGCTCAAGGAGCGCAAGCTCTGCCCGGGATCTGTCGAGAACCATGTCGCCGCGCTGCGGTTCTTCTATGTGCGCACGCTGCACCGTCATGAGTTCCGCGAGTTTCTACCCTATCCCAAGACGCCCAGGAAACTGCCCGAGATCCTCAGCCAGGAAGAAGTGGCACGCCTGATCGACCCCAGCACGACTCTGTTTCAGCGCACGATGCTGATGGTTCTCTACGGCACCGGCATGCGCCGATCAGAACTGGCACGCTTGAAGGTCGCGCACATCGACAGTCAACGCCTGGTCATCCACGTGGTCGATGGCAAGGGGCACAAGGACCGCGATCTGCCTTTGAGTCCGACCTTGCTCGAGAACCTGCGCGTCTACTGGCGATGGCTCAAGCCACGCACCTACCTGTTCCCCTCTCGCATGCACCGCGATCACGAGCAGCCCATCAGTGACAAGATCGTGTGGCGGGCATGCACCCAGGCAGCGAAGAAGGCCGGCATTCGCAAGAGAGTTTCACCGCACCTGGTGCGACACAGCTGGGCCACCTGTGATATTTCAAGAGGTTGTCCATTCGATCGAGACCGGAGAAGCTGTTTGTGACGAAGCAAGCAGTAACTCTGGAGACCGAATGGACTATCACAAGAATGCGCCATGGACGGCCGTGAGTCGAGAGCGTCTGGCTCGCATGGTGATTGAAGAAGGGTTGAGGGTGGGATCAGCCGCGGCCCGGTTCAGCGTCAGCTCGAAGACGGCAGCCAAGTGGTTGGCCCGTTATCGGCAGTTTGGTGCTGCCGGCCTTGCCGACCGCAGTTCGCGCCCGCATCGCAGTCCGGGTCAGATCAGTTCCTTATTAGCAGAAGAGGTACTTGCACTTCGTCGTGGATACATGCCGGGCTACGCGATTGCGCGGCGCACGGGCCTCAGTCCTGCTTCTGTCAGCCGGATCCTGCGTCGTGGCAGGCTGAGCCGATGGCGCGACTTGAACCCTCCTCCGCCTATACAGCGCTACGAGCACCCTCGCCCTGGAGATCTGCTGCATCTGGATATCAAAGGGATGACACGCTTTTCAGAGGTAAGCTTGCGCGGGGATGGACGCCTGCGAGGCAAGCGCAGTCATTCCGGCTTCCTGGCTCTGCACGTGGCCGTCGACGACCACTCGCGCATGGCCTTTACCCAGATGCTGCCCGATCAAAGGGCCGAAACCACGGTCGGGTTCCTGAACTCAGCCCTGGAGTTCTTCGCCAGACAGGGCATCGGTGTACGCGCCCTGCTGACAGACAACGGATCCAGTTATCGCTCACACCAGTTCCGTCACGCTTGCCAGCAGCTGCAGATCAAACACCGGCGCACCAGGCCTTACACACCAAGAACAAACGGAAAAGCCGAGCGCTTCATCCAGACCGCCCTGCGCGAATGGGCCTATGCAAAACACTGGACCGACTCCGAGCAAAGAGATGCTCACCTGCAGCCATGGATCGATTACTACAACCGAGAACGACCACATGGTAGCCTCAACTACAAGCCGCCAATCAGCCGCTCCGATCCCGGAACAACCTCTTGATCATTTACAGCCACCCATCTGCTCGAAGCCGCTACCGACCTGCGCACCATCCAGCTGCTGCTCGGCCATGAGGATCTGGAGGTGACTGCCCAGTATCTGCACCTGTCCGCGCAGCATCTGCAAAAGGTCGTCAACCCCATCGAGGCGCTGAAGCTCTCGAAGATTGACCAGAGCAGCCGCCGCCACCATCGTCCGCGTTTATGACGCGGCCGGCCATCGAGATGGCCGACATCGTCCGTCGCAGGGGCAGGCAGTTTCTCAAGCGCTTCAAGGCTGTTGTGAACTATCAGCAGCTGAAGGCATACCGGGCCATCGAGCGCTGCCGTACTGCTGCCCTTGGCGGACATAAGGATAAGTGTGAAGGATGCCCCTACGAAGCACCGATCTCCTATAACTCATGCCGATCCCGCTGTTGTCCAAAATGCCAGGCACAGGCCCGCAAGCGATGGCTGGAGACGCAGCAGCGCGATCTGCTCAACACCAACTACTTCCATATCGTCTTCACCCTGCCTCACGAACTGAACCCGCTGGCTCTGACTTCGCGCAGGCCGGTTCTCGATCTGCTCTTCGAAGCTGTCTCCCAGACCCTGCTCGAAGTCGCTGCCGATCCCAGGCGCCTCGGCGCAGAGATCGGATTCCTGGCCATCCTGCACACCTGGGGATCGAACCTGTTGCCCCACTACCATATCCACTGCGTCGTTCCCGGCGGCGGACTGTCGGCCGATCATCAGCGCTGGATCCCGACCAGCCATCCCATGTTCCTGCTGCCGGTACCAACCCTGCGCAGGGTCTTTCGCGAAAAGTTCCTTGCAGGACTCAGCCAGCTCTATCGCAGGGGCCTTCTCAAGCTGAGCGGTCCGGCCGCTTCCCTCCGTGACCCTGCGCACTTCGCGCAGGTGATCGACAAGCTGAGCAACAAGAAATGGTACGCCTACGCCAAGCCGCCCTTCGGCGGACCCCAACATGTCCTGCGTTATCTCGGACGCTACACCCACCGCATGGCGATTTCCAACCACCGCATCACTGGCTTCGACGGCAAGCGCGTCAGCTTCCGCTGGCGCGATTATGCGCACGGCAATAAGCAGCGCATCATGACTCTCGATGCGGTGAACTTCCTCTGCCGCTTCTTCCTCCACGTGCTGCCCAGGGGCTTCGTGCGCATCCGCCGTTACGGCCTGCTGTCCAACCGCTTCCGCAAACAACTGCTCCCGCTGGCTCGCACCCTGCTCGCCGCTCAAGGACGCGAACCGATGCCTCTGCCACCGCTCCCCGAATGCGCACCCTGGCACTGCCCCCGTTGCGGCAGGCCGATGCGCGTCGTCCAGCGCTTCACCGCTCAAGAACTCTACTTCAGAGGATTCGATTCCTCATGACTGCGATCGCCAACCCGCACCGACGGCTTGCTATCCGCACGTCTTCGGCCCCGTGTGCGCTCCGAGCTCAGCGCAGCTCCATCGAGACACCCAGTCGCGCAACAACACCCCTTCTTCACAGCTTCCACGCTCTTCCAATCAGCTCTGTCCATCATCAACGACATAAAAACCGCTCACGGAAGCTCTCCGTCGAGAGGCTAGCCCTATTCAATACCCATAAATATTTCCAGAATCACCGCGGCCACGCCGCCTGCCGCTTCCTTCTTACCTCCTAATCGAAAACGTCTCCCAACAAAGCTCATCCGCACGATGATGTCGTGCGTGAGACGTTTCCGATGTAGGCTAGCGGTGACTCGACCGGAACCTCGACTCCATGCTTCGAGCAGCATCAAAGCCCTGCTTCTGCGCACAACTCTTTAATCCAATCTTCTTCAGTTCGGAGGGTGAAACTCTTGGCTAACATCGCGAGAGTTCCGCCATACGAGGAACTGAGCGCCAGAAATGAAAGGTCCAACTCACGCGCTTGCTCCATTGCACGTTGCGCATGTGAAACGTCTTGCGGCTCGTGGCCGAATTCATGGGCCTCGCGGATATCGTCGAGCGTGATCTCGATTCCTCTACGGCAAACGATGTCGAAGATTATGTTCCCCGCCCGTATGTCTGTAGAGACGAGCGCGATGACCTCTCTCGCTGACACAACGAACCGTTGTTTATTCTCGTTTGCAACGAAGATGTCAACGGAACCCTCTCGTATGAACAGCCCGTTGTAGAAACCATCATGGAACTGCTCAAAGGAGTTCACGGACACCTCACCGGCTCAGTGTACTTGCTGGATTTTGGTCATAGCGCCCCGTTGTTTGAATGCTTAGTCGAGGAGGAGCGCGAGGTGTTACAAGAAGCTGCTGAGCTCAGCGTGAGCTGACTCAGAGAACAACCTCGGAGGCTCCTCAGAGACGATATGTATTACATCGGACTGGACATTCACAAGAAGACGATCAGTTATTGCGTGAAGGACGCGGCTGGTTGTGTGCACCGGGAAGGC
>Ga0207695_10001513_pt1 | contig 38611 bp, 33 predicted proteins | sample KBSC54metaG_FD_184354 | JGI IMG/M metagenome (GOLD analysis project Ga0207695, IMG submission 184354) | Corn rhizosphere microbial communities from Kellogg Biological Station, Michigan, USA - KBS C5-4 metaG (SPAdes) (version 2) | ecosystem: Host-associated > Plants > Roots > Rhizosphere > Soil... | reverse complement strand
CAGCCTTCCGGTGGTGGTCAGCTGTCAGAAAGGAGTGGCCGAGCAACGCATACCCAATATGAAAGGTATCATGGGCGCCAGGACCAAACCGCTGAAAGTGGTGGAACCCACGGCCGTAGAGGCGCTCACCAGCGTAGTGTCTTTTGAGCTGCCCCCCGCCAAAGCCGGCGTCAAGCTCGTCCCGGCAGATAACCCGGAGGAACTGATCCGGCTATTGCACGAAGAAGCAAAGGCATTCTAAATCTAATCCTCAAAAAACATCGCATGTCAGTATTAATATTTATAGATCATTCCGAAGGTCATGTTAAAAAAGCTTCCCTGGAAGCGCTGAGCTATGGCGCTGCCGTCGCCCGGCAATTGGGCGCCACGGCCGAAGGTATCCTGTTGGGCACCGTCACCGAAGACCTGGCCGCCCTGGGCAAATATGGCATTACAAAGGTACACCAGCTGGCCCAGGAAAGCCTTAACCAGCTGGACGCACAGGTATATGCCAAGGTCCTGGCCGAAGCCGCGGCCGCTACTGGCGCTACAGTGGTCATTTTCTCGAATAACCTCAGCGGAAAGGCCGTAGCCCCCCGGGTAGCTGCCCGTCTGAAGGCCGGTTTGGTGTCTGGAGCGGTAGCACTCCCGGATACGTCTAATGGTTTTGTTGTAAAAAAGAATGTTTTCTCCGGAAAGGCTTTTGCCCATATATCCCTGACCAGCCCCGTTAAGGTGGTGGCCCTGAACCCCAACTCTTACCCCGCAAAGGCCGGTGAGGGACAGGCAGAAGTGGCCGCACTGAATATACAGGCGGATGCTCCCAGGGTAAAGGTCGTATCGGCCACCAAAAGCTCCGGCCAGGTACCCCTGACGGAAGCCGAGATCGTCGTCAGTGGCGGGCGGGGCCTGAAAGGACCCGAAAACTGGGGGATGGTGGAAGAGCTGGCAAAAGTTCTGGGCGCCGCCACCGCCTGCAGCCGCCCTGTGGCTGATGCCCATTGGCGCCCTCATAATGAGCACGTAGGACAGACAGGCATTGCCATCGCCCCCAATCTGTACATTGCAATCGGTATCTCAGGCGCCATACAACACCTGGCGGGAGTGAACCGGAGCAAGGTTATTGCTGTTATCAACAAAGACCCGGAGGCCCCTTTCTTTAAGGCTGCGGACTATGGTATTGTGGGCGACGCCTTTGAAGTGGTGCCCAAGCTGATCCAGGCTGCAAAAAAATTGAAAGGACTGGCGTAAATAATACACTTATAGTCAATATTTAACATGAGACGCCCCCTCCCAGGTAAAGCCCGTGGGGGGGACGTCTTTTTTTTCGGGAAAATCCCTTAGTTTCGTGAATTAATTATGAAGAAGATAGAACTGGAAATAGTGGCTTTATCACACAGCATTACACAAACCCATTCCTATGCGGTTGTGTTGGGTGAAGTAAACGGCCTGAGGCGCCTGCCCATCGTCATCGGTGGATTTGAAGCGCAGGCGATTGCTGTTGCATTGGAAAAAATGCATCCCAGCCGTCCACTTACCCATGACCTGATGAAAAATTTCATGAGCGCTTTCACCATTGATCTGCAGGAGATCATCATCTGCGATTTACAGGAAGGCATCTTCTATTCCAAGCTGGTATGTGTCAGTGAGCATGATACGGTAGAGATCGATTCGAGAACTTCCGATGCCCTGGCACTGGCCGTCCGTTTTGGATGCCCCATCTATACATACGAACATATCCTCGATAGCGCCGGTATCCTGATGGAAGACAGCTCTTCCAAAAAGAAAAAGACCGGGGTGACTGCCACTACAACCACCACGCCCGAAAGCGCTGCACGTGAAGACCTCAAAATAATGACCATCGAAGAGCTGGGCAAACTGCTCAACGAAGTCCTGGAACAAGAGGATTATATCCGTGCCATCGCTATCCGCGACGAGATCAACAGCCGGCGTAAGGCACGATGATATGCTGTCTTTCCCCAATTGCAAGATCAACCTGGGATTAAGGATCCTCCGTCGTCGTGAAGATGGTTTTCATGAGTTGGAAACAGTATTCTATCCCCTGGCTATAAAAGATGCGCTGGAGACCATCCGCAGCGAAACGCTCAGCTTTACATCCACCGGTCTTCCGATACCGGGAGACCCTTCTGCCAATCTCTGTCTCAAAGCCTGGCATCTGTTACGATCGGATTTTCCCGACCTGCCGGCCGTAGATATCCATCTGCATAAAAATATTCCCATCGGAGCAGGCCTGGGCGGCGGCTCATCCGACGGCGCCTTTATGTTGCGGCTGCTGGACAGACAATTCCGGCTCGGATTGACGGCGGACAAATTAATGAGCTATGCCGCGCAGTTAGGCAGCGACTGTCCCTTTTTTATCCTGAACAAACCTTGCCTGGCCGGAGGCCGTGGAGAAAAGCTGGAGCCTATCGACCTGGATCTCTCCGGCTATAGAATTGCGCTGGTAGATCCCGGCATACATGTTGGTACCGCCTGGGCCTTTTCACAATGTACCCCCACCGAAGAAGGTAAGTCCATCCGCGGGATCATAGCTGCGCCGGTAGACACCTGGAAAGGGCAACTGGTGAATGATTTCGAAGCGCCCGTATGCCGCGCTCATCCCGAATTAAAAAAAATAAAAGAAAAATTGTACCAGGCCGGAGCCATATATGCATCCATGACAGGCAGCGGTTCGGGTTTTTTTGGGATATTTGCAAAAGAAAACCTGCCATCTCCCGCTCTTACCGCGGACTTGCCGGGCTTCCAGCTGACCTAGCTAAAACATACATATTCCATGCGAATTGCCGGATTTCTGTTTATTCGGAATGCTATCAAATACAACTATCCCGTCGAAGCGTCTATCCGTAGCCTGCTTCCCTTGTGCGATGAGGTCATCGTCAGCATCGGCAAGTCGGAAGACGATACAGAAGCACTGATACAGTCCATCCACTCTCCCAAAATAAAGATCTATCACACCATATGGGATGATAGCCTGCTGAAAGGCGGAAGGGTTCTTGCCGTAGAGACGGACAAGGCTTTCGACCAGGTGTCAGCCGATGTAGACTGGTGCATCTATCTGCAGGGAGATGAGGTGATCCATGAAGACGACTATCCCGTGATACGCCGGAGCATGGAACAATACAAGGATAACCCGCAGGTGGAAGGCTTGTTGTTCAAATACCGCCATTTCTACGGCAGCTATGATTATCTGGGCGATTCCAGGCGCTGGTACAGCCATGAGATACGGGTGATCCGCAATGACAAATCCATCCGGTCATACAGGGATGCCCAGGGCTTTCGGAAGAACGACCGCAAACTACAGGTAAAACCCATCGATGCTTATATTTATCATTATGGATGGGTCCGTCATCCCATGCATCAATTGCAAAAACACCTCGATTTTGAAAAATTATATGACAGCGACAGGTTAGCGAAGGATATTTCTTCCACGCAAACGCAGGAATTCGACTATTCCGCCATCGACAGCCTTGTGCATTTCGCCGGCACCCACCCCGCCCCTATGCAGCCCATCATCGAAAAGCAGAACTGGCAGTTTTCAGCCGACATCAGCAAAAAGAATTTTACCCTGAAAACCTGGCTGTTATACTGGATCGAACGGTACACCGGACGCCGGCTTTTTGACTACCGCAATTACAAGATCATCTAGGATTCCCCGCATAAATTGCATATCTTTACGGCATTCGTGCTAACTACATCCATCATATCATTTCTTGAGAAAAATCTCGATTTTCTCGACCACACGGCCTAACCATATGGCCCCGTATTTTCCGCCTCCGGATACACAGAAAATTATCCCTCGGCGCTCTACCTGTATCATTTTTCACCACTAATATCGTTTTTTATGGATGCTCTTGCCCCTGCCCTGTCGGATCTTTCCCGTCATTACCTGGAACTGGAAGAAAAATATGGTGCGCATAATTATCATCCCCTGCCCGTTGTGCTCAACAGGGGTGAAGGCATCTACGTCTGGGATGTAGATGGCCGGCGATACATCGACTGTCTCAGCGGATACTCCGCCGTCAATCAGGGGCACTGCCACCCCCGGATCGTTGGTGCGCTGGTAGAACAGGCGGGCAGGCTAACGCTCACATCCAGGGCCTTTCATAGCGATTTGTTAGGAGAATACGCCCGGTATATCACAGGTTTCTTCGGTTATGATAAAGTACTACCGATGAATACGGGCGTCGAGGCTGTGGAGACGGCCATCAAGCTCTGCCGCCGCTGGGGCTACCAGGTAAAAGGCATCCCTGAGAACAAAGCAAAGATCGTCGTATGCGCCGGCAATTTCCATGGCAGGACGAGCACCGTGATCTCTTTCAGCACCGACCCTGATTCCAATGGCCGGTTTGGCCCCTACATGCCCGGTTTCCTTATCATCCCTTACAATGATCCCGCAGCATTGGAGCAGGCGCTGCAGGACCCGCATGTAGCCGGATTTCTCGTTGAGCCCATACAGGGAGAGGCCGGCGTGGTAGTACCGGACGAAGGTTATCTGCACAGCGCCAGACAGCTTTGCCGTGATGCAAATGTACTTTTCATCGCAGACGAGATACAGACAGGATTGGGAAGAACAGGCCGCATGCTGGCCTGCGACCATGAGGATGTCAGGCCGGATATCCTTATCCTGGGAAAAGCGCTCAGCGGGGGTGTATTGCCCGTGTCTGCCGTATTGGCCGACGACGCCATTATGCTGACCATCCGGCCGGGTGAACATGGTTCCACCTACGGCGGTAACCCCCTGGCCTGTGCAGTGGCGATCACCGCCCTCACCGTCCTGCAGGAAGAGCGGATGACCGAAAATGCCCAACAGATGGGCGAACTGTTCCGGACAGAGCTAAGCAAACTTGATTCTCCCTATATCAGGCTGGTAAGAGGCAAGGGGCTGCTGAACGCCATCATTATCAGGCATGACAATCCCGGGGCGGCCTGGGAACTTTGCCTCGCCCTGAAGGAAAATGGCATGCTGGCCAAGCCCACCCACGGGGATAAGATCAGGCTGGCGCCGCCCCTGGTCATTACAAGGGAAGAGGTAATGGATTGCGTCGGCATCATAAAAGAAAGCCTGCGGACATTGGATCGTGTTTCAACCACCTCTGGCGCTTTTTAAAAAAAGGCAGTAATTTCACCGCTATTATGAACAATCACTTGCAGGCAGGTCACGTCGAAGAGCACATGAAAGGATCGGAGATCCTCACAGACATTGTCATCGGTATGTCCGACGGGCTCACCGTTCCTTTTGCGCTGGCAGCAGGCCTCAGCGGGGCGGTAAGCCAGGAGCACCTCAACCTCATATGGATCGCAGGACTGGCGGAAATTGCCGCCGGCTCCATCGCCATGGGATTGGGCGGGTATCTGGCAGGCAAGACCGAGATCGATCATTACAATTCAGAGCTGCGGCGCGAATACGATGAAGTCCAGCGCGTCCCTGAAAGAGAAAGGGAGGAAGTAAAGGAATTCTTTTCAAACCTCGGGCTAAGCGAAGAAGTACAGGAAAAAGCCGTGACAGAGATGACCCAGGATAAGAATGTCTGGGTCGACTTCATGATGAAATATGAGCTGGGCCTGGACAAGCCCGATCCCCAGCGGGCGCGGAAAAGCGCCTTCAACATCGGTATTTCTTATATTGCCGGAGGCCTTATCCCTCTTAGTCCTTACTTCTTTGTACACGACGGCCTGTCGGGATTAAAGATCTCCGCCGCCATCACACTGGTATGCCTGTTTATTTTTGGATATTTTAAAAGCAAGTTTACCGGCGTCAATCCCCTGGCCGGAGCCATACGGGTAATGATCATCGGAGCCCTCGCAGCCGGTTGCGCGTTTGCTGTGGCCAGGCTGATACAGCATTAAGCCACGCCCGGGATAGAGCCTTTGTTACCAGCCGCCCCGCCCCAACGGCGGTTAACCCGCCACTAGCCATTCTTTTCCTTCAGCCGGAGATTGGGAGATACGGCCGCAGCAATAATAAGCAAGGCCCCCAGTACCACCAGAAAGATACCCGCCCTTTTTTCGGGACAGATCCCCCTGTAGCATGCCGTATAAAGGATAAAGCTCTTGATGGCAAAAGCAAGGATGATCGCTCCTGTAAAGATATTGGCCCGCTTGGCCCAGATACGGGGAATAAGGAAGAGGATGATGGAGATGCTGCAGAAAAATACAAATATCTTTCCCGGTCGCCCATAGGCATTGTTCTCGGAAAAAAAACCCGTGAATTCCTTATGCAGATCAGGAAAATAGGCCCAGGGAAGAAAACAAGCTCCTATAAGCAGCAAAGCTGCGGCAACACCGATCCATTGAGAATACTTCATGCGGGTGCTAGTTACGCAATTTTCAGGAAATAAACTATACCCCGAAAGTTTCATGCATTAAATACCCGGCTTATTGTTAGAATAGCTACCTTGGTCATAACCTAAAAAATATTTCTATGAAAAAAATGCTTGCCGAATTCCTGGGCACCTTCTCTCTCGTATTATTTGGCTGTGGCGCAGCTGTAGTGGCCGGTAAAACCATTCCAGCAGCTGTTCTCGCCGATGCCCCGGCAGGAATAGGCGTACTGGGCATCGCCCTGGCATTTGGTCTGGCCGTGGTGGTGATGGCTTATGCCATCGGACCTATTTCCGGTTGTCACATTAACCCCGCGATCACCGTCGCCATGCTGGTAGCAGGTAAGATCAGCGGACGGGACTGCGCAGGCTACATCATCGCCCAATTTGCAGGAGCTACGCTGGGTTCGGCCGTATTGTATGCGCTCCAGACGGGCGCTCCCGGTTTCAGCATGGGCGAATGGGCCTTGGGCTCCAATGGCTGGGGGCCAGGGTACCTGGGTGGATATAGCACCGTGTCTGCCTTTCTTGCAGAGGCCGTTCTTACTTTCTTATTTCTGTTCGTCATATTTGCCACCACCTCCCGCCTGGGGAACAGTACGATGGCTGGACTGGCCATCGGTCTCACCCTCGTGCTGATACACCTGGTGGGCATTCATATAACGGGAACGTCCGTAAATCCCGCCCGGAGCTTTGGTCCCGCGATATTCGCAGGAGGAAAAGCATTGTCACAGCTGTGGCTGTTTATTGTCGCGCCTCTGATAGGAGGAGTTTTCGCGGCCCTTTTCTGGAAAGGATTGTTCGAGCCAAAAGATTAAATAGTAATCTCTACCGGCTGTCCTGCTGTCAGCCACACCAGTTTGTCGCCCAACCCTGCGGCAAGTATTTGCGCCTTTGACTGGGCCCTGTTCTCAAGGAAATGTGCCCAGCCTTCCTGATGGGTAGGTATTAGCTTGTTGACATGCATCATCTTTGCCGTATGAATGGCTTCCTCCGTGGTGAAGGTAAGATAGCGGTCCCCTATTTGTGCCGGGAAACCCGCCCTGCCGATGTGCAGGATGGCCGTATCGACGGTAAAACGTTCCGCGACTTCCTCGATACCTTTAAAGAATACCGTATCTCCCGAGATATACAATACGCCATTCTCCTGTCCATCCCATTCCAGGATAAACCCAAGCACATGACCTGCTATGTGGTGTAATTCCTCATCCGAGCCATGCATACAGGGTGTGCCTGTGATAGTGAGACCGGGTATTTTATCTGTGTCGATGCTTACCGATCCCCAGTCATCGATGCCTGTCACCGTGGTCAGTCCCAGTCTTTCGCGGGCTTCTTTGGTAGAAACGATCTGCGGCACCATATTTAAGAATTCCCGGCCGCTGTCGTCCAGGTTATCCTTATGCTGATCATGGCTCAGCAATACCAGGTCTACATGCCCCAGCTCACTGGGGTGCAGGGCGGGAGAGCCCGTTTTTTTCAATATCCGTCCCGATCCGGATTGATAAGTACCCCCGGCCGCATCGAAAGCGGGGTCGGTAACAATACGAAAACCATTGATGTCGATGAGCATACAGGCGGTGTCGATCTGTGTGATAGTTACTTGCATACAATCTATTTTAATACAATACTTGCAATTGTAATTCGATCAGTGGGCGCAACGCTGCGGGGTCCGGATGTATCCTGCGGGTGATGTTCAGCCCATTCCACATCGTCTGTAGATAACGGGCCAGTACGACCGGATCCTCCTTCGTCTTCAGCTCCCCCGACTGCTGTGCCACCCCGATATAATGACGGAACAGCTCTTCCATTCTTTCCAGCCTGCGAATAGCCTTCGTGCACAGCGCGCGTTCGCTATTGGTCAGCTCTACGATCGTATTGCCCATAAAGCAGCCTTTCCTATGTCTGCTCCACCCCGTATCCGCGATCTCTCTGAAAAATTCCCGTATCCTCTCTATCGGTTGCGGATGCGTGGGCAGATCGCCGGCGAGCCGGTGCATAGCATCGTTGACAAAACGATCCATCACTTTTTCAAAAAGTTCTTTCTTGCTGCCAAAAGCATGGTAAAAGCTGCTCTTGCCCAGGCCCATCGCCTCCAGCAGATCGTCCAGGGAAGTAGCTTCATAACCTCTTGTCCAGAATAGCTCCGTGGCCTTGTTCAGTACCTTTTCTTCGTCGAATATAGAGGGGCGTCCTGCCATGTGGATGCATTTGTGAGGCTAAGGTAGTATTTTGTACTAATTGGTACAAAATAAATTTTCCACTTATCTATTGAAAACCCCGGGAACTTAAACTAGTATAATCTCTCATAGGTTTCATTTTTTCCCGCCTTACCATTTTTATACATTCGTTTGTTGTGACGGAGCACCAGACGATAGAATACAAACAACATTGGAAGGACGAATACCTTAAATGGATCTGCGGTTTTGCTAATGCGCAGGGTGGTACCCTCTTTATTGGGATGGATGACGCCGGGACGGTCGTTGGTGTTGCGGATTATAAAAAATTGCTCCATGAGATTCCCAATAAAACAGTGCAGCATCTCGGGCTGGTAGTGGACGTCAATTTGCATCAGCAAGCACCTCTTCATTATATTGAGATTAAGGTGCCTCCCAGCAAGGCGCCTATCTCCTATCACGGCGTTTTTCATTACCGGAGTGGCAGTACCAAACAGGAGTTAAAAGGTGTATCACTGCATAACTGGCTGTTAAAAAGAAATGGCATCAGTTGGGAAGACGTTGTGGTTTCCGGTAGTTCTGTTATGAATGTGGATGAGTCTACTCTCAGGCGATTTACCAGGGACGCATTGAAAAAAGGAAGGATCTCATCAGAAATAGAGAACAGCGACATCTCCACTTTGCTTCGCAATCTGCGCCTGATGACTAATGAAGGAGAGTTGACAAGGGCGGCCCTGTTATTATTTGGGAAAGACACTACACACCGTTTTGTCACATCGACTTTTAAAATAGGTCGCTTTGGCAATTCACCGGCTGATCTCATCAACCAGGATCTTGTAGAGGGTAACATTCTTTATATGGCCGATAAAGTGTTGGATATCCTTTCAACGAAATATCTTATCCGTTACTTATGAAGGGCTGCAACGGGTCGAGCTCCTGGAATATCCGGAAGATGCACTCCGGGAAGCCATTCTGAACGCTATTATTCATAAAGACTATTCCAGCACCTATATTTTCTTGCGCGTGTACCCGGATAAATTGACACTATTCAATCCTGGTCCTCTTCCTGAAGGCTATAGCATCGAACGGCTCAGACAAGAGCATTCTTCCATCCCACGTAATCAGCATATCGCCGATGTATTCTTTAAAGCCGGTTTCATTGAATCCTGGGGACGAGGTCTTAACAGGATCATCGATAACTGTGTAGCAGCAGGTCTGCCTGAGCCGATTATTGAAGGACAAGTCGACGGGGTGCATGTGACATTTTTCAAGGACATATATAGAGAAGAATATTTGAAAAATTATGGACTGGAGCAGCGGCAGATCAATGCACTAATGTTTATGAAAGAGTATGGGAGTATGACGAATATAAAATATCAGGAATTAATGGACGTATCAAAAAGGACAGCTACCAGAGATCTACAATTATTGCAGGATCGATCTTTGATACAAAAGGTAGGAACCAGGGGTAAAGGAACATCCTATATTTTACAAAGACCTATATTTAATAGGGCCACAAAAGGGCCAAATCGCTCATAAAGGGGCCATAAAGGCGCCAAATGAGAGGTAATTGCACCATAATTGCATCATGAACGCTTGCCATCTATCTCCCTCCACACCTGCGGCAGTCCACTTTTACCGGTAAAAGGATCCGTTTCCGGAATGGGTAATGACGCTATATTTTTATCCGTTCCCGGCCGCTCACCAGGTTTTCCCGTATTGATATCCCAACTGCGCCCATCAGGATAGGCGCCAACAACACCCAGATTTTCACTGCTAAGGTTCTTATGCCCCACACCCGCCGGAATGATGATAATATCTCCTGCCTCGATCTTTACTTTTTGCCCTTGCTCACCACCAAGGTGTACCAAAGCAGAGCCCGAGTATATACCCAACACCTCATGGGATGTGCTATGATAATGGTGAAAAGAATAAATACCGTTACGCCAGGAATTTGTCCAATTCTGCTCCCGGAAATGTTTTTCCAACCAGGATGCTCCTTCGTCCCCCCTAAGCTCGAATGCATTTTTATAGATCAGGAGTGGATACCGGCTGTTGGGTATCTGGCCGTCATCTTTAAAGAATAATTGCATAGGTTCTACTCTTGAATTATGAGAAAATGTTTCCCCTCCTGTCGATAACAGGGCTCCTAACCACTGAATAAATTTTTTTCCTGTCATTATCCATCGGCGAAAGCTATTTGTTGTTTGTAACACAAAGATGGCATAACTTTAGTACGAACCTTAAATTCTATAAACATGAATGCCATTTCACGCAGACGTGCCATTAAAACGATTGCTGCCGGCAGCGGCATCCTCTTACTTTCCCCCAAAAACATATTCTCCTCCCCGCGCTATAAGGACAAACTGGGTGTGGCGCTGGTAGGTCTGGGCTATTACAGCACCGATCTGCTGGCCCCGGCATTACAGCAAACAAAATATTGTTACCTGGCAGGTATCGTCACCGGTACACCTGCAAAAGCCGAAGCGTGGAAGAAAAAATACAATATTCCGGATAAGAATATTTATAACTACGAGAACTTCGATAGCATTGCCAATAACCCTGATATAGATGTAATATATGTGGTACTACCACCCTCGATGCATAAAGAATACGTGATAAAGGCGGCAAATGCAGGCAAAGAGGTATGGTGCGAAAAACCGATGGCTTTAACAGAGTCCGAATGTAAAGCCATGATCGATGCCTGCCGCCGCAACAAAAAGTCACTGGCCCTTGGCTACCGGCTGCATCATGAGCCAAATACCCAGGAGTGGCGGCGTATAGTAAAAGAAAAACAACTGGGAAAGGTTACCAAAGTGAGTTGTGCAGCCGGCTACTACGAAACCCGTACCAACCACTGGAAACAGAAAAAAGAAATGGGAGGTGGTGTACTGTACGATATGGGTGTATACGCTATCCAGGGAGCAAGACTCGGGACTGGTATGGAGCCTATCGCCATCGTATCAGCCCAGACCTCTACTACCCGGCCCGAGATCTATAAAAACGGACTGGATGAAACCACCATTGCCACACTCGAATTTCCCGGTGGTGCGACTGCAGATATAAAAACCAGCTTTGGAGAAAATATCAACTTTCTCAATATCACCTGCGAAAAGGGAGAAATAAAAATGGACCCTTATTCTGCTTATAATGGCCAGAACGGCACCAGCCCTTTGGGGACGATCCATCATCCTTATGACGTTCCCTTCCAGCAGGCCAAACAAATGGACGACGACGCTTTATCCATCATGCAGAAGAAACCCATGCTGGTGCCGGGTGAAGAAGGTCTACATGACATTCGTGTGGTAGAAGCCATTTATAAGTCGGCCGCTACAAAGCAAGCTGTGAGACTCTAAGCAGACTGCTTTCGGTAAAAAGTACCACAAAACCAATAAAAATCACCGCTTCTAACGGTATTATTTTGGGACCTTTGTGTTATAAAACCGAAGTTGATGGCAAAGCCGATCCTGCCAGTTTACAGCATTGATAATTTGAATGATTCGAGACCTTCGCCGAAGGATTTTATGGCAGATCGTTTTGCTCATTATCTGGATGAGCACCGGAATTTGCATTTCCCTCATAAGCATTCGTTTCATCACCTGGTCTATTTCTCAAAGGGAACCGGCAGCCATTCCATCGACTTTGTTCATTTTCCCGTGGAAGCAGGTCAGCTGTATTTTATGGCGCCCGGCCAGGTACATAGCTGGGATTTTGATGAGCAGCCGGATGGGTATATCGTCAACTTCTCCGAGCAGTATTTGAATGGACTGATCGCCAATCCCCGGTATTTGGATCAGTTTGCATTCTTCAGCGGAAATGCGCAAGAGCAGGTGATAACTATTCCATCACCTGAAAGGAAGCAGATCGAGGATTTACTGGAAACCATCGTACGCGAAGGCCGGTCGCATGATGAATTGAAAGATGACTATGTAAGGGCTGCACTGGTACAGTTGTTTATCCTCGTGAGCAGATATAATGCGGCGGAAAGACGCGAGGTGAATAATTACAACACCGTTCTGTTGCGTAATTTTCAAAAGCTGATAGAGTTGCATTATAAAGAGAAGAAGCTGACGAAGGATTATGCAGCGATGTTGTATGTAACCCCTAATCATTTGAATGCGCTCTGTAAGGATATAACGGGCCGTTCGGCCGGGGAGCTGATCCGGGACAGGATTTTGCTGGAAGCAAAACGGCTGCTGGTAAATGCAAGGCTGACGATTAGCCAGCTGGCGGCAGAGCTACAGTTTGCAGACAACTCATACTTCTCGAAATTCTTTAAGAAATACGAAGGTGTAACACCGGAGGTGTTTCGGAATAAACATATTAAAAACAAGCAACATGATTAACCTGATAAACGAAGTGACCGACAAAAAGCCAAGTGTATTAAATTTATTAAAATGCAAATGCCCGCGCTGCCGGCGGGGTGATATGTTCGAGGAAAAGAATCCATATGTGTTGAAGAAAACCATGAAGATGAACAAGGAATGCCCCGTATGCCGGCAACCTTTGAATATCGAAGTAGGGTTCTATTTTGGCAGCAGCTATGTAAGCTATGCATTTGCCGTTGCTTTAAGCGTAGCTTCTTTCATTGCGTGGTGGGTGATCATTGGCTTTTCGCTGCATGATAATCGCTTCTTTTACTGGTTGATCTTTAATGCTGTTTTACTAATTGCTGCTCAGCCTTATTTGATGCGATTTGCAAGAACAGGCTGGCTGGCTTTCTTTGTGCGCTATGATAGCAATTGGAGAATGGCACCTACGCAAAATCTGGAAAGAGTGAATGAAGAGCAGGAAAAGAATTGGTGAGGATTTGCGCAATAAATTTCCTTTTATAATTTCACAAACCTGATACTTTTACCTGCTGCCTGTAATACGTACGAGCCCTTGGGCAGCGATTGCAGATCCAGGGTATAGCTGTTGACGCCTTTTGCCACGGGAAGCAACTGCTGTTGCAGCACCTGTCCGGCAAGATTGATGATCCGAAGGTCCAGCGTACCGTTTGCTTCCCCCGACTTATATTCCAGGAAGGCGGTGCCCGTCACCAGCGTGTTTACCAGCCGGAGATCGTCGGACATATGGGTGGTGTTCAGGCTGATGGCTACGACGTTACTGTAAGAAGAAGGCCCCGGTTCTTCCTGCATTTTTAGCCGGTAATATACCACGTTGATGCCGTCCGGCATTGCTTCGGCATCAGTGTAAGTGTAGCTGGCGCTGAGTCCCGGTCTGGTCACAGGGATCGTGGTGATGGCAGTGAATGCGCGCGCGTCGATGCTGCGTTGCAGTTCGAACCTGCCGCCGGGCGATATGCTGGATGCAGACCAGTTCAGTCTCCTTCCCGCAGATGTCAGCAGCCCGGTGAGCTTTTCCAAACCCAGAGGCAGGGGGATGGAGGGTCCTGGCATGAACAGCTGTCCATACATGGGGTTTCCTCCGTTGGAACCGATGAATCCCACCAGCCCCCTATTTATCGAGCCGGCCCCCATGTCGACCTTATAAACAATTCCCATGTTCGCCTGGCCGCCGCATAATGTCGTTCCTATAAATGTGCTGTCGGACATGACCACTGGAGCGCCCAGTGGCAGGAATCCTGTGCTGCCCTGGCCGCTGAAAAACTCGGCCCACGCAAAATAATTCCTGGTAACGGGATTAAAAATAAAAGCAGTCCCGCCGCTTGGAATATCGCCTTTTTCCATCACCCCATAGATATTGCCGTTGTAGGCTGTGATCTCGCTGGGATAAACCCCATACTCACGGACCGGCGGCGTTAATCCTGTTGTATTAAATATGGTTGTAAAGGTATTGCTGGCGGGATCAAAGGAAAAAATTTCGCCCTGACCGTTACTCGCCCCTTGCATAGTAACGCCATACAGGAGATCGTTTATGACCACAAGACATGAACGGGGAGTGGGCTTTCTTATGCCGGGACCAATCGTAACCGTCGGCAATTCATAAAGACTGGTGCACGTAAGCGCTGCAGGATCGAAGACGGCCAATGTACCCGCTCCGTTCGCTCCGCCAAGCGTGGTAAGAAAATATAACTTATTGTTCAATACAGTGAGCCTGCCGTATGGATTGATCCCCGTAGCATTGGTAAGATCGAATACATCCGAGAGTGTTCCGGATCCCGGATCATAGCTAAAAATGGTTCCGCCATGGTTGGCTCCGCCAAAAGGAGTAAGCCCATAGAACTTATTGTTGAACCAGGTGAGGTCCCCGGCCGGGTTGGCTCCATTGGCCCCTGTGAAATCGGCCAGCTTCTGGTAAGCGGATGTAGCCGTATCATAAGAAAAAATGCTGCCGGAATCGTTGGCGCCGCCGTTGCGGGTAGTGCCATAGAGCCTGGTGCCGGGTCCCATGACCACACTGGCATACGGATTGGCGCCATCCGGACTGCCGCCAAAGGAATGCATTAGCCGGAAAGTGCTGCCGTCGGGGTTTACCCCGTACAGGACGCCATAACCGCTGGCTCCTCCCGCGGAGGTCATACCATAGATCGTCTGGGCATAGATAGAATTACCTGAAAATAACATGAATATAATAAAAGCGGCAGGTGATATCTTTTTTATCTGTAGAAGAGAGCGCATAATGATAAAGTTTAAAAAGTGATCGTCTGTGGCGTAGCACCGGCAGTCAGCGGGGCAGGTACAATCCACCTACCGGCGTTGAGCCGTTGGTTATATCGAAATCAAAGACTTTGCTGAAGACATTGGAATTGAGGTCGAAGGCGTAAATGACACCCGCATTCGCCGTACCTCCAATTGTCGTCTCGCCTAATAACAGGCCATTGGGCGTGATCACCAGTTTACCCGTAGGGATATAGCCCTGGTCCTGACCCACTATGTCAGCAGGTCCCCATGCAAACAATTGATGCAGCGCACCGGTCGACGGATCCTGCGAAAAAAGGGTTCCTTGATCGTTGGTGCCGCCTCTGAAGGTTGTACCATACAGCAGCCCATTGTAGGTGACAAGCGTAAGGGGACTCCGGCCGAAGTCATAAACGGCAAGTGAGAAATCATATAGCTGCCTGTAAGCGCGTGTCCTGGGATCAAAAGAATAAATGTAGCCGTCGCCGGAGACATCGCCATCCTGATCACTATAAAGACTGGTGCCGTAAAGGAGATTGTTTACCAGGGCCAGATCTGCAGATTGCTTGTCTCCAATGTAGAGATCATACACGTCGTAACAGGCGCCGCCGGCAGGATCGAAAGCCATGATCGTACCTGCATTATTGGCGCCGCCGAACCTGCTGGCAAAATACAGCTTATTGTTGTAGAGAATGGCGCCGCCGTTGGGGTTGGCGCCGGTGCTTGTATTGAAGTCCAATACTTTTGACAACGTGCCCGTGGAGGGATCGTAGGATATAATAGTCCCTGCTCCACCCGTTCCTCCGCCGGAGGCAAATCCATAAAATTTATTGTTGAAGAAGGTTAGGGGTCCTCCGATACCGGTACCGGTGTCATTCGAGAGATCGGCCACCTTCTGATAGACCTGGGTTACTGTGTCATAAGAAAAGAGCGTACCGACATTATTGGCGCCCCCGGCGCCCGTGACGCCATACAGCCTGGTGTCGGAGCCCATGGTGACGGCAGCGGAAGGATTCGCACCGTCCGAACCGCCTGTAAAGCCATGAAGCAGTTGGAAATTCGTGCCGTCGGTGTAGACGCTGAACAGCACGCCGGCGTTGCCAGGGCCGCCGCCGGCGGTGACGCCATATACTTTGAACTGTGCGTAGGTAGTGGAATGGCATAGTAATGCCAGGAACAGGAATAGGTTAATTTGACGAGGTCGCATGACTAGGTTGTTTTATAAAGGATTACAGCGGACATTGGCTACACTTGGCAGTGCCTGGACCCCTAAGGTTCCCGCCGGCTTCCTGTCGCCAGCAGAATGACGCCGCCAAGGACCAGGATACCACCGGCATAGGGAGGCCAGTTGACCGTTTTTTCCTTGTCGGCCGAAATGTGGACGGGACCGGCGTCGACCACCTTTTCCCGTTTGGTGTAAGAAAAGCCCGTGTAGATGAGCATCAGGATACCGATGACGAGCAAGACAATACCGAGGGTCCTTTTCATAATCGTTTATTTGTGCAACGTTAGCTGATGTCATGGGAGCAAAGAGCGCGCCAGAAGGCTGTCGCCAGATTTTGGTATCAAATTTGTCGCAAAAAATGCGTTAACCATTTTTCCTTGAACCTTTCCAACTATCTGCCAAATGAAATCTTTCTACGCTCTTGGTTTGCTGATCCTCAGCATTTCTTCCTATGCCCAAACTCCAACGATCAATTCCACTTATGGCGTCACCGGCGAATGTACGGGCGTCGTGTATGGCAATGGCATTTTTGTAGCCAGCGCTAACCTTTCCTACGACCTGTCCGCCGTTTTTACGTCTGCCGATGCAAAGACCTGGACGCCATTGCCCTCTGGTCAGGTACCCCCGAAAGGATTTACCCTTTTGGCATTTGGAAATGGAGTTTTCGTGGGTGTCGCGTTTCCCAGCACCATTTATACCAGTACCAATGGTGCCAGCTGGACCTTGCGGTCATCCGATATACCCGGGATCATTGCCGACATCAAATTTACACAAGGGGCGTTCTATGCGATCACCAGCACCACCCTTTACAAATCCACTGACGGGATCAATTGGGCCCCTTTATCCCTGGGGGTCACACTTCCGGACGACTATAACTTTGTCAGCATCGATTATGGCGGCGGCCAGTTTGTGATTGGGGTCAACATCCCCGAAGGTAGGTTTACGCCTGCAGAGACAGGGGTTTATCATTCGGCAACGGCTGACTCGGGGTCCTGGGTATTCTCTTTTGCTGATGGAAACACTCAGATGGCAAAAGTGATGTGGTTAAAAGACCGGTTCTACCTGTTTGAGGGCAAGTTGCTCACTTCGACGGATGCGGACACCTGGACATCTCCATCACTGGTAGATACGCTGACGGATGGTACTGTTGGGACGCTGACAGAGCTGGACCGGCCTGCCGCATTTGTGGCCGGCGATAGCGTCTACCTGATGGGGGTAAATTATGGTAGCGGCGGCAGTCTTTCCATGCAGGTGTCGGTTGATGGCACCCATTTCAAAAGCTTTTACCCGTCTGGTATGCAGGCGGATGGAGGCCTGTCTGTCAATGACCTCCGTATTATTTATGGCATCGGCGGTATCGCCACCAGCACCGATGGGCTCCAGTTTAAATTTAACAGCACCAGCTTTACCGGACTGGCTACCAATGGGTCAGGTTTTGTGGCGGTAGGTGCTGGTGCCGGTGGCGGTCATATGTTCTCTTCGCCGGATTTTATTAGCTGGACCGACCGTACACCTATGACGCAGAATGGTCTGACCGATATTTCCTCGGTTCTTTATACCGGGACAAAGTATGTGGCGGGTGGGGCCAGAAATATCTATTTTTCGAATGATGGCGCCAGTTGGTCGACCACCCCGCTTCCAGTTTCTTTTATGTCCATGGGTTATGGAGCAGGCCGGTTTATAGCCAATGCTTATACCGATACCAGTAATGCTGTGCTGATAACTTCGACAGATGGCATCAACTGGAGCGTGGTCGATACGAATTTCGCCCAGTACTACCACATACGTTACATCAACAATAACTTTTTTGCCCTGGGTATCAGCTACCAGGATAACACAGGCAGGATCATGCAATCCGCCGATGGGCTACACTGGCAAAATATTACCCCCGCCACGGGTTTTCCGGTCTGGGATTACAGTGATGTAATGTACGATGGAACGAAATATTATTTCACAGGGATTAAAAAATACACGGATTCTATAAAGAACATCTTTATATTATCTACTACCAATCCGATGGATACAGCATCTTATGGGGCTGCAGGCAGCATCGTCAACCCGGCGCCGGGGACTGCAGCTGGGGATTATGTTACACAGTTTGCTGACTTTGTGTATCACAACGGACAATTTGTGGGAAGTGCGCAAGACATGGTCGATCACCATGCTTACCTGCTCTATTCTTCCGATGGGATGAGCTGGACGACCACCCCGTTGAACGGCCCCGGAGAAGCAAGGACGATAGTAGTAGATGGGGATACATACCGGATCGTAGGGGATGCCGGCGGACGTTATAGCGTCACGTTCCCCGGGCCACCGGCGAAGCTGCTTGACTTCAGGGCTATGGCCGTGGGGTCGAGAACGGGAGAGAACAGCCGGCTAAGCTGGCGGACAGCCGGCGAGACGAACATCGACTATTTCCTGGTACAGCATAGCCTGGACACCCTGCATTGGGACAGTATCGGAATGGTAAACGCGATAGAGAGAAGACACGGAACGGCCAATTATCAATTTACGCATATGGATCCGCCGGCTGGTGCAAATTATTACCGGCTTGGCCTGATCGATACGAATGGACGGAGGCAGTGGAGTTCCATTCGCAGGGTGGATATCAGGAACAGAAGGAATGTCTGCATTTATCCGAACCCGGCCAGGGGAGTGCTGCATGTACAGCTGCCCGAACCGGGACCAGCCACCCTTGTCGTCTACAATAATGCCGGGCGGCTGGTGCGGCAGCAGGTTGTCAGCGGGTATAACGCGACACTCAATCTGGGGTCGCTGCCGGCAGGGTTCTATCATCTGCTGATCTTCCAGGGCGGGAACAGGTATCAGAAGGAATTCATTATCGCAGAGCAATTCTCGCCTGGCTATTGATTGATTTTTCCCCTGCTATAGCTGCCCTGCCCGACCGGTTATACGTGGGTAGGGCAGCATTTTATATGTTATTCCCCGCTGCTTCCTTTCGTCGCTTCCGACAGCAGGTAATACGCACCCTTCGTTACCATCCGCGCGCCTTTCGGCAACTCCGACAAAGGCACGATCTCCGTATATCCAAGGTCCGAAGCCCCCGTCCGCACCGCCACCTGCCGATACACCCGGGGCGCTGTCTCCAGGTAGATGAAATGATCGTCTCCACTGCTAACCACCGCCGCATCCGGCAATGACAATGCCTCGTACTTGTCCACCTGGATCCGCGCCTCCACATACATCCCTGGCAATAAGGTCTCCGTCCTTTCGGTGATCTTAGCATGCGCAATAATAGCCTGCTGGTTATCCTGGAAGGCCTTGTCCAGGCTGTAGATCGTCGCCGGATGATCGTGCAGCGGGTCATTGGCATCAGTAAACAACACCTTTTGCCCAATTGCCAGCTTGTGCACATCTTTCTCGAATACCGTCAGGTCCAGGTGCAGCGCCCTGTTGTCTACGATATCGAACAGTGTCGTATTGGCGTCCGCATATTTACCCATCGTCACATTTACATGATGGATATATCCCTCGATGGGTGCAGTAATGCCGATCTCGCTGCGCACCGTCTCCGGCGTTAGCCCTTCCGCCCGGATACCCACCCCTTGCAAACGGGTACGGATACCAGTCTGCCGGGCTTTTGCCACGCCCAGCTCATTTTCCACCTGCTGCAATGTCTTTTCTGAATTGATGCTATCCGCCCTCAGGCTTTTTTGCCGGGTATACTCTGCCTCCAGGTAGCGCAGCTGCGACTTATTTTCCAGGTAGTCCTGCTGCCATTGTACCACCTCGTTGTTTTGCAGGGTCGCCAGCACCTGGCCAGTCCGTACAAAATCCCCATCCTTTATCCGGATGCTCTTAACGATGCCGCCCGACAGGCTGCTCACCTGCGCCTGATTCTGCGGAGGCAGCACCAGCTTGCCATTTACTTTTAACGATGTACGCAGATTTCGCTGTTCCAATCCGCCCGTTTGCAGATCGATCGCCTTTATCTGCTGCTCCGTCAGCCGGATCTCAATGGGCGAAGATGCGCCGTTGGCGGGTTTTGCGACGCTGTCCGATTTAGTGGCCGGATTGGGAGACACGGGCCGCTCATTACAGGCAGCTATTGTAAAGATCATTATTGTGGTTATACTATAGTATAGTCTCATTTCAGTATTATTTACCGGTTCAAAAAATAGTCGATCCGGATGACCGCCTGGTTATACTCGTTCACCGTCCGCAGATACCCCTCGCGGATGGTCGTGGCCTCTTTTATATTCTGCACATACTCCACGTATCCGATATTACCCGCACGGTAACCCTTAGCTGCCGCCGACAGGATGAGAGAAGCATATCGCAGTCCTTCCTGGCGGTAATAGTCCAGTTGTCCCGCTGCACGGGTATATTGTTCCCACCACTGGCGATAGGTCGCCGTCAATTCCAGTCCTGTCCTCTCCACACCCGTCTCTGCCAGCTGCTGACCGATCTCCGCTGCCTTCACCCGCGACTTTACCCCATAATTGAACAATGGAATATTTGCGCCCGCCGTCACCATGTTATAGGGACTGATCCGGTTCAGACTTTGGGTCGCCGCACCGATGGAAAATGATGGAAGCCCCCGCGCCTTTTCTACCCGGACCGTAGCCGCGCTCACCTCCACCTGCTGGCGGGCATAACGTAACAATGGATGGTCTGCCGGCAAGACGGAGTCCCCTGGCTCCAACGGAGGCAAAGGCTCGAACCCATCTGGCATTCCCAGGCTATCCGCCCCCGGCATCCACTGCCGTAGCTCCGCCGCATAGGCTGCTATGTCCGCCCTCGCCTGTCGCAGCTGCAGCTGGACCTCTGCACCCTGTGTCCGGGCATTGGTCTTTTCCAGGACACCTGTCTCTCCGGCCGCAAACCGCCGATCGGCCACCTGCTGAAAATCCCGCCAGGAGCTGTCGAGTAACAATAACAGGTGATAACGCTGCCACGCATACGACCAATTGGTATAAGCCGACCGCACATTGCGCGTCAGCTCTGCACGGGTTACCGCGCGGGCCGCCTCGGCGACCTTCACATTCTGCTGCAACAATCCCCGCTCTGCCCGATAGGCGCCCGGCAGCTTGAAGGACTGTGATGCTCCTACATTGTAGTCGAAGTCCCCGCTATTGATCTGGCCGAATGTACTGTTGATGTTCAACGGGTCGAACACAGTAGCCGTCCCCAGCAGCGCCTGCTGCTGACGCACCAGCTGGTCACCCTGCCGGATCATGGGATGGCGGACATAAGCCCTGGCCAATGCGGAGTCCAGCGTGAGACGGGCATTCTGCGCCGATGCGCTGACTGTACCCAGGAGTATGAGGGGCAGTAAGATTGCCAAATGGCGTAATTTTCTTAGCGGCCTGTTTCTTACATAAACGAAGCTATACAACACCGGTAGCACCAGCAACGTCAACAACGTCGAGGACACCAGTCCTCCTATCACTACCGTTGCCAGCGGCTTCTGTACCTCCGCCCCTGCACTCGTGCTTAGCGCCATCGGGAAAAAGCCCAGCGAAGCCACCGCGGCCGTCGCCAGTACCGGCCTTAACCGGGCCAGACTACCCTTGATGATACGTACCGTCCCATCCGTCTCGCCTTCATCCCGCAACCTATTGTAGTAGCTGATCAGCACGATCCCGTTCAGCACCGCTACGCCAAACAACGCAATAAAACCAATTCCCGCCGAGATACTGAACGGCATTCCCCGTAGCCAGAGGGCAACGACACCACCTACGGCTGCCAGTGGGATCGCCGAGAAGATGATCAGCGCTTCCTTCATCGATCTGAAGGTCAGGAACAGCAAAAAGAAGATCAGCAGCAGCGCCACGGGTACGGCTATTGTCAGGCGGCCGGTTGCTTCCTGTAAATGTTCGAACTGACCACCGTAAGTAATATAATAACCTTCCGGCAGGACCAGCTTTGCACCCAATAACCCGCGTATATCGTTTACCACACCCTCCACATCGCGGCCACGCACATTGGCCTCAATGACTATCCGCCGCTCCGCCTGTTCCCGGCTGATCTGCGCCGGGCTTGTCGTAAACCCAACCTCTGCAATCTCGCTCAAAGGGATTTGCTTACCCGAAGGCGTCGGGATCAGCAGACTCCGCAGCTGGGCCGGGTCAGTATTCGAATCTTTGGGGATACGCACCACCAGGTCAAATCGCCGTTCACCCTCATATACGGTTCCGGCATAGCCGCCCGCGTAGGCCGTATTCAGCACCGCATTCACATCACCGATGGCCAGCCCATACTGCGCAATCTTTCCCCGGTTATATTTTACCAGGAGCTGCGGCATCCCCACCGTCTGCTCGACCTTCACATCCACCAGTCCCGGCACACTCCGGATCAACGCAGCTGCCTGGTTCGCTTTCGCGAACAACACCGAAAGGTCGCTCCCAAAGATCCTGATCGCAATGTCCCCCTTCACTCCCGCCACCAGCTCATTGAACCGCATTTGTATCGGTTGCTCGAAGGACAGGTTGACACCCGGTATCGCCTCCATTTGCTCCTTCATCTTCTCCGCCAGCTCATCCTTATCATGGGCCGTCACCCAATCCTTCCGGTCTTTCAGCACAATAATTATATCCCCGCTTTCGACAGGCATCGGATCCGTCGGCACCTCGCTCGTGCCGATCTTGCTTACCACCTCCTTAACTTCAGGGAAAGTCAAAGCAATCTTCTCCAGCTGGGTCGCAACGGCAATAGACTGCGGCAGGCTGCTCCCCTGGCGGATCGTAAAGTTCGTCGCATAATCACCCTCGTCCAGCTCGGGGATAAACTCTCCTCCCATCGTGCGGAAGAGCAACAATGCCCCCGCCAGTAGCCCAACAGCCACCGTCACAACCACCATCCGGCTACGGAGCGCCCATCGCAGCACCGGCTGGTAACGGCGTTCCAACCAGGCAACTGCCTTATCCGTTAGTGTATCATTCGATCTTATTTTGCGACTAAGCAACAGGCTGCTCATCAGGGGGACATAGGTCACCGACAGCAGCAGCGCCCCGATGATCGCAAAGCTTACCGTCTCGGCCATCGGCATAAACATCTTCCCCTCAATGCCGCTCAGGGCAAAAATGGGGATATAAACGATCAGGATGATCACCTGTCCGAAAGCCGCGCTTTTCATGATCCGGGAGCTGCCCCCGATCACCTCCTCATCCATCTGCTCACGGGTAAGGATTGCACCACCGAAATCTGCATGAACCCGGTGCAACAGGCTCTCCACGATGATCACCGCCCCATCGACGATGAGACCGAAGTCCAGGGCGCCCATGCTCATCAGGTTGGCGCTTACCCCGAACAGGTTCATCATACACACCGCAAACAGCATCGCCAGGGGGATCACGCTTGCCACGATCAGGCCGGCCCGAAAATTACCCAGGAATAGCACCAGTACAAAAACGACGATCAACGCTCCTTCCAGCAGATTGCGGCTCACCGTGGCAATTGCCCGGCCGATCAGCTTAGTCCGGTCTATAAATACTTCGATGGCTACTCCCTCCGGCAGACTCTTTTCAATCGCCGCCATGCGCTCTTTTACCCGGTGAATTACCCGCACCGCGTTTTCGCCTTTCTGCATCAACACGACACCGCCCACCGTCTCCCCCTGGCCATTACGGGTCATTGCCCCATAACGGGGCGCAAACCCAAATCCCACCGTCCCGATATCCTTTACCAGTACGGGGATGCCGCCGGTATTCCGCACGACAATATTACCGATGTCCGCCAGGTCCGTGATCATCCCCTCTCCCCGGATAAAATAAATGTTCGGCCCTTTGTCGATATAGCCGCCGCCCGTATTGGCATTGTTCCGCTGCAAGGCTGCAAACACTTCCGCCAGCGTCAGGTTCATGGCTGCCAACCGGTCCGGCCTCACGCTTACCTCATATTGCCTGAGCTTCCCGCCAAAGCTGCTCACGTCCACTACACCCGCTGTCCCCAGCAGCTGCCGCTTGACGATCCAGTCCTCTATCGTCCGCAGATCCATCGCATTGTACTTGCCTTCAAATCCCTTCTTTGTCACCAGGACATATTGGAAGATCTCACCCAGCCCCGTAGTCGGCGGTACCATATCCGGCACCCCATAATCCCGCGGGATCTTTTCTTCCGCCGCCTTTAGCTTCTCGGCCACCCACTGCCGGACGGTCGTCACAGGCATATTGTCCTTAAAAACGATCGTGATCACCGACAGACCGCTGCGGCTGATACTCCGCAGCTCAGTCAGTCCCTGCAACGATTTAAACTCTATTTCCAGGGGTGTCGTCACAAACTGCTCCACCTCCTGGGTCGCCAGGGAAGGACAGTTGGTAATCACCTGCACCTGGTTATTGGTCACATCCGGCAGCGCATCCACGCTCAGCCGGGAAAATGAATAAAGTCCTGCTGCTATAAATAATAGCAGCAACAGACCGGTCACCGGTTTATTACGCACCGATAACCTTATGATCCTTGAAATCATAGATAAATTTGATTAGGTTAAAAGGAAAACCACGCTAAAGAGGTTACCCTACCCGCGGCGGTTGCCACACATCAGAACGGTCTGCGAAATAATCAGGGGTTATATAGATGGGAAATTTCTTTGCATCCAGCGCCGGCGCGAAACCTTCCACCACCGGCGTATAAATAAATGGCGACACAGATGCACAACAGGAACAGGTGCACAGAGGTGAACAATCATCATCCGTTTGCCCGTTGTTGGGCACAGCCGCATGCACCTGCTGGGTCCGGTCCTTACCTATCCCCAGCACCTTGTGATCCCGGCAGGGCGCCAGGACCATCACTACCACCAGCAAATTCAATATAAATGCTGTCAGCCGCATGACTACAAATATATGACTAATCCGCTATTCAACAAACCGGGAGCCTCTATTCAAAAATTGTTATCCGTCAATCTTACAATTATTTAATATCTTAGACAGACTGAACCTGAATACTTCATACAAGACCAATGAAAATGAAATGTCTGTCCTTTGCTTTGCTATTCTTTATACTCGCCGGCGGCAGCTATGCACAATCCTACCAAAAAACAGATCAGGGTGTAAAGGCGACGGTAAACGCCATTGACATAGAGATCCGTTTCTATACGCCTTCCATGGTACGGATTGTAAAATCACCGCAAGGCAAGCCTTTCAACAGCAAAAGCCTCTCGGTGATCATGGAACCCGGTAAAACAGCCTTTACAGTAAGACAGGATGGATCCATCATACAACTGAGGTCGGAAAAGTTAACAGTAGGCCTTAACCTGCGATCCGGTGAAGTAATTTATCTGGCAAAGGCTGGCAATACGATCCTGAAAGAAAAAGCCGGTGGCGTAAAATTCACTCCCTTTAACGATGCAGGCGACAGCACATATACTGTTTACCAGTCCTTCGCATTGGATAAGGAAGAAGCCATCTACGGACTGGGGCAGCACCAGCGGGGCAATCTGAGCCAACGGAACCAACGCTATCGCCTGATACAGGACAATACAGATGATGTTGTGCCATTTTTCCAATCTATAAAAGGTTACGGTATTTTCTGGGACAATTACTCCCCCACTACCTTCACGGATACCACGGATGAAACTTCTTTCAGTTCGGATGCCGGTGATGGTGTGGATTATTATTTTATGTACGGAGGCAATGCCGACGGTGTCATTGCATGCATGCGCGAACTTACGGGTCAGGTGCCCATGCTTCCTCTATGGACATACGGCTACTGGCAAAGCAAGGAACGTTACAAAAGCCAGGATGAGCTGACAGACGTAGTAAAAAAATATCGTGCGCTGCATGTACCACTCGATGGTATTATCCAGGACTGGCAGTATTGGGGCGGCAACTACCTGTGGAATGCCATGGACTTCCTGAACCCTGATTTTTATGATCCGAAGAAGATGGTACAGGATATACATGGTATGAACGCCCACCTGATCATTTCAATCTGGTCGTCTTTCGGTCCTGAAACCAAACCCTTTCATGAACTTAAAGAAAAGGGCATGCTGATCGATTTTACCACCTGGCCCGAATCGGGCGTAGAGAAATGGCCGCCTTATCGTGATTACCCTTCCGGTGTAAAAGTATACGATGCATACAACCCGTCAGCCCGCGATATTTACTGGAAATACGCCAACAAAGGATTATTCTCTGTTGGCCTGGACGGCTGGTGGATGGACTCTTCGGAGCCGGATCATCTCAATAAAAAAGAACAGGACTTTGATCAAAAAACTTATCTCGGTTCGTTCCGGAAAGTACGCAATGCTTATCCGCTGATGTCGGTGGGAGGCGTATATGAACATCAGCGTAAAACCTCATCCGCCAAACGTGTATTCATCCTTACCCGGTCTGCTTTTGCCGGTCAGCAGCGATATGGCGCCAATACCTGGTCAGGCGATATAGTGGCATCCTGGGAAACGCTTAAAAAGCAAATACCTACAGGGCTTAATTTTTCATTGAGCGGCATACCTTACTGGAACAGTGATATCGGCGGTTTCTTTCTCTGGAACTATAAAAATAAGCTTGACGATCCCGAATACCGCGAACTCTATGCCCGTTGGTTAGCATTCGGCAGCCTTTGTCCTATGATGCGTTCACATGGCACCGATGCACCTCGCGAAATTTATCAGTTTGGCAAGCCCGGCACTCCTGTATATGATGCCATTGAAAAATTCATCCATTTGCGCTATCGCCTGCTGCCCTATATTTATTCGGCTTCACACGATGTAACAGCCAGTCAATCGAGCATGATGCGGGCATTGATGATGGATTTTCCCGGTGACAGGATAGTGTGGGGCATGAATAACGAATATATGTTCGGGAAATCGTTATTAGTAACACCGGTAACAGATCCCCAGGTTAAAACTACCCAGGTGTACCTGCCCGGGGCCACCGGATGGTACGACTTCTGGACGGGCGCTAAATACACCGGGGGAGAAAGGGTGACCAGGGAAACCCCACTGGATATCATTCCCCTGTATGTTAAGGCAGGTTCCATTCTACCGATGGGACCCGAAGTACAATACGCTGAAGAAAAGAAGTGGGACGATCTTGAGATCCGTATTTATCCGGGAGCAAACGGACGTTTCGTATTGTACGAAGATGAGAACGACAATTACAACTATGAAAAAGGGGCCTGGTCCAACATCACTTTTGATTGGAATGATGCAAAAAAAGTTCTTACTATTGATGACAGGAAAGGCTCTTTTCCCGGCATGCTCACTTCTCGAAAATTCAACATCGTTCTTGTTAAAGGCAATAACGCCGCCGGAATTGACAAAACCACCGGTCCCGATAAAGTAATTTCGTTTGACGGCCGGAAAGTGCAGGTAAGGTTTTGATCTTTCACGCTCCTTCTGCATATTCATACAATGTCTGACTTTTTACAAAGGGACCGGTGAAAAACAATAGTATGATCATACCTGTCAATACCGATACCCCAAAGCCAAGGAACAAAACATTGTAGGCGGCGGCATACCCCGATATCACCGATATTTTTTTCAATGCGATACCGGATAACGATTGAAAAACAGCTCCCCCGATGCCGTTGCCGATACAGGCAAGCCCCCATGCGGATGCAGCGGAAGAATGGGGAACTACATCAGCAGTTAATGCTAATGAATTTGCTGTATATGAGGTATAACCAAACCCCGCAAGACCAAAGACAATTAGCCCCGACATGGGAGTAGTTATCACCCATGGTCCCAACAACAGGGGAAAAACCATTATAACGCCTGATACCGTGAGTGAGATCCTTCTTGCCTTAGGTGTAGCAACTCCCTTTTTAATGATAAACTGCGTGAAGTATCCTCCGATGATATTACCCGCATCGGCCATAATAAAAGGGATCATTGCATACCATCCTATTTCCTTTAATTTCCAATGATGTACGTCAGCGAGATACCGGGCAATCCAAAATGTAACAAAATACCACACCGGCTCAATAAAGATCTTAGCCAATAATAACCGCGAAACGTACTTATTTTTCAACAGTTTGAGCGCGGGGACCACTCTTGCTTTTAGTTCATTGCCTTTCCGGTCCGGCGTATAATACACAAACCAAAAAACAACCAGCCATAAATACCCAAATGCCGCCAGAATGATAAAAGTAGATTGCCAACCATAATTAGACGCCATTACCGCGATCAGCGGAGGAACAATAATGGCGCCTAGTGCAGATCCGCTATTAAAGATCCCGGATGCGGTCGAGCGTTCATGGGATTCGAACCATTCACTGGTTAACTTTAGCGCAGCCGGCCAGTTACCGGCTTCTCCAATGCCCAATAAAAAGCGGCATACGCCAAATTGAAAAGGTGTCGCCATAAATGCATGTAAAAGGCCGGCAGTTGTCCAAAATGCCATAGAGAGGGAATAACCCAGCTTTGTCCCCAGGCGATCGATAACCAGACCGGAGAATGCATTGGATAACATATAGGCAACAAAAAATGCCGCGCCTATATAGCCAAATGCATCGTCGGGAATGAGTTTCCTCAGTTCACCGTCCGCACTTAAATAATTAAATGAAAGCCGGTGGACATAATTCAGCATCGTGGCTAAAAAAGCAAACCCTACCATTACCCACCGCAATCGTAAGGATCTCTCTTTCATATGGATCGTACTTCGATCAATGTTTCCTGATTTTTTTCTATTACTATCGGGTTGTTTAAAGATCGGCCCATCCCTGTCCAGTGAACATTCATTTCGTCACCGTCCTGCAGCGCTATTCCCGCGCCAAAACTAAATGCATCCGCTCCAAGGAAATGAACATGTGCCTGTAAGGGCTGACGATGTTCTTTATATTTAAAGTGATGATGCTCAAGGTTGGCAAGTGAATGTGCCATGTTATTTTCACCTGTGTGTATTTGTGCGGACCATATTTCCTTTCCTTTCCGGGAAACACTTACTATCCCCTCTACATTTATAAGGTCCATATCGATTATCAACTCGGGGCCGATGGAGCAATTCCGCAATTTGGAGGGGGCCAGGTAGAGATAGTTCTTCTTCTCCATCACGTGGTCTGAAAATTCATTTGCGGGTGTGAATCCAATCCGGAATGGTTGGCCATATTGATCAACAATGTAAACACCTGCGACTTCCGGCTCTTCTCCCCCATCATTTGCATAGGCAGGAGCAAATAAAGGCTGGCCATGTGCTTTTAAGATGTTTCCATTGCCTTTATAAAACCATTCCGGCTGCGTGCCAATAGTCCCTTGCGGAGGCCGTCCCCCCTGCACTCCCCATTGATACATTCTCATGCTATCCGTAAGCGGTTCATTCTCTGCCTGGTGCATCATCTGCCTGTTCAGTGCGCTGTTCTTATGTGTGAGTCCTGTGCCTGACACCAGGCAGTTGAATTGATTTTCAGGGCAATCAAAAGAGGGCAGGATCTTCCAATCAGAGGAGCCGCTATAAACTACATTGTAATCCAGTTCATCACCGCCACGATACATTTCAATAACCTCTCTCATATTCTTTTGGGATGTCAACGCGTTTATTGCAAGCTCATAAACTGAACTAACGCCGTCTAATAAGACCAATGCAGGTTCCTTTATCAAAGCTACTTTTCTTCCGGCAGCCGGATGGCTGATCTGTATAAGTCTTATATTTTCTTTCATATGGCTCTTTTATATCCTGGTCAAATAATCAAACGGCGATCCAGCCACCATCAATTGCAATACAGCTGCCTGTTGTAAAGCTTGATGCAGGGCTTGCGAGATATAAGGCAATTCCCCCGATCTCATGCAACTCTCCCCAACGGCCCATGGGCACTTTAGCAATAAAAGCCTTATGCTTCTCCGGATCATTTATTATAGGAAGATTGATCTCAGTTGCAAAAGGGCCGGGCATTAACGCATTTACGGTAATCCCCTTCGTTGCCAATTCTATAGCCAAAGATCTTGTTAGTTGAAGAATAGCGCCTTTACTGGTAGCATATGGTGTTCTTTCGGGGATAGCTATTACAGAAAGCATGGAGCCAATGTTGATGATCCTCCCGTATCCATTCTTCTTCATGATGGGCACTACTTCCCGGCAGGCAAGCCAGGTGCCTGTAACATTTACCTGTTGAACTTTATTGAATTCATCTAAAGACAGGTCCTCGATAGCGCCCCGGATATTTATACCTGCAGAGTTGATCAGTATATCGATCCTGCCAAAACGTTCCATTGTTCTTTGAACGGCTTCTTTCACACTTTGTTCATTTGTAACATCGCAGCAGGTGTGAATACAGTCTGTCCCGAATTCCGTAACCAGTTCGCTGGCAGCCTTCTCATTTACTTTTTCATCCCGGGCAGCGATAGAGATAAAAGCCCCCGCCTCGGCAAGCGCTTTAGCCATTGACAGACCCAGACCGCGGTTGCCGCCAATGATCAATGCTACCTGTCCATCAAGTTTAAATAGGTCTAAGATCTTTTTGGGAAGATTCATGCGTGATAATTTTAAATTGATCGGTATAGTCTGTTTTTAGTGTCAGCCCCATCCCTGCTTTTTTGTCGTCTAATTGAAGCTGGCCGTTTTCGGCAACAGCCTCACCATTGAAGATATACCAGAACATTTCGTTGCCTACCTCTATCTCGGTCTGGGGGAAATATTCAGCCATCGGGCAGGCGAAAGAGCTCATTACTACGTGCAGATTATGCATCTGGCCTCCATGAGGGATCACTTCGACTCCATGAACAAGCGCCATGTTGCAGATCTTTTGAGCTTCGGTAAAGCCTCCGACACGGTTAGTATCAAATTGAAAAATATCCAGCGCATTTGTCTGTAACAGATCGTGAAAACCATAACGGGTATATTCATGTTCGCCGCCGGAAAGCGGCACAGAAGTAACCTTTTTTAATTTAGCGAAGTTGTGGATCTCATCAGGCAGCAATAATTCTTCGGCCCATCTGAGATTATACGGCTCCATTTCCTTAAGCAATTGTTTGGCATAGGCGAAATTGAAACCCATATATGCCTCAAGCATAATGTCAACATCATCGCCGACCGTTTCACGAACCACGCGGACCATTTCTACATTTTTCTTCAGGCCTTTCATTCCTTCTGTCATTGGATACCCGCACCGCATTTTCATCCCTGTAAACCCTTGCTGTTTAAAATGCGATGCTTCTTCCTGCAATGCATCGAGGTCCCGGGTATATAGCCGGCTGTAATAAGTAGGAATGGACGGCTTGGTCCTGCCTCCCAACAACATAAAAACGGGCTGGTTCGTCACCAGGCCTTTTATGTCCCACAATGCAATATCAATGGCGCTGATAGCGGCCAGCACGGCTCCTTTTCTTCCATATGCAACCGTGGAACGATACATTTTTTCGAAGAGATATTCGGTATTGAGCGGGTTCTCATTCAGCAATAATGAGGAAAGCTTTGCATCGATGATCTGTTGCGTTACATCGGGGCATAACCCCGCGTTACCATATCCAATGTAACCGTCATCCGTCACCACTTCAACAACCAGCCAGCTAAAAAAACGAAATGGAGCCTGCGCATCACTTTGAAATGGCAAAGCGCTCAGAGGTGTAGCAAAAATGGTGTCACTGGTTTTTACGGGCCCCTGCCACTGATATAATTTTGTTCTGACAGATTGAATTTTCATTTGCCGCTTTTTGGGGTATTTTAATTTTTCTTACCAATCGAATTTCAACAGCGAAACACCTTGCCGGGGCAGCATAAAATCGATCACAGCTTCTCCGTTGTTTGTTTTGACCCATTCAGGCGAGGTCAATAACTCCAGCTGCCCGGCTTTTTCCAATTCTGCTATCTGCTCAGCGGAGGGGCTTTGAGGCGACCCCATTTTCTTCCATAGTTCATATGAATTACTATGCTCATCATCGATGCGATAGTGATGCAACAGTACTTGTTTTGCCGGCAAACCTTTCACTTTAACCGTCACTTTTTCAGCATCCGCCGCCACATCATGGTCATGATAATTCCATATCATCACGGTCGCACCCGCAGCATCTTTACAGGCTAAACCATTGATATCTGAATATGATCGTCTAAAACTGGAATCGACCGCAATCCGCAGGTCATACGCATGATTGGAATTAAGATCAACCCGGCTGCCTTTCATCATGCCGAACATCCGGAAGATATTCAGCACCGGTTTATCAACACCATTGGTAGCCAGATCTCTAAAGCCATAAAACCAGGGCTGGTTTTCAAACTCGAACGACCATGAAACAGCTCCCTTAAAATTTATTTTATAGAGATCGGCCAATAAATATTTACGTGCAAATGAGGCTGCCGTATAGCTGGAGTACATAGTGCCATTGCGATACGCGTTTTCGGGATTCGTATGCATGCCGCAGGCAGCACAGCCTTCGGGGTCCGATTCGCCGATGATAACAGGTAAATTTTTGAATTGGGGGTAGGAAGCGACAAACTTAAATCCGGCTTCAATATCTCTCAATTGCGTACCCATATTCATTCGCACATGGCCATCCACCAGCCGTGGAGAACCCTTGGCATGAAATGTGATTGCGTCCACCGGCGTACCGACCCTGCCCGTAACATAATTGGTATCGTGCAAACAATGTTTCGCCCACGCATTCATCCATTTTTGCGCACCTTCACTTGCTGTACCCGCAATGTCAATGCCCCCGATCCTGGCAGTGGGTAATGCTCTCTTCACCCCATCGACACTGTAGTCATACAATTTGAAAAATTCATCCATCGTCCCTTTCCAGTAACCATTTGGTTCATTCCAAACCTCCCAGTACCAGCTCTCCACTTCTTTCTTTCCAAAACGGTCGACACAATGCTTCACCCATTGATAAACCAGCTCTCCCCATTTTTTATAGTCTTTTGGAGGATAAGCCCAGCCGGTCATAATTTTTCCATATGGATCGCCGGGTTTCCAATCGTGCCTGTATGGTTCGGGATGTGTAGATAATGCCTCGGGCATGAAGCCAATCTGTGCAAGGGGCCTCATCCCTCTTTGTATATACGTATCAAAAATGCTGTCGATGATGCGCCAGTCGTACACCGGATTTCCACTGGCATCTTCTGTATAGGCATTCGTAGAACCCCATTTCAACGCAGCCGTGCCATCGCCGGTTACCAATAAGCTATGACACCGTACATACACCGGCACAGGGCTAAGCCTGGAAATTTCCGTGAGCAGCTTTTTACCATCCTTCATGTACGTGTAGTTTGGTTCGTCGTAACCAAACCAGGCCCATACAGGTTTCATTGGCGCGATCGATCTGCTCAAATCGACGTTGATCAAGGCTCCATAAGCCGGGGAATTTTGTTGGGAGAAAGATCCTGCAGCAAAGAGGCAAACGCTGCAAAACACAATAAGGCTTTTTTTCACTGGCAATTAATTTATTTTGAAGACAACAGGTTAAACGAAAATATCCAGGTATGTCACCTCGTCTGACTCCGGCATAATCCCATGTTTTTGTATTGAATTAAAGTACAGGCTGTCCCCGGTGTTCAGCAAATACTCCACCTCCCCCACCTGGACCTTCATTTCCCCTTTGATCACATATATAAATTCTTCTCCTTCGTGTGAAACCTCATGTGGTATTACTTCACCTTTTCTTGCTACGAACAAGAAAGGCTGCATCTTTTTGCCGTGATAGCCCGATGCATACGGATGAATTAAATACCCTTTATCCGTCGGCGTCAGGTTCTCAAGCGCTTTTTTCTTTGTAACATGGATCGCGCTTAAAAAGCTTTCCTGTTCCAGCAAGCCGGAAATGGTTGTACCGAGTGATGTTGCTATCTTGACCAGCGCTGCAACGGAAGGAACCGCTTTGTTGTTCTCGATCTTGGAGATCATGCTTTTTGACAGATCACTAGCATCGGCAATCTCCTGCATCGTCCGGTTCTGAGACAACCGAAGCATTTTTATCCTGTCGCCGATGTTTAATTTACTTAGCTGCTCCTCTATCAATAATTCACTCATGTTTACAAATATTCAACAATGTTGAATAAAGGTAGACGATTCTGCGTAAAAAACGATATAAAGTAAAAAAGTAATTACGCCGATAACATAATCTAATGATAATCTGTTAGTTATCACATTGCCGATGGGTAGGGCGGAGAACTTATAAACGAAGCAATTAAAGAAGCCCGTCAAAAGTGTAGGACGCTAAAAAGGGTTATCCGGTGACCGGATGGATTATTATCTCAGCTGGGATGGCGGGATCGATCTAAGGCCTTGGACCGATATCCTTAGCTTCCTTAATGTTAAGCGGGTTCGTCCCGATCACTTTGCCCTGCAACGCAGCCATAGCCTGTTTCGCCTGATCGTCCCGCTTCATCTCAACTATCCCTTTTCCCCTGCTCAGGCCGGAGAGAGGGTCGATGATGATCTTTGTATAATCCACCCAGCCAAATGGGTTGAAAAGTCGTTGAAGATCAAACTTGTCGAAATGGCGTGGAAGGCCGGATATTGTCATTCGCATGGGGCAAATATATAGCGATTACCCCAATATAGCAATAGATCACCTATGTGAGGTAATTAAACGCACTAACCCCTCCTCCACATATTACGACCAGGCCGCCAATCTCTTCGACTTAATCTATTTGGTTTATTTCAGGTGCGACTTATAGTCTGTCAGCTCCTTCTCCATTTTATCGATAGTGTCCTGCCCGATCATACCTTTAAAATTACCCCCGGCGACAGCGCTTTTGCTTGCGTCAATCGCAGTCTGCAGGACCTCTACTGCTTTTTTATAATCGCCTGCCTGTGCATATCCTTTCGCCATCATCTCCTGAAATATAGAAGCGGGCGCACCCTGAGCCACAGCTTTATCCATCGCCCTCTTTACCAATTCAACTCCGTAACTATACGTCTCGCTCTTTAGACCTTGCTTTTCAAAAATTACTCCTGCGGAGGAAGCCACAAATTGAGCTCCCGGGTCAGCTTGCCAGCGCTTCAGAAAGGTCATCGCTGAATCTTCATCCACATGGCCGAGCAACATCGAAAACTTTTTGAATTCCAGGTATTGTGCACTTTCCGGCATATCCTTCTTACCCTGTTCGATCAATGCAAGCTCATGAGCGTATTCTCCGTGCTTTTCCGCCGAGTCGATGGGGTCTATGACATTGTGCCAACGGGCCTCCTGCTCCGCCTGCTCAGCGGCCTTCTTTTTAAATTCTTCCTTTACGGCAACCGGATCATACTTCCCGCTGTTGACCACCTCGATCACCGAGTCCAGGTTGATCGGGTGCCCTATCCAAAGGATAATACCGTCCTTCACCATAAAACTGCACGGAATGCCTTCTTGTCCCGCCGCCTTCATCCACTTATTTCCCATCCACTCGTCCTTCGTATCCGTCACTACGTTATACCTCATATTATTTCCATTCATTTTCACAAACTGCTCCGGTGTCATCGACGGCTTATGACCACCCAACGTTTCCCAGACGTCCACGCCGACTACCGTGAGTTTGTCCTTATATTTGGCAGCGACCTCGGAGAGATGGGGCATCGCCTGACGGCAGGGCCCGCACCAGGTAGCCCAGAACTCAAAAATATACAGGCGGCCTTTCTGGTATTCTTTTATCGGTGTCCCCTTAAGCCACTTATCGTATTTAAGTTCGGGGATCTTATCGCCGACATTCAGGACTGAGCCTTCGGGATTACCGGCAGCCGAACCGGTGAGGCATATACCCAGGGAAAAAATAATGGCCAGGGACCTTTCAAAAAATTTCTTGGAATTCATAACTATAATTTTGTCTCTTTAAAAATTTATAAACTAAAAGTTGGGAGTTGGAAAAACGACCGTTGCATCCGTCGGCTGAACTGTCAGGGCCGTGCCATTGAAGTCGGCAGCTGTCCTTATCATAGGCAACCCGTTGCGGAAGTAGTCAAAGCTGTTCTGCCCTTCAAAAGCCAGCTCCAGCCGCCGTTCATTCAGCACAGCAGACAGCACCGCATTATCCGCAAGATTGTCGATGTCTGACCCTGGTAACCCTGCCCGGACATGCACTGCTTTGAGGTCTTCCCTGGCCTGCGTCATATCGTTGATCTTCGCGGATGCTTCCGCCCGGTTCAAATAGATTTCTCCCATCCGCAGAAATATTTGGGGACCAAAAGTCCCTCCCCCCTGGTTCAGGCAATTCCACTTCGTACTTTCGGTAAAACCCGTCGAGCTGTTGATCATGAAAAAAGTTCCACGGATGTCATTTGCAACATACCGGGACAATAGATCCGAGGACGGCAGAAAAATCCCGCCTGCGCCCGCGTCCGGGAAGAAGTGATACAATATATCGATAACGGTTCCGCCCGTCGAATTATCCTTGCAAAAGACGATCTCCGGGTTGGAAGAAAAGGTCTTCGACTTACCCAATTGTCCCTGGGAATCATCGCCGAACATATTGCTATACGTCGTACCCTGCGCCAGGCCATACAAACCATTACTTTGGTCGATCACACTATCCGCATAGGTCACCGCCAGCTGGTTCGCAGACGGGTCGGGACCGGCGACCGGGCCACCCATGTACAGGTATATCCGGGACAGCAACGCCCAGCATGCGCCCGTACTCGCGAATGCATTTGTCCTGCTTACCGGCGCCTTCATCAGCTGGGCGGCAGCCTGCAGCTCGGAAACGATATAGGCATAAACATCCTTTACCGATGACTTACCAGGAATTTCCGTTGCGCTACCCGTCTTTTTGATAGCAACCGCCAGATCACCGCCGCTCGCGAGATAATAAGGCTTTCCGAATATGTTGACCAGGTTCAAATAGGTCATTGCGCGCAGGAAGCGGTTTTCGCCTTCAGCATACAAAATGCTATTCTGGTCAGCAGTCGTCAGGGAAGAAAAGGTCGAAGTCTTAAAGGAAGCAATTCCCTCCAACGTGACATTAATGCTCGTAATCAACTGATATGCCCCCTTATATATGATCGGTCCATACCCGGCAGCAGGGCTCAACGTATTTTGAAAAAAGAATGCGTCGGTCAACTGGCCAGGCGTCCCCCAGTTAGCTAATTTCTCGTTGTTCCCCCGGGTTTCCGCTATATCATTTAAAGCCAGATCATAGCTGGTAGTGCCTGTGCCGTTTACCTGGCTGCCAAGAAGCGTATAGTTACCCGCCGTCGCCTGCTGGATACCCGCGACTGACGAAAGCTGACCCGATGCGTCGATCTGGGTGAGGGGTCTGATGCCATCGATCTGCTTATTACAGGCCGAACAGGCCAGTACTACTGAGAAGAATATGATAATTTTTTTCATTTTTACTTGTTTTGTCCGGTTAGAAAGACAGTTGCAGGCCAAGAACATACCGGCGGGGCGCGCCAGGCTGCGCTCCCATGGAGTTCCCAAAAGATTGCGCCTCCCCAACGGAAGGACCTTCAGGGTCGGAGGAAATGACGTTATTCGAATACAGTGTGTACAAATTATCTGCACTTACGTAGAATGTGCAGCCCGCCAGTCTCGTCCTTTTCGCCGCCCCTTCAGGTAGATCATAACTTAGACGCACCGTCCGGAGACGTGCATTACTCGCGTCGTGCATATACTTGGACGTGCCATAGTAGATCATGTTCGACTGGTAGTACAGCCAGGGCTCAGTGGCATTCGTTTGCCCCGGATGTGTCCACATCACCTGGCCTTTGCCAAGGGCTATCTGTTGTCGGCTTCCCACCCGGAAATTCTGACCAAATTGCGCAAAGTTGTCAAGGATAGTATACTTTATGGCGTAAGTAATCAGGATATTCAAGGTAAACTGCTTATACGAAAATGTGTTTGTCAGACCTCCGTTGAACCGGGGCTGAAAACTCCCGATCGGCTGGAAATTCCGGTAGTCTGAATACGCCTGAGTCGGGTCATTGACAATCTCCTTTCCTGTAACTTTTCCGCTGCCGTCGAAGTCCAGCTTCTCAAACTGCGGTTTTCCCGTTTGCGGATCCACACCGGCATATTTGATCGCTTTCAGCGTATTGATGTCATCACCCTTATGTAAGAAATAGGTATTATAGGAGGAATACCCCTGCTGCAGTGAATCATTGGCCACCTGAAGAATACGGTTCCGGTTGAAGCTCATATTAAATGACGTGGTCCATTGAAAATTCTTTCCCTCTATATTCCGCGACGTGATGAGGATCTCAACCCCCTTGTTTCCTACCTTCCCAACATTTTGCCACTGCGTCGCAAAGCCGGCAAGGGATGGCAGGGTCACTTTCTGCAGTAAGTTCTGGGAAACGCGGTTGTACACATCTATGTTCGCGGTGACCCGTTTGAAAAGGCCTATATCGACTCCTACGTTCGTTGTCCTGGTGATCTCCCATTGCAGGTTCGGGTTGCCCAGAATGGCGATTGTTGACGCCTGCTGACCACTGTAGGGATTCCCCGTCTGGTACAAGGTCCGGGTCAGGAAGTTGTCACCGAGCTGAGAACCGCTGGTACCGTAG
>Ga0207695_10001510_pt1 | contig 38653 bp, 36 predicted proteins | sample KBSC54metaG_FD_184354 | JGI IMG/M metagenome (GOLD analysis project Ga0207695, IMG submission 184354) | Corn rhizosphere microbial communities from Kellogg Biological Station, Michigan, USA - KBS C5-4 metaG (SPAdes) (version 2) | ecosystem: Host-associated > Plants > Roots > Rhizosphere > Soil... | reverse complement strand
AGAACATCTACCGTCCCGGCGCGACGGAACACCTGGACCTGGTGGAGGGCCGCAGGCTGTTCGACGACTTCTTCCGCACCGGGTGCGGCGAGATCGAGCCGGCGCCGGGCGCGGTCGAGGCCTTGCGGCGGCTGAAACCGCGGGCCGAGATCCTGATCCTCTCCAACGCCCCGGCCGACGCCGAGGCCCTGCGCGCTGACTGGCTGCGCCGTCATGGCCTGCCCCACGCGCTGATCCTGTCGAGCGGGCCCAAGGGGCCGATCACCTCCGGCCTCGTGGCGCAGACCTCGGGCAAGACCGCCTTCGTCGACGACCTGCTGCCCAACCTCGATTCGGTGGCCGAGCATTCGCCCGCAACGGCGACCTTCCAGCACGTCGCCGACCTGCGCCTGCGCCCGCTCGCGCCCCGCTCCGATCGCCACCCGCGAATCGACGACTGGCAAGCCCTGGGCGAGGCGATCGAGGCGGCGGTCAGCTGAGCGCCCGCTCCAGGTCGGCGATCAGGTCGTCGACGTTCTCGACGCCGACCGAAAGGCGGACGAAGGCGTCGGAGATGCCCAGCTCCTCGCGCACGTGCGGCGGGATCGAGGCGTGGGTCATGATCGCCGGGTGCTCGATCAGGCTTTCGACCCCGCCCAGGCTTTCGGCGAGGGTGAAGAGCTCGGTGCGCTCCAGCATCCGCATGGTCCCCTTCAGGTCCCGGTCGAGGACCAGGCTGACCATGCCGCCGAAACCGTGCATCTGGCGCTTGGCGAGCTCGTGCTGCGGATGGCTCGCGAGGCCGGGATAGATCACCTGCTTCACCGCCTTGTGGCTCTCCAGCCGGGTGGCGATGGCCAGCGCATTCGAGCAGTGCCGTTCCATCCGCAGGGCCAGGGTCTTGACGCCGCGCAGGGCCAGGAAACTGTCGAAGGGCCCGGCGATGGAGCCCACGGCGTTGTGCAGGAAGGCCATCTGATCGGCCACCTCGCCCTCGGCGCCGGCCACCACGATCCCGCCGACCACGTCGGAGTGGCCGTTCAGGTACTTGGTCGTGGAATGCATCACGAGGTCGAAGCCGTGCTCCAGCGGCCGCTGGCACCAGGGGCTGGCGAAGGTGTTGTCGGCGGCGATCAGGATGTTGCGCGCCTTGGCCAGGGCGGCCAGCGCGTCCAGGTCGGCCAGCCGCAGCATGGGATTGGTGGGCGTCTCGACCCAGATCAACCGGGTCTTGGGCGTGATCGCGGCCTCGACGGCGGCGAGGTCGGCCAGGTCGACGAAGCTGAACTCCAGCCCGGCCGAGCGGCGGCGCACCTTGTCGAACAGCCGGAAGCTGCCGCCGTAGAGGTCGGACGAGGCGATGACGTGGGCGCCGGCGTCGAGCAGCTCGAGGATCGTGCCGATGGCCGCCAGCCCCGAGGAGAAGGCATAGCCGCGCACGCCGCTCTCCAGGTCGGCCACCGCGCGCTCGAAGGCGAAGCGGGTCGGGTTCTGGCTGCGGCTGTATTCGAAGCCCTTGTGCACGCCCGGGCTTTCCTGGGCGTAGGTCGAGGTGGCGTAGATCGGGACCATCACCGCGCCCGTGGTCGGGTCGGGGTGCTGGCCGGCGTGGATCGCCCGCGTTTCGAACGCCAGGCGGTTGGAACCGTCCGTCATGGAATCTCCGGCAGAGGCCGCTGTCAGGCGCGGCGCAGGTGGTTGATCAGGTCGACGCGGGTGATGAGGCCCAGGAATTCGCGCCCGTCGAGCACGATGGCCACCTCGTCACGTTCGAATATGGGGATCAGCGCGTCCAAAGGCTCGTTGGCCTGCAGGGTGTTGAGCTTGGCGACCATGGCGCTCGCCACCCGGTCGCCGAACCGGTCGTGGCCGCCCTCGACGGCGGCGAGCAGGTCGCTTTCGTCCAGGAGGCCGATCAGCCGGCCGTCGTCCAGCACCGGCAGCTGGCTGACGTCGGCGGTGCGCATGCGCTTGTAGGCGGTGTCCAGGGTGTCGTCCGGCCCGACGGTCTCGGCGCCGCCCTGCTGGGCGTTGCGGGCCACCAGGTCGCGCAGCGCGCCGGTGATCGGCCGGTCGGTCAGGCCCTGGTCGGCCAGCCAGTGGTCGTTGAAGACCTTGGACAGGTACTTGTTGCCGCTGTCGCAGACGAAGGTGGCGACCCGCTTGGGCGTGGTCTGGGCCTGGCAGTAGCGCAGCGCCGCGGCCAGCAGGGTGCCGGAGGACGAGCCGCCCAGCACGCCAGCCTTGGACAGCAGGTCGCGGGCGGCCTGCACGCTCTCGCGGTCGGTGACGGCGTAGGCGTTGCCTTTCTTGATGAGCGCCAGATCGCAATTGTCGGGCACGAAGTCCTCGCCGATGCCCTCGACGATCCAGGAGCCGGGCTCGACCTTCTCGTTGCGGTTGATCAGCGGCTCGAGGATCGAGCCGGTGGGATCGGCCAGCACCATCTCGGTCTTCGGGCTGACCTTCTTGAAGTAGCGGCCAAGGCCGGTGAGCGTGCCGCCGGAGCCGACGCCGACCACGATCGCGTCCACGTCGCCGTCAAGCTGTTCGAAGAGCTCCGGGCCGGTGGAGGTTTCGTGGGCCTCGGGGTTCGCCGGATTGGAGAACTGGTTCATGTAGACGGCGCCCGGCATGTCGGCGGCGAGCCGGTGGGCGATGTCCTGGTAGTAGTCGGGATGTCCCTTGCCCACGTCGCTGCGGGTGATGCGCACGTCGACGCCCAGACCGCGCAGGTGCTGGATCTTCTCGCGGGCCATCTTGTCAGGCACCACCAACACCAGCTTGTAGCCCTTCAGGATGCCGACCTGCGCCAGACCCAGGCCGGTGTTGCCGGCGGTGGCCTCGATGATCACCCCGCCCGGCTTCAGCCGGCCGTCGGCCTCGGCGGCCTCGATCATGGTGCGGGCGATGCGATCCTTGATGGAGCCGCCTGGATTGGCGCTCTCCAGCTTGGTGAAGAGCCGGCACGGGCCCGTGTCGAACATGCCGGTCAGCTCGAGCACCGGCGTGCGCCCGATCAGGTCCAGGGCCGAAGTCACCGGCGCCGGGGCAGGCGAGACTGGGGCGGAAGCCTTGGCGGCGGCGATCATGACTCTCAGCGACTCCGTGGGCGGAGCCCATCAGTACTCCACCTGGGCACAACGCAACATCCTTGCCCGCAGATGCGCGGGCCTGGGGCCTATCGCCCGCGGTCGCCGGGGTGCTAGGGCACGCCCATGTCCGACATCATCCGTATCTGGGTCGAAATCTCTCACAGCGCAGCCTTCCGCGCCGGCGGATGGGCGTTCGTCCGCGCTGAAGGCCGGGCGCTGAGCGGCGCGGTAGGCGGCGAGCGCACCGCCTCGGCCGACCGTATCGCGCTGGAAGGCCTGCTGGCGGCGCTAGGCGATCTGCCGTCGACCGCCGCGATCGAGGTGCTGAGCGCCACGCCGCGGCTCGCCGCCATCGGCCGGGCGCTCGCCGAACTGGAGGCCGGGGGCGAGGCTGCGGCCGAGGAGCTGCCGCTCTGGGCGCAGCTCGGCGCGGCGCTGAAGGCCCGCCCGGTCCGCTTCGCCGCCGCCGTCAACCAGTTGCGCACCCCGACCGCCTTCGCCACGGCCTGGGCTGACCTCGCCCGCGACAAGGCCAAGACCCGGCCGTTCCGCGCGGCGATCCCCAAGACCAACCTGGCGAAGGCCGGGGTCCCGGCCTAATCCGTCACCAGATGCGCACGCGTTCCGCCGGGGCGAGATAGAGCTTCTCGCCGGGCTTCACGTCGAACGCCGCGTACCAGGAATCCATGTTGCGCACGGTGTCGGCTCGGAACTCGGCCGGGGCGTGGCCGTCGGTGACGGCGCGCTGGCGGGCGAGCGCCTCGCGGGTCTTGGTCCGCCAGCTCTGCGAGAAGGCGACGAAGAACTGCTGGTCGCCAGTCAGGCCCTGCTGGGCGGGCCCCTCCTTGCCGCCGTTGGCGAGGCGATAGGCGTCGAAGGCGGCGTTGAGGCCGGCGATGTCGGCGATGTTCTCGCCCAGCATCTGCTCGCCGTTCAGCGTGATGTCCGGGAACGGCCGGTACTGGCTGTACTGCGCCGCCAGCGCACGACCCGAGGCCTGGAAGTGGGCGAGGTCGGCTGGCGTCCACCAGTTCCGAAGCCGCCCGTCGGCGTCGAACATGGCGCCCTGGTCGTCGAAGCTGTGGCTCACCTCATGGCCGATGGTGGCGCCCACGGCGCCCAGGTTCATGGCGATCGGATTGGTCGGGTTGAAGTCCGGCGCCTGCAGGATCGCAGCGGGGAAGTTCAGCGCGTTGCGCACCGGCAGGTTCACCGCATTGACGGTCTGCGGCGTCATCGCCCATTCGCCGCGGTCGACCGGGCGGCCGAACTTGGCGAGGTTGCGGCGGTATTCGAAGAGCTCCGCCCGCTGGGCGTTGCCGAGCGCGTCGCCGGGCGCGACCTTCAGGGCCGAATAGTCGATCCAGCGGTCGGGATAGCCGACGCCGACCTTGAGCGTGGAGAGCTTGCGCTTGGCTTCGGCCTTGGTGGCCGGCGCCATCCAGTCCAGCTTGTCGATGCGTACGCGGAAAGCGTCGATCAGCTTGCCGACCATGGCCTCGACCTGGGCCTTGGACTGCGGCGGGAAGTACTTGGCCACGTAGAGCTTGCCGACCGCTTCGCCGAGCGCGTTGTTGGTGGCGTTCACCGCCCGCTTCCAGCGGACCTGCTGCTGCGGCGTGCCCGAAAGCGTCGTCCCGTAGAAGGCGAACCGCTCGTCGGAAAACGCCTTGGGCAGGACGTTCGAATAGTGGTCGAGCTGATGGAAGACCAGATAGTCCTTCCAGGTGGCCAGGGGCTCGCTGGCCACCAGCGCGGCCTCGCCGGTGGTGGCCTTCGGATGCCAGACGATGAACTGCGGACGCTTTTCCAGGCCCGCGGCGGTGAAGAAGGCGGTCCAGTCGAGGCCGGGCGCCTTGGTGGCGAAGGCGGCGCGCGGCCAGGGGTTGTTGGCCTTCAGGACGTCCTCGGACTCGGCGCGCGGCGCGTGCGCCTTGGCGATCTTGGTCTCCAGGTCGAAGATCCGATGCGCCTTGGCGTCGGCGTCCTTGACCCCGGCCAGGGTCAGCACCTTGGCGATGTGCAGTCTGTAGGCCGCCCGGTCGGCGACCATGTGGCTGTTGGAGGAGACGTAGTAGTCGCGGTCCGGCATGCCGAGCCCGCCCTGCAGCAGATAGGGCGCGTAGCGCTTGGGATCGTTCAGGTCCTGCTCGACCCACAGTCCGAACAGGTGGTCGGTGGAGAAGTTGGTGGAGTTGAGCGCATCGACGTCGGCGCGCAGCTCATGGCCGAATTCGGCGGCCAGGCCCTTCTTGTCCTTGATGCCCGAGATCCGGACCAGGGTCGGCCGCAGCGGTTTCAAGCCCAGGGACTCGATCTTCGCCTCGTCCAGATAGCTCGAATAGTAGTCGCCGATCTTGCGGGCCTCGGTTCCCGGGGCGGCCTTGGCCGCGCCCAGGATCAGGGCCTGGACGCGGGCGGTGGTCAGCTCGACGAGCTCGCCGCTGGTCCCCCAGCTGGGACGATCCGGCGGGATTTCGGTGGCCTTCATCCAGCCGCCGTTGGCGAAGGCGAAGAAGTCGTCGCCCGGCTTGACGCTGCGGTCCATGCCCGCGAGATCGATTCCGGCGGGATGGGTGTTGGCCAGCGAGGCCGCGGGAGCGGGTTGGGCGGCGGCGGGGCCCGCGAGGGCCAGGGCCGCGACGAGGGCGGCCAGCGAGGTCTGCTTCATGGTTGCGCAACCTAGCGGCTGTCCGCGCCTTGTCCATGGCAAGACGGCGCCCCCACACGCCGGTTTCGAGCAAGCCTCTGCCCCGCCATGCGGGCCATGCGCGCGGCCCCGCAAGGTGGCCGAGCCGCGCCGGAACAAATCGGGTATAGCTGCCGCATGATCCGGATCGGCGTGGACTTCGGGGGCACCAAGATCGAGGCGGCGGCGCTGGACGCCGAGGGCCGCTTCCGGGCCCGGGTGCGCGCGCCCTCGCCGGGGAGCTATGCCGCGAGCCTGGAGGCGGTGCGCGACCTGGTGGCGGAGGCCGAGCGGGAGGCCGGCGTGGCGGGCGCCAGCGTCGGGGTCGGCATCCCCGGCTCGCCCTCGCCGGCCACCGGCCTGATCCGCAACGCCAACACCACCCACCTGAACGACAGGCCGCTGCAGGCCGACCTGGAGCGGACCCTTGGCCGGCCGGTGCGGCTGGCCAACGACGCCAACTGCTTCGCGCTGTCCGAGGCGACCGACGGCGCCGGCGCGGACAGCGACGTGGTGTTCGCAGCGATCCTCGGCACCGGCTGCGGCGCCGGGCTCAGCGTCGGCCGGCGGGTGATCGCCGGGCGCAACGGCATCGCCGGCGAATGGGGGCACACCCCCCTGCCCTGGCCCCGGGCGGAGGAGCTGCCGGGGCCCGGCTGCTTTTGCGGCCGGCTCAACTGCCTGGAGAACTGGATCTCCGGCCCCGGCCTCGCCCGCGCCCATGGGACCGGCCAGACCGCCCGCGAGATCGTCGAGGCCGCCGCGGCGGGCGAGCCGGGGGCGGCCGCTGCGCTGGACGACTACGCGGACCGGCTGGCGCGTGGACTGGCCGTTGTCGCCGATATCCTGGACCCCGACGCGATCGTGCTGGGCGGCGGCATGTCCAACGTCGAGGCGCTCTACGACCGCCTGCCCGCCGCGATCGGCGGCTACGCCTTCTCCGACGTCTTCATGACCCCGGTCCGCAAGGCCGTCCACGGCGATTCCTCGGGCGTGCGCGGCGCGGCCTGGCTCTGGCCGCTCGAGCCATGAAGGCGCTCTGCCGCGACTGCTTCTGGCAGGGCGACGCGGCCGTCCGCCGCTGTCCCGCCTGCGGCAGCCCGCGGATCGTGGCGCACGAGCACCTCGCGAGCCTTTCCATCGCCCACATGGACTGTGACGCCTTCTACGCGAGCGTCGAGAAACGCGACCTGCCGGAGCTGCGCGACCAGGCGGTGATCGTCGGCGGCGGCCGGCGCGGCGTGGTCACCACCTGCTGCTACATCGCCCGCATCAAGGGCGTGCGTTCGGCCATGCCGATGTTCAAGGCCCTGAAGCTCTGTCCCGAAGCCGTGGTCATCAAGCCGGACTTCTCCAAGTACCGCGTCGAGAGCCGGCGGATCCTGGGCATGGCCGGCGAACTCACGCCACTGATCCAGAACCTGTCGCTGGATGAGGCCTGGATGGACCTCTCCGGCACCGAACGGCTGCACAAGGCCGCGCCGGCGGTCACGCTGGCGAAGCTGCAGGCGCGGATCGAGGCGGAGACCGGCCTGACCGTCTCGATCGGCCTTTCGGCCAACAAGTTCCTGGCCAAGATCGCCTCGGACCTGGACAAGCCGCGCGGCTTCTCGGTGATCGGCGGGGCCGAGGCGCAGGCCTTCCTGGCGCCCCGGCCGGTGGGCATCCTGCCGGGCGTCGGGCCGGCGATGGTCGCCAGCCTGGAGAAGGCCGGGATGCGCACGGTGGGCGATCTGGCCCGCGCCGACGTCAAGGAACTGGCCGAGCGGTTCGGCAGCCACGGGCTGCGGCTGTCGCGCCTGGCCCACGGCGAGGACCATCGGGCGGTCAATCCGCGCGAGGAGCGCAAGGGGATCAGCGCCGAGACCACCTTCAACGAGGACCTGTCCGCGCTGTCCGACCTGGAGGATGTGCTGGCCGAGCTCTCCGAGAAGGTGGCCCGGCACGCGCGCGCCGACGGCCTGGCCGGCCGCGTGGTGACGCTGAAGCTCCGCACCACCGACTTCCGCATCCTGACGCGCCGGCGCACGATCGCGGTGCCGACCCAGACGGCCAAGACGCTGTTCGCGGTCGGCCGTGAACTGCTGGCGCGCGAGGCGACCGGCCGGCCCTACCGGCTGATCGGCATCGGCATGGCCGAGCTGGTCGAGGCGGGCGCGGTGGAGGACGACTTCTTCGCGGGCGACGAGCGCCGCGCCCTGGCCGGCGAGAAGACGCTCGACGCCATCCGCGCGCGGTTCGGCGCGGGCGCAGTGACCTCAGGCCGCATCTTCCGGGCGAGATCGGAGCACAAGGACGACTGACGACGAGCGCCGGTATGCCGCGAGCGGGCCGGTGCGGGACGATTGGTCGCGGTTTGACTCCCTAGGCCGTGAACTATTTCCACCCAGATGACGGATTAGCCTCGAGGCGTGGCAATTGGACCCTTCCAAATGGATTGGGTTTGCATATCTAATCCTCTGACGGCGAAGCGGCGGCGCCGGCAGGAGATCGTCTCGATGGCCGAACGTAAAGTGGGAGACCAGGACACCGGCATCCGGTCGGCGGTGGTCACCCAAACCAAGCCCAAGACGCAAAAGCCCTCGATGTATCGGGTGCTGATCTTGAACGACGACTACACGCCCATGGAATTCGTGGTCTATGTGCTTGAGCAATTCTTCAACAAGTCGCGCGAAGATGCGACTCGCATAATGCTCCATGTCCATCAACACGGCGTGGGGGTGTGTGGGGTGTTCACCTACGAGGTGGCGGAAACAAAAGTGGCCCAGGTCGTTGATACGGCGCGGCGGCATCAGCACCCGCTGCAGTGCACCATGGAAAAGGATTAAAGGCCTTTGCCTTCATTTTCGCGCCCCCTGGAAGAATCCCTGCATCGCGCTGTGGCCTATGCCAATCAGCGTAAGCACGAATACGCGACGCTGGAGCATCTTCTCCTATCCCTCGTCGACGACGAGGAAGCGGCCGGCGTCATGCGCGCCTGCGACGTGGACCTGGGCGCCCTTCGCACGACGCTCACCAACTACGTCGACACCGAACTGCGCTCGCTGGTCGTGGACGATGGCGAGGACGCCAAGCCCACCGCCGGCTTCCAGCGGGTGATCCAGCGCGCGGTGATCCACGTGCAATCCTCCGGCCGCGAGGAGGTCACCGGCGCCAATGTGCTGGTCGCGATCTTCTCCGAGCGCGAGAGCCACGCCGCCTACTTCCTGCAAGAGCAGGACATGACCCGCTACGATGCGGTCAACTACATCGCCCACGGCATCGCCAAGAAGGCCGGCGCCACCGAGTCGAAGCCCGTGAAGGGCGCCGCCGACGACGAGGACAAGCCCACCGTCAAGACCGGCGGCGAGGCCCTCGAAGCCTATTGCGTGAACCTCAACGAGAAGGCCAAGCAGGGCAAGGTCGACCCGCTGATCGGCCGTTCCGCCGAGGTGGAGCGCTGCATCCAGATCCTCTGCCGGCGGACGAAGAACAACCCGCTGCTGGTGGGCGACCCAGGGGTCGGCAAGACCGCCATCGCCGAGGGCCTGGCCCGCAAGATCGTCAACCACCAGGTGCCCGAGGTGCTGGCGGGATCGACCATCTTCTCGCTGGACATGGGCAGCCTGCTGGCTGGCACCCGCTATCGCGGCGACTTCGAAGAGCGCGTGAAGCAGGTGGTCAAGGAACTGGAGAACCACCCCGACGCGGTGCTGTTCATCGACGAGATCCACACGGTGATCGGCGCCGGCGCGACCTCAGGCGGGGCGATGGACGCCTCGAACCTGCTGAAGCCCGCGCTCGCCTCGGGCACGCTGCGGTGCATGGGCTCGACGACCTACAAGGAGTTCCGCCAGCACTTCGAGAAGGACCGCGCGCTGGTCCGCCGGTTCCAGAAGATCGACATCAACGAGCCCACGATTGACGACACGATCAAGATCCTGAAGGGGCTGAAGGTCTACTACGAGGAGTTCCACAAGCTCCGCTACACCAACGACGCCATCAAGGCGGCGGTGGAGCTGTCGGCCAAGTACATCAACGACCGCAAGCTGCCCGACAAGGCGATCGACATCATCGACGAGGCCGGCGCCTCGCAGATGCTGCTGCCCGAGGGCAAGCGGAAGAAGACCATCGGCCTGAAAGAGGTCGAGGCGGTCGTCGCCAAGATCGCCCGCATCCCGCCGAAGTCGGTGTCCAAGTCCGACACCGAAGCGCTGAAGCAGCTCGAAGCCGACCTGAAGCGCGCGGTCTACGGTCAGGACGATGCGATCGACCAGCTGTCGTCGGCCATGAAGATGGCCCGCGCCGGCCTGCGCGACGCCAACAAGCCGATCGGCTGCTACCTGTTCTCGGGACCCACCGGCACCGGCAAGACCGAGACGGCCCGCCAGCTCGCCTCCACGCTCGGCATCGAACTCCTGCGGTTCGACATGAGCGAATATATGGAGCGCCATACGGTGAGCCGGCTGATCGGCGCGCCCCCCGGCTATGTGGGCTTCGACCAGGGCGGCCTGCTGACCGACGCCGTCGACCAGCATCCGCACGCGGTCGTGCTGCTCGACGAGATCGAGAAGGCCCACCCGGACGTCTACAATATCCTGCTGCAGGTCATGGACCACGGGGCGCTCACCGACTCCAACGGCAAGAAGATCGACTTCCGCAACGTGGTCCTGATCATGACCACCAACGCCGGCGCCGCCGACGCCCAGCGCAACTCGATCGGCTTCGGCCGCGGCAAGCAGGACGACGAGGCCGAGGAGGCGATCAAGCGGGTGTTCACGCCGGAATTCCGCAACCGCCTGGACGCGGTTGTGGCGTTCAAGTCGTTGACGCCGGAGATCATCCGCCAGGTGGTGCAGAAGTTCGTCATCCAGCTGGAAGCCCAACTGGCCGACCGCCACGTCACCATCGAGACCACGGACGAGGCCGCCGACTGGCTGGCCAAGAACGGCTTCGACGAGCTCTACGGCGCCCGGCCGCTGGCCCGGGTCATCCAGGAGAACATCAAGAAGCCGCTGGCCGACGAGATCCTGTTCGGCAAGCTGGTCAAGGGCGGCCACGTCAAGGTGGTGCTGCGCGACGGCAAGCTGGCCTTCGACATCGAGGGCGAGGACCGCGAACCCGGCGCCCCGGTCATCGAGAACCCGGCCGAGGACGCCGCCGAGGCGCCGCTCGCCGTCCAGTAGGCGGCGCGCGACCGCGAGAGACCAGGCCCCGGGCTTAGCGTCCGGGGCCTTTCTCGTTTCCGCTTCCGCTCAGAAGAGATGCGGGCGGTTGGCGAGCTCCCGCCAGGCCGCGGCGGCCAGGGTCTTCAGGGGCACGCGAGCCCGACGGCCGTCGGCGCGCGGCCAGCGCCAGCCGCCGGCGGCGATGTCGGGCGGCAGGCGCAGGCTGAGGCGCCCGCCCTCCACGTCCGAGGTCATCGGCGTGAAATAGAGGCCCTCGTCGAAATAGCAGTGGACCACCAGCGAGCGGCGGGTCGACCCGGGCCTGGCGATCGGCGCGCCGCCGTGCGCCAGGTTGGCGGCCCAGACGAAGGCCCAACCCTTGGGGATCAGGAGTTCGCGGGGCGCGATGCCGCTTGCCTGCACCCGCTCGGCGAACCGCGGCACGAAATGGCGGCCGTAGTCTTCCGGCCGGGGCCTTGGCGTGTTGACCCCCGCCTCGCGCATGGTGAGCGGCGCCAGGCGATGGCTGCCGGGATAGTAGGTGAGCGGGCCCGAGCCCGGCTCGATGTCCTCCAGCGCGATCCAGACGCCGCACATGAACCGTTCCGGCAGGCTGGAGAAGTGGATCATGTCGGAGTGCAGCTCCTGCTGGCTGCCCTCCCGGAAGTTCAGGGTCTGGAAGGCGAACGGCCGGCGGCCGTAGGCGGCGGCGAGCGCCTCGTGCAGCCGCGGCCAAAGGGCCAGCGCCCGGACCGCTCCCGACGCGCGCCAGACATCCTGCACCCGCTGCGCCCCGCGGGTCGTGAAATAGGGCTCGGTATCGGCGACCGCCTGGTCGCAGAGGATGCGCGCCGCATCGCCCAGGTCCAGCCGCGCCCCCCCGGCCGCCCGCATCTCGGCGACGAAGCCGCGGATCGCGGCGTCCGGATGGCCGGGCGCCGGCGCATCGGGGTTTTCGAACAGCGGGATGTCCGGCAGGCGGCGATCAGCCATGCGCCGGCCTAGTCTGCGGGCTCGCGTCGAGCAAGGCCCAGAGCTGCGGGACCACCGCCGGCCGTACCGCCGAGGCGTCGAGGTGGTGGTCCCGGCCGGCCGCGGGCCCGAGCCCCCTGGCCACCCCGCCTTCGCCGATCAGCGCAGCGAAGGTGTCGACCCAGCCCAGGCCGCGGGCCTCGGCGGCGCAGCGCAGGCGGCGATTGAAGAGCTCGTGGTCGGCGGTCCGCGCCTTGAGCGGCTCGACGCGCGCGGCCTGCAGGCGTTCGCGCAGCGCCTCTGCGCCGAGCGCGGTGTGCTCGTGGGCGATGTGGGCGTTCAGATAGCCCTGGCGCCAGGCCTCGTCGGAAAGGGCCGGCGGAAAGATCGCCGCTACGGCGACGGGCGGCCCGGGCAGGCCACCGGCAAAGGTCACATAGGCGTCCACCGTCTCCCGGCAGAAATCTTCGAAGACCCTGGCGTCGTGGTCCGCCGGCGGATCCTGCTCGAGGCGCTTGAAGGTGAAGACGAACTCCACGTCCACCTGGCCGAACACCAGCAGGACCGGGATCGACGCCGATCCGGTCGCCAGTCGTTCGACGAGCGCGCGCACGACGTCGCCCTGCCCCGACCGCGACGACGCCTTCGCCAGGCCCCGGGCCGAGGCGCCTGTCGCCAGGCGATGCAGCGGCAGCAGCCACCGGCCGCCGCGGCGGTCGCGATGGACGTAGAGCCGGCTGTGGCTGTCGCCGACGATCAGGATCGGGCGGGCGCCGCGCGCCTGCAGCGCCGCGATCAGGGCGTGGGCGGTGACCGGGTCGCTGAGGAGCGCCCGCGTCCCGCCGGCCGCCACGCCGTTCGCCATCCGGCGCATGGCCGCGGATCCCGCCGAACGCGACATCACCCCGGCGATCAACTCCGCCCGCAGCGACAGCGGCAGACGAGCCCGCCAGAGGTCGCGCCCGACCTCTTCGATCCAGTCCCCAAGCGCCGCGCGCAGCCCCACGCCGGCGGCCTAGCTGATCTTCGCCGCGATCTGGGCGGCCAGGGCCTTGAGCTCTACAGGGTCGGCCATGCCGCCCTCCCCGTGGCGGCCCAGGGCCGCGCCCTCCCAGCGCGGGATGATGTGGACGTGCAGGTGATAGACCGTCTGGCCGGCCGGGGCGCCGTTGAACTGGGTGACCACGATGCCGTCGGGATTGAGCGCTGCGCGCACCGCGCGCGTCACCCGCTGCACGCCGAGGAAAAGGTTGGAAAGCACCTGCGGCTCCTCCTCGAGGAGATTGCGGGCCGTCGAATGCTTGGGGATCACCAGGGTGTGCCCCTTGGACTGCGGGAAGACGTCCATGAAGGCCAGCACGTGCTCGTCCTCGAAGACGCGGGCGGCCGGCGCCTCGCCGCGCAGGATCTTGGCGAAGATGTTGCCGTCGTCGTAGGTCCCGTCCAAGCTCATGGCGTGCTCCTAGGCTAGGGACGTACCTAGCAAATCGGCTTGGAGGGGGGAAACCATGGCCGCCAGCGGATCGGACGCCAGCGACAAGCCCACGGGCCTGACCGAGCGCCAGCAGAAGTGGTTCGCCTCCGTGCAGGCGAGCCTGGAGCGCGACACCGGCAAGACCCTCGACGAATGGGTGGCGATCGCGCGGACCTGCCCGCACGACAAGCCGCGCGCCCGGTCGGACTGGCTGCGCGAGCACCACGGCCTGGGGGTGAACCGCGCGGCGCATGTGCTGTCGGTGGCCTTCCCCTCCGAGATGCGCTGGGACGACGCGGGGCCGCTCAGGGCCGCGCTCTGGAAGGACCCGGCCTCCGAAGCGATCCTGCAGGCGTTGGAGAAGGCGGTCGCCAAGCTGCCGGACGTCACGCTCGGGCAGCGCAAGACCTACACCGCCTGGTCGCGCAAGGTGCAGATGGCGGCGACGCGGCCGATCAAGGGCGGCCACGCCCTGGTGGGCTTCGCCGTCCTGCCGGACGCCGACCCGAGGCTATCGCCCCGCGGCAAGAGCGAAAGCTGGGGCGACCGGCTGAAGGGCCAGATACTGCTGACCTCGCCGGATCAGGTGGATGGGTCGGTGGACGCGCTTCTGAAGCAGGCCTGGGAGCGGTCCTAGCCCTCGCTGCGGAACGGTGAATACTCCTCCGCCAGCCATTCCATCTCCTGCTCCACGCCCTGCCGTTCCTGGGCGAGGAAGCGTTCGACCGGCCCCCGCAGCGCCGGGTCGGCGATGTAGTGGGCGGAATAGACGGGTCTCGGCAGGTAGCCGCGGGCGATCTTGTGCTGGCCCTGCGCGCCGGCTTCGACGCGCGCCAGGCCGCGCTGTATCGCCCAGTCGATGGCCTGGTAGTAGCAGAGCTCGAAATGCAGGAAGGGCACGTCCTCGACGCAGCCCCAGTTGCGGCCATAGAGGCAGTCGTCGCCGATCAGGTTCAGCGCGCCGGCGATCCAGCGCCCCTCGCGCCGCGCCATGATCAACAGCACCCGCTCAGCCATCCGCTCGCCCAGCAGCGAGAAGAAGCGCCGGTTGAGGTAGGGCCGGCCCCACTTGCGCGAGCCGGTGTCCATGTAGAATCCGAAGAAGGCGTCCCAGTGCTCCTCGCCGAGGCCGGCCCCCGTCAGGCAGAGGATCTCGAGGCCTTCGACGGCGTCGCGGCGCTCGCGGCGGATGGTCTTGCGCCGGCCCGAGGAGAGCGCCGCCAGGAAGTCGTCGAAGGTCGCGTAGCCGCGGTTTTCCCAGTGGTATTGCTGGCCTTCGCGCAGGGCGAGGCCCTGTTCGCCCATCCAGCGCCATTCGTCCTCGGTCGGGAAGTTCACGTGGAACGACGAGGCGCCGTAGCGCTCGCAGAGCGTCAGCGCGCCGCCTAGCAGGAAGCGCCGGGCCTCGTCCACGTCGACGTCCGGCCGGGCCAGCAGGCGCGCGCCGGTGGCCGGCGTGAACGGCGCGGCGGAGAGCAGCTTGGGATAGTAGGACCCGCCGGCCCGCTCATAGGCGTCGGCCCAGGCATGGTCGAAGATGTATTCACCCTGGCTGTGGGACTTCAGATAGAGCGGCATGACCGCCGCGACCCGGCCGTCCTCGTCGTCGATGGCCAGGTGCTGCGGCCCCCAGCCGGTGCGCTCGGCGGCGCATTGGGCTTCCTCGAGGGCATGCAGGAAGTCGTAGCGGATGAACGGGTTGCCGCCGTAGGCCGGATTGCCGGCGCAATCATCCCAGGCCTCGCGGCCGATCTCCGAAACGCGGCGGCACACTCTCACCGCCGGCTTCAGGGTCCCATGTCTTCCTGTCATTAGGGGCGGAAGCCCTCGAAGATCAGGTTGTCGCAGCCGTCGCGGATCGCCTCCCACTGCTCCGGGCTGCGCACCGTCCAGGCCACGATCGGCAGGCCCTCGATGCGGTAGCCGATGGCCTGCTCGCTAGGCAGCATGTCGAGGCCGAGCGCCAGGAAGTGCGGCCGGGCGATGGCGACGTGCTCCAGCCGGGCGAAGCTCATCCGCTGTTCCTCGCTCATGTGCGGCGCGCGCTTGTAGGAATAGCTGTCGAGGCCGCGCAGCACGCCCGGGAACCGCTCGGCGAACCAGGCGTGCGAATAGGGGTTGAAGCCGATGACGCAGACCGGCCCGTTGTGGTCGATCAGCACCTCGTGGGTGCGGCGCTCCAGCGGGCCAACCTGGCCATAGGGGGTCTTCAGTTCCACGTGCACCATGGCCCGGTGGCCGACGAGGGCGAGGGTTTCCAGGAGCGTGGGGATACGCTCGTCGGAGCCCTTGAGGCGCAGCTCGGCGAGTTCGGCTGTGGTGCGGTCGCTGAGCCGGCCGGGAACCCCGGTCATCCGCTCCAGGTCGTCGTCATGGAAGACCATGGCCTCGCCGTCGGCGGAGAGCTGGACGTCCAGTTCGATGCCGTAGCCGGCCGCGCAGGCGGCCTGGAACGCGCCCAGCGAGTTCTCCGGCGGTCCGTCGGGCGACCAGAGCCCGCGATGGGCGATGGCGGGCGCGAACAGCCGCTCCCAGGCCTCGCCGAAACGGTCCTTCATGAGACCGCCACCACCGCGTCCACCTCCACGGCGAAGTTCAGCGGCAGGCGGTAGACGCCGACGGCGGAGCGGGCGTGGCGCCCGGCGTCGCCGAAAGCCTCGACCATCAGGTCCGAGGCCCCGTTGATGACCTGCGGGATCTCGAAGAAGCCGGGCCCCGCCTGGACGAAGCCACCCAGCTTGACCACGCGGACCACCCGGTCGAGGTCGCCCTGGCAGGCGGCGCGCATCTGCGCCAGCAGGCTGAGGCCGCAGAGCCGCGCGGCGCGCTTGGCGGTCTCCAGGTCGACGTCCTCGCCGACCACGCCCTTGATCCCGCCGTTGGCGTCCAGCGACACCTGGCCGGAGATGTGGACCAGGTCGCCCACCCTGACGAAGGGCACATAGTTGGCGACGGGGGCGTTGGGCTGCGGCAGGACGACGCCCGCGGCGGTCAGGCGATCTTCGATCTGGGACATGGGCGCAGGTCTAGCGCCCTCCCCTCGATAGGAAAAGGCGGCCCAAACGAGAAAAGGCCCGGAGCATCGCTGCTCCGGGCCTTGTCGTCCCATCGGCCGCTAGGCCGTACGCGGGAAACTCGTCTTAGCGAGCGGCTTGCAGGCGCTCGACCATGGCGGTCATGCGCTCGTTCAGCGGCTTCATGCTGTCCTTCACCGAGGCCGACACGGTCTCGGTCATGCGGCCCATCTCGGCCATGTAGGTTTCGAGCGCGGTCTTGGCGAAGGCGGTCTGCAGCTCGACCACTTCCTGCACGCTCTTGGCGCCGGTCAGCGACTTGGCGGCGGCGACCTGGGACTCGAAGCTGGACTTCGAGAAGGCCATCGCCTGGGCGCCCAGGGCTTCCGCGCCCTTGGTGGCGGCGGTGACGGAGGCGACGACGGCTTCCAGGTTCTTCTTGGAGTGGGTATTGGCGTCGTTCAGCGCGGCCAGGGTCTTTTCGACGCCGTCCTTGAAGGCGACGTTCGAAGCGGCGGTGAATTGGTCGACGGTGGTCTTGACGGTTTCGGCGGCGGCCATGGTCAATTCCTCTTGAAGGCGTGGGCGCGGCTTTCGCCGCAGTGCAACTGTGATTCGAGGGGCGAGAGCCCGTAAACGCAGCGCGCTTGTCTCATGTTGCAGTGCAGCAGTCAAACACTTTTTGTGCAGTGCACCATGGCCATTCGTCGAGACAGCCAAGCTCGTTTCGCAGACCTCGGCGCCGCACCGCGACAAAAGGGCCCGTTCAACAGCTGTTTACTCTAGGTTTAGGTTCGGGCTGTCATGGTAGGTAGATTCAAGGGCGGTCCAGCAGCCGTCGCAACCCTTTGATTCGACGGACGAAGCATGATCCAGCACGCCCGCCGCCTGTTCCTAGCGTTAGGTCTGGCCGCTGCAACCGCCCTTTCGACCGCCGCCACGCCGGCCGCCGCGGACATTCCCTACTTCCAGAATCTGCTCGCCGCATCGCAGACCAAGTACGCCGCGATCGTGGTGGACGCGAAGTCGGGCGAGATCCTCTACGCCAAGCACGCCGACAGCCCGCGCTACCCGGCGTCGATCACCAAGATCATGACGCTCTACCTGACGTTCGAGGCGCTGGCCGCCGGCAAGCTGCATCCTGACGACCGCGTGCTGGTCTCGCCGCACGCCGCGGCCCAGGCGCCGACCAAGCTGGGCGTGCGCGCCGGCGACTCGGTGAGCGTCGATGACGCCATGAACGGCATGGCCACCAAGTCGGCCAACGACATGGCCGTGGCCATGGCGGAGAAGCTGGGCGGCACCGAAAGCCGCTTCGCCGCCCTGATGACCCTGCGCGCCCAGGAGCTGGGCATGCAGAACACCCATTTCGTGAACGCCTCGGGCCTGCCCGACAGCCGCCAGCTGACCACGGCGCGGGACATCGCCATCCTGTCGCGGGCGGTGATGCGGGACTACCCGCAGTACTACAAGCTGTTCTCCCTGCAGGAATTCCGTTTCCGCGGGCAGACCATCGCCAACCACAACCACCTTCTGGGCCGGATGCCGGGCGTCGATGGCCTGAAGACCGGCTTCACCAACGCCTCGGGCTTCAACCTGGCGGTCTCGGCCGTGCGCGACAACCGCCGGCTGATCGCCGTGGTCATGGGCGGGCCGACGACGGCGCAGCGCGACCAGAACGCCGAGGACCTGCTGCTCACCGGCTTCGACGTGATGCGCCGCCGCGGCCTGGGCGAGAAGATCGTGGTCGCCCAGAATATGTTTGAGCCCACCGAGCTCAATGGCCCGGTGGTGCGCCCGCCGAGCGAACAGGGCGACGGCGAACAGGCCCAGCTGAAGATCGAACTGGCCTCCGCCCCGGCTGCCAAGGCCGGCAAGGTCGAGTTGGTCAACCCGCGCCGCAGGGGCGCGGCCAAGGCCCAATGGGCGGTGCAGGTGGGCGAATTCCGCTCCAAATCCGACGCCCACAGGCAGATCGCGCTGGTCGAGAAGAAGTTCGCCGACCACGTCGACGGCGCCCGCGGCGAAGCCGAGAAGCAGGGCCGCAAGTACAAGGCCGTGTTCGTCGGCCTCTCCGAGACCGACGCCAGGGGCGCCTGCCGCGCCCTGAAGGCCAAGCGCCTGGCCTGCATGGTGATCGAGCCGACCTGACAGCCGAAAACCCGCGCCCCGCGAAGGCGGGACTGCTGCGGCAGGGACAAGATCGCCAAGGCCTCGAGGACAAGTCGGGGCCTGGGCTGATTCCGGCGGCGGCTAGTCCTTCAGTAGCCGGTCGCGGGCGGCGTTGAGCTGGACCGCGAGGCCCGTGGTGCCGCCCTGGTCGGGGTGGGCGCGGCGCATCAGGCGGGTGTAGGCGGCCTGGATCTCGTCCGGCGTCGCGTCGGCCCCGACGCCGAGGATCGAGCGGGCATCCTCCTCGCTCATGCCGGAGGACTCGTGCGGGGCCACGGCCCTGGGCCCATTGACCCGCGCCGTCGTGACCATCCACAGGCCCAGCACCACCAGGACGACGGCGATCTCCCAGCCGCCGCGCAGGCCCACGTAGGCGGCGGCGGCGAAGGCGGCGATCGCCAGGGCCCCCGAGAGCAGCCGCCATTCCCGGCGCTTCAGGATCTTCTGGCCGCGGCCCAGACCCACCAGCAGCCACAGCGCCGCGGCCCCGAGGGCGAGGTAGAACATGGAGGCCTATTCCGCGGCGATCTGCTCGCCGTCGGAGAAGCCCGAGAGGCCAAGCGCGGTCATCAGCGCCCGCAACTCCTGGCGCGCCGCCACGTGCTGCAGCGACATCGCCACCGGCCGGATGGTCGGCGACAGGTCCGCCACGGTCAGGCCGAACGGGAAGAGCTCGCGGTAGATCACCCGGTCGCGCAGGCCCGGGCCGATGCGGAATCCGACCTTGCGCGACAGCGTCTCGACCCGCTCATCCAGGCGCTTGCGGTTGCGCGCCTCGGTGGGCGCCAGGCGGTTGCGCAGCACCACCCAGTCGATCTGCTTGCGGTCCTTCACGGCGCGCGCCTTGCGGCTGTTCCAGACGGTCTCGGAATAGAGGCTGTGGCGCTTCAGCTCCAGGGTCACCGGATCGACGACGCCCAGCATGTCGAAGTCGACGAAGCTGTCGTTCATCGGGGTGACGATCAGGTCGGCCAGGCCGTGGGCGGCGCGGCTGATCGCCGTGTCGCTGCCGGGCGTGTCGATGAGCACGAAATCGGCCTCTTCGCTGACGTGGGCGAAGGCTTCCTCGAAGCGGGCCAGCGCCTCCTCGTCGGTGGCCTTGGCCAGCGCCGTCCCATCGGCGCTCAGCGGATGCTCGAGCGGCATCGGCGCGGCGACTCCGTTGGCCCCCAGCCAGGCGCGGCGGTTGGCGAAGAAGTGCGACGTCGACTGCTGGCGCAGGTCCAGGTCGAGCACCGCCACCTTGGCGTCGGCGTGAAGCAGCGCGGTGGCCGTATGGATGGCGATGGTGGACTTGCCCGCCCCGCCCTTCTCGTTGCCGACCACGATGACGCTGGCCTGCGGCATGTTCCTAAGCTCCTTCGGGGTCGGCCCGGCCGACTCACTTGCGCCCCAGGAGAGCGCGCCCCGCGACAGGCGGTCAACGCGCGGATCGTCGCCGCCTGTGGACGAAGCTTCGCCCTACCAGGCTCCGGCTTCGCGCAGCTGGCGGGCGAGTTCGGTGGGCACGTCGCCGAAGGCCTCCAGGGAGAGGTCCTCGGGCGCGTCCTTGGGCTCCAGGTAGCGCCAGCCCTGGAAGGCGCGCCGCGGCGTCGGCGCGACGCGGATCGGCTCGGGATGCAGGGTCACCTCGCAGCGGGCCGTGACGCCCTCGCCCACGGTGTTCACCGCCAGGATCGGCTGGCGGCAGAGGATCACCCCCTTGAACACCCGAAACAGCGACCCGCCGGCGACCAGCTCGGCCGCCCGCTTGGGCGTCTGGCGCGTGCGCATGATCCAGGGCCCGCCGGGCTCGCGGGTGCGCTGCCACTCCAGCAGGTCCTCGACGCTCGCCGCGCCGACGCAGAGCTTGATCATGTGGAGCGCCATGGCGCCTGGATTAGGGCGTGGCCGGGCGTTTGGCCAGTGCGCCCCGACGTCTCAGACGGAGACGCCTGGGACACGCCGGTTCAGCTCGCCCAGGCGGGCTTGCGGCGTTCCAGGAAGGCGCGGACCCCTTCCTGGCCTTCCTCCCCGACCCGCGCCGCGGCGATGCGCTTGGCGGTTTCCTCCATCAGGCCGTGGTCGATCTTGTGGGCGTAGACGTCGCTCGCCAGCTGCTTGGCGTCGGCCACGGCGCCCGGCGCGCAGGCGATCATCTCGGCGGCGATGCGGTCCTTCGCGGCGGTCAGCGCCTGGGCGTCGGCCACCACCTCGCCCACCAGGCCGATGCGCAGGGCGTGTTCGGCGTCGAACACCTGGCCGGTGGCGAACAGGCCCCGCGCCGCCCTGGGGCCGATGGCGGCCACGACATAGGGGCTGATGGTCGCCGGGATCAGGCCGAGCTTCACTTCGGAGAAGCTGAACCTGGCGTCCGCGGTGGCGACCGCCAGGTCGCAGGCGGCGGCCACGCCGACCCCGCCGCCGAAGACCCCGCCCTCGACCAGCGCCACGGTGAGCTGCGGCAGGTCCCAGAGCGCCTTCAGCATGTGAGCCATGGCGTAGGCGTCTTCGCGGTTGTCGCTCTCGGTGCGGTCCACCGCCGCGCGCATCCAGTCGAGGTCGGCGCCGGCGCTGAAGGTCCCGCCTGCGCCGCGCAGGAAGACGACCCGCACGCCTTCGGCCCCGCGCAGGGTCTCGAAGGCCTCGGCCAGCGCCGAGATCAGGTCGGCGTCGAAGGCGTTCTTGCGGTGCGGCCGGTTCATCAGCACGGTGACCGCGCCGGATTCGGTGGCCTCCAGGCGCACCAGATCCGCCGTCGGGCTGGTGTCCGGCAGTTCGACCAGCGGGTCGGCGATGGGATTGGACATGGGAACCTCCGTTGGGCGGCGCCCATCCAACGCGTGAGGGGACCGGGCGGCGCCGTGGGCGAAGCCATAGCCCCGACTCTTCGGCCAAGCTAGACTCGCACGCCATGTCCCGCCTGCCTGACATCCCCGATGAGTCGGCGCTGGCGCGACTGTTCAGCCAGGATCGCGTGCAGGCCGAGGCGGTGTGGTTCTCGCTGCCGGGCGGCCAGACGCTGTTTTCGGCCGGCGACCGGTCGAACCAGCTCTATTTCCTGCGCGCGGGTCGCCTGGGAGCCTTCCGCCGCGAACAGGGGCACGAGGCGCAGTTCCTCGGCGTCATCCGGCCGGGCGAGCCGGCCGGCGAGATGTCGCTGATCGCCGACGCGCCGCATTCGGCCGACGTGGTGGCGCTGCGCGACTCCGAGATCATCGCCGTGCCGCGCGACGTGTTCTTCGAGGCCTGCGAGGCCGACACCGCGGTGATGATCGAGCTCGCCAAGCTGATGATGCTGCGCAGCCGCCAGGCGGTGACCCGGGGCGGGGTCGGCGAGCCCTCGGTGTTCGGCTTTGTGTCGATCGGCCAGTCCGGAGCGCTCAGGCCGCTCGTCGAACGGTTGGCGCGCGAAGTGGTCAAGCTGGGCTATTCCGTCACCACCATCGGGACCGAGGCGCAGAGCGCGCCCACCGAGTGGTTCTCCGACGTGGAGCGCACCCACGACTTCGTCCTCTATGTCGCCGAGGTCGCCGATGGGGGCTGGCGTCAGGTGGTGGCGCGGCAGGTGGACCGGCTGTTCCGCGTCGGCCGAAGCGACCGCAATCCGCCGAAGGGCGAGCCGGGCGTCGATGTCCCCTCGCCGCTGCAGGCCCAGCAACTGGTCGACCTCATCCTGGTGCATCCGGCCGACACCACGCGGCCGCAGGGCTCGGAAGCCTGGCTCGACGCCGCGCGGCCAGCGAGGCTGTTCCACCTGCGCCGCGACAACGACGGCGACATCGAGCGGATCGCCCGGGTGCTGACCGGCCAGTCGGTCGGCCTGGTGCTCTCCGGCGGCGGCGCGCGGGCCTACGCCCACGTGGGCGCGGTGCGGGCGCTGAGGGAACGCGGGGTGCCCATCGACTTCGTGGGCGGGGTCTCGATGGGCGCGGTGATCGCCGCAGGCGTCGCCATGGGCTGGGACGACGCGGAGATGGAGCGCCGCATCAAGATGGCCTTCGTCGACACCAGCCCGCTGGCCGACATCGCCCTGCCGCTGCTGGCCATGACCCACGGGCTGCAGGTCAACGAGCGCCTGGCCCACCATTTCGGCGACACCCAGATCGCCGATCTGTGGCTGCCGTTCTTCTGCCTGTCGTCCAACCTGACCACCGGCGCCTACCAGATGCATCGGCGCGGCCTGCTGCGGCGGGCGCTCAGGGCCTCGATCTCGCTGCCGGGCATCCTGCCGCCGGCCACGGACGACCAGAACGTCCTGGTCGATGGCGCGGTGATGAAGAACTTCCCGGCCGACGTGATGCGGGCGAGCCAGCTTGGGCCCATCGTCGGCGTCGACGTCACCACCGGCCGCAGCATCACCGCCGACGACGTGGCCCGCCCGGCGTCCGTCTGGCGCTGGATCTGGTCGGGCCAATGGCGCCGTGGCCCGCCCATCGTCTCGCTCCTGATGCGCGCGGCCACCGTCTCCACCTCGCGGGACCTGACCGCCGCCCGGGACGCCACCGACGTGCTGGTGATGCCGGACGTCTCCAAGGTCGAAATCCGCGACTTCGGGGCCTACGAGCCGGCGGTCGCCGAGGGCTATCGGGCGACCATCGAGGCGCTCGACAAGCTCGACCGTCCGGTCCAGGCCCTGCGCCGCCGCCCCAGCCTCGCGGAGCAGCGGATGCAGAAGTCGGCGGCCGCCTCGACGCGCTAGAGCACGATGCGGCCAGGTGGAATCACCTGACCGCATCGTGCCCTGGAAACAAAGTGCAGGTCCTGACTCGGCGTTCAGGTCGCGTCGACCTGAACGCCTCAGGGTCTAGGGGCGAGGCCCCGCCGGCCGCGCGACCTTCGCCAGGCGGGTGAACGCCCAGACCGCCACGGCGCCAAATCCCACCGCCTGCGCGACGTGGATCCAGAACCAGCCGTCGGCGCCGCCGGCCGCCACCAGCTTGCGGGCGGCGTCGTGGGGCCAGATCAGGAAGAAGAACGCCAACAGCCCGGCGGCGTGGGCCACGATGGCGGGATAGACCGAGTTCGTCAGGTAGGCCGTCGCGCCATAGACGATGTCCACTAGGACATAGAACGAAAGCGTCGACCAGACGAAGCCCTGGGTCAGGGCGTGCCCCGGCGACAGGACCAGGGCCGCGAGCCCGATGGCGACGGGAATGGGAACCACCCGTTCCAGCGCGCCCTGGAGGTAGCCGCGAATGCCCACCTCCTCGGCGACCGCCCCGACCACGGCTCCGCTCACCAGGACGATGGCGACCGTCAGCGGCGAATATTTGGAGAGGTCGGCGGCGGGGTTTCCCGGCGCCTTCACGAGCTGGAACATGACGATCCACAGCCCGGACAGGGCCAGGAGCGCCAGGCCGTTGGCCAGCAGCGCCCAGGCCCACGCCTTGGCCGAAACCGGATTGGCGCGGCGGTAGACCCGCCTGGCCGCCGAGGTGCGCGCCGGCGGCCCGCGACCGCCGGCGTAGAGCCACGCGAGTCCAAGGACGACGCCCATCACCGGGACGGCCCAGGGAAGCCCTATGCCGGTCTTCAAGTTCGCCGCCAGCAGGCCCGTCCAGAGGCCTTGGGGAACCAGGGTGAGCAGAAGGCTGACGAGCGCGAACCAGATCAGCTTGAGAGTCCGGAGCATGAGCGTGCTTTCGGTTGTCGGTCGACGCGGGGTTGCGCCGGATTTCACCACCTAAGCGGCGTCCGCGGTCGAAGTGTTTGGGCGGGCCTTGGGAAAAGCTTGGGATTTCCTTGCGGCTTCCAAAGGCGCCCGGCCTCCAGGAGCCCTTGCGCCGAAAACCCTCAAGGCGGCGTTTGCGCGCGCGCCCGAACAGACCCATATTCGGGGTCCTTGCTCAGCAACTGAAAGGAGGTGATCCAGTGTCTCATAGTGAAAGCCGTAGCCCGGTGACCGTGACCTGGACCTCCGCTTGCGGGGTCCGCGCCTAGGGCCCTTCCCGGTCACGAACGTGATCGGACAGGAAGGGCTCCAGATATAGACGAGGAGCCTGTTCATCCCGGCTATCCAGCCGGGACAGGGTCCGGGCCTAGCTCTGGCATAGGGTCGCGCACCGCTCTGCGGTCCGACTATGGAAAGGCCGTCCTGGCGACAGGGCGGCCTTTCGCATGTCGGGACTCCACGACTCGCGACGGCATATTTCGCGGCGCGAGCCCTTGCATTCCGTCTCTCGCCTGCGAGTTTGCGGCGTCGAGTCCGGGGCGAGTGGCATGTCGAAGACGCGTATGGCGACCTTGGCCGCGGCCGCGCTGGCGTGCGCACTGGCCTCGCCGGCCGGCGCCGTGACCGAGCGGGCCAGGCTGAAGGCCGAGGCCGCCCAGGTGCGGATCGTCCGCGACGACTGGGGGATCGCCCACATCCGCGGCAAGACCGACGCCCAGGCCGTGTTCGGCATGATCTACGCCCAGGCCGAAGACGACTTCAGCCGCGTGGAGACCAACTACCTGACGTCGCTGGGCCGTACGGCCGAGGTCGAGGGGGAAGCGGCGATCTGGAAGGATCTTCGTCGGAAGTTGATGGTAGATCCCATTGATCTGAAAGATAAATATGCGGCGAGCCCCGGCTGGCTGAAGGCCCTGATGGACGGCTGGGCCGACGGCTTGAACTACTATCTGGCGACCCATCCGGCGGTCCATCCGCAGGTGATCCGGCATTTCGAGCCCTGGATGGCGCTGAGCTTCAGCGAGGGCAGCATCGGCCCGGACATCGAAAAGGCCGCCCTGCCCGAGCTGGAGGCCTTCTACGGCGGCGTGCAGACCGCCGCGCTCGGCGATGACGAGAGCCTGAGGTTCAAGGAGCCGTCGGGGTCCAACGGCATGGCCATCGGCCCGCGCCTTTCCAAGGACGGCCACGCCCTGCTGCTGATCAACCCGCACACGTCGTTCTTCTTCCGCGCCGAACAGCAGGTGACGAGCGACGAGGGGCTGAACGCCTATGGCGCGGCCACCTGGGGCCAGTTCTTCATCTACCAGGGCTTCAACGAGCACGCCGGCTGGATGCACACCACCTCCGCCGCCGACACCGTCGACGAGTTCGCCGAGACGATCGTGCGCAGGGATGGCCAGATCTTCTATCGCTACGGCTCGGACCTGCGGCCGGTGATCGCCTCGCAGATCGCCGTGCCCTACCGCACGCCCGAAGGCGGCATGGCCAGCAAGACCTTCACGGTCTACCGCACCCACCACGGCCCTGTGGTGCGCGCCGAGGGCGGCAAGTGGATCGCCATCTCGCTGATGAACCGTCCGGCGCAGGCGCTGGAGCAGTCCTTCAGCCGCACCAAGGCCACGGACCTGGCGTCTTTCCGGAAGGTCGCGGAACTGGCCGCCAATTCCACCAACAACACCGTCTTCGCCGATTCGAAGGGCGAGACGGCGCTGCTGCTGCCGCAGTTCATGCCCAGGCGCGACAACCGCTTCGACTACACCAAGCCCGTGGACGGGTCGGACCCGGCGACGGACTGGAAGGGGATCACGCCGCAGGCCGAAACCCCGCACGTCGTCAGCCCGGCCAACGGCTGGATCTACAACAGCAACGACGGACCCTGGTGGTCGGCCGGCGCCGACAGCCCGCGGCGCGCCGACTTCCCGCGCTACATGGACCAGGTGGGCGAGAACGCACGGACGCCGCATGCGCTGAAGGTGCTGGACGGGGCGAAGGACGTGACCCTGCAGACCCTGATCCAGCGGGCCTTCGACCCCTACCTGCCGGCCTTCGCGCGGCTGGTCCCAGGCCTTGCCGCCGCCTACGACGCCCTGCCGGCCGCCGATCCCATGAAGACCCGCCTGGCGGAGCCCATGGCGGCGCTCAGGACCTGGGACGACCGCTGGGGGCTTCAGTCGGCGCCGACCTCGGTCGCCGTGTTCTGGGGCGAGGCGCTGTGGGCCAAGGTCGCGCCGGACACCAAGCGCGCCGGCATGCCGGTCCTGGAGTACATGGTCGCCCGCGCCACGCCGGCCCAGCGGTTGGACGCCCTGGCGGAGGCCGCCCAGCGCCTGACCGATGACTTCGGGACCTGGGACACCCCCTGGGGCCGGATCAACCGCTTCCAGCGCATCGACGACGCCATCATCCAGCACTTCGACGATGCGGGACCCAGCCTTCCGGCGGCGTTCACCTCCTCGCAGTGGGGGTCGCTCGCCTCGTTCGGCGCCAAGCGCTATCCGGACACCAAGAAGTACTACGGGAATACCGGCAACAGCTTCGTGGCCGTGGTGGAGTTCGGCGACCGCGTGCATGCCCGCGCGGTCACCGCCGGCGGCGAGAGCGGCGACCCGAAATCCCGGCACTTCAACGACCAGGCGCAGCGCTATCTGTCGGGCGACCTGCGCGACGTCTATTTCTACCCCGACGAACTCGCCGGCCACATCGAGCGCAGCTATCGGCCAGGGGCCTAGGGTTTCCAGCCCCTATCGCGCGCCGCGCGCTCGGCCGCCGGATCCAGCGTCTCGCCGGCGATGGCGGCGTCGACGGCGGCCAGCACCGCCGGCGGGTCGCCGCTGGCGGCGGTGCGATAGTCGGGCGACGGCGCGGGCGCCCAGGCCGCGGTCGCCAAGGCCACCCAGCGGCCGTCGTGGCGGCACGCGAGGCCGGCCAGGCGATCCTCGGCGCTGCGGAAGGTCCGGCAATAGCGTCCGTCGCGGGCCTTGAAGGTCAGGCCGACCCTCAGGGCGCCCCCGTCAGCCGCCAGCCGTGAGGTCAGCGCCTGGTCCAGCCCGCCGCGCGCGATCAGCTCGCCGCCGCGGACGGCCAGGGGGCCCGGCTCCGGCCAAAGCGCGCGGCCGGCCACCACGCCGATGACCAGGCCCGCCGCCATGGCCGCCCACCGCGGCAGGCGCCGGCCCGCGCCACGGTCGTTGGCGGCGCTGGCGATGGCCACGAGCTGGGGGGGCGCCGGCTCGCCGAGGACCGGGGCGTAGGCGCTGGAAATCCGCGCGGCGAGACGGCGGTGGCCCGCCACCTTGTCCGCCAGCGTCGGATCGGCCGCCAGCTCCGCCTCGAAGGCGGCGCGGTCCGGCGCGGCCAGCTCTCCGTCCACATAGGCGATCAGCCGTTCCTCGAGGGTCATGGCGCCGCCTCCCCAAGGTCCGCCAGCAAGGCCGCGCGGCCTCGCACCAGGCGGCTGGTGAGGGTGCCGGCGGGGATCTCCAGCACCTCGGCGGCCTCCTGGTAGGACAGGCCGTCGACCAGGACCAGGGCGACGGCGATCCGCTGATCCTGCGGCAGCCGGGCCATGGCGGTCTCGACCTCGCGGGCGGCCAGGCGCGCCGCCATCGCCGCAGCTCCATCGTCGCCGACCGCCTCGCCCGCCGCCTCCGGGGCGAACAGGGCGCCACGGCGGGTGCGGGCGCGGCTTTCGTCGATCCAGGCGTTCTTCATGATCCGAAACATCCAGCTGTCGAGGCGGGTCCCGGGACGCCACTGGCCGCGGCGGACCAGCGCGCGTTCGACCGTGACCTGCACCAGGTCGTCGGCGTCGGCCGGCGCCCGCGCCAGGGCGCGCGCGAGGCGGCGCAGACGCGGCAGCAGCTCGACGATCTCACGCTCAAGGCCGTCCAAGGATTACCTTTGTCTTCGAGGATGAAACGTCCCAGGCCGGGCGTTTCATCCGGTGAACAGCGAAAACCCCACGGCGCCGAAGCCGCGTTCAGGAGTTCTGACACGAGATGGCCGGTGAACGCCAAGCCCTGAAGGCCGTGAGGATGCTGCTCCTGGCGACGGCGCTCGCCTGGGCGGCGCCCGCAGCCCCGCAGATCCTGCCCGGCGGCCTGCCGAGCCTGCCGGGCGCGGGAGCCTTGCCCGGCGGCCTCGGCGACCTGCGCCGGACCGAGCCCGGCCTGCCTACGCCGTCGCGCCTTCGCGACCCGGCCGCCGTCCCGGGAATCGCGCCGCTGACCGCCGCGGCGGACGGCCTGGCCGGCGCCTCCCTCTCCGAGGTGCGGCGCCTGGCCGTGCAACGTCTGCTTCGCGACCATCGCGACCTGGTCGAGGCCGACGACCACGGCCAGCCGGTGGCGCGCGGCGAGGTGCTGGCCATCGGCGTGGGCCGCGACACCCTGGCGCGGCTGCGCGACGCCGGCTTCACAGTCCGCGCCCGCGACAGCCTGGACGGGCTGGGCCTCGAAACCCTCGTCCTCGGCGCGCCACGGGGCCAGTCGGCGGTCGAGGCCGTGCGGCGCCTGCGCGAGCTCGACCCTGCGGGGGAATATGAGTTCAACCACCTCTATCAGCCGGCGGGCGAGGCCGGCCAGCCGACCGCCAAGCCCGTCGTCGGCGCGGCCGCCGCTCCAGAGACCGCGCGGGGTCTGCGGATCGGCCTGGTCGACGGCTCGGCGGCGCAGAGCCGGCCGGGGCTCGCCAAGGCCCGGCTCGTCCAGCACGCCTTCGCGCCGGGTGGCGCGCAGGTCACCGCGCACGCCACGGCCGTGGCCTCGCTGATCGTCGGCGACGCGGGTCCCTTCCACGGCTCGGCCCCCGGCGCGACGCTCTATGTGGCCGACGTCTACGGCGCCACCGCCGCCGGCGGCTCGGCCGCGGCGGTGGCCCGGGCGCTGGCCTGGCTGGCGCAGTCGGACACCGCGGTGATCAACATCAGCCTGGTCGGCCCGCCGAACCGGCTGCTGGAGGCCGCGGTGCGCGCGCTGCTGGCCCGGGGCGACCTGGTGGTCGCCGCGGTCGGCAACGACGGGCCCGCCGCGCCGCCGCTCTACCCGGCCGCCTATCCCGGCGTCGTGGCGGTCACCGGCGTGGACGCGCGGGGCCGCGTCCTGCCGGAGGCCGGGCGCGGAAGCCATGTGGATTTCGCCGCCCCCGGATCGGACATGGCCGCGGCGGGCGTCGACGGCGGCTTCGTCAGGGTTCGCGGCACCTCCTTCGCCGCGCCGATCGTCGCCGGGCGGCTGGCCGTGCTGCGCGCCGGCGGCTCCCCGGCTCAGGCGCGCGAGGCGCTCGTCGGCGAGGCCGTCGACCTCGGCGCGCCCGGCCCCGATCCGATCTATGGCCATGGCCTGGTCGGCGCCGCCCTGCGGACCGATCCGGCGGCGCTCGTCCGGCGGCGGTGAAATCTCACCGGCGCCTGGGATGAATCCGCGAGGCCCGGTCGTTGGACCTGTCGGAAGCTTTGCGAAGACAGGAGACACCTCATGCGCAAGACCCTTCTGCTCATCGGCGCCCTTGGCGCCAGCCTGGCCCTCGCCGGCGCGGCCGACGCCCAGCTCCTGGGCGGCGGCGGCGGGCTCGCCGGCGGCCTGACGGGCGGCCTCAGCGGCCCCGGCGGACTGACCGGCGGCCTGACGGGCTCGGCCAGCGGTCGCGGCGGCTTCGGGGCCATGGACCCCGACCTCATGGGTCACGCCGGCGACACGGCGTCCCGCATCCCGCGCTCCAGCGCCCGCAAGGCGCGCGGCGCAGCCGCTGAGGCGGCGGGCTCGGGCCGGTCGGCGGCCTCCGCCGCGGCCGCATCCGGCCAGGCGGCGGCCCTCGGCGCGGCGGGCTTCGGCCAGGCCGCGGCGGCCGGCGCGGTCCAGGGCGCGAGCGGGCTCGCGGGCCAGGCGCAACAGCAGGCGGCCGGCGCGGCCAGCCAGGGCGTCGCCGCCGGCGGCCAGGCGGCCGGCTCGGAACAGCTCCAGGCGCCCCACGCCAAGGCCAGTGGCTCGGCGCAGGGATCCGGCGCAGCCACCGCCAGCTCCACGCCCCACGTCGCCGGGGATGCGAGCGCCAGCGGTTCGGCCTCGGTTCACCGGTAGAGCCGCAGGCCAAGGCTGAGGCGGCGCGCCGGCGCTGGAGAGGCTCCCGCGAGCTTGCCGGCCGCGCGCCCAGTTGAAGGGCCGTCGGATCCCCCTCCGGCGGCCCTTCGTTTCGCGCTAGAGCACGATGGGATCAGGTGGAACTGCCTGACCGCTGAATCGTGCTCTAGAAACACAAGCGTAGACCCTGATTCAGCGTTCAGGTCGCTTCGACCTGAACCCATCGGGGTCTAGAACGAGACGCAGGCCGCCTGGGTGATCAGCAGCACGGACTCCTGATGGAAGCGCGCCTTGTAGGCGTTGCGCGCCGCGTCCAGCCGGGCCGAGCCGTCGCGCCCCTTCGGCATGACCACCAGCACCACCTTGGAGGCCTCGCGGATCAGCTTGTTCTCGTCGCCGCGCCACTGGCCGCCGCCTTCCAGCACGGTCAGGCCATCGGGGAATTTCGGCGTCAGGACCTCGTCGACGAACCGGCGGAAATCGGCGTCGCTGACGCCCGGCCGGTCGCCGACGTTGCGGCCGAAGAACAGCTGTGCGGTGCGGTGCGCCTCCTGCCCGGCCGGACAGGCCGGGATCGGCGCCTGCGGCGTCGTCGCGCAGCCGGCCAGTCCGGCCAGTCCCAGCGCCAGAATGACTGCCCCCGGCGCCCTCATCCGCCCACCAGCTCCCGTCCGATCAGGAAACGCCGGATCTCGTTGGTGCCGGCCCCGATGTCATAGAGCTTGGCGTCGCGCACCAGCCGCTCCACAGGGTAGTCCTTGGTGTAGCCGGCGCCGCCCAACGCCTGGACCGCCTCGAGCGACACCCGCACGGCGTTCTCGCTGGCCATCAGGATCGCGCCGGCGGCGTCGAAACGGGTGGTCATGCCGGCGTCGCAGGCCCTGGCCACGGCGTAGACATAGGCCCGCGCCGAGTTCAGGGCCACGTACATGTCGGCGATCTTGCCCTGCATCAGCTGGAAAGAGCCGATGGCCTTCCCGAACTGCTTGCGTTCGCGGACATAGGGCAGCACCACGTCGAGGCAGGCCTGCATGATGCCCAGCGGCCCCGCGGCGAGGACGGCGCGTTCGTAGTCGAGGCCGCTCATCAGCACGCCGACGCCGCCGTTTTCCGGGCCCATGACGTTTTCTTCCGGCACCTCGCAGTCCTCGAACACCAGCTCGGCGGTGTCGGACCCGCGCATGCCCATCTTGTCGAGCTTCTGGGACACGCTGAAGCCCTTGAAGCCCTTCTCGATAAGGAAGGCGGTGATGCCCCCCTTGCCGGAAGCATTTGGGCCCGAGGCTTCCGGGTCGGTCTTGGCGTAGACTACCAGGGTGTCGGCGCTGGGCGCGTTGGTGATCCAGAACTTCGTGCCGTTCAGGACATAGCGGTCGCCGGTCTTGCGGGCGGTGAGGCGCATGGAGACCACGTCCGACCCACTGCCGGCCTCGCTCATGGCCAGCGAGCCCACGTGCTCGCCGCTGATCAGGCGCGGCAGGTAGCGCTTCTTCTGGTCGTCGGTGGCCCAGCGGCGGATCTGGTTCACGCAGAGGTTGGAGTGCGCCCCGTAGGAGAGCCCGATGGACGCCGAGGCGCGGGACACCTCCTCCATGGCCACCACATGCTCCAGGTAGCCCAGGCCCAGGCCGCCATAGGCCTCCTCGACGGTGACGCCGTGGAGACCAAGCTCGCCCATCTGCGGCCACAGCTCGCGCGGGAAGACGTTGGTCCGGTCGATCTCGGCCGCGATCGGGGCGATCTTGTCGGCGGCGAAACGGGCGGTGGTCTCGCGGATGGCGTCGGCGGTCTCGCCGAGGCCGAATTCCAGGCTGGGTCCGTGGTTGGAGATCATGCGCGGGGGCTTAGCATGCGTCGGCCCGCGTCGCGAGAGCGTGGGGCCGCCTCAGGGGCGGTTGCGCGCCTGGCGTTCCGAGGCCCGGCCCAACCGGTCGAGCAACAGATAGATGGCCACCACGAAGAAGCCGATGCCGGCGATCCCCGCCAGGCCGCCGACCAGCCGCGGGCCCAGCAGATGCGGCGCGGTGACCGGCCGGGCGTAGCTGGCCCAGAAGATGCCGCCGCCGAAGAACACCAGGCCAAGCACGGCCAGCGCCACCAGGGTCAGCAGGCCGCTCTCCGGGCGTTCCGGCAGGGGCCGGACCACCGGGGCCACGAAGTCGTAAGGCGCCTGGTCGTCGATGATGAAGCGCGCACGGTCGAAGCGGTCGGCAGGCTCGTATTCGGCCTCGAACGCCTCGTCGTCGTCCATGACGGCCTCGTCGAAGATCGCCGCGTTGGCCGGGCCGGAACTGAACAGGTCGCCGCTCTCCGGCCCCTCGGCCTCGGCCTCCTCCACGTAGGGGCGGTCTTCGTCGTTGATCTCCGGCTCCGCTTCGGGGGCGCGAAGGAAGAAGGGAACTGGATCCTCCGCCGGCTCCGGAGCGGCTTCCGGCGGCTCGCGGTTTTCCGGGAAGATCGCCGACAGACGGGCGAACACCGACTCGGCCGCCGCCTGCGCCGGGCTTTCGGGCTCCTCGTCCTCGGGCGCGGCCGGCGGCGGCGTCGGCTCGCCCTCGCGCAACACGACGAGCTGGTCGCCCTCCAGGATCGCGGTGACCTCGACCGGCGTCTGCAGCGGCACGATGTCCTGCGCGTCGGTGTCCACCAAGGGCCTCAGGATCGGCGACGGGGCCGGCGTCCAGGCGTCGCCCTCGGGCGTCAGGAACAGGGTCTTCTCCGCCGAGCGGCGGCGCACCAGGGCGTCGATGACGATCCGCTCGCCGCCGACGATCGCCTTGCGCCACAGTTCCATGGCGCAGGCCGCCTGGATCAGCGAGCCCTCGTTGAGCCGCCGCAGGACCCCGGACTGATGGAAGCTGTCGAGGCCGATGTTGAAGACGAAGGACGCCAGCGCATCGAACTGGTTCTGGGTGAGCGGCGTATAGATCGCCTCGTTCAGCGCATGGGCGACCGCGATCAGGTCGTAGAGCAGCAGGGCTTCGGCGTCGTCCTCCGACACCTCGGCCCCCTGGCGCGCGGTCAGGGTGTGGCCATGACCGATCGTCCAGCGCCCATCGGGCAGCTGGGCGGCGGTGCGGCGATAGCCCTCGAACCGCTTGATCAACCCGATCGCGGTGCGGGACACACGGTGGCGAGGCTGCATGGCCCCCTCTGACCCAGTTTGACGCAACGCCCCGAGGCGTCGGAGCTTCACCGGCAAGTTTCGGGCCGGTGGGCCTACTCGGCCAATCCTTACAACAGGATAAGCGCCGCAATTCCCAAAAGTGCGAGGAATCCGAAGAAGTCGGTCATGAAGGTGACCACCACGGAGGACGATACGGCCGGGTCGCGTCCGAGGCGCTCGAGCACGATCGGGGCGAGGATGCCGCCCAGGGCGGCGACGAACAGGTTGGCGATGATCGCCAGGAACACCACCAGCGACAGCTTGAAATCGTGCTGCCAGATGTAGAGACCGGCTCCCATCATCAGGCCCACCGCGGCGCCGTTGAGCAGGCCCACCGTCAGTTCGCGGCCGATGATGCGCATGGCGTTGGCGGCGTTCAGCTCCTTGGTGGCGATCGCCCGCACCGCCACGGTGAGCGCCTGGGTCCCGGCGTTGCCGCCGAGCGATGAGACGATGGGCAGCAGCATGACCAGGACGACGATCTTGGCGATCATCGGCTGGAAGGGCCCGATCACCGTCACGGCGATAGCCTCGGTGACCAGGTTGATCAACAGCCAGGGCAGGCGCGAGCGCACGATGCCCAGGAAATCGGCGTCGCGGCCCGCGTCGGAGACGCCGGCCAGCGCCAGGATGTCCTCCTCGGTCTCCTCCTGGATGACGCCGACGATGTCATCGACGGTGATCTGGCCGACCAGCCGGCCGCCCGGCTCCACGACGGGCGCGGAGATCAGCCGGTACTTGTCGAAGATGTAGGCCACCTCTTCCTGGTCCATATCGACCGGGATTTCGGTGATCTGCTCCATGATCTGGGCGAGCGGGGTGTCGCGCTGTGCGCGCAGCAGGTGGCTGACGGGGCAGGCCCCGACGGGCTTGTAGGCGGGGTCCACCACGTAGACGTCGAAGAACAGCTCCGGCAGCTCCTCGCCCTCGCGGCGCAGGTAGTCGATCGTGTGGCCGACGGTCCAGAACTGCGGCGCGGCCACCACCTCGCGCTGCATCAGGCGCCCGGCGGTCTCGTCCTCGTAGGCCAGGGTCGTCTCGATGGCGGCCCGCTCGACCTCGGGCATGGCGGCCAGCACCTGGGCGCGCTTGTCGGCCTCCAGGTCGTCGACGACGTCGGCGGCGTCGTCGCTCTCCATCTCGCCCAGGGCCTTGGCCAGGACCTGCGACGGCACGTGCTCGAGGATTTCCTCGCGGATCTCGGTGTCGAGCTCGGAGAGCACCTCGCCGAGGATCTCCGGGTCCAGGTGCGGGACCAGCTCTTCGCGGTCGTCCGCCGAGAGGAAGCCCATCAGGTCGGCGACGTCGGCCGGGTGCAGGGCGCCCAGGAGCTCCCGCAGCCGCTCGGCGTCCCCGCGGTCGAGCGCGTCGACCACCATCGGGACGTAGGCCGGATTTAGCGAATAGTCCTCGCCAAGCGCGAGGTCCTCCAGGTCCTCTTCGGTTTCAGGTCGCTCCCTCAGCTCAAGGTCGTCCGTTTCGCGGCTCATGCGGACCTCCCTGGCTTATGTCGAAGCGCTGTTTTCCTGAAGGATTTAAGGACCTTGTATCACTGGTGCGGTCGAGAAGACTCGAACTTCCACGGGTTGCCCCACAGCGACCTCAACGCTGCGCGTCTACCAATTCCGCCACGACCGCTCGTGGTGAGGCGCGGGGGGTAGCAAACGGCGAAGGCTTTGTGAAGGGCGGCGAACCGCCTCGTTCACCCCGGCGCCTATTGGCCCCCGGCCATGAAGTCGTAGACATTGGCTTCGCGGGTCACGGCGATGGAGATTTTCTCGTCGTTGATCTGGATTTCGCCCCGCGCGACGGGATGGTTGTTGGCCAGGATCCAGACCTCGTCGTTGACGCCGGCGTCCAGGGGGATCACCGCGCCGCGGCCCATGCGCAGCAGCTGCTGCATGGGGAGCGTCGAGCGCCCCAGCACCACCTGAATCTCGACGTTGACCGCCTTGACCTGACTCACGAATGGACGCCCCTGACTTCACCCGGGCTTTGCGCATGGCGAGCCCAGCGCCCACATTGGCCGTGACATGCTTGACCGGGCGTTAAATCCAGCCGCGAACGCGCCGATTTTCGGCCGCCGCGACAACGTGCCCGTCGAATGGGCGGTCTCCGAGCGGCCGGTGGCCTATCCCGACGCCGTCGCGGCGATGGAAGCCCGCGCCGCGGCCATCGCCGAGGGGCGCGTCGGCGAGCTGATCTGGCTCCTGGAGCACCCGCCGCTCTACACCGCCGGGGTGTCCGCAAAGCCCGCCGACCTCCTGGAGCCGGGCCGGTTCCCGGTGTTCGAAAGCGGCCGCGGCGGCCAGTTCACCTACCACGGGCCCGGCCAGCGGGTGGCCTACGTCATGCTCGACCTGACCGCTCGACGCCGCGACGTGCGGGCCTTCGTGGCCGCCCTGGAGGCCTGGGTGATCGGCGCGCTCGGCCGGTTCGACGTCACCGGCGAGCTTCGCCCTGGCCGCGTCGGGGTCTGGGTGGAGCGGCGCGCGCCGGGCCTGGCCGCGCGCGAGGACAAGATCGCCGCCGTCGGCGTCAAGCTGCGCCGCTGGGTGTCGTTTCACGGGATTTCGCTGAACGTCGCCCCCGATCTTGGCCATTTCGGCGGCATCGTCCCCTGCGGCGTCACCGGCCATGGGGTGACCAGCCTGGCGGACCTTGGCCTGCCGGTCTCCATGGGCGAAGCTGATGCGGCGCTGAAGGCGAGCTTCGTGGAGGTGTTCGGGGCGGTCGCCGAGGCGGCGGCGCCAGCGTAGGTGGCTTCACGAAACCGGCGAGTCGGTGTGTTTGAGGCGGTATGTCGGGGTTTGGACTGAAAATCGCTGTCGGCCGCCTCGCGGGCCTGACCTTGGCGCTCGCCGCAGCGGCGCCGGCCGTGGGCCAGACCGCGGCCGTCAACTACCCGGCGTCGCGGTCGCTGAGCGACGTCGCCGCCTGGCTGCAGCGCGACACCCCAATCAGCCTGGCGCAGGTGGTGGACGTCAGTCCCTCCGCGGTGACCGCGGTGACCTCGGCGGCGCCCATGGGCGAAACGCGCGGGTTCCGGGCCACCGTCAGCTCGGAAGCCATGGACCCGGAGATCTTCAGCCATGACGGCGTGGTCTCCTGGTCGATCCCGGTGGAGGTCGACTGCGAACGGCGCCAGGTGCGGCTGGGCGCCATGACCGGCTATCCCAACCGTGACCTCAAGACCGAGCCGCGGATCGTGCGGCCCGCCGACACCAACTGGGTGAACCCTACCCCGACCGCCCCGCTGGGCGCCGTGATCCGCGCGCTGTGCGACCGCGAGTTCCAGCGGCCGCTGATGCCGCGCGCCAAGGCTGCGGCGGCTTCGAAGCCTCAGGCCTCCGGCCCGCTGCCGAAGATCGTGGTCCGCCCCCCGCGTCCGCCCAAGGCCGAGGCTGCGCCTGCGCAGGCGGCGGCGACCTCGACCGAGACTACGCCGGACGCGAAGTCCGCCTCGACGGCCAAGGCCCCGCCCGCCGAGAAGACGCCGCGCCAGGCGTCGCCGCCCAAGACGATCCTGATTCCGGGGCCCGCCGCGACGGCTCCTGCAGGCGCCGCGCCGTCGGCCGCAACGCCGGCCGAGGACGCGGGGGCGCCGCCCCCCAAGGCAAAGCCGAAACCGATCAAGACCGGATCGAGCCCCTATGTCGCCCAGATCGGGGCCTCGCCGAGCCTGCCGGACATCCAGGGCCAGCTCGACCGCTTCAGGAAGAAGTTCGCCGCCGACCTGCAGGGGCTCGACGCCCATGTGGTCACCGTCCAGGTCGAGGGCAAGACCGTGAACCGGGCGCAGGTCTCGGGCTTCGCCGGCCTCTCCGACGCCGAGACCTTCTGCAAGCGGATGAAGGACGCCGGGCGTCCCTGCCTGGTCCGCCGCTGACGCCCGCCGGCTGACCTCCGTCCCGCTAAGGGACCGAAAGCGCGGGCTTCAGAGGATTGGGGCCGTAGCGGTTCGCGCCGGCCTCGCCCGGCATGGCGCCCAGGTCGACGCCCGCCCAGATCAGCACCAGGGTGAAGAAGAAGTCGAAGAAGCTCTCCGGATGCGGCCAGACCGCGACCACGGCCACCAGCACCAGCGCCGCCCACCAGCCGGATCGGCCGCGGTCGTGCAGGCGCTTCGAGAGCACGCACGCCCCGCAATAGAACAGCGGCGGATAGACGAACCAGCCGGTGATCCAGTGCAGCGTCGTGCCGGCCACCGCCTCGTAGAAGGCCGCGATGATCAGCAAGGTGACGGTGGCGATCAGCGACGGCATGCGCGGCGCGCGGCCACTCGCCGAGAAGAACAGTTCGCTCCAGTCGATCTGGCCGTTCATGGGCGCCTTCAAGAATCCGCTTCGGCGATCATAGCCTCAGCTGGGCCTTAGGCGAACTCCACCAGGACCTCGTCGGCCGCGACGCTGTCGCCGGCCGCGGCGTTGACGGCCTTCACCACCCCGTCGCGCTCGGCGCGGATGATGTTCTGCATCTTCATGGCCTCGATCACCGCGACGGGCTCGCCGGTGCGGACCTGCTGGCCGACCACGACGTCCAGCGTCACCACCAGGCCCGGCATCGGCGAGAGCACGGTCTTGGAGGTGTCCGCCGCCAGTTTCGGCGGCAGCTTCTCGTGCAGCTCGGCGGTGCGCGGCGTCAACACCAGGACGCGCAGGGTGGTGGCCCGGTGGCGGATCACGAACCCCTCGGCGGCCGGCTTCACCGTGGCGGTGAACTCGCGGCCGTCCAGGCTGGCGCGGAAGCTCGCCTGCCCCGGGCGCCAGCGGACGTCCTCCAGGTGCAGCTTCTTGCCCTCGGTCTCGACCATCAGGCCGCCGCCGTTGCCGCTCACCCTTACCCGGCGCTTCTCGTGGCCGACCACGACGATCCAGTCCTGTCGCAGCTGGTCCGGCGCGGCGCGCGCCAGCAGGGTGCGGTGCATGGAAAGCGCCACAGCCGCGATCAGGTCGCGCTGGGCGTCGCTGGGGGGAAGGCCCGCAAACCCCTCGGGGAATTCGTCCTTGATGTAGTTGGTGGAGAGCTTGCCGGAGCGGAACCGCGGCTGGTCCATCACCGCGGCCAGGAACGGGATGTTCTGGCCCAGCCCCTCGATATGGAAGTCCTCCAGCGCGCGGCCCATCACGTCGATGGCGCCCTCGCGGGTCTTGGCCCAGGTGGAGAGCTTGGAGATCATCGGGTCGTAGAACATCGAGATCTCGTCGCCTTC